>Ga0065711_1026976_pt1 | contig 56155 bp, 16 predicted proteins | sample Hoacrofraction12_FD_59098 | JGI IMG/M metagenome (GOLD analysis project Ga0065711, IMG submission 59098) | Hoatzin crop microbial communities from Cojedes, Venezuela - Epithelial fraction 12 v2 (version 2) | ecosystem: Host-associated > Birds > Digestive system > Esophagus > Crop | place... | reverse complement strand
CCCGCCTGGACAAGGTCCTTTGCAGCCTGCTGTAGGTGACCCTGCTTCGGCAGGAGGGTTGGACTAGATGACCCACAGAGGTCCTTTCCAACCCCTACCATTCTGTGATTCTGTGATTCTGTTTCTAGATAATGTGCCTGTCTTAAATCATGTTAAAATTTCTGAACGTCATTGCTGAGCCGCTCAGATCAACCTCTTGGAGAAGAAGGGCCACCAAATTCTATCTTGTCTCAGTGACAGAACCAGGCTGTGTTTCTTGCAGCTGCCTTTGTTGGAGATGAAGAACTAAATTCTGTTAACCTTATGCTTTTCTAGGACAGCTGAAAATAAAATGCAAACAGCTGATCCTTTTTGTCTCAGTACAGTCTGAGGTCATGTTAAAGCTAGCTCAGGCAGTATCCAGTCAATCTACTAGAGGTATAGTTAAATCTATTTAAATATAAGGAAGAGTTCTGGAATGGACTGTTCCATGAAATAAAAGTAATTTATTTAACTTACAAAGGGAAAACTAAACAATGACATTTACTCTTCTTTCTTTTCATACTTTCCGTACTTCACAGCTTGCAATTTAAAATCACCTTTGGAGAAAGGTGCTTTTTATTCTAGTATATTTTACAATACAGCACAGACGTCAAAATTTTCATTGGAGGAATAAGACAGTTTTTTAACATTTAAATACGCAGACATCCATTCCTATCTCTTAAGAACATGTTTTTTGTTTACAACAGAAAAATACATCTGACAACAGTAGCTAGTTATATTACAAGCAAACAATATTGAACTCTGCATAGTTTATACAATATATGGTGGTAATAATTTAATTACCAGTTTTATCCACTATTTACTAGCTGGCCACATAAAGCCTGACATTCATCTGAAGTGTGGCATTATATGTTCCACTGGTATTCTCTTAACAGCTTCATTTAATGAAGTATTTTCTGGACAAATGAATTTTAAATCAAAGCTGACTAGAATCATGGGTGTCTTCACTATAAACATTTAGTGCTTACAATACATTCCTAAAGTAAAGGCAGGTGTCCAATAGAAAACACAGCTGTCAGAAAGAAAGGAAAATATTGTGCAAATTAAAAAACATTGCATTTAAAAATGTGTTGATGTGCAAGTTACAGTATGAACTGTGTATTAATACTAACTGGGAAGAAAAATCTCAGCATAAAATGATAACGTCTCACAGTACGTTCTTGATTGCACATGTTCCACGGCATTTGCATCCATTACACTTTCTTGCAAAAATCAAATACACAGAGTACCCTTAATTAAAACGAAACTATTTTACAATGAAAAGTTGTACACATGCTTGAAATAGTGGGAAAAACTGGAGTAAAAATAATCGGAATCATATCAGAAATGCTTATTGACTTGTAGAGCCACAGTGCTTGTTAAGTGACAGAATTGTCAGAATCTTTACAATACACTTACTAAATGCAGATTGTGGGTTACTGAGCAATAAGCCCACCTGTGACTGACTGTACTGGGTTTAATTCTTTGCTTTTACAATACAGTACATGCATTTCCACCTCAGTGATCCTTGTGGGCATACTCAAGATATACCTGATGTGAAAGTGGGTTTTTTTTTTAAATCTTTTTCCCCATAATATTTAATGCTGCAGTAACTGCTTTGAAAGGAAACAGAATGTTACCTTTCCACAGTGCATATCACTGTGATTTTAGCTACTTAAGGGGACATTATATAAAACCAGGATTAGCTCACATAACTCTACAGAATGTCAAAAATGCCTGAAGGTACATTGAAAGCATTGGGAAGAACCCTCATTTTCAGCGTGCCATCTGCTCCACAGGAGAAGATACGATTGTCTTGCACAGTTTCAATCTGGGTGACACCAGCACCAATATTTCTGAAAATGGACTGCTTAGCATGTTCATTTTTAAATGAATGAATTAAATTATAGCCAGTCAGTCTCCACACCTGTATCAAAAGAATGACAAATGACAAAAGGAGATTAAAATTAGGATTTGTATTTTTTCTCTAATGTTTCAGATTCCTGGCTGTTCTAAACCTTATTCAGCAAGATAAAGGGTATTTTTTGTTGTCTATTAGCGACAATTACAAGTCCAAGAGTCTTGAAAGGCTCCTGATGGAGCATAAGGCAAGACAGCATAAGGCTACCTTAATAGGGACCAGCTGGTTACTCAGCAGGCTGAGGCTGCCCTGTGCTACCTGGTCAGTAGTGCCCCTCCCAGCTTTCCCCCCATGAAAGCTGCAGAAACGCACAGGTTGCGTTTTTATCCCAGATGACTGCTGTCAGCTTTCCAGCAGCTGGAAATGCTTTTCTGCTAAGGAATGCTGCAGAGAGTAAGCTGCATAATTAATAAGCATGCAGAGTGGTAGCACAGCTGTCTGAGCTGTCTGTTATGTCCGAAGTTGCAGGAGCAGTTGATGTTGTTTCTTTCTCACTACTGTGACATCTCAGTAGCTATCTGGGGCTTACAGCATCAGGAGAAAAAACAGAGCTTGGTGTTACAGAAACCTCACACGATGTTAAAGCTCCTGAGCGCCCTCTGTATTACAAAGAGAAACAGCCAATGGCAAACAGAACATTGTAAGAGAGTAAAATAAAACTAAGATTTCAAAATAATGCACTTCACTTTATCCACTTAAAATCCAGTCACACAACTTTAAAAAGACTGTTTAATCTTCTTTAATGGAGAACAAAACCTATTTGCTTTAGAAGGATAGCAGTATATTTCAGTTTACATTATAAGTGTAAGGCAAGCATTCTGTATATCAAATGTAGGTTTGGGTTTTTTTGGGTTTGTTTTTGTTTTGCTGCCACATTCATCTGGCTATTTACAGCATGCTGATCAACATCTGTCAATACACTACTTCAGCTAGACACTCTCTTACACAGCTCGGCTCCTCCGGTACCTTACCTTCATGTTGCCTTCTGCTGAGCCTGTGACAAAATAGTCCTCAGAAGGATCCAGTGCAAGGGCCTTAACAGCTGAGTCGTGTGCTTGGAAGGTGTAAAGGGTTTGCCTCTGTCTGATGTCAAAGATGGAGATATGTCCCTTCCTACCTCCAGAAATTAGCAGTTGATGTTTAGGTGCATACTGAAGCACTGTGGCACCGTGATCATGACAAGTGAAGGCTAAAGAAGAACAATATCAGAATTTAATAGATTTGAAACTGTAAGTAGCTTTTGATCTTAACATGCATTTCTTCTACAAATTGTAATCTGAGTGTTTTCTAACTTGACAGATACATTCCTTCATATGGGTAACGTCGTGTCAGCTGACAGTTTTTTGCTCTCCTAAGAGCTATACAGATCTAATGCACAAGAAAGCATGAACATGCAGTCTAATTTATTTTAGAATACAAGCACGCACCTGAATTTAAAAAATCTAGAAAATATAAAATTTACCATATTAAGTTCAGTTAAATTACTAAGTTAAAAATAGTATAGCTGAACTAAAAAATTAAATGTTAATTACCTTATAGATATGTATTATTATATTCTAATTTCCTAACCTATTTTTCATAGGAGCCCTGACTCAGTTTGTTTAAAATGAGGCTGAACTTCTGTGAAATCTGCTAGTTTTAAAATATGAATCTCAGAATACACCTATTGCTTATTCAAGTACTTCAGATGTTTATGATGATTGAATTTGCTCTTTTGAAATCCCAGGATAGTATATTTGGATTTATATGTATTTTTCTTTTACAGCACAACATGATAGAATTTTGTTTTAGTTTGTTACATGAAGATGAAATTATTGAACTTGGTCAAATAGGCACCAACATGTTTTTAAGAATCCAGTCCAAGTGCTGAAAGACAAGGACAGTAGACAGAAGGAGTTGCTTCTATTATTACCTATAGTTGTCTTTTCCTCTGTGCTTCAACAGAGTACTGGATATATTATTTAAGTGCCAGTTTAAGTGAAAGCCTGCATACACATAAGAGTTCATTAATCCAGCCTTAGTCAGCTGTTCAGGACTGTATTCAAGTATTTCACATTTTATTAATACTGTCACAAAACCAGCTTTGTGTATGACCTTCTTCATACTTTTCTATACAGAGCAGCTTAACACCGTGCTAGAGACTACATAGTACTAGTTCTGGTGCACGCATTAGTGTGCAACACGTATTTAGACCAGTTCCCCCCATGCAAGTTTTTCCCCTTGCCCCACATACATACATATGCTGTATTTGCTTCGTCAATAAGTAGAGGTTTAATTTTCACTGCAGTACTTACCATGTACAAGACTGTTACCAGATGAAACCAAAGTATCCCAGAGGCACACATTTCTGGGGGGAGGAAAAAAGTAATTATGGCCTGTTGCTAAGTGATTCATGGGGTGACATGACTCAAAGCGTTCACATTGTATGTCAAAGCCCAGAAGGTAGAACTGAACAAGGAGCCCTCGACTTTCTGCAGTCATTGGAGAGCATATGCAAAGAGTTAAGTGCTTTAGATCTTTCTGTGCTCTTTTATGCTTCTTAGTGGAACTATACTTTCTACATTTAACTTGTGTATAATCCTAGGTTGTACCAAGAAATTAAAGAAGTTGTTCTTTTCAGAGAAAAAGAATTATCTTGCCTTTGCCAAACATATTTCTCCCTACAGCAACAGCTTCATGTCAAACTAGTTGTATTTGGAATGCACCTTGAAAAAAATGGTTAACTGTTGACCACTTCTCTCAAAAACTAAATTTAGGAAACAAACAACTGAAGGAATGATGTTCAAAGAAATCATCTGGCAAATTCAAGCTGCAACAAAGCTTAGAACACTGAGCCTTAAAATGTCAGCCACACATTAATGCACAAGAACTAGCAAGTTAATGAAGATGGAGAGGTAGCTTTGGTGAGATTCCTCATTGTTTCTTTAAACACACCTGTTATCATTGGACTGTCCCGATGTAGCAACTAGACTTGACGAGGTTATAAATGCAAAGTCACTTGTGGTTTTACTGTGGCACTGCCAACTCTATTAAAAACAAAACAAAAAAGATGCAATCTTACGAGCTGTAGTCTGCATCAAAAGTTACTATCTGTCTGATGTCACTGATAGCATAACACAAGCAGTCTTTTAAACAAAGTTTAAAAACTGACTGGGCAACGTGGTTTGAAACATCAGAGAATGAAGCAATGGATTAAAAATCCAGTATAAAATAAAAAGATACTAAAATAAGTGAACTATAACAAATCCACAATATAATGTATCACAATAGCCTGAATTTCCAGTTAAATGTGGTCTTCGTGCACTGTTAAGAAGCAGTGAAAAGAATAGAAGAGTGTATTTTTACTAAGTCTTGGGGTTGTAAAGTTATTACTGTCAGCTCTGATTTTTAATTTAATCAGGGGTAATGCTGAAGTAGTACTTGTAATTACATTGCAGCTTATGGTTATTGTACAGTTTTCCAAAGATGTATCATTGAAACTCTACAGTTGTTTTGATTAAGCATGCCAATTAAAAAGCAGCAAAATTAAATATGTCTCTTCTGCTCTTGGCCTATCTGAAGTCTCAAAGACTTAACTTTCCTCTATAAAAAGAAAGAAATAAACCCAAAAATTTCTGTTTACTTACCAGATAGGGCTTAGGATTTGAGGTGGTTTGGTTTACTTGCCAAATACTAAGAAATCCTTCACCATCAGCAACACCACACTGCAAGGATCAAACTGCATTTATTAGCGTAATGTACTTGTTACTGGATGCTTACCTCATGACAGTAAATGGCTGACGATGAGGAAAAAAAAACACCTAAAACACCAAACCATTGCCTGCACATTAAACAACAATGATTGTCAGGTACAGAAAAGTAGTTTAGAAGCTAAGTGAGTTCAGTGCTGATTGTTTAATGATTATTTAATGATTGATGCTCTCCTACATACCTAACTCTTTTCTGGAAATGGAGGCTTTTAAGTCTGCAAGCTTACCTTTCAAATCCTGATTTTAAATGCTAAAGCTCACAGAGGCATCATTACTCCATGACTCTACTTGTAAATGTTTAGTAAAGGAAGATGCATGACAGCATGCCATAAAAGCATGGTGAGAAAAATTATGGAGGGACTGTGCTATATGATGAATGGTAAAATGACCGAGTTATATTTGTTAACCAAAACGCATAACAATTAATACTGTATACTCTATACAGCATATTCTATACCTATAAATATGTTACAAGATGTTTTAGAAAGATTTAGAATTATTTTTTGTATTTTCTCCATTTAGTCAGCTTTCATAAGTACTGCCTAAGTAACCTCCATGTGAAGCAGTAGGGACAACTAGTACATCTTAATTTCTTAGTTAAAATTGATTCCCATATAATGTTAAGATTGCAATATCTCAAAACATAATCAAAACACTGATTTTTAAAAAATGCTGAAATGAGATTTTATGCTAGCTGAAAGTAGGTATGCCGGGAGATATTTTGTATTTCCAGCTATTTCTAAATGTTATATAGCTATCTTACAGTCATGCCCAAACTCCTTTAATTCACTTTTTATGGCTCTTAACTATAATAAACTTAAAATAGTTTGTCAGTAAAATGCAGACAAGACCTGCTAAAACAACAGAATGGGCAACATGAAAAACTGAAGAGCTGGGTATTCCTCCCAATTTCTTTCTTTGTCCACTCTGTTTTCTGCATCTCATATAACTCACAGAGTCATTTCTGGCCAAAGTATGTGGCTCTCTCGTACTCTCTCTCTGCTCTCCACTATACTGAAGTATACTTACATTCTTCAGTTAATAGGCTGTATTTTTTCTATCTATCTGTCTGTCTGTCTGTCTGTCTATCTATCTCTGCTAGGTAATGCATTCTGTCAAAACTTTATCTTGGCCAGAATGCAATGTGTGAAGCACTTCTTGAAGACCCGTGCCTAGGTTGATACAAACTGGCTTGTATGAAGTAAGTAAGCTCAGTATTTTCTGAATGTTTAATTTAAAAAGGTCACCACACGGGAATGCAGATTTCAGAACAGGGAGAACAAAAAGTCTGAAAATGTGGCAAATGGGATATCAGGATAGCGGTGCGAAGCTGAGAGAAGAGAAAGGAGAGTAAAGGTCAGTGTTTAATATAAAGCTTCCATGTGCAGCCAAAATGAATGATATGATAGTACTTATGCCATCACTCTAGGATGTGTTAACAGTTTTGTGTGTCACCGTTAAACTGTTTTAGAGGTTTCAGCACAACCAAATGTTTCCTTATGCACAACAAAACAAAACAAAACAAAAAAAAGGAAAAATCCTAAATGTTGTACTTACCTTATTGCCCTGGGAATTGAAATACATTCTTGTAACCCTGGCATTCCCAGCCTGCCGGAAGCATACCAATTGCTGTGGCCTTGTCCACTCAAACATTCGAACACTACCATCTTGTGCTCCTGTAAGATCTAACATTAAAAGATAGATGTTCATTAACACTACAGTATTTAATAGAAAATTATCTATTCTGTACTAGTACGTGTGATTCACTTACAATATTGATGGACTGGGTGTGAAGCCATTCTCTTGACGTTATTCAGATTTCTTTTAATAAGCTTCATATAGAACAAATAAAAATTAAAATAATTTTGAAAAAAATGACAGAAATGCACTTTTCAATTTTGTTTATCCTACTACATGGTAAGTGTCCGCCAGTTAAAAAAAGCCTGTTAAGCTAACATTATTTGCATCTAATTATGTTTAATTGCAATATAGTAACTAAAGGCTGTTTCTGACAGCTTTTTTTAGACAGGAAATTTCAAATAGTATTAAAATTATCTTCTCATATACAAAGAACTTAAGCACGTGCTGATGTGTATGCTTTTGATATTAGTCCCGAAGCAGGAATTTAAAGTTTGGGATTGTTCTGGGTTTGGTTGTCCTTTTGTGTTTGTTTGGTTTGTTTTGTACCCAGAAACTCCAGGTCCTACCTCAAAGTTCCCATAAGACAGAGAAAAGACTGACTGTCCCATTATTTTTTGTCACAATAATTCTATGCCATAATATACAAGAAAATGCTTAGTTTAGCCTTCATTTTGGCCAGGTCTTGGTCATTGCAGGCCTTTTATGTCAACATTGAATTAATAGAATGGTGACTAATGGAAACTAGGTCTCTCTACTAAATAATACACTAAAAAAAGTAACAGTCTCCTGAGCTGCATGCAACAGAAGTACTTACCACACCAGCTCCAGTGCTAGTTTGACCGCTGCCTAACCATGGCATAGATGAAGATGGTTGTATCTGATTCACTCCAAAAGATGGTGCAGTTGACTGAGTGAGTGTTGTGGTAGAACCACGAAAGTCAATATCATCAGAACTGTGAAAGAACAGCAGTGTTGTGCTTTAAACAAATGTTCCTTTGCTACCAATGCTGTTTGCTTATCTCAGTGTCAAGAGACTAATGGCAGAGGGTAAACAAAGTGATTCTAATGAGACTATAAACTGTAATTCCTCCACTTACATTGTAAAAACACTTTCCACATCCTCCAAAGCTATTGGTGTTTTACCTCGACAGATGATCCTAACTGTGGTAGACAGATGTTAGGAATATAAGCTCTCTTGAGAAGAATATTGTTGGAATATTCCTTAACTGTGTGTCTATATCTATTTTGTGCAGTGGAGCATGGTACAGATGAGTGCTTGCTGTAGCTGATACATTCACAGCTCTCAGCACAATAATGGAGGAGACAGTAATTCAGGCCGTTGCATTATACAACTAGGATCAGCTACCACTAGCCTCGACACTGCAATGATGCAACTGCAGTGCTTCTAAGGTAGCACTTCCTGTATCAGCTTGCACACCATGGGATTTTACTTCACTGTACAGTGCAGACATGCACAAAATACTCAAACCCTTCAAAATCTTAGTTTCTCCATGTGTAAAACAAATAAAGTAATATTGTTTTGGCTTCACTCCTTTGTAAAGCAATCTGAAATGAGCAATTAATTTTTATTTTGTATGATCCACTTGTGCTTACACAGGTATTAAATATGCAGCCTCACAGGAAAATGATACTCTTAATATAACCACAAAGAAACAATCCTACCTTTTAGACTCTCTGTCATATTCTTCCCCAATCCATATAAATGACTGAGCAGCCAGTAATGCTGAAATATCAAGTTCTTGAACATCATGTGTAGATGCCAAAACAACTTCATTGCTGTTTGCCTATGCAGCACAAATAAAAAAATTATACTAACTATAATTAAGATGTTTTTATTGCACTTATTGTAGAATTGTGGCTTACCTTATTAACTGCAAATGCCATTATCATATCTGATTCTTTGTGAATGATTTTTGCTTTTCCTCCAGGGTAGCCAAGATCTGCTTCAACCTACAAAACATTTGTAAGAAATTTCAATTAGCACAAAAATCCATTTTGTAGTGGTATATTCAGACTGCAAAAATCTATACAAAATTCATGCAAGAAAAGTTCAGTGGCCTCAGCATTGTTTAGGAAGCTAAACTTTAGACTTCTCATACTCTTTGGTGTTCTAGAAGCCAAAAGATACATTTGAGTATAAGAAACACAAAGTTGTGTGTGCAAAACTATTTACAAGGTGTTCACTCATCCCAGTTATCAGGACATCCAGAGTTAATTCACTGATTAAAAGCCTGCCACACAGACTACACAGAACATATAGCTTCTGTTAGTCACATTAGAGAAAGAAAAGCCAGTTCCACAGAACTTTTAAGAATGTGCTAGAGGTTTGGGAGAAGAGATACTACCTTGTTTTTGTGATCTTCTGCTACGCAGTTTTGTTTGACCTGCTCCACACGATCTTCTACAGACTACATAACATCACACAGTCACAAACACAAAACACATGCACAAACAAATATAAAAAAGAATGAAACATTCCAAACTAGATTTTAAAGGCCACTCTGTCAGTAAATGATGACAAATGTATTTTTAACTTTTTATAAAAGGCACAGAAACTAAGACAGGAATCTAAACAAACTCACTTGTAATGCCTCCTAGATGAACACAAAATGTATGATATAGCAAATAAATGGAGGAGTAATACACACACAAACTCCATACTTACAGGAATTCTAAAAGATATTAAATAGTATACTTATTTCCCATGGTACCTATGTGTTGGTTTAAATTTTCAGTTACAACTTGTTACAGTTATAACTGGTACAATTTGTAGAGCCCCATATTATATATTACTATATAATATTTATATGTATATATTACTCATGCATATATACATATACACAAAGTAATAGCATATTTAAATTTCTTTTTCAATATGACACACACACAAAATTATATGAATACTCAAATTTTTTACTTATTTCCCTTATTGCAAACATTCTGTTTCTTCATTCGGATAGAATTCAACTACATAAAGGTAAGGTGAGATATGTATTGTCTAAAAATATTCTGTTCAGTTGATACTTCAATAAACAACATGACAGTCATGTTGATTTAAAAAAAAAAATCCAAACACTGTTAAATGAAAGAAAGGAAATTAAAATGCCAACATAAAAATGGAAAGAAAAATTAAAAGAAATACTGAAGACACTGAGGAACAGTTATAATTGAGCTTTGTTTAAAAAAAAATTACATCCTTCGTTTACCTCACTTTGCTTTCTTTTCTTCGTAAATATATATCTTATGAAAGTCTCCTGAAGAAGTTCTTGCTTCACAAGAAAATGCCAGAGCCTTTTTGCTGGAAGAGCTGAATAATCCTTTGATCTAAGTAAAACAGAAAAGGGGGGAAAAAAACAGAACGGAAAAGCTTCAATGTAATTAAAGGTGGGGAAAAAAATATATCTAAAGAAAGACTCTGAATTACTTTAGATGAAATTCCAAAAAAAAAACCAACCAAAGTTTAAGCTCTGATTTGTTCAAGGCAAATATCAAATGATACTTTTTTTTTTTATGTTCTTTTAAAATCCACATTATGTTATTAACTTCGAAGTACTACAGTTCAATGTGCTGACTTGCATTTATGTCTATATTTGCACTCTACTAAAGGTGCATTTATATTGGAATTATGCTTCATTACATATTTTTTTCAGTATTCAAAAGAATTCTCAAAATATTTAGCTCATATATGAGACAAACAAAATTCATTGCCTCAGATTCGAGGATAAATATTTCTAAACTAGTGCCTATTTGTAAGAATATTTTAATAAAACTCTATAGGAGTATCAACCATGCAAATCCAAAGTCATATATAGTCAGCAAACTTAAAGTTGGATTTTAGTATGTTGAGAAAAGCAAATTATTTTGTAGTTAAAAACATGGTTCACTATCTGCATTTAAAGATACCTGCAAGACTGACATTGGTCTAAACACAGGAGGACTGGCTTTACAAGGACTGTACTACAACTTTCTTTCTCTCCTCCTCCTGACATCTGCATGTATTATACTTTTGTTGCTGAGGTGTGGTAGGAGACAGCTGCTACTGGAGAAACAGTAAAAGAGGTTGAATAGGGCCTTCCCAGCAGCAGCTGCTGCCCTTGATTTGTAGTCCTCCATGCTCTCTTTCTTGCTGCAGTTGTGAAAGGTGCAGCAGAGTAAGTAAAGGCTGCTGGAGAAGACAGCGGCATAAGAAGGAACAAAGGGACATGGGAAAGTGGTTTCTGTAAAGGTAGAACTAAGATCTAGCCAGCCTTTATTTGTCTGTTTAACTTTAGGTGGAAATACTTTTCAGTATTTCTACGATCAAAGAATATGTTTTTGCTAGGAAAAAAACACTTACTTGAATGGTGTGTTTTCAGGTTCAATCATTGCTTTATTGCGGAGAATAGCTGGTCCTGCACCTACACCAAGGTCACTTGGGTAAGTATTGATGTAGTTTGGTGGTGGGCCTTCAAACTGGTCCATTCTGTCTTGAAGAATCTGTTCCCAGTGTTCCAAAGTTTTTATTACAGCAATGCCCAATGGTGATGTTACAGGCAGATCTAAACAGAAATATTAATACAGTAAGGCTTAGAGAAAAAAATAATTTAAGTTACAGCGTGTATAAAAAACCCAGAATAATACAACCATCCAAAAAGAAAAGAAATGTACTTGTCAACAATTGTAAAAAAATAATGTATTAAACTATTTAAATTTAAAAATGAAAATTAAAAAGTAAAGTCTGACAGAAAGCTACCTATCCAGACAACTAAAACTTAAAGCAGAACTTAACATACCCGTGAACTCGAGACCAGCAATGGGAAAGAAGTTCTTAACATTGTGCAGAACTAATTTTACCATTGTCAGATGCAGAAGAGCCCAGCTGTATAAAGAGAATAGATTTAGTTGTGTTAAAACAACATTAATACAGTTATCTGCAGAACATTTTTCTCCTACCAAGGATACAGATTAGAAAAACAGTGTAGATGGTTCACTGAGGTTTACCAGACACATAAATACTTATATATCAGCTATGCTTATTATATATCAACGATGCAACATAAGGTTGCTTCTGAGGGCACATTGCTGTAAACACATAGTATCCCCTTCTCTCTTTTGCAAATCACATTATTATACTCTTCCCCCAGATAAAAGAATGTGTGTGCGTGAGCCTCTGCAAGACTGAGAATTAAGTACAAGCCCCATGAAACACATCCTGAAATTCTCCATGAAATCATGATGAATACAGTCAAGACTGTATTCTTGACTGGCTTCAAGTTGCGTCAGGGGAGGTTCAGATTGTATATTAGGAAAAATGTCTTTACTAAAAAGAGTGGTCAAGCACTGGAACAGGCTGCCCAGGGCAGTGGTGGAGTCACCATCCCTGGAGGTGTTTAAAAAACGAGTAGACGTGGCACTTCAGGACATGGTTTAGCAGGCATGGTGGTGTTGCGTTGATGCCTGGACTTGATGACCTTAGAGATCTTTTCCAACCTTAATGATTCTATGATTCTGTAAGACATTATTTGACATTGATGTTCATGGCAGAAGCTTTCACACCGAAATGGTCTCACAGATATTAAAAATACAAATCCTGTACAGTATAGCTGTAACGACTAATAAGAGGCTTGAAGAATGCATAAAAAAAGCCATCATTTTTCTCCATTATTATAATGCTGAGGTTGTCCATTATTTCATTTTATCTTGCAACATTTTCTCTTTTAAGTGTTCTATTTAATCTGCCCCTCGCTCAAAAACTAAAGATCATGCTTGAATCAGTAGTCTAAACCATTATTCTAGAGCTGGCATTGTGGTATCTCATGTTCTTTCTGTCTTTAAAATGAAGATAGGTTTTTTTTTTTAATCTGTTTCTTCCCCTCCCCAAAAACTACGAACCACACAGCTTTGACTTCCTAATCCTGTTTTTTCAGGCAAGTAAACGGGGAACTGTTACTGTGATGAGAATTTGTCATTTACATAATCCCATTGCCACAGGTAAGTCTATCTACAGTACTAAAATTATTTGACTTTAACTAGAGGGTGCAGAGGACCTGTATTTTCTTTAATTTGGAAGAAAATGTAAGCACATGACATAATTATTTTAAAACAGTGGCAAATTCTTCTAACCTGTAAGAACTGGCATCTTTGTGTTCCTGGATCTGTACATCAGAGAGGAAAGCATCATCCTCTTCCTCATCACTGTGAATACTTTCATCGGAATCATATATAACACCGCTATCTGATAAAGGAAGAAATGGCTGCAATGCAAAATAAAAGTCTGCTGTAAAAGCAATTTTATGATCTCTTAATATTCAATTCTTATCTGAGCTGTCACTGTCATAGAGTTTAAGTGACAACAACTTAACCTCTATAAATAAGTTTCCCTAAAACAAAAATAAGCAGCAAGAGGAAAAGTGTTAATCTCTATTATTGGAAAAGAGACATGTTTTGAAAGTTAATAGAATTGCAGGCTCTTCATCTTTTATTACGAGGACAGTATTCTGCAGCTTACTATGAAGAATGCTCAAAATTTTCACATACTTTTTGTCCTTAGAACTTAACAGAGAAGAAATACGCTTTTATGAACTATATTTTCCCTTTTAAATTACCTTTGCCATAAAATAGTCCCACATGCTGAGCTCTGGAGGGATAAACTTTTCTTTGTAAGAGGGTCTTTCTGCAGGTACAGGTGGTGGTACAGTGCTGTCTTTTACTGGTCTTCCTGGCACTAGCATTCTCATATTAAACCGACGACGATGTTTATCCATTTCTTCTGATGGAAGAGGTGGTGCTAAATTCAGGTAATTTGAAAAGATGATGTTGATATTGCATGTTTAGAAACAGCTGTATTTTATAGTCAAAGCAACTAAAACCATTGTTATTGGTACTAATTTCTGTTGACTCAGAAGTCAAAGCCAGCCTAAATAAAGTAAGTGTAATCACACAAAGAGTTCATGTAGGATAAATTCAATACCTGTGGCATTTTTACATTGGATGTACAATGAGAAATACGTTTTATTATCTGGATTAAGTTCTCAGGAGATAAGCTTTTAAGAAAAAAGCTTTTAGCTGAAAAATTTGTCAAGAAAGATATTAAGAAAGAAATTAAGAAATTTTGTTGAGAAATAAAAGTACTATATAAAATTTCACTAAACTGTAAACTGCACAAGTCGTGGTTGTTACTCAAAATACAAGCCGAGGAACTCTTAAGACAGCGAAGAAAATTTGAATAGAGATACAGGCTTTCTGACAACTGAAGTCTATTTTAAAATGTTATGATTTAAAATATCTTAATGGTTATCAAAATATTAATGTGGTATTTGTTTTTCAAATTGTTATTGGCCAGGCAGCATTGAAGATCACACTTACTTTATTACAAAGGAACTGGATATTTAAAAACTTTTTTTTTTAAAAAAGCCACTACTAACGTTCATCTACACTGCAAGTTTTTACAAACCTTCATTACCATCCTCTGAAACATCAGAAGCTGTAGCAGCTTGTAGGTTAAAGCAAAACAGAATACGTCTCAAATGAAGACATGACTTTATGCAAGTTATTCATATTAACATCTTGTAAAAATAGCTGCCCTAAATGATCTTAAGTTATTCTATGAATGACAAATAGCTATTGTGTATACTTATAATGGTGCATTGCCTTGTTACTATTTTGTTTTGTATTTCAGATATGAAACATCTAATTTTTGCATAAGTTTCAAGCCTATCATTGTTTTGAAAGTCTGTGTGATACGATTTTGAGTATTGTTGCAGTGTGAAGTCTATGACAAATGGTTGTATTTGCCTTTGTCTCCAGAGCCTGAATTCAGTCTCCACTTTTGCTTTTCCTCATGCAGTACATGCTCATCTGTCTTTGCAAAATTTCTGGTTTTAGTTGGAGCTTACATATACATGAACTATTTTTCTGACAGATGAAACTGATATTTCTTCTTTGTGGTCTTATGCAAGGTGACATCATATCTTGCAACAGAAATCGGTTTCAGAAATACTGTTTACAAGTTACTGCAGTTGTTAAACAATAACATTCATCTCACATACAGAAAACCACAGCTACTAACACTGATTTATACCATCTGTTTTTTCACTAAAAAATAATGACTGAAAGTCCTGAAAAGTGTTACAAGTAAGCATCTAATAGTAATATTAGCCATACAGTAACTGTACATTTTTATGGTAAATTCAAAATGTGCTGGGTGCCAACACAAAGGACAACTGCGAGACTAATATTTTTTCTGCTTTTTAATTATTGTAAGAGTTTTCTTGCCAGTAGACACGTAAATTCTGCTTGCTTGGGTTTTGTCTTTAAAAGGAAGGAAATCTCTCCTATCAAGTTACTAAAAGGTATAAAATGCAAATCATTAGTATGACCTTTAGAGAACAAAGTACCTGGAATATTTTCTGAGTGCCTTCGAGGTTTTACAAGAAGTTTTGCTCCTCCACCAAAAACAGCAGCCCACATTCGACTGTTCAAAGGATGTGCTGCTAGTCGAAATAATTCATTACATGCATTGGTTGCAAGGGCATGTATAAGGAGACTCAGGTAGACAGCTACAACAGCTTCACAAAGTAGGACGTTTAACTTTGGTTGATCTTCATCCTGAGCTGAACTTAAAAGATTTATAAGTGAACTCACACCTGCAAAGAGAAAAGAGGAAAAGTTCTACATTAAATGAGTAGGAGTACAAATGGAAAAAAAAGGAAATGTTTCATCTGTTCATTTTATGTTAAACATATACCAATAGCCACGTGATACTTCTATTCAGATGAAACATACTATTAATATTTTTCTTAAATTCATAAAGATCAAAAATTTAAAAAAGCTTTCTTTGTTTTGGGACTACTGCATTGTACCTCTCTGCAAATACTATGAGCAGTTCAGCTTGCCTGTGAAAGTCCCGCACTGTTTCCACAGCTAAATTTATGCTTGTACATTGGGAGTAGCTGTTCTGATAGCTATACCAAGTAAAGCACAGATGAAAGACAGTACTTTACAAACAGCTAACAGAAACAGCTGTGCCTGGGGGGTGAGGCAGACTGGAGAAAAACATTTTAGGATGACAAATTATCAGGTTACTGAGTTTATCCTAAAGATCATAGTCTCTTCTTCAAGCAAGATGTTTGCCATATAGAAAGTTTATTCTTATTTATTTTGATATGTGAAAAAGTTAGAAGCTGTTATTAATTTGAGAACTAAATCAGAAACCCTTATCCATGGATGACCATCAACCATTTCATCTATCATATTACAGGACAGTTAGACAATTTTAAAATGTGGATCTGGTCCAGTGGTGCTTAAAGTAACTTTATTTTTTTCTCACCAGGCCACTGTGCAGGAGATGAGTTTGGAGTTGCGTGCTCTTCAATACTTTCTGTCCTCAGTCTGCGTCGATCACTTAAAAGCAGTCCTTGATAAACCATCCCTGTAAACTGATTCGCTTCTGTTTGACTGCTAAATATAAATTAATTTTTTTCTGATGAGAAAGGATTTTAGAATATTTTTGTCATAAAGTATAGTATACATACATGCCTCTCATTTAAATCAGAAAATGCAACGTTTAAAATTCTATAGGACTGTCACAAATTTTATAATTTCACAGTATACAAAACACATTTTTTTATTAAAACTTGAAATGTTTCCCTGCAGCATTATAAATTTTAATGTTATGTGCATAGCTCCAGATATGAAAAAGGCTTTTTCAAAAATTTTAATAATAAATTTCTGAAGAATATTTTTTAATGTTTTTACAGCATTCTCTATATTCCAAACTGGAACTGGAAAACTGCCTGAAACCTGAGTTTGGTTAGGTTCAAATGTTTCCACTGCACCCCTATTCAGCAGTGAATGTGCTGTGGAAAACAGCATTCAAATATTTTTCAGAAGCATCCCAAGTGAGAGTGACACCAGATTTTCTTATTATTTATTGGAAAAAATCTGAACGATTGGTGTCATTTTATCTGCGTAAACCTCATCTGGCATATCAAAGCTATCAACGTGTAAACTGTATAAGTATCTATATCCATACACAGATAATTAATCTGTTTTTTAGACACCTGCATGAAGAATTTCCATTTTGGATATGCAAAGTATACTCTAAATGTAGGACTGTAAGAAAACTTCTGTTTTTACCTGTAGCTGTGGCTGTCACATAGTGCTTGATAAATGGATGCAGAAAGTGAAGCTGCTAAAGAATGAAGTGTGTACACCTGAAAAAAAAAAGAGCCAATAGGCTATACGTAAGTTATATATAAAAGGTGAGTCAAGTACAGTTCTTCCTAGACAGCATTGGAAATGTGTTATGAAGGAATGTCCTAGTTTTAAATCAAGTACAGGAAATAGTATCTGAATGTTACTTTAATTTTACAGTACAGTACTTTGAAAATCACAGCTGCTTTTTCAAGATCTTTTGATTGCAGTCAAAGCCTTCTAATATTACATCAAGATAATTAACTTTATTCTAATACATTACTGCTGCAATGAATGAGTATACTGAAGGACTGTTAAGTATGTCCTGTTGTGATAATGAATTTGATAGAATGTTTTCTGGAAACCTCATTATATAACATTGCAGTTCACTGTAGTAGTAGTTGCTCAATATGCATAAAATACCAAAATTTGTGTAATCATTGTATGATTGTTTTATCTATAATCTCTTTTTACCTCAGTTATGTGCTTATAAATTTCCAGAAGTCTCCAGGAGTAACAAGAATAATATTCTGTTATTGCCTCACAACGCAACAGAAACACTCCAGTTCTTAAACAGAAGAAATGCAAGGATTTCTTGGAAAGTCCAATGAAATCCACAGCGTGAAGAAAATGGTACTGTCAAACTGTTAAAAATGTAAACTCTTTTAAACCCACCCTGTGTTCATTTCCATCTTTTCCTACCATCTTTCCATTTAATCAAATGCTAGACCTTAGATTAAAGCTATGAATTATCTAGGTAGTTGTTTTGCAGTTAGGAAGCGTCAGCTTTTATTTCTGAATTCTCTTTTAAAAGAAAATGCATGTGAAGTATGAGTTTTTAGAGTAAGAAAGATGCTTGCTTGTAGCATAAAGCAGTATGGAAAAGGAGTCAACTGATAGAGAAAATGAGATGTAAATCAGCTTGAGTTACAGTTTTAGAAACTTAGCTGCCTTGCAGGGGGACAACCCATTTAGTTTCCTAATTTTTCCCTACTTTCATTTAGTCAATAGAAATTCAAATTAATTTAATGAATAGTGATCTAAATGCACAAAATAATAATTTAGCTTCTTACTAATTAACTGTGTCATAGTCTCAGGCTCTGGCCTTTTTCCCCACCTCTCTTTACTGAATCTGAACAGAATTTATTCACCCCCAAGTATGGAGTCAGATAAAGTAATTCACCACAATTCCTTAAAAACCACTATACTTGAGCAAATTTGCGCTAGAGTAAGATTTATAATATCTGTATTGATAGAAGGTTATAATGTAACTTACAGTGTCCCATCTCTACTTTCATTAACGTCCCTACAGGATTTGACCAGAATGATAATAATTAGTTATATTACATGATCATGTTGTTTTAAGAGCCAAGAATTCAGTGTTTTAGTGAACATTCACATTTGGAATAGTTTCCTGGGAATGACCAGAATTTGGATGAAAGGGAACTAACAGGACTCAAAAAACTGTCAGAAAGCAAGTGGTTAAGTCTGGTGAACTGAAAATGCTGGTTAAGGGAGAAGGTCAGTACTGTGAAAGGGTAAGTGTTGGAAAGTTAACTCAAACACCGCATTTTATTTTTCGCATGCTCTCTCCCCATTTTATAAACAAATCAATTAGCATTTCCTGAAAGCTTTTCATTACCTTGACATCTTCAATATTAGGATGTGGTGGTGATTTCATCTGCACAATAGTGTAGAGAATATCATGGATGTGGTTGTTTAAATACAGCACAGGATTAGCTATCACGGTTTTTGTGGATGCTATACTTGCAGAAAGCAACGGTAGTGTTGTGGGTAATGGAAGGGGAGACTGAAGTTGTTTTACAGTAGTTTCCTGTTTAAGAGAAAAGATTTTAAATTACTGCTTTGAGAAAACAAGTTAAAAAAAAAAAAGAGAGATACTTTTACATCTTAAAAGTTTTTCTAGGGTTATTTATCCTCTTCCACTGCTGTCTACTCAGTACAAACAAGATTTTACTGTGACTGATGTCAATAGCAAGTTCTTACTTACTGTAATAACATGGATCAAACCTGATAGCCAAGTTTGCTGGAACACTTTTTGATTTAGTGCGGGAAGAGTATTTTCATGTGTTCATCAGCAAGTGTTGGGATTGTCTACTAAAAAACACTAACTAAAAATGCACTTACAGTCGCATAAGTTGACGTAATACTCTCTGGTCTGAGTTTAATAACAGAAGACAAATTTGCACTAATCTGAGTTTCTCAAGTGGAAACACAGAATTTTTTTTTTATTCTTTAAAGTCCAAGACTAGTACCACCAAAACAGTTGTCTACTGCTCTTATTTGAAATGTGAGAAATCTAGGACTAGAGCAAGTGAAATGACTTGCCCAGTATCAGATGATCTGCTGTAGCTCAGGTTAGTCATTAACATTTGCTGGAAAATATCTTTCTTTGTATGTAGAATGCAGAAAATGCCATACTATAGTAAAAGGGAGCACTACCCTGTCTGTCTTGGTATTATTTGTTGAGCCTTGCAGCTAAGATCTCATTCCTTGTAACTCCCTTGCATGATTTGCAGAGGTGTGGGGAATGAGATTTTTGTCATATTTCAGCAACTGTGAATTTAATTTATTATGTAGATGACCAGAATATTGTGATCAAAATTATAATTTCATTGGAAAACACACATAATGCTGCAGCTATAATATAAACAGCAACATTTATGTTCCATAATTATAGGTAGCCTAATCCTCAATGTCATATAACAGATTCATAAGAACCAAATAATCAGGATGTGGAAAAGCAGCACACTTAAATACCATGTTGTTTCCTCAAGAATGTTAAAATTATCTTGACCATTAGACTTGCAGAACATAAGAAGCATCTACCTAGGTACAAACTTAAGTGTTTGAAAAAACTGATACTTGTGAATAGAACTTAATTGAATTTGTTTTACCTGCTGTGACTCTTGCAGCAAGAACTTCAGCTCCATTCTTACAGATGCTAAACCACCACCTTGTGCCCCATGAAGACTACAATAACTTAGAAAGACTCTTAGAAGAGCTTGGTTCTTCTGCAGCCACCACTTGCGTCTTTCGGCATGCTCTCGTTTTGCTTGTAACCTACGTCTTTCTATCTGGTGCCTTTCATACGAACCAATGTCTGGTTTATCCATAATATCATCGTGATCAAGTAGATCCCCATTTACTTTGGTGTATGTTTTACAATAGTCCTTGCCCCCTGCGTCATGGTTGCATATTTCATGCATAGCAGCAATCTCTTTTTCAAGCCAGTTGTACAGCTGAAATCTGAGCTTTCCTCCATCTACTTCATAACCTGTAGCCAAAGTCCTCAGTTCAGTCATAAGGATCTTCAAACAGGCTCTGAACTTCAGTTGTTCAGCAATAACATCAACCTCTGCGTCTCCTGCATCAGTCGTCTCCCCATGTGGTGTTTGTGGGATGTCGGCATCTGAGGTTCTCTCATCATCTTCTCCATTCTCAAAATCAGATTTAGATTTTTTCATCATTATACCAACATCCTTGTCCTCTTCATCTGACCCATTTTTGTCTTCACCCCAATCAAGAGTAAGGGGCTCATCATCAAATTTTACTGCTGGCTGACTCCAGTCAAATTGCGCTGAGGATTCAACAGTATTTTCCAAAGCAAAAGTTGTTGAAATTGGCTTTGACCAGTCTATGTCACTACTTCCAGCACCATCCCTTAGGGCTTTGGAATCTGAAACACCAGGCTGTATTGGAGGACTAGATGAATCTTTCTCTGCAGGTACAGTAGACTTTTTTCTTACTTTTGGAATTTTGGAAAGGACTTCAAGAGCTAGTACAGGGCAACCCACTTTAAAATGAGCATTTGCAGTAGTGAAGAATAATTTTCTTTCTATAAGATTAATTTTATCATCAAAGCTTTTGTCAGTTTTTAGGCCTAAGGTGGCCAAAGTCCCTTCTGGTGAGCTGAAATATCTTCGGATGAGCAAAGGGTGGGTCCGAAGATAATTGTAAAAACTGAATACCACAGGATTGCACGACTTGACGATAGCTAAGGAATTAAAGATGAAAATGGCTTTAAAATGGTATTATTCTGTTTTGCATATTTCCTGCATTACAGAGATTTGTCAAAACACAAAACCAAAGACAGTTTTGGGTCTACTTGCCAAAACAAAATGAAAGAATTACTTATTCCCCACATAAAGATTAAAGGTATGAGCAGAAAGATACTAAACTTTCTCATTTGCCTTGCTGTTATATTCCACTTAGCTAAGCCTAAAAAAAGCTGAGATCAGTCAGGTAGAGATTTCCCCAAGGGAGGCAATATGCCACAGAAACCTATGTAGCCACCTGTCACTTTTAACATTAATCTCAGAAAAGGCAGGATAGGAAATTCCGATAGAACACTGCTAACTCCTAGAAGCAAAAATGAGAATTTAAGCCCACTGGAATAAAGACTAGCCAGCATTCAGTAGTACAGAGGTATTGAAGAGAAGTACCAAACAAAGGAGGCCTTCCTGACATTATCTGACATCAGAACTAAGTTCAGTATTGGGTGGCTGGAGAAAAATCCTTGGAAGAAATTGGAAAAAGATTTTTTTTTTTTTTTTTTAAAGAAAAAGTAGAAATTGAATGGGCCAGTACATAAGCCAATTAATGATTTCAGCATAATGGCATCTCAGGAGAAGGGACTGCATACATACACAGAAAGTATTTCTTCTTCTCTGCTTTGTCTTAATAGCTTTGTCCCATCAGACTAATGTTTCTCTCTTACCTGGGTTTTCGTCATCATCTTTAGGTGTTTGTTCCAATAACGTGTCCAGTGCTCTCGTGTAATCTTTCATTATCCAGTATGCAATGCTTCTCAGAAATGGATCAGAATGCAATTTAGTACAGCTGAACCCAGCTCCATCCTTATGGCAACCCAAAATCTTTTCATAAAGAATGGAGGTGTAGGTGACAGAGGTTTCAAACTCTGATTCGTATAAACGAGCAATAACCATAGCCAACTGGATGTCTTCCATTTTCTCAAGGCATACCTATGATAAGAAGTGGGGAAAAGGTTGCTTTGAGCAAAAGCTAATTCTTTAAAATAACAATGAAGTGAATAGCAATATATGTTTACAGAACAGATAATTTTTTTCTCATCATATCTGTTCTTTAAAGTATATATTCATCTTTGGGTCAAATATGCGGTAAGGGATATATAGCTAAGTAACGTATTTTCTTCTGTGTCTGGAAAGATGTTTACTTTCTTCTATTTCTGGAATTATGATATGTATAGCAGTACATCAGCATGTCAAAAATTAATATGGCAGAAGTAAAGTTAAAGATACGTAGCAGAATAAACATAACTTCCAACTTTCATGTTAATACATCACTGGTAAGATATTCTTCACGTTGTCTCATCTATAGAATTATATCTCTGAGGAAAATTCTTTGTGTTTTCAGGTAAAGACAAGCATCCTGCATATAAATAGGCAGGATAACTAAAGATTCTCTTAAGTCCCATTCTCTCTTGAGAGGTACTGCTTAGGTTATGATCCTGCTTACGGCTCTCGCCTCCCTTGTGGCAGGCAACATAACAGCTCCACTAAAAAGGGATCCTAAGGCTGCCTCAGAAAAGAACTCTGACTTTTTTTGACTTAATGTTGTAACAATAGGTCATGCAGAATAGCTGGAGGCTGAACAGAGTGCTACAACTTAACTGTGCTGATCAAACAGGAAGTTTTGCCAGAAGGGTCATGACTGGTATTCCCAAGCGTGCTTTCACTGAAGACTGATGTATCTGAACAATTATTTTGGCCTTCAGATCAGCTTCCAAGCTGCTTTTCACAGTAGTGTGGAGGTAAATGGTATGTCTGCAGGGCACAAGGGGGTCATGTATAGACACACCATATCATTTGTGCTGCCACAATTTGTGAAAAGGCCAGAGAACAGCTTGTAAGGATACAGTTACATAGTTCAAATTAGAAACTCAAACTTCATTTCTCAAAAGTGGATACCTCTATAGCATCTTTCAGTGAACCTGCTAGCAAAAAAAATGCAGCTGATTGTTCAAAGCGTTGTTTTCCCAACAAAGCAAAAGCGTTTTTTAAAGCAGCTTTGCGCCATCTATCTTCACTGAAGTTGTGGCTGAAAAAGGCAGTCATCTTTTCATCGTGCTGGGACCTGCATAAAGAAATGCAATGTATACAACTAATTATTACATAACCTTAGCATACAATCACTTGAACAACATCACTTTAAATTAAACTCTAATCTTGAATGAGTTCTGCTTTGCATTCCTGGTTCAATTAAGATTTAATCAAACTTATAGTTGGCAGAACTCACCTAAACAGACCCCACACCACTGCCTTTTTCTTCATAGCAAGGTAAAAAAGTGCAGCATCTAAGGCATCATTGTTCCTCTGGAATGAAGCTTTTGCAACCTGTAGTAAACAAAACCTACTATTATTACTGAAAATATAAAGGCTGCTTTTAGCTAGCCAAATAACGTATGCACTCTGTCAGGGAGGGTGGTCTAGAAGACTGTATTATTTCTATATTCAACAGTGATTTTCTATATTCAACAGTAATTTCTGTCTGAATGCTTTATTTATGTGACAGCTCTCATGACACTGTAAATGTTCTAGAGTCAGAAAAACAGCACTACTGCAGATATTAACCCCTCTCAGCCACAGTGGGACATTACAAATGTGCAAATAAAAATATTTTCTTTAAAAGTGTTAGAGTAACTCATACGATTCAGTGAAAATCCTCTTGCAATCCATTATTTACACATACTTAAGCTAATAGAAGTATTTCTTTAATGAACACTGTTTGGTTTTTGTATAGGACTCAGATGTAATTGCATTTGATATGGAGTACCAGGATAATTAAATTTTACTCCTGGATTCTCCGAGTATCCTGTAACTTCTTAAAATTTTTCTTTACAACAGATGATTTGGAAATTTACTAAACTAGTAAGTACTTCTGTTCCCTAGACATTTCAGAGATTGCATTATTTGTTGTAATTCAAAGCAAAAGCTAGTAATTATTCAAATCCATCGAACTTCAAGTTACAATAAAGCTGAAATTCTTACTAAAGTAAGGATTTAAATCTCACTGATACCTATGGGCAAGAGTTTGAAATATTATCTCAAAAATATATTGCGATTTATCCATTATTAGGCCTCCCACAGCAAGACTCTGCATACAACTGAGATTTGGTGTTATCTTGGTTTTACATAATATGGGTGCATATTTCTATAAAGCAGTAATTTTGTGACTCTTCACATGAGTAAAACTTGCATTTATTTCCCTTTCAGATCTTTTATGTTCTATAGAGTACTCTATTACAAAAAATACAAAATTTGCAAAGACTCTTTATATAGTTCTATTTATTTCTTAAATAAAACACACTACTGAACTCAAAGCATAATTCTCTGTTTCGTCTATATATATATATATGATCTCATATATCTGAAGAGTATTTAATATGATCTTTAACATACTGCAAAACATGGTGTGGAGGGGGAGAAATTAGGTACTTCAGAAATAGCTTTTCCGCAGATCAACTGTATTATATCTCACTATTGAGTAACAAAATTTGTAAGCCAGGACTGCCAACATCAGCTGGCATAGAGAAAACTAGTTACGCAGTGTCCTGGCTGGGCTGCAGTACAAAGCAATCAGCTGTATACTAGCGGCCATGCATATCTGTTAAGGCATACCTAACAGTGTGTAACTACAATTTATAAGCAATAAAAAGTACCTTCTCAATGCATCTTCGGAGTGTGTTGATATTCCTGACCCACCAACCAATACCCATTGCTCTTAATTCAGACCACTGCGGGTCTCCCTTCTGGATAGCAGGAATCATATTGATCAATTCCTCCTCAGCCTCAGAATGAAAAGCCCATGCAAAATGGCAAGTAGACAGGCCTAAAGAATAATATAAGATACTAAAATTCAGAAAATTAAGACTGGTTAATAAGCAAACACTGTATGTCAGAGATGCAAAATGGGATCTCCAACCCAAGAGTCAGGTAGATCTGAGGTACTGTTTCCCTCAACAGGAAGCAGAGCTGCTAAAGGAACAGCTGAAATATCTTTTTGGTCACTAGGGATGTCCTCCCCTCAGTGCTTCTTCCATTCTTTTCCAGTACCCCATTCATAGAATAGTTTGGGTTGGAGAGGACCTTATAGATCATCTAGTTCCAACGTCCCTGCCAGGGGCAGGGACCCCTTCCACTAGACCAGGTTGCTCAAAGCCCCATCCAGCCTGGCCTTGAACACTGCCAGGGACGGGCCATCCACAACTTCTCTGGGCAATCTGTGCTAGGGCCTCACCACCCTCATAGTGAACGGTTTCTTCCTTGCATCTAATCTAAAGCTACCCTCTTTGAGCTTGAAGCCGTTACTCCTTGTCCTATTCCTACAGGCCCTTGTAAAAAGTCCCTCTCCATCTTTCTTTCAGGCCCCTTCAGGTACTGGAAGGCTGCTATAAGGTCTCCCTAAAGCCTTCTCTTCTCTAGGCGGAACAGCCCCAACTCTCTCAGGCTTTCCTCATAGGAGAGGTACTAAAGTTACATGGTGAAAGACCGAAGGAAAAATATTCTGTTATCTCAGAGGCAGATCCGTTCTGGGCCAGAAACCTTTCTGTCTGCTGTTTAGGTGGTAACTGCTTTCCTTGTCTGTATTTCTCAACAGCATTTACTCAGATCAAGCCAGGGAAAAAACCTGCTGTGATGAAAATACTAAAATACTCTTTAAAAAGTAAGATAAAGACATGCTCCTGTAAAGCAGTATCTTAATTCCTCCAGCAGAAACAAATAAATACATATACAATCTGTATGCTATCTAGTTGGGGAACTTATTCATGCCTCAAACTGAATGGGGCAGAATCTTTCTTCTATTCTAGAGCTATACATTTTTGCTATTCACAGTACATGTAAGGAAGCACGTACTAAACTTTTGCAAGATAAAGGCTGGAATAGATTAAAATCTAAAATGAATATGCAGAAAATGGAAATATCATGATACTATAAATCAAACATAACCAGATCCTGTCAGCTCAAGTGGATCAAATGAAAGTAATGCTTTGCTCTAAGAATTACCTTGGTGAAGCAGCTGAACTCGATACAGGGGTGGGAGAGATGTCAAAAGGCAGGTGTGCAGGCGCATAGCCAACAAATATCGTAAGCCACATTCATCTAAGGTATCTCTTCCTGTGAAATATAAAATACTGACTTTTGAACATGCAGGTGGCTACAAGAGGCATATATAAAACTTTTATTCAGGGTGTGAGGAATGAACATTTCTAAACTTGCTGAGAACCTGAACTACAAGTTAGTTATATATGAAATATAAGCAGAGATTTATATTTAAGGATTTTTCTCTCTTTATCTAATCTGAATAACTGATGCTAGCTTTCAGCTTTGTTATCCCAAAACACCCAAGGACTAAGTTTACCTTTGCTGAGAAGAATAAGAAGGTTAATTCAATAATATGTCAGTTACTAACCTGAGTAATTCTTATCTCTGTTCTCATCTAGTTCAGTGGTTGTCGTGGCCACAGTGTCTGCCAAAGCTACAAGGAACATCTGCTCCAGTCGAGTGAGGCCTGGCAGACTTGAGTGCATCAGGTGGCTTGAAAGGACACTAGCATGTTCTCGGCCAAAGTAAGTTGGACCATACTGTGACAGATTAATAACTTTGGATTTACTCTCCCTCTTTTCAGGCTCGAAATCAATGAAGTCATCAGTTGTAACAGGCTGAATCTGGAACAGATCTGAGTATTGATCTTCTGTCTTTCTCTTAGCATGATCTTCAGAGCCCTGAGGTATTTTAGAAGTTTCTTCAGAAACATAAGTGGCATCTTGATCTGCAGCAAGCAGTGCATATAGTGGCAGTGGGGGAATTGAGTCAATCTCTGTGTAGTCTCGAGTACCATCTTTTCCAGCTGTGATGGTATCCTTTGCAGTACTACCGCTTACACTAATGGTGCGAGAAAGATGGCGTTTAGGACCAGTTCCTTCTCCAGCTTCTGTGTCTTTAACTATTGCAACTTCTCCTGCAATACATTTAACTAAATGCGATAGAATGGCTTTGGCTCGGCGAACTTTACCCAGATCCATAAGTTCTAGTAACTGGGTTGGATGATATTGGGGGAGAGTGGGTGAAAGAACATGAGCAGCTTCAAAAAGGCCACCATCCTGAATTACAGTTGGAGTGCCAAAAACATCATCCACAACACTTGCCCCATCAATTACACTGGTCTTCTTTGCTATCAAGCTTGTTTTGAGTGTATCTTGTGTTGCTGAGTCTTCAGTAGCAAAAACATCACTTTCTCCATCACCAAACTTGACAGCGTGTTTCCACTGGGCATAAACATGCATTTCACAGTCCATTCCCACTACCAGTATACCATCTCTCACCCAGGACAGAGAAACAGGTAGTGAAGGAGTGCCATCTACAGATGATACCAAATCAATTGATCTAAGCAACACCCACTTTGACTTTACACCTTGTTTTATGCTACCACCTAGTGGTAAAGTAATGACAGCTACTCCCTCTTTGCTGCTAGTTTGATCAGTTACAATTCCTGAAAGTCTTCCGTACATGAAGATGTTGGCACCAACTCCAACTGTCAATATATGTGAACCATCTTCTTTTGATACCCAGTCCAAATGCACCAAATGTTTGATGCTGGGCACCAGGTAGTTGTCTTTATTCAAAAAAGCATCTGATTTACTGTAAACAAATAAATTACTATCTACACTGACCCTTGAATCAAGTACACTTCCAACCTTAACTAAATCATCCAGATGAATTGTCTGTTCCAAAACCCATTCTGATCCTCCTGTAGACTCACATTCAAGTATACAAACATGCATGGAAAATTCTTTGGAAACAAAACCATTATGCTGTATGGGTTGTTTGTATGCTACTGCAAGACGTCCTGTGTAAGAACAGCTAACAGCAACCGGCCTTCCTACTATGCTCACTGTGCTGCTGTTGTCTTCTCCTTCATCATTCATTAAAGGCCATTTTCTCCAATGATATGTTTCCCTTTCTTCATTTTTGCTGTTTAGGTCTCTCTCTACAGTACATCTCCAGAACCGCACTCTGTTGTCTGAACATGATGTTACTATCAGATAAGGTGCAAGGCAGACTGGGTATATTGATGAAGAACTCAGGTGACCTGAAGTTAGAACAAACATATTTACGTTTAGTAATATAAAGTAGAATGCCTATATGTTTAAGGCAGGCACAACGCTGTTTAACTACTGATAGAGAACTTTACCACCTAGTATTATTTTTCAAATTTGGAGTTGGGTAAGCCTTACAGCTTGAACATTACTAATCATCTGCAGTTCTGGTCACTATTCAGAGAAGATAAGCTGTAACTGATCTAATTCAGAGAAGGCTTGTTAGAATAATGAGAGGAATACAAAGCCTTAATCAGACAAGATTAAGGAAGTTAAGATTAGGTTCATGTAGCCTACCAAACCGAAACTTAAGGGGGGGTGGGGTGGGGGTGGGGGAGAGACACAGAAAGACAAACAGAAGAAGGGGTAAGTGCATCAGGTAAAATACCCACTGTATACCCAACACATTAATGCTGGCAGATGAACTAATGGGTATAAATTGTTCATTAATAAATTAAGACTAGAAGTTTCGTTTCCAACTATTAGAGCAGCAAGTTTCAGGAACAGCTTTCCTGTGGGGACTTGATACATTTATGAAAGGGTAACATGATACGGACACAATTATTTGACAGAGCTTTTTTAGTCCTGTGTTCCCTGTATCAGTAAATCAGAAAGTGACAGGATGAGGAGATGCATATATATATCCGAGGATATCTATCTATAATCCTATAAACTAGGAGGTAAATTAGTGGACCAACTGGATAGGAAAAAAAATATTACATTTACCTGCTGAAGGAGTTGCTCTTACTACTTCTACACCAACAGGAAGATCCAGAGGTTGGCTATACACAAGTCTGGAGCTCAGAATGAGTTTACTAGCAGTCTGAAGATTTGCAATTGATGAAGATCGTGGAATGGGACTTACACCAGGTGATATATCTGGAGAAGAATCCACAGTCTTTTGCTCAGGTACACTAAGCTTGTTCTCTGATGCAGAGGCTTCAGTTGGTTTTGCTGTATGTATAAAAAAATTACCAACAGTGTTAAAAAAAATGTTTATAAGTAAGGACAAGGCATGAATACCCTATAATCAGATTTATTTTTCTTAGCAGTGCTTAAGTTAGAAAATAATTACATGATGTGTGCAGGCTACATTAGTTTTATTGCATGCTATGACTATTTGTTTTAAGATACCCGTAACATTCTGAAATACTGATAGCTTAAAATAAAGAATCCAGTGCTTAAGTACATTACTTACCCTATCAACAAATTTTTATATTGCAATTGGTATAGAATGCAACCAATGTTTGTAAGGAATCTTACTGCTTCTATTGCATTGATAACTTTTTCCAAAGATTCCTGACTTTGAGGCTTCTGCTTGACGAAGGTGACATAATTTGTTTTAAAATAAATGACCAAGGCTTTAAGTTTTTTTTTATATTATTTAAAATAAATGCCTGTGTCTAAGAAAATTATAATCACTCACTTACCTAAGCAGGCTTGCACAGATTTGAGATGAAGATGCCACATTTGAAGAACAGAGCAGCCACCACTATCTTTTTCAATTACTACTAGGTAGAACTTTTCTGAGAAAGGTGGTGGACGATACCCTGTAATTGAAACATATTATCACTGTCATGAAGTTTAGGTTGAACATAAATAATTTTCAGTAACAGAAGACTCTCTAAAAATTATTGGTACTAAAAAACCTGTTTTCCTCTTTGAAAGAACTTGCTTGATTATAAACCAAAATATTCAAACAGTACCATTAATAACATAGAATCATAGAATATTTCAAGTTGAAAGGGACCCATACGGATCCTCGAGTCCAACTCCCTGCTCCTTGCAGGACCAGCTAAAACTAAACCATATGACTAAGAGCATCATTCAGACACTCCTTGAACTCTGACAGGCTCGGTGCCATGACCACTTCCCTAGGGAGCCTGTTCCAGTGGCTGACCACCCTCTAAGTGACGAAGCTTTTCCTAATGTCCAGTCTGAACTTTCCCTGATGCAACTTCATTCTATTTCCTCATGTCCTACCGCTGGTCACCAGACAGGAGATCAGCACCTCCTCCTCTGCTGCCCCGCTTAAGGAAGTTGTAGACCGAGATGAGAGCACTCCTCAGCCTTCTTTTCTTCAAGCTGAACAAGCCAAGTGACCTCAGCCGTTCCTCATAACGTTTGCCCTAGAGGCCTTTCACCATCTTGGTCGCCCTCCTCTGGACGCACTCTGATAGTTTGATGTCCTTCTTATATTGAGGTGCCCAAAACTGCACACAGTACTCGAGGTGGGGCCACACTAGTGTGGTGTCAAGTGGGACCATTACCTCCCTCAACTGGCTAGCTGTGCCTGATGCTCCCCAGGACACAGTTGGCCCTTTTGACTGCCAGGGCACACTGTTGACTCATATTCAACTTGCCATTGACCCAACCCCCCAGATCTTTTCCTGCTGGGCTGCTCTCCAGCCTCTCATCCCCTAGTTTGTACGTATAATCAGGATTACCCCGACCCAGGAGGAAAACCTGGTGGTTGCTCTTGCTAAATTTCATTTTTTAAATTGAAACTTTGTTTGCCTATGTCTACAGAAGAATTATGAAAATAAAGAGACTGACTTACAGACAACCCGAGTATTAGTGGCAAAACTAATTTATTTGATATATTTCCCTTCCCAGTCAGTTCGAACTACTTTGCTAGATTGTAAAGGATCCTTTCCACCTGCAAGCTTTCTGCCTTTTTCTTTTAAAGTCTACTACCAAATTCCCCAGTCACTTTCTGTTGTATTAACGTGGAAGTCAGATATATTTATGTATTGATGCAGAAAATATACTACTTTGTATTTTGTACATATATTTATGTATAACATACAGCATTTTGAAAGATGGACTTTGTTATAGAAGTTACAATGTTTCACTCTAAGCAAATCAGAATGCCCTTGTTTGATACTGTGTCCTGGATTTTGTTACCATGTAAACAACAATGTATATGAGCAACATGAAACAGCCCTTTTACTGAATTCTACAGATTCTCATTAAAAAGGAAACTAGCATATGCCTGCGAGATTTCAATATTCTCCAAGAACATTTTTGGTACCTACTTTATTCATATTAGTTACTTTTATGCTATACCTTGTGATGGCTGGAAAAATATCTCGGTTTCCTTCCCTTCTACATCTTCCTTATGTGGTTTGTATCCCAAAATGAAGTCTTCTTGGAAGACATGAAGCAATTGTGTGTTTGAGCCACACTGAAATATTAAGCAATAGTTGTGCTTCCAGAACAGTACAGCAACATTTTATTCTAACGCGTTTATTTCTTTTGTGCAGTCTAGCTACCGATGAGGATCACTTTCTTTTACAATGTTGAAAATTATTTTAATGCATCAGAAAAACTAAACATTTTCCTCTTACACTGAGAACAGCATATTCTAGAACCTATTGTTTGTACATTCAAAAAATTTCAGAGATCTACCATGCTAGACAAATTCTGTAATAACATTTTTGCCGCAGTTATTGACAGATGAATTAGTATCTGATTGGTTTTTATTTCTTTAGGTCTTGAATAAATGACAGTGGCAAAAACTTTTGGACTTTCATCCCTCTTCAATGGGAAGACATATCTGCAGTGAATTGCTTGTGAAATCTAAAAAACGGAATGAATTGCAAGTTTTCCTTCTCTCCGATATCTCAACAGCTGTCCTTCCTGACAGCAACAGATTTCTTTGCAGTACCTCTCTACAAAGGAGGCTGCTGGCAGTGCAATCCTTTCCTGCAGGCAAGGAAAATATGTCCCCCAAAGACAGTGATGGCAAAGTTTTCATGTTCCAAAACACCCTCTATTTTCCAGAAAAAAAAAAAAAAAACAGAAAGAGAATATGCCCCATACTCATCTATAAAAATTTCTAGAAAAACATTTGGTAAATCCGAACTTAAAATTGAAGATCCTACATGATTAATACTTAAAAGACATGGAAATTTATTGACAAATAGAGAAATACGTCTTTATATATGTCATAAACATCCAGATGTCTAATTAGGAACTGGTGAAACACACTGTTTTCACATGCTGCTTCCTAACAGAAAACAGCACTGGAACATGTATGATCAAAATAATTGTAAGAACAAGGTGTAATAATAATACCTCCTTATTGTTTCAAATGTATAGCTGTATTAGTTAACAGATAAATATTTGCCTTACAAGACAGACAAAAAAAAATTGAAGTCATACATGCCTACGATTCCTACATTTTGGAATAGTTGGGTCTAGTTTTTAGGTATGGGCTTTTTTAACATTGTTCATATTTTTGTTTGTTTGGATTTGAGTGGGTATGCTATTTTTTTCCTTTAAATTATGATAGTTTGTAAATCAGTCTTTAGTTAAGTCTTATTTTAGTCAAGATTTATGCTTAGAAAATATCGTTACACTCTGACAACAGGCTTTGAGCTCCTAGCAGCTAAAAGAAACTTGTCTGACTAAAATGTTCAAGGTATCTCAACATTCACAAAAATTCAAGGCAGTCATTATCACCATAGAGAAGTGTCACCTCTTTTACTCCTTTTCAACATATTAGGTTAATTAACAGACAAATCTATTAAACACCTTTATGTGATACCCTTAAAGAGTTAACCATTTATTTACTTTGTTAGTTATTGCATCGAGTTCAATAATGCATCCTGGTCGAGCAGTCGATTGTTGGCTCACAATGTTAAACACTTCCCCAATAAGTTTCTGAAACACAGCAAAATGAGAAGAGTTAGGATGTTTTTCCTTCAGACAGAAGGAAATTGCATTTCCAGTCATTTACAATAAACCAATGCTTTAATTTTCCTCATTGGCATAAACTGTAACAGACTTCTTCCTGTTGTCATTTTGGCATTTATGAATAACATGTTTATCAAGACATTTGCGCTGTTGCGAATCAGCAGCTATTCATGGGGATAGCACACCAGTTTTTATGGAAACTAAATGTTGTTTATTCAAAGATTTATCCATTCGTAACGTAACAGAAGAATGGAAAAAAGGAAAGATGTGCTTCTTTATACAATAACAGTGCAAGGTCATGCTTTACGTTGCTTAAAGCCACAGAAATGAAAGATAAAAAGGATGAAAAAATTACTTATTACAGAAAAAATAAAAGCTAATATTACCCTGAACAATAACCTGCTCTCTGATTCCTTCCTATCCTACCATCTCTGCCCTTCCTCATATTTAGATGTAACTTAGGTGGCTACACCATAAGTCTTGCTATTCTGTCTTCACCTTCCCACTTGCTCTTGACTCCCCTCTTTTGAGAAGACAAAGAAAGAAATCCTATTTTTCCTTTCCACACCTGCTACAAGTTGGGGAAACCTGTCAGGGAAATTTTGTTTCAGTTCAGTCACTTTTAGTAGTAAGAGCTGCATTTCTGTCTGCTAATGTTTACAGACAGCTGCAAAACATGTAATGATACAAGGTATAATGCATAAGTCCTTATACACGGAATGGCACAAAAATTACACAGAACTAAGTGAAGACAAACCACTGTAGGAGGAAAAAGAAGTTTCCTTAATTAGTTTTATTTTAATACTTTCAAATCATTGCTACATAAAACTTACAGATGATTCTGGGTCAGATAACTCATCTAGAAGTTTTCGTGCATCTACAACGGCTTGATAGAGTCTCAGGTTTTTGCCATCCGATGCAACAAAGCAAGCACTAGCAGAGTTGCAGTATGTACCTGTGAAAACACAAAAATTTCATAGTTAAAGAAAAAAATGGCAGTCAAATGGCATCAGGTAGTTTATTACAATCCACTTCATAATATCTGAATATAGTTATAATTTTCATAAAGTACTGAAGCAAAAAACCTAAGCAACTGTGTGCATTAAAAGACCTTTATTTGAATTTTAAAATAACTCCCTTTCTGCTCATTTGTGTAACTAAAACTCCTCATAAAGTTGAATAATCTGAACAGAATTCTTGTATGTGTACAAATATTGTTCACACATGCAAGAACCAGTATGAAGTACACCTAAGGGAACACTGCCATTCCTTAAAATGGTTATGTTCTCTTCACTGTCGCCTCTAAGGAGGTGCTCAGAAGGGCCAACTCTAGTTTCCCTACGTTCTCAGAGAATTTAGAGCAGGAGTCCCAAGGTAAACTCTTCAGAAAAGCTGTATTAGCTGTAGCTTTTTCCTTGTTTGCTGTCTCTAGGCTCTTTGGATAAAATTAACCTCTATGAATATTCCTTTCTACCCTCCAGTTAAAAGTGCAGACATAAAAGTGGAAGGAGAAATATATCTGCAGTAGTGAATAATATAAGAAGAACTGTAACAGCGTGTATTTTTTGCTTCTCTACTGTACATAAATAGCCTTGACACAAGGCTTTCTGTTCTGATGTATGTTTTCCTCTTATATTGTAATAGGGAAGCAGCTAGTTACTTGTGTTTAGAAGACTGTGGGATTCAGACAGCACAGAATGTTACTATGTAAGCAGAGAAAAAGGATTTATTTTATTCTAAATCAAAGATATGTTATGCATTTATTAAGCACATGTAGGATTTTTGAGGTTGTACAACATCTTTGACACCTATTTAATCATTGCAAAGGTCAAGCTGGCCCTAGCATAATAAAATAACCTGGCACTATGAGTATACAATTTAATGTTACATCCACAGCACAAATGACATTTTTAGTACTGTACACAAAAATGACAACTACAAAACAGCATTTTATGATAATTAAAAAATAAGTATCTGAGTGGTTGAATAGACTAACATCTGTAGAGACAATTTTCCTAACTGTATAAGAAAGCCCTAAAATTAAATACAAAAACTGAAGAATTGTCCTAGGGCATTACATCGGCTGTTGTACAGCCTGATCTCTGAAAAAGTATTTCTTGCAGTTATGTAAACATAACGTAGTCTACTTCTTTAAAAATGTTCTGTGTTCTGACTGGGCTTTTGTAAACCCCTAATGGCCTGAGGAATTTTGGTTTTGTTTCAGGATCTTCTAAGCAGTGTTCTTAGCCAGCATTTAAAAGAGTTTGATACTGTAAATTTTGGCTGAAAATCTTTCCCAATTCAGATATTCAGGTGGTCCAAATACTAGTTCTGTTCAACCCACTGCCTCCTGCAACTGTATGGGGCCAAGAACCCAGATGCCTAAGCCACCAGAACACCTGCATTATTAATACCATGTCAATGCAGAGAACATTCAGCAAAGCTGCCAAAAAAATGAGGAAAGGGATCGTCTTGTTCTTTGTGAGAGTGATAATTGCTTACTCACACAAAGAAGTTACTGAATGTTACCTGATCCACAGTAACTACAGACACACTCAGACCAGATAAAATGTTTTGAAGTAGCTTAGCCTCAACTGAAAAAAAAATGCTTAATTTGCATAATACAAGAAAATTGCTAAGAAGTTAATATATTTATACTCCAAATACAATAGTAATTTATTTTAACAAATCAATTATATGACTTACAGTATTAGCTCTATATGGAAACACGCTAAGTATACTCACCAAGGCAATAGCTGGGAATAAGTGTTGGAAGCCAGGCTACATTAGAGAAAGCGGAGGTATGAAGAGAATTAATTCGAGCCAATTCAGATACTCCTCCAGTGTATGACAAAGGTCCTATAGGGTCTACACGCCACAGAATCAGCTCACTATAGATTGCATTTGGGTCATGGAATGTACGGGTTGCTGCATTTTTAAGTTGCTGCCTAGAAGAACCTTTCACATGTTTAATAGGATCCATTATCCTGTTAATCCTGTCAGAGTCCCAGGAACTGTCTGATTCGGGAGTTAATAGAGCATTATGATGAGAAGAAGTTAGCAGTAATGGTAAAACAGAATGGCAAGCTAGATCATTGAGATGAAAACGGTGACCGCAGTACCTAAATTTATGTGATACAGTAAGCAGAGTAGTAAAAGCTGATTTATCAGCAAAAGTAACTGCCCACTGATTTAGAGAGCCATCTATATGTTTGGAAATCATCATTACTACAGGAGAAATTATATTCACATTTGCACTGTCCTGGGGAAAGCTTGGTCCTTTATTTGCTAGAGTCTTATCTGGAAAGTCCATTGTCTTCTGATGTACAGCATTACTGTTATCTTTTACAAAGACAGGGCAAGCATACATCATAATATTTTTGCTAAGGGAACTAGCATCTCCTGATGGAAATGCAACAGGAATCCTAGAAGAAAATGAAACCTAAAAGAAAAAATAAATAAAAATTAGAATATAACAGCCCAGCTTAAGTCTGAATAAATGTTAGCTGTTTCACAGAAAGTATTTAAAATTAAATTCATACTGATGTTCAGGTATAAAAGAAAGGACACAATGATTGTTGATTAAGACCATAAATAATAAAACAATTTCAAATACACAATACCTGAACTTGTCGAAAGATCCCTGGAGTGTATTCATCTAAATATTTCACATGCCACACCAAGAAGGTACCATCAATAGGATGGATAGTAAAAAGCATATCTGGATTTCTGTTCCATTCAGTTAGAAGCAACTCAATTTTCCGATCTAACAAAACTGTTGGAAGAGGCATGCGTGGGCCTGCTAGGAGCGAAGTTTTGGGGCTTCCCTCTCTTTCTCCATCTTCGTGTTCTGAAGAGCCTGTACCAGTCCCTGTCTCTGATTCTCTATCTATAGACAAGTCTGCAACAGAAAAGAAATGGGCCATTTTATCCATTGCAAAGATTTCTCTATCAGTTTCTATTCAAAACAACACAGTATTTTTTAATCTGCTAATAGTACTATCGGATAAAAAACACAAATGAACATTGAACATTTTTCTTTGGTATGTCTGTATAAAAATATGAAGCTTTGGCCTTTGGGCATTGCTCCTAACTATGCAATACAAGTAATAATAAATTTAACTGTAAAAATCCAGATACTTAGAGCAATGCCCTCTCTAAGATTATTCTAGTCAACTATATAAACCCACACATTTTATATGAATGCTGGTTCCAAATTAATGTGGTGTTTTTTTTGTACTTAGAAGGTAATAATGAAATACATAGTATGTGATCACTGATGAAGTAGTATGTATTGAATATTCAGTAAGAATTATCACACGCTTAACTGCTACATTGGTAATCTAGATTAAGAACCTAAGCATTATAAATGACACAATGTATCATCAGTTTACTGTCTCTAATTGGTCTTACTCGTTTCTGTAGACAGATTTTTACTTCTACATATTCTTACTGGCCAAGTGACTCTCCCACAGCAATGTAAAGTATTCCTGGTAGGATATGTTTTCCATCAATAATTTCAAAAATATGTCTCTCCATTCCTTTGTGAAGAGCTACAGTTTGGACCATCGGGTGATATAAGGTTTAAGATGTAAATCTTACCAGTACTAGAAACAGTGCAGTTGCATTAAAGTGCAGCTAAGTCAAACACTTCTTAAAGCTTTCCATAAATTGGTATGTCATTACTCACCATCAGATTGTAAGGTAAATAGAACAGGTCTTGGTTGTAATTTCGTAGCTCAGTGGAATATATCCAAAATGCAAATGAAAGACAAAAGCTACCTTTCTTTTTCACTGTGTATATTACTGTTGCGTTCCAACAGAGAGTACATCATTGAATTTTTTATGCCTACAATCACAGCAGTCAAAATTTCAGCTGTAAATGTCTATTTATTTTACATTAGTGATAAAATGTTAGCACTTACAATTTTTGTGCTAAATAACCGCATTAATTATTGCAATTATGTGCTTCAAAATAATTCCTGTGCTGCATATCTCAATATTACTAACCATGATCTAATCTCATATGTAAACCTCTCTCTTTTTCTTCAATTTCTTCTTCCTCTTCAACCTCAACATCAAAATCTTGTTCTAGTTGTTGTTCAGAAATTTTTCTTAGCTGCTGCATAAATACTTCAATAGAGGACGTAAAATTAAATTCTTTATTATTCAACCAGTGAACAACGAAGCCTCCATTTCCTTCATCTATATTAAACGCTGTTCCAGCCAAGACTGATGGAATATCTGCGGACAATTTTAAACAAACAAAAAAACTATACATTAAACTGCCCATCTTGTTTATCTATATATATATACACACACACACACATTTCTTAATTAAGATAGTTAACTTGTTTTAGGGAGAACATAATTTGCGCCTGCAAGATTGAAAAGGTAAGCTGTAGATCAAGTTTCTACATGCAATTTTTAGGAAAAAAAAAGGGAAGATATTTTAACATGAATAAATTTACACAAAAACTGATTCTTATGTGAATGGTAAATAATACTCGACAGTTCTAACTGCTCAGTTTCGTACATGGCAGTGTTGTCACTTCACGTACAGATTTTAGGTAAGGCACATGGTTGCTCTTTAATCTCTTCCTTGTTTAAAATATTCTGAACCATTCTATAAAATGTAGCTGGTTTCCTACCAAAAAATTTGGTACAGCTTTTTTTCATTCACTATATATTCTGTAGGATGCAAATACTTTCTTAGTCATACACCATTGCCTCCCAAGCCCCAACAATCAAATGCTAAACAGACTTGAAATTCTGGTTTCTTTTGCTTTCTGATGTGCAAAGATGAATTTAATCGGCTTTTAAAACTCCTGAAGTTATTCAGAATAAATTCAGTCTCATTTGTCTTACAAGCTCTATGCCAGGTAACAGACTTGTAAAAGAACAGTTGCCTTACAAATTCCCTGTATCAAATTAAGCAAAGAATGTGCATCTCAGACCTCTTATTTTTTTCATTTTGTGCAAATATATTATTACAGTCTAATATACGGTTGTGTTTCACCTGTATTAGGGTTGATGCTTGCTGCTATATGGAAGTGACCAAGTGCATTTGCGTGATGAGAAATGTGACGCTGAACTTCATGAGTACCCTGTTGATCTGGCAATACATCTGTGTGGGTAACGAGAACTGAAGATCTCCTTTGTCCTTTTCTCATATTTTTCAAATGGTGAATTGTCTGGTATGGTTATAAAAATAAATTAAAAAATACTAAAAAACTGTAAAGTAAAAATTCACACTTACATAAAGCATAAAGGTTTTAAACTTCCTTCTACTTCAGAAGTGAAGACTAATTTCAAAAGCATTATTTTAAATAGATTTCAACAGAGATTAGTAACACTTATGTACATCAGTTCTGGCGAAAGGCAAAGCTCTTCTAAGAGTCTTCTGAAAGTTCCTTTAAATATCTTCTCCAACAACAACACAAAAATACATGCTATTTTGTGTAACACTCGTAAACAAGATAATAACAATCTAAAAGCAGTAACTTTTGCAATATCATTTTATAATTAATTATTTTTGTGTAACTGAAAATTCCTGAGAGCACGTGGAGAGCACAACCGATTCCACAGCCCAAAGCATACTTGGTTCCTCTCTCCCTATCTGTTGATGGTCATGATATATAAGAAGTAAAAACTTGGTCTGATTGCAATAGCCTACAAACGAGTGGTGCAGTCACTGGTTTTTTTCTTTTGTTTTCTTGTTTTCATATTGATAGGTTTTCTCTTACTGTAAACTTAACAGACTTCATATGACTGCCACTGAAATTTAGAGCCCCATAATATCACCTTTTGGAAATGCAGTTATCAAATCAGATAACTAACAATTAAACGAGTTTATTTATTGCTGTCACTGTTTTTATAATTACAGACTTTCAGATCCTATCAGAATGAAACCACCACTTACTATTCCATGTCAAACATTGTCTCTTCCCAACACTATTAGTTAGCTATAGAAAAAGTAGATTGAGTTTTAGGAACATGAAGCTTGGGTACAGAAATGCAAACTCTGACTTCTGCAGTGTTTAGTAACAGACTTCAAAAACCGATATGAAATAATTCAGACTATTCTGTTACGCTTATAAGAACTAGATAATACACATTCTTACTTTTATATCCTTTATATATTTAAGTTTTAACAATATTGAAATAAAAAAATAGACAAAATGAGCTTTTCCTTGTACCTCTAGTGCATGCTGTATTTTGTCCTTCTGCTTTCCAGATTGAGAGATGGTGCTGCTAATGCTGGAAGTGCTAGTTTCACAGATCTGCTCACCGAGAAGAGTGTCTTCTGGTAACAACGTCTCTGCCCACAGCCGACAGATGCCATCAAGACATGATGTGAGTAACACGTTACAGACCAAACCCCTAATGATAGACATATCAAGGTTACTACCCAATTAATTAAATTAGCTATATGGACACTGCAGAAATTAGGGGAGTATACAAGTATTTAGTAGTTATTGTTTCATCCACATTTCTGCCTCTCCCTTAAATAAAGGTTTTGTATCAGTAGTGATTTTTGGCATCCTGATAAACCCACAGATTATTGGCAAAAGTGGATGTGAACATGGAATGGTTATTATTTGATAAATACAACAGTTATAAAATTGCAGTTATGAAACTGCCTAAGCTATCTGACTTGCTGGACTATGTGAAGAATACGTAAGTTTTACTAAATAATGAAAAGTGAAATTAAACATCTAATTAAGAACCAGTATATAACAACAAAGCTCAAAAAATAGCTTATTAAATGCTAATCATTTAAACAAACATTTTCTTTCCAATGTCATAGCACCATTTGGTGAAGACAAAGCCTTACATCCATACTTCCTGGCATAACTTGAGAAGGCACTGAAATTCAGACTATATTTTAGAATAAATCTTGTCTGTTAACATTGACTGTCACTACTGTACTAGGTAATCCAGAAGCTTATGGGGAGATATTCCTATGTTTTAGTTCTCGAAAATATAAGCAGAGAAATCTAATCGTGTTCTTGATGGCCAAATTTTAAGCAGAGCATTAAAAAAATCTTGGTCAAAGGCTTGCTGGTGTTTTTTTTAAAAATAAAACTTTCTAACCTGGGCATGTACTTGCTAATGTTACGCCATGAAAATCCTGTCACTGCTCGAGGATGCGCCAAATAAACAAACGAGAAGCAGACATCCCTGGAGCATTTGTTCTTTTCTTCATTCTCTTGGGGCAGAAGAGATGACTTCCAACCAGTCATAGGATACCAAACCTTTAGGAGGCAGTCATCCTAAGTAAAGCAATAAAAAACCCATGGGGTTAGCAAGCTATAATTAAAAATGTCACTAAGAGAAAATCTCAAATAAGGAAACTGCTGTTCTGGTATCTTTCACGAAAACTTGATCTGTGGCGCAGAACTAATCTGCAGTTCTTCAGACAACCCATTTCTGAGACCACTTGCTTCATTCATCCTGGAATGAGTTACAGGACTCAAGAAACATTCTGCTGGCAACAATCCACTCCCATAAGGAATTTTTCTTCCAGTTCAATTGGCCCCCTACTTTCCTCTTTGTTCTCTATGCATTTTCTGCATAGCACATATGCACACTTAATTCCCACGTCCATTTCCCTGCAAAGGCAGAAGCCAGAAATAGGCTGCCACTCACACTACAATATTAAGCTCACTAACAGTCAGTTTCTCCACTGAGACAATTCATGCTCTAAGTCCCTGCTGGTTCCCATGCACAGAAAGCCTGACTTTTATGGAAAGCACTGTATCTACCGAGCATAGTAGGAACAACAAAAGGAGCAGATGCTTATTCCTGCATCAGAGGAGCAGATGCATATGACAACCTTCCCCTCCACCAGCACAACCGATGGTATCTTTCTGGTTTGAACGGTTGGACACCACTGATGTAATTAATGGAAACAAAACTGAAACGCTGGTACAGCAATACTACAAATGCTGATAAGGGAGACTGAAGTATGACTATACTGATGTGAGCTAAGGACAACATTACTAGTATGACAGCAATACACTGTACACAGCTGGATGCCACATCCCTGGATTTCCGGACTTGCTGCTGGAGTGGAGGTACAGAATAAAGTAAATAAATTAATAAATTACAGACCTCTGAGAGTACAGATAGAAGACAGTATTTCCTGACAAGCATCAAAAAGTACAGTATCTGACCACAGATTTAGCAAGAAGGAAGTCTGACAGGCAGCCCTGTTAAGGATTATGATCAAAGCTGTGCATCTCATGAAAAAACTAATACAGAGCTGTGTTACAGACAGAAAATGACTTATAGAACCATCTGCCTCATCTACTTAGTCAAATTCTTAGCTATATAAAAGTATATATTCATGGGAAATAAAAATATGGAATGAAACAAATCTTTTTATAATTTTCTAACCAGACTGATTCTAAATGTAATATTTGTTAGGGTGTTATAAGTACATTTTTAGTCATAAAACAATGCAGCTCACGATTTTGTTGTCTTCTTTAGTAAGTGTAAGAAAACAAAGGTGGTTAAAATTCATCTCATTGTTCAAACAACATTAAGTGCAAGCAATAAATGCTTACCTATCCAGACTTGTAAACCAAAGAGAATCACTCAAATGAGACGGTGACATTAAAGACAATTATTAATTGAAAACTTAGCTTGCATAGCAAGTTGACAAAAAATATGCCACACTGAAACAGAAGTTAAGAACTGACAACAGAACCCAGAATTCACTAAATGGAAAATGTCTTCTAATTTATCCACTGATGTGTGCATATTATACCAGTTTAAATGTCTATGTTTTCTATCATAATGATTTAATATTTACCCTCATTATTTCCAAAAGAAGTAGAAAAACATGTTTATGCATACCTGAAAGTTCATCTAAGTATATTTTATTAAAAAAAAATATATATATATATATATATATATACACAAGTCTGTACCACTGTCACTGTGTTTCCAGGTTGATTCTTAAGTATTCAGTAAGAGTACACAGCTAAATCCGATTTCTTGTTGCTGAAATTCATGGAATTACACGAAAACAGAGCACTACACGTGAGAGAATTTAATTAGCTCGGACTACAATACAGTGTATGGTCCAGGACTATTCTATATTATTTATTTATTTTTGTCAAACAAATGCAAAACGTTTCAAACACTAATTGTTCTATTTTTTGTCCTTACCTTCCCAGCTGTTGCAAAGTATTCACCATCAGGAGACCATGCCATCAAGTGTACGGATACTGCAGTCCTAAAGAACACAAGAGTGAAGTCTTAAGTCGTAAGTAAAGCCTATTTATTCTACAGTATTATTCTGTACGTATTCGGTTGATTAAATATTACTGTTCATTATTTAAATGAAATCTGTTAGTATTTTATAGTTGTTTCTTTAAGCATGCTTTAGAAATAGCAGAAGCATAAAAAGTATTAACTACAATAAAACAAAGTATTTAGTATTTTCACAGTTTTACAGAAAAACAGCCCATAAAATAAATTAAGTACGGCAAGCCTAGGCTACATCTGATGGGATCACAGAAGTTTGTCCCACCTGTTCCTCTACTCCCAGTGCAGCCAAGACAAACAGTAGGAAGAAATAAAAGCCCAGATCTTTTAGATAACTTGTGATACTATTTGTCTGTGACTACACCTTATGGGTCAGCTGTCTGAAAGAGGAAAGCAGCCCATACAGTGCTTTGTGAGCACAACATCTAAAATGGCTTCAAAAGAGTCAAGAGAAAGCAGGTTCATAGGTAGCTGCTTCCCAAGTCTGCATATAAATATATCATATATAATACTTAATATATTATGTATATTATATATATAAATGGCTGATCATGAAGCACTTCTGTGACATAGATCTCAAATAAAACTAGGTAGAAAGAGTTTCAGGACCCTCTTCCTAAGATTCAGCAAGCAGCTCTCATCTCTATCAGTGTAGCATATCTGCCTGCTACAGCTCCTCTGTTCAGTCTCGTGCAATCTATCAGCACGCCTTTCAAAGATGAGAAAACGGGGGCAATTTTGATACATTGCCAGCACTACAGTTTGGGCAAGCCTTTGACTAGGTTATCTGGTGACAGGTCACTTGAAAAAGTGAGGAATTTTTATCTGGGGAATTTTTATCTGGAGTAACTTACATTGTTTGATTTTTATGGTATTTTAAGCTGATTTAAAAGCACATTTTAAAATATGGTTTTGGAGGGAAGATAGGGTTGATATATGAGGTGGCATTGCAATCTGTCTTAAAACGAAAATTATCTCACTCACTTGCACTGCCAGACACATTTCCAGTCATTTAGAACTGGGAGAACTTTATCATCTTTGATCTGATTGTCAGGATCATCATCTTCATCTTCTTCTAGAATGTCACTAGATGGAGGGGCCCACAGTTGCAAAAAGTCAGTTGCTGTCAATAGCCTGTTACCTGAAAGTAAGTAATATGAAAGCTGTGAAACTAAGATGATGCACATATATTGAAAGATTCAGCCCATCATCATATTTTGTAGAGAATTATTCAGAACAGGTATTCAATCATATTATACAGCTGTTTTTATTACAACACTTTGAATTTATAATATGTTTTAAGAAAGCACATCAAGGGGTTTTTGGTGACTTCAAATGATAAATCATATTTAATAATGAATGCTGCATATGCTAAATAGCCATTCACATCTCAAAAATATACACATCGTTATACATCTTACAAATGTCTGGGTACATTGTTGACTTTAATTGTGATAAAATTCTATTTAAATAACTATTAGTGGTAATTTAAGTCAGCTAGCAACTTAACACTGAGATTCCCAAACTAAGATCTTGCACAGGAGACTCAAACACTTGGTACAGCATCTTCATAAACGCTAACTGCAGCCTCACATTTTACGCAACACTGCCTGAAAACAGATATTCTAAAATTTCCATATTCATGTTCTCACTTTATTACAATAAAAATAATGTGTGTTTAAGTTCTACCAACTACAAATGTTGAACAAATACTTCATAAACTTCACTCACCTTGAGGATCCCATGCCAGGTTGTAAGTCATAGAACTGAGGAAGAATTGCCCAGTTTTAAGCCACTGACACTTAAGTTGCTGTAGTTCAAAAGCAGTAAAGGATTAATTCTCACACCAACAGCAAAATACAAAGGTATCCATATTTCCTTCTTTCTCTATGAAATTACTGTTAAGCCTGTTGCAGAAACATTCAGGACCCAGTGGTAGATGACTGAATCTAGCATTAATAATTTCCTTAATTGTTTTACAAAAATTAAATGCATCACAGAGTGCCCTGTGAACCAGATGTGGACCTGTCACACTTACAAATGTATCTGTAGATTACTTAGCGCTTGAGTGCTCAGCTGTGGCTGTGCTGTTAAAACAAGCCTGGGTACATGTATACAAGTCTAAGTCATATTTCTGTACCACAGATCTGAAGACCTCCTCAAGTTAAAGAAAACTTGTCACCATGTCATTCTAGTATGAGATTCAAGAAGAAGATGTTGTTGTGAACTTAGGAGGAGTGCAGTCCCCAGGGAATTCATGCAGTGGAAGTTTCTACCCATCCATTTTTATTACGGATGGTGGAAAATGTTTATCCACTAGTCTTTTGTGTGCCAATGTAATATAATAATAATGACTGGCAGACAGACTTGTGCCTCTTCTAAGAACCTAAACTGAATTGCAATCATGAAATACATACTTACACAATTTCTTTTATGAGAATTTATACCAAGCGGTTCAAAAATGCAAACAGCATTTCCATATGATGCTGCAATCTGGAAAAAAAAATACAGAAGACTCAAAATTTTAGGTTAGGAGGTAAGTGTAACTGCTCCTTAGTATTCCAAAGTAGCTAAAGAATTTCCAGTACATCTTCTGTGTGCCATTGTTCAACAAAAGTGAAATTAATACAGATGTCATTAAGGAATTTGAGAAATACATACTTCTGAACAAGTCCATCTTTAAGATTTTAACTCTAAGTAGGGAAGACGTCTTGTTCAGTGGGATAAACACTATCAATCAGATCTAATATATTCTTCTAGAGTAAGTACTGTTAACGCATAAGGGAAAGCCAATGCCTTCACTGCTCCTGCTCATGTTCTGTCTACTTCACAGCTAACTAGTAAATTAATTATTAGTGTCTGGGTCTCAGTGTATTCCCAGATTCCATTTTGTACCAGTAAATAATAATTATGAGAAAAAAAAAGAGATGTGATTCTATTTTGAACGGTTAAATACATTGTGAGGGGAGACAAATGGTAAACGGGAAAGCTGCGGTATTTACACCACTGAACCCCTCAGTTGCTTTCATCCACTTATTTCACAGAAGCCTCCATACACAAAATGGTACTTATTAGGAGTTTATCTGGTCATGTTCCTAATATCCATATGCTTATGAGTACTTCTGACTATCTCCAAAATTCCTTTTTCTTCCTGAAAAGATTTTAAAAACTGTTCAAGTTCTTCCCATTCAGGATCTAATTTCCTCAATACAGAAATGATACAAAAGTTTCATGGCACTTCTTATGAAATCTTATTTCCTCTTTAGGGGGAGGGGAGCGGGGGGAAGGTTGCAACAACACACTTCCAAAGAAATTAACAAACCGCAAGTTCAGAGTCCCAAATGCAGAACCATCCAGGGGTTCATGGTGATCTTGCAGGGGCCGCCGGTGCAGCTGGAATCTCTCTTCCAGTCCTATTGGGACCACACTGCTGCAGTGTGGGGGCTTTGCAAGCTACAGCTGCCCAAATCCTAACTAGGGCTTTCTCAATATTGCAACCAATTTTTAAATAGCTAACATTACTAGGCAGTGACAGCTGAAAAACAAAATTTGGTTAGTGCACTCCCTAGCTCATAGAAAGTAGTTTTTTCTCAGCAATCTAAACTGTCTCTTTAGCATTATTTAGGGATTAAAAATAAAACCACATAGCCAGTTAAGGGGCCATGCTGTTATGACGGCTCACACTGTAGCACTTCTAAACACATTAAACATGCCTAAGCTTTTCTGAAAAATAAAGTATTGCTAATTCATTACTCTGCAGGACACAAACATACACATGCACATATGTGTATATATACATGTACACATGAATGAGTCATCCATGTCTTCTTTAGCTAGTTGGCAGCATACAATAATGGAGACAATGACAATAATTTAGTATCATTCCAGTTCTTATACTATATTGTAACTAATACATAACGAATGCATATTTCCACACTTTGTGAGACCTGTTATTGCAGGTCCTGGAAAGGAACAAAACCCATTGTTACAAGATGCCTCTTGCCACCCCCCCTACCCCCCCACCCCCAGTTACTACTAAACTGAAAAAATTCTCTGAGTAACACAAGAGGTGTTACTCAGAAAGTTACAGATCAGTAAAAACTGATCTTTGTCATGAAATTAACTTGTTAATATCATTAATATATTATATTGCTGTTTAATTATTTCATTTATTCAAATTTTTTTAAAATTCTATACAAATTTATTAAAATCCTTACCCTGCCTTGTCGTTGGGAGCACTCCACACAACTGACCTGGATGTTTCCATGTTTAGCACCGGGAATAATTTGCACACATTCAAAGTCATTTGCCAGAATAACAATGTCACAACCAGAGCCATATGCCTGAAATATTTTTTTAAAAAAATACAATTAAAAATTTATTTTAAAAACTAACTGCTTACATATTAGAGGACTTTTGTTTTTGAGAGAGCTGTGATAATCTCATTGAAACAAGATGCTACTATGTAGCGGGTTTATTCCTCACCAACTCAGGAGCACCAACAGAATAAGCAACAAGTAAAAACAAAGTAGCAAAGGAGACATTAATTTTTCCAGGGCTTAAATCACGGCAAATAGAAACATGAAAAAACCAAAACAAACAAAAACAAACCCTAAACTTAAGCTCTGTGTGTACTTCCACTTTTGTGTAGTTTCTTTCAGTTTTAGTTGGATTTTTTCCTCCCCTCCAATCCTTGCCTCTTAGAGCAAGGCAGCCAGCAGTTTACTAGTCAGGAGCACTTACTGAATCCCACGTAAAACTCTTAAATACGTGTGTGTCTTGCCCCCCCTCCATTATTTTTTTATATTTTTTTTTTTTAAAGACTATTAAGTGATTCTTTTCTATAAGAATCTAGTTTCTGGGCTTTTCTGAGTTTTAAGCAGTGCACATTACTGTAAGACCGTAAAACAACAAAGATTTGTCTTGGATATATTGTATCTTGTGCAATACATGCTACAGTCTAAGTAATTTGTTTAAGAGTAAGTTATAGAACAATGTTAACTTGCAGAACTTTTTATTGGCAGGATAAATATATATGTGTTCTAACCTTTCACTTGTCCTAGTGTGCCAGAATAGTCTAAAAAGTTTAATCAATCCAGATGATCTGTTCCACTGAACTCCCACATTCAGGCGTATAAATCCCTCCCTAGCATCAATCTACCAATATGGCTGTTTAAAGTCTCTAGAAGTCGCTTTCCTTAAAGTAAGTTTTCCGCTGATCCCAATAAAGCAGGCAGAAATTTCACAACAGCTGAATTAAGCAGAGTCTGCAAGTCCTCAACAGTCAATTTCACATGGTACAAAATTATTTTGTCATTTTAACTTGTCCCCTGCTTCTTTCACAATAATTTCCAAATTACTGAGTCCTAAGCCTTCTCTTTTGAGGTCAATAAGTTTAAGGGCTGCCTGTATTATTTTTGAGAAGTCTATGAGAAGTTGTAAGTATTTCTATAGAGTTTACAGGATCAATGCCCATTGATGGGCACACTAAGATAACGATGCAAGATAACCACTGGAACCAGAACGGACGATTTAGGTCTCATGACCTTCTCTGTCTACTTCAGATCTTCCTGGGAAAGAGCAACAAGTGAGAAATTCACTTAATTTAGTGAAAGTCCAGTCACTGCTAAAAACAAGAAAGAAACAGCAATAAAAGTAGCAAAGCAGAAACTCAGGCCTCAGAAATTAAAACACCATACAAGTGCACACACAAAAATGAAAACTGTGTACAAAACATAGATTGTCTGAAAGACTTTCAAGGTCATTGCGCAAAAATAAAGTGACATAGTGTTGTCTGAGTCTTCAAGCCCACAACCGTTGTTCTGGGAAGCTCTGAGGAACTGATACTGGAGTTATTCATAATGCAAGCAGGAGAGAGAAAAAAACCCCAGCCGCTAAAAGGTTGTTTAGAGGGAGATTATCTATGTAATAGAATATCCTAGCTCCTCGATGACTAGGCTATGCAATTATTAGACCCAGTCTGGAAGGGAGTAAGTCCTTATTAAAATGGAATAGGATGATTTCCAGAAAGTAAGAGAAAGAAAGATGAGATTCTGAGATAAGTTCTGGCATTGAACAGAAAGTAATTTTGTTTTGTTGTTTTCCTATTTTTTATATTGGAATTTGTTGCAAAACAAGCTCCACCAGTGGCATGGAATACTGGACAGGCCAGCAGATGTTCCCAACTAGGAAGGCAGAAGATGGGAGACCAGGATGTGAATGCCCGTAAGCAGACAGAAAAATGAAAGCATGTCCACTTGTTGCAGTAAGTTATTGAGAAGTCCAATGTTCACAAGCAGTTGGTTCTCCTACTATTTACTTCAAAGGGCAAGCAATTAAACCAGCAAAGAATTGAAAGACTTACCTTCTTTTCAAGTCTGCCTTATAACTACTAATACAAACCTACTAAAAGACATGTTTAAATTGTTAACTAATACAGTAAAAAAAAGCTACTGATCAACCTCAAACAAGTACATAAACCTCTTGGATACCCTATTTTTTCATTGTCGGTATTGATAACTTGACTTGCAAATTTCAAACTAAATTAAACATAATTTATCACTAGTTGCTATCCTGTTAGCAGGAAATATGGATGTGTGCCTCAAAAATGATATATGGAAAGGAAAAGACTTCTCAGCTTTATTTTCCTTATGCTTACTGTTCTTAAACATGCACAGTTGCTACAGTTGTTAATGTATGAAACAGAAAATATCCTATACTTGGGTATGTCTGTTGACTCTGTGAAGCAAAAGAATTTAGTATCTACCTTTCTACATGTTTTAGTTTCTCTTCTCTTATCCCCTACCCGCACCTCCTATTACAGCAACAAAGGAGTATTTTTCTGGCTAATTATACTATTTAGCATATTTTTACAAAGTTATGTAAAAAGGCGGCTGTGAATTAAAAGGGTGGTTTACAGTAAACAAAAAAATATTTTTTTTTTCTTAAAGAATCATCAAGATGTAGAGATCTCTTTCCTAAGCGAAATCTTATTACTGTCACTCATATCCTTCCTACTCTTTGCCTGTGTTTGGCACTGCACCAACAAATGACTTGACACACTTAAGTGTCCTATGCCAACAGAGAGGATTTAGTCTGTTAGAGACCTTAGTCAGAACACCTTCGCAACAGCAAGGTACTAGGCTTCAGCTCTAGGTTCTTTGAGCAAGTGCTGTCTCTGGGTTCTGGGATCATTTTCTGAGCGTAGATATTTATTCTGAGAATGCCTCTCATTTATTGAAAGTATATTAAAGTACGTTTACCTTTAATTTACTTTAAGTATATTTATTATAACCCCACCTTTGAGAAAAGGTGTCCCCTCATTTTAAAACAAGTGTTCGCATTTTCACATTTACAGTCTTCAAATGTCTCGAGACAGAAAAGGTCAATATACTTTTCTGCACTGAAAGTTATTTCCACATTTCACATTATACATCTAAATACAAGTTTTCCATTTGGTTACTTTTATGAGGCTTTTCTAATAAACTCAATATATTAGCATGTTTATACTTGAAAAGAACACATTTCTATTAAATCTTATTTTCATTTTGTCCTTTCACTCCTTAAACTGGTAATGAAGTAGAAGCACCCTACATTGACAAAGAATAGGGAAGTATCATAATATGTATCATCAGTAGTTCCTTCTTAAGGATTCAGCTGACATCTTCATGGAGATCATTCATGCCACCACAGGTCTCTCCTGCCAGAATAACAGTGGCCACAATATTTGTGGCAACAGACTAACAATCTGCATAGCCTGATAAAAGGAATGGAAAATTGGTAAGCCACACAAAAAGGAAAGATGGAAAATAAGATGCTGAGATACTGTAATGGATGAGAGCAGCACAGAGGTCTTAGACAAACAGAATTACAGGCAGTGACTGAATGACGCAAGTGCAGTAAAAACCACCCACATGGACTATCTGCCAACCGCCATTTCTAATGTCACTGATAACTTCAAAGAGAAAATTAAATGGAGTTGCAAAACTGCCAGTACGCAAGGATGACTTGAAGGATCCAGAAGCAACTAATAAGCTGTAGTTTGCCAGCGTCTGCTCTAATGGTCAAGATCTGGGACCACTGCAATGAACAATGACAAAGCTCTAATTGAATGCTGGAGCACCAGACAGAAGCAGGACATTCTGTCCTACTGTAAGAGTTTATGCTATATCCTCAATTTTCAGATAATATAAAAGCAGCATGTGCATCTTTGTCTTTCAGCTGCCCATGTTTTCCTGTTTGGTTCTCTAATTTTACTGTTGAACACTAGAACTACCAGACAGGGAAACAATATTCCTCCACATTCTCCTCTTGTTTTTCTTTATATAAATATTTTTCTCTGTATAAAAAATGATTCATCTCTTTCTATAACCTGCAACTCTTTACAAATTTGGTGTAAGTGAAATAGACTAGAAGTTCTCAAGCTCCAGTGTGTGCTCTTAGAGGTACAGAGGCATTTGAAGACAGTAAATGATGTGGAAGAAACGGAATCATCCCACAGTGGTATTTAAAAAAAAGTTCAAGTTTTTGGCTACAGATGGTAAATATGTAAGATGCAGAAATTCCTTCACCTTCCTATTAGTGATGAAGACACCTGAATTCTGAAACATTTCCAAACTCTCATCAACGGACACAACATTTACACTTCTGCCCTCCCCCACCTAAGTACCAGTAGAATGACATACACTTAATGCAAACTAGCAAAATAACTGAAAAAAACCAACCCCAAACCACTAATAGCCTGTGGCCTGCAGAACAGGCTTTCCTAAATCGACATTTGAGACTAATTCATGACAAACACAAGCTTCAGAGAAAAAAGAACATAGTAAGGATTCAGATGTAAAGTGTCTGTAATCCAGTTCACATAAACATGACACAGTGGAAAACATATAGATATATGCAAGTGGTAATAAATAACAGAGGGATTTGCCAATAAGGGTTTTAATAAGTAGTTTTTCAAGGATGAGGTAGAGGAGAACCCTACACAGCAGACAAAACCTATTCTCAGTTGCTGTATCTTGTGGACGTAATGGTGTGGATGAAGATTTTGCTGTTTTCAATGAGGTAAAAAAAGTTTACATGGATGCGGGAGACTTCCACTTGCAACAGCTTCTGAAATTCATTACACACAGTTCCAGGCCAAGTGTCAGTATTGGCATGAAAGACGCCAAGAAGCATTTCATTTTTTTCAAAAAAATGAAAAGTAATAAATTTAATTTTTTTCACTTCTATCAGAAAAGTTCTTTTGTACAGATACCCCTAAAATCTGATATTCTGATTTTTTCATTAATAATGGTTAGAGTTGCACATTTTGTGCATTTAGTAACACCTCTTACAAGAAGTAAATATTCATTATCTTCTGTTTGTGGGACAGTAGCCAGAGCTTGGAATTTTTATTCTTAGAGAATCCAGCCTTCAGGTAATTGACATACCTATGGATTTTTATTTTTTTTTAAACCTAGACCAGCTACTTGCTGTTCAGAGTTTCAGGGGGAAAAAAACCAACCCTGAGCTTGGACAAAGGGCAGAAGTCATATAAACAAAATTAAAACAGCTTGTCTTTATCTGAAACCACCTGACTCCACATCATGGAAAGTCAGGTTGGTAACATGCATCCTGTTCAGAGTTAGGGTCAGTGACTGAAACTGGCTCAACACAAAATAGCTACTTAACAACAAAAGCTAAGTGAAATCATCCATGGTTTGAAAAATGCAGTTTACTATCATTAAAAACTATCATTAAAAACTTATTAGCTGCCAGTTAGACAGAAGTTCAGATAACATACCCTTCTTCTGTCTAGGCAGGGTGTGTGCTGTAAAGCCCTACTGCATACAGCTTAACTCTGACCTTCTGTAAACTCATTTGTGAAACATGGTTAACAGTATTTGCTGAAATGAGAACATGAAGCAACAGCAAGTTGAACAGTGCACAGAATTATTACCAGAAATTACAAAACCAGAACTTTGTCATTTAGTACTGAAACCCTCTGCTTATGCAGTATCCTGTTTGGAGCTCAAACGAAGGGACTGAGGAGACTGCCTGGTAGAAAACAGCATTATGAAGCTATTTTGCTTCTAATCACCCTTCAAACAATTTTTCCTGTGTATTACCCACTCTACTAGACTGGACGCAATACAGCTATAACATCCACAAGCCAGTTTGTTAACCAAACATCTCTGTGCTTCATCCCTTACTTGGGAAATGCTAGATATATGTCAGGATTGCTGCAGGCAGATGTGGGCGCATAGGGAGGAAAGAACGCTATGTGCATTTCAGATAAAGACTGCCTAAGCCTAGCTCTATTTCTTTGCATTTGTTTTGCTTTATGGACTCACTAATACTTGTTTTCTAGCAGGTAATGAAAAATGAATGGCAAAATTATTTCTCTTCCCTTTCTTATTCTCAAGATAACTAGAAGACTTTCACCAAAGCTTTAAAAAAGTACAGTCGAGGCAGAACATGTTATTATCTTAGCTCTAGCTATGCTGACTTGGAAATTAAAAGTCTACTTTTATCCCCAGCAAGAAGCCATGTAAATAAGCCAAGAGCAAACCATAGAGGAAAGGAAGGATGAAGAACCTGAGAATTGTAATGTCCCTAATCAGGTCAGAAGAAAATGTTTCCTTCTCTCAGAATCCTAAGACTGCTGGAGTTAGGCAGCTAACGCAAGTTCATCTTAAGAGGGCATTTTTCCTCCTCCTTCAAAAAAAGGGAAATAGCTCCAAAACTATTACTAGTGAATTCATGTATACACATACCTAAGCTGTTGTTCTACTATTAAGTGGAGCAAGTTGAACATGAGTGAGTGATTTCTGCACACAAAGCAGCCATATTTTCAAGCCCCTATGATGAATCAGTTCTAGCAATTTTGAACTAGTTCTCACACATCTTAAACATATGACCTAGCATCAACCAAAATATAAGCAAGCACATGCACGCACAAACAGCGCCTCCTCTGCCACAGCCTAACTCCATATGGATTCACGTACTACAGCATATACTCTGCAGATCTCCCTTAACCTCTTGCCTTTTACAGCTTCTGCTGTGTTTTAGAGGCTGACAGGTATTGGGTCTAAAGAGTGTGTCTATAGAGTCAGGCTCTGCCACCAGCACAGACAACTTCTTGCCTAACCTGTAAATCCTGCTTCGGGATCTGAGTTAAAGTTAAGCCTCAAAACAGCTTAATGTTTTGGGAGGACAGACCTATGTCAATACAGTGTTACTGATGCTGACCAACAGAATTTAAGGTTGGGCACTAACGAAAGTGACACTTGCAAGTGGATGGTAGACTGTGATGCTAGTGAGAATCACACAGCTGACTGATTGCCTAAGAATGTGGATACAAGACCCCAAGCTGTTTACAAACAGATGTTTTTAGCAGTACAGTTTACTGTAAGATCAAGGTCTAGAACAGCAGGAAATAATACCACAAATACAGAGAAAGGAGAAAAAGGGAAGAAGAAAGTTACAGCTGTGGAAGTCCAGAAGATACTTTTATTAAAACATACTTTTATTAAAACATACTTTATTAAAACATCCCTTTAGTTCCTTCTTTACTATATTATAAAATATTGGATGCAGAAGACAGAGAAGACAGTGAGACATGTTATACTCAGTTCCATAGTTAACATGCTACCAAATGATTCTGCATTTTGTTGTAAAACATGACTTTTGTTCTTGGAAAATTCTTGTATAAACCATAATTTGCTTCATTATTAATTTTTGATGTTATCAAAACTATTATGAGAATTAACATAAAGTTGTCTTTTATAATACCGGTTGATTGACTTTTATAATTGTCACAGTAAAAAGAAACATATTAGAATATGAGTAAACAACTTCTTATATAAATATCAAAAGTAACAGGGGTCCCTTTAATAGCAGCATGGCTGCATAGCGGCAGAACAACGAATATACAGACATGGCACCTTTTATTTCCTAAGGCTTTCAAGCATTTATTACTGAAATTAGACATCTGTGATAATCTAAAGTAAGCTTTAAATGTTTGAGAAGTCTGCTGACTGTTATCGCAGACGAAAAATGATGCTCTCCATCATTTAGCTTGGAAGTGGTTTATGCCTGGCATATAACCTTGTAAGTCTTAATACAAAATCTAACGAGACAATTTATTCCCAAATGATCACATACTGATTAGATGACAGTATGCAAAACATTGCAAAAGCTGATCACTCATTAGAATCAGAGAAGCATATCAGAAGCTAAAAAATTGGAAATTGACATTAGGATTGACAAAAACAGCCTGCAGATGCTAAACATATTTTATTATATAAAACACTGGACTATTGAAATTTACTTAGGGTGTATTTCTTTCCATTTCTTTTCTTCTCCAGTTTAAGAGGCACATTTGACAAATTTGTGTTTTATTAACCGCAGTAATTGAAGCCAAACGCTCATCAACAGTGGACCGGCCTAAGAAGCCTAGGGCAACAGGCAGAAGGACCATACCCACTCCCCCCCCCCCCCCCAAAA
>Ga0065711_1026975_pt1 | contig 56160 bp, 35 predicted proteins | sample Hoacrofraction12_FD_59098 | JGI IMG/M metagenome (GOLD analysis project Ga0065711, IMG submission 59098) | Hoatzin crop microbial communities from Cojedes, Venezuela - Epithelial fraction 12 v2 (version 2) | ecosystem: Host-associated > Birds > Digestive system > Esophagus > Crop | place... | reverse complement strand
AGCCCCGCCTGGCCACGGTGCTGTGCCCCCTGCTCTGGGTGACCCTGCTTGGGCAGGGGGCTGGGCTGGGTGACCCACAGAGGGCCCTGCCAACCCCTGCCATGCTGGGATTCTGTGAAAACAGGCCTGAAGACCCGCGAGCAGCATCTCGGGAGGGCAGAAGTGGACTGCGAAGGAGAGCCCAAGCGCCAGGCGTTCCCAAGCTGCCCACTGGCTTTGTCCTGAGCGCAACTCCAGCGTGCCACAAACTCAAAGCAGTGAGTGCACTCCAGACACGCCGGTGCCATCGCCAGCTCCAGGCAGCAGCAATGACCCTTTCCTCCCGCTCAGGGATGGATCGCAACGCATGAGGCCAAAAACCCAGTAACACTAGGACAGCAGCTGGGCCTGCCTGCCCAGCAAGTGGAATCTTACCAATGCATAGACAATAATGGCCCAGATGTTTCATTCCAGTTGGCCCTCGATGACAACTGGTAAAATTCCTAACAGATACGGGAGCACAGATCTCAGTAGTACCACAGCAGGATGCCGAGACGCTGCGTGTGCGACCTGGACAGCGAAGAGTTAGAACTCCCGGGGTGAACGGAGCCAGTGCAATTCGCCAAACTGCAGAAGTTCATTTCTGGCTCCCGGGTGAGACGCGCACATCGTCTTCTCCTTTGCAGCTGGAGATCACAATGAAAACATTCTGGGCTTCACATTTCGAGCAGCGAAGCCGGCGCCTGCTGGGCAGCAGCATGTGTCCCTCCAGCCCAGGCACCAACCCCAGCCCGCACAGCGGTCGGGCGGCTGCAGCGCGTGTGCTCCCCGTTCAGGGATCGCTGACGGCCCGCTGGATCCAACCTCCGCTGCAGCAGGAACTGGGATTCCTGAGGTAACAGCAGGTTAGGAAAACCAGCACGTTATTTCTAGAACCCACTCCCCACACAGTTCGAGTCTGCCCAGCCAGAAAACCAGACAGCATCTCACAACTGATGATCGGCACCTAAACAACGACAGAGCCCCGCAAACAGCTGCAGCGCCCATCTCGCAATGTTAACAAGCATGCATGGTGGTGTCAGACGTGAAAGACATGTTCTTCACGGTCCCCTTAAAGGAGGAGGAGGAAGAGAGACTTGCTTTTGCTCGGGAAGGCGTTCAACACAGCTCTAAGACTCCCATGGGGACAGAAACGTTCACCCCAGGCTGCCCTTGCTGAACTGCTGCAGACAGTCTCACAGACGTGGAACTGCACCGATGCGCAGGTGATGTTCTACCCGGAGGAACTTCCCCTGAAAAGGTGGGCGAAGCGGTGGCAGCAGCGTGGCAAGCTCTACGGCAAGCAGAAGTTGAGATCCCACCCAAGAAATGTCAGGGACCAAGCAGAAAAGTAAAATTTCTAGGTCCTTGGTGGGTAGTGGGCAGCGCAGCGATTCCCTTACGAAAAGCTGAACGGCTGCAAACGCCCCAGTCTAGGAAACAGCGACAACAGCCAACGAGAACTGCTGGATACTGGAGAAAGCCTGTACCTGGAGTTTCCATCATTGCTCCTCCATTGTATTTGCTTTCACAGAAGGGTAAACCCCGGGAGCGGAAATTAGAACATAAGCAGGCAATAAACACTCCGACTGACAAATTAAAAAATGCATCAGTCACTGGGACCAGTACGTGCTTGCAGCTCCATTACAGCCGAATGGGGCTTTGCTGAACATGGCACTTACTGGAACCTACTCCATACTGGGCACGACAGACCCAAGAGACCTCTCTTGTTCAGCTCACCTGCATTCAAACAGACAGAACAGAGGTATTCTGAACGGGAAAAGAAACTTTCATGTCCGAGCAGTGAAGCAAGCTGAGAAAACAGAGCAGGGACAGCCCGTGGAGACCAGAGGACCACGTCCTTTGCTGGAAGCAGTGGCAGAGGGGAGCTGGCACCTCCGGCCAGGGGACAACACGCCCGCTTGGCAGGGCTGCGGAGGCAGCGACATCACCTGAACAACATCAAGTTCCCAAATTACAGATGCCTATAAACGCAGATCCGTTAGTGTTACAACCACCTGTTAAACCCTTACTGACTTGAAACGCACCTCCCCTTGCTGAGAAGACCCCAGCAGAAGACATTTGGCTTGCTGATGTCTCAGCAAAAGGATAAATGGTAAATGGCTATATATATATATATAAAAATACATATATATCAGGCTGCTGCATGAACCATTCCCACTGGCAAACAAACAGCGTAAGGCGGCGAAGGCAGCGCACACGGAGCAGAACGAAGCAGTTGTTTCAGCAGCACAGAACGGAGCAAGCGTCACACACAGACGCCCACACTGCATGGGCTGGTGCCACACAACGGCTGTGTCAGCGGGAATCCCTCAACTGGGAAGCAAACACATCTCCAGTTTGGAGAACTCAAGACTGGCAACTATTACTACATACAGCCAGAGAAACATGATTCAAGATTGGATGAGTGAAAGCTCACACCAAGGGCAATAAACCAGCCACAAAGTGAAAGCAAATGGTGGCTGAATTCACTAAGATTAGGAAAATAAACACAGGCAGCTCCTTAAATCCCAAGTGACACCAGCTGGGAGAGTGGCTACACCAAAACCCAGCTCACACAGGTAAAGCGGCCCTTGACTGTGCTGCACAGAGCAAGGGTTGGCCCACGAACAGAAAAACTCATTAAACTATTCTACAGAACGTCCCCGGTGCAGGCTGACATCAGAAGCAAATCACCTTGCTAAAGCACCGCCTGTACGTATCAAAGGGAAAACTCCATCATCTACAGGCAAGCTGATGGGCTCAGACCAGTATCAGTCGATCCCCACCGGCGTGGACGCAGCCCGTGGCTTGCGACTCTCCTAGCAACTACGTGCCAAAAGGCCGATGGATGAAACACAGCACGAGGGCTATCGCTTCGGTTCTCAGGTCTACCTACACCTGACGTCATCCAAAGTGACAATGACTTGTGCTTCTCAGGTAAGGAAGTGCAAGAACGGGCAAAACAAGAAGAAATCCCATGGACATTCCATACCCCAGATTCTCCTCAACCAAATGGGATGGCAGAACCAGCTAAGGGCATATTGAAAAAGAGCCTTGAGCCACACGAGGCCCAGCGGGATCCCTGACCTCCCAAAGTACTTCATCGATCGAATCCTCGGTACGGGCCCACAGGGAGCCAAGCATTCTGTGCAAACGCTGAGCTTGGTGCTCCACTTTCTGATGGCAGAAAGTACCCGAGAGCGTCAGAGCCAGGACAACCCGTCACACTACACGTACCACAAGCTGGAGCTGTGCCCGTAACTGAACCTCACGGCGCCCTTGCCTGGGCAGCTACTGACAGCAGTGGTGCAGAACGCAGAACTCATTAGTGCACAGTGGGTTTTTCCATCTCTTTACCTGGGTAACCTGTCTGGACTCTCCCCACCGAACCAAGCCTCCGCTTCGATCCTGCAGCTCCCTGCACGACGCGTTCGCGTTACGACTCCAAACCCTAACACCACTGCTTCCCCTAACCTGCGGTCAAAGAACCCTGGAGCGGCCACGGTCATGCTAAGTCCACCGGGACTAAGGGAACACTCCCTAAGAAGGCTGATTTAAATCCTTCCGTCGTGGCAATGCACAGAACTGAAGTATACTTAGGAAAGAAAAACAGCGGGATAAACATGAAATCGATGTTAACAAACTTCTCCAGCTCCAGGGAACAGCAGGGAAAGAAATCAAAGTAGGACGCCAGCTGCCCAACGGCTCTACCCATGAGAAGGCAGTTGGGATGTCTGTGTGCAGTACCATGTCAAGCACCGCGGAGACAAAGCGGTACAGTTCTACCTGAGCACAACCTGGTTGTGTTCTCTGCCTCTGGGCTGGCAGGGCCATCCGAGTATCATTTAAGTCTAAAATAGACATTACTGTGCCTCGTACAACATCCGCCACTCCTCACTCAACACCTGCCCCGACTGTACAGGGTAAAAGAGCTCTGCCCCCACAAGCTTCCAAAACTGGACCTTACGCTACTGAACACAAAGGCCAAGTGTGGTTTAATCCACTGCAGTCCCTCAAACAAGTCGAGCTGTCAGTGCAGATCAGCATCGCTGCAATTAAACCTACTTGTCTGAAGTACATCCCCACGCCGGATGGTTAACATGGTTGCACAGACCCTCACCTCTCCAAAAATGATCGAGATGCAACTGGCATCTTAAGAGGATTAGGAATGTTAAAATAGCACAGACACTGAAGATTTCGCAAACAAAACAGGCTCAGCAAGAAGTAATTTACACAAATTGGAATGTCCGCTGCCATCCCCTCCATCGGCTTTGGGAACTAATCCATGGGTCTTATTTGAAACACACACATATCCAACGGGAGAGAGTGGCTAACAAGGACCACCAATTCACTGTGAACGCACCATGTGCAGCCCAAATTAACGTCTGTCTGTCTCTCTGTTGTATCCAGGTTCAGCCATGGTAGCAATCTACTGCAGCAGCAATCACAAGATAAGGTGAAGAGGGCAGCTCACCCACCGAAATTCCAAAGGGAAATCTGGGATAACGCAACTGAATTTGAAAGGGAGTTCCAATCCTGGCAGCAACTAGTTACCTTCCCCTACGACCCCACCGACAGCAAGGCCACAGCTTTTGTTGTGACAGTGCTCAAGGCTTCCGCACACACCATGCACCCAGCCACTGCACCGGGACCGAGTCACCAGGGGACCGTACTCCGTCCATCAGAGCAGAGTATGGGCCCACCAAAATGGCAACCAATGGCAAACTCTTGATGTTGATGCCTGTGTTGTGCGGAAACAACAGGGACTGCTTTCTGAAAAGTAATACTGTTAAGGCCCAGAACGTTTGTCTTGACACTGAAAAAAGCGTTTGTCATTGAAACATATCCCGCTGAAAGCCCTGAAACCGCACTTGTATTTGTTGGAAATGGATGTGTTCGTATGAGAACATTTGTGATTCTATATTTGTAGATGACACCACTGTAGAGACGTACAATCACTCAAATATCTGTATTAGCAATTTTATCAAAATTATGAGATGCAACTTCAACTAGTTCAGCTCCTTTTAGAGCCCACCAATTGCTACAACCCAGCTATACATCATATCAATATCTGCTACCCACCGCTACCAGAATGGATCTCACACCGGTGAGAAAACCCTTGCAACACGATGACCTGAGTCAATTGCTAAAACGAATTCTGAACAGATGAAGAACCCCGATTACCAACCATCACGACGCAGAGGAGATACACCATGTCCTACAAAGAGTGAAGATGGGGAACGTCACTGGTGGGAAACTCTTCTTAGACGGTCACCAACAGCAACTGGAATTTTGAGCTTCATGCTGCATCCCACTGTAGTTTTCCTAGTTTTGACCTCATTACGTTTATTGTTTATAATCATTCTGTGTATCAAAGTTTCGCGAAAAATCAAACAAATTATGTCAATCCAACATGTCAAACATATACAACCAACCGATTCTGTATGTGAAATGGTACACAACCACCATTAATTGCGACACAAACCAAACAGCTCATCAGATAATTGGACTCTTGCCACTCATCTGCAATACGCCACAGATTTACGACCTAGCGACAACAGGTAACCATACCAGCACTCTGAGTCAGCAGAGGGACCGACAGCAGTCACAGGGTGCAGCGCGACAGATGCACTCGTCCTCAAACTGGTGGCAGCTTGCTGCAGGCTCCAAAGGAGGTACAGGCCTGAGCCACGGCCGGGCTCAGAACTCCTCTAGTTTCAGTCCGCTCTCTGAAAACCCACAACGGACGAGTCACCCATGCACGAGCTTGGAACACCCATCACACCATTAACTCACCAACAGCGGGTGGCTTTTCCAAGACTCATTCATCAAAGAACAAAGAAAGTTGTGGGTACAAGGAGTCTCCCCTATACCCTCCCCACCACATGGAATTTGACTATAAGCCAGCCACGCGACCCCGTAAATGACTGCCTACGTGAGCCTTCTTCGAGCTCTCCCTGCTAGGCACCATGGCTGCATGGCAGTGACCTCCCCTTGAGCTGGGACGCCCCTCGAGGTTGCCCCTCGAGGCTGAGCGATCTTTCACCAACGGCAGATCCTTGGAAAGGGACTGACAGCATGCTGAATTAATACTAGCGAAACACTACTAATCCGTGTAGCTACTCAGTATTTCTTACTATAAACTTTGTATAGGTAATTCCATTAGACATAAACCATTGTCTGAGTCCGAGACTACCATCGGACCTAGCAGCACCTAGGCTCCATGTGGAGTTTCGAAAGCAAGGGGGTCCACTCTGAACCTCATGACTCAGCAGCAGAGTCCTCTTTAGCCTTCTGCATCCCTGGGCACTATGTGAATGATTCTAATTTCATTCTAACTCAATTCTCCTTTGTATGTTTTTCTCCGCACAGTGATTAGTAAGGTGAACCTGGCCATCAAACTTATTGATCCTTGGTAAAACACTGTTAAATTTTGATAAATTCAACTGAATTTATTGGACTCTGCTAAATTATTATTTTTACCTCAATAAAACATCTTGCTGCTTCTCTCTTGATTGAGGTGCACTCCACTGTTTTGTGACACAGGAGAATGTCACAGGTGCAGCACCCATCTGTTATTCCCTTCCACCACAGCCCTCCCAAACCTACCTGCAACTCAACTACTAGCCCGCTGCTACATGGGCAAAACACATTTCCACCTGAAAACCGTATAGCAGTTACCTATTTTCCTCTATGTAGTTTGCACTGTACAGCTGACAGCACTTGTCCTAATTCACCTGCTCTTACGAACTGTTCAGGAGGCTACACCTTAAGGTCTCCACACTGGTGGAAGGGGCATCCTGGCTTCACGCTTGTCTCCTGGCATGGAAGCCTCATACACACACTTCCAGATGCTGCTGTGCTGTGCTCGTTGGAGCAGCTTCCTACCCACACCACTCACATCTTGTGAGAGGTTAAGCAGAGGGATGGGCCAGCGGCCCCTCTCTCATCAACACTGCCAAGTGCTCTGCAGCAGCCCTGGGAGGCTCTTTGTTGAAACAGGAACAAAAATTCGGGTCAGATCACACATCCTAGGTCCTAACATAGCACATACATTAGGATTTGGGAATCAAATGTACAAGCTCCTCACTAAAACAATACCCAACACAAAACACCACAGTTTACCAATTAAGAATATTTATATACAAGATCTGGAAAACAATCATTTCCATACTCCAGGAACAGTTAAGATCTATATTCTCATCAAACTACAGCACCTGCATTTCAACACCACGTGAGGAAAAAAAGACCAAAATTATTTTATTGAATAAGCATTAATTGAAACAAAGACTTTACTAAGACTTAACCAACAAAAACCTATTTATTTATTCCAAACACCAAGATACAGAAGATTTCAAGTTTTGCAAATATTGCTCCAAAGCAAAATTCTATATACAGCGCCCTCGGTTCTAATAGTGCATAAACACAAATATACTCATGTATCCACAGTGCAATGTTTGCTCATTTCATGAAGGCTCCACGTTGCATTCACTTACCAGTGATTTAAAGAAATAAAAAAGTGACCTGCCAGACTGAACAGTTGGTCCAGACTAAGAAACAACAATGTGGAAACTTGCAAAAAGGGACAAAAATGAATCCAGGTAGAGCACAATAAAGAATCTTTCCTGAACATGAGAAATGCTACTCTATTTTAAATAAATATTTTCAGTCTTTATCTGCAAGGGCTTCCCTAGCTCTGCTAAAAGAAAACAAGTCTCCAGTATTCGTCATTTGATTCATCCATAGGAACCACCTTTTCTTTTGAATCTTAAGTACTGCCCTGAGCAAAAATAAACTGGCAAAGTAAAAACATACAATGGACACACACAAAGCAACTCCTTGGGAAGGAGAAGTTCCACTCTGCAGTGAAAGGTCTGCTCAGGAACTTAACCGCTTTCACACCCTCGGGCTGTAAGCTCAGCTGACTTGCTGACAAGGCAGCCAGGCTCTTCTCCAGACGCCGGGTCTGAGTGCTGGCTTTACAGATTCCCACCTCTCTGGTCCATCTCACCTGAAAAACCCGAACACCTTCACAGCTGTCTGGGGGGCTCCTCCTGATGCCGTCCTGCTTGTCTGGTTACGGCCGCCTGTCCGGCAGCTACAGAGAACGCAGCAATTCCAGTGTCACTAACAGGAATGAGACACGGTATAAGCACTGCTCGCACTTTCAGAGAACCAAGTGATTCTTAAATATCACGTAAGCTTTATTCCAACTGCGTTACAGAAAAATAAGTTTATTTTTCTGCTGTACAGATGTTGTATTCACTATATACCACCTAGTACTATAAAACTGTGAGACAAATTATTCCCTGAAATGAGTCTTGGCACAACAGCCTTGGTTACTACCTAGAGCAGCCCAATTACTTTGTTTTCTGAAGGAAATAAAATATTCACTGTGTGGATACCATTAACCCCTACAACAATATTGGGTATTTCAAGTTTACATTATTCTTTGCAGTATACAAACATTACAGCTTTATATCCAAAATCAGTAATTTGTAGAGTTATGGGCCTTTCAATTAATTACAACTGTGCTTACACTTTACCCTTTGGTGGTACCATCACTCCCAATAAAACCAAGGTACCAAACCCAGCTTCTTAAGGACACCCTCTCACTGCAAAAACAGCTTACCATCTTCCACAGCGAGCTTAACTCCGCAACGTTTGGGAAGGAAAACGAAAGTCACAGCCATTGTTTATGGAACTCTGATCTGCAGCTGAAAGACTTTTAATGTCTCAAATACTTACAACACACCAATGTCTCAAAAGGTACTGTATAATGTGACTTGAACATAAGCAGCATTTTCACCTTGCTCTCACAAAGTAATACAAACCAGAAAAGTAGAACTTAAGGTATAAAAAGGGACTTTGTGAACATACATCGTTTAGGCTAACAACCCACCTGCTGTCTGCAAGGACAGCACCTCATGCATAGATCTTGAGGCTTTATTTACACAAATATAAAATAAACTGATTCCCCAAACCACACATTCATAGAGTAAGTCTTTACAGTGAACACGTTCAGAGTCTTGAAAAAACCCTACAGTTCAAAATATAACCGGAATGGCAATTATTAACAAATGGGTAGAAAACTACGTAAGGTCCATTACAGACCTGGCGGAAGCCTGGAACTCCCAGCGCATCTCCAGTCTTTCCAGGGCAGCGTTTCCTCCTGCCCCAACACGGGCACCCCACCAGCACGCCTTGGGGAGGCACAGTACAGCCGTATTCAAGAGCTCAAGAACGCACACAAACACAACGTTAACGGGTGTCCCCAGTACCAAGTCATGTGATAGTGACAGGATAAATATGGAAAACAACCATTTATTCTGAAAATAAGTGCAATCCACCTGTGACCTTCTGCTACATTATTTAACATAATAGAAGTGGGGTTTAGGCCGCTGTTACTTGCAAACCTCCACATAACAGTTTATAGTTAAGAGCTGGACATTCATACTTACTAAGTCTGAAAACTGTTATAACATTTCCTAATGATTAAATACTGTGTGCTATTATGCATAAACCAGAAGGAATAAAACATGACACAAGCCACTTAAACTATGCAAAGTTATTTACAACCTCTGTCAACTGAACATTTTTGGCTCTTAGAACTCTGTTCTTCAGTGGCACGATTTTTAGTCAATTTAATTATGAAAAAGTCTACCGTTTCAATGAGTAACTTGTAAGGAGTGGAAATTTAAGTATAATTTATCAACCAACACCCAACCTCTGAAGACAACAGTATGGCCTCTTCCATATCGTTTTAATTGCCTAATAAACCCAAAATAACGATGAGATAAAATAACCTTTTTGCTGTTCTTTGAACAGCACTTCCTCACAAGTCCCTGAAGTCAGTCTGCATCACATGCAACCAGCATGCTAATTTCACCGAAACACACAGAGCTGTTCACATCAGACGCTCCAACTTTGCGCTCAGCAACAGCCTCCCACAGCTTCCAGTCTCACGTCGAACAGCAAAGTGCTATCTGTTGCACTTTGCCTAGGTCCGTTATAAGCTGCTTTATACAATGTTTGAGTTGGGGGAGTCGAGCTAGTGGTTCTGGTGGTTCCAGCTCTCCTGTATAATCCAGCCAGCTCTCCAAAACTGCAAAGGAAAACAACACTGTTACTACTCCAGTTCTCGGCAAATAGAACACCTTAAGTCACAAAACAGGAATTCAATAAATCAGCTGCGAACCTTGAGAGCGCAGCAGGCAATATTTTAACACGTGGTATTTGAGAAATCAGAAGGCCAGGCTCCTCACACTAATCTTTGCATAAAAAAAAGTAGATGTTCTTAGGAGAAAGCAGGGAATGAAAACTCAGGGCTAGATACTGTGAAATCTGGTGCTAAGCTTCCTCTGATCTGTATCAACTCCAGAGCAAGGACACTGTGGTACAGGACGTTTACACCATCAGGATACACATCAGCATTAAATGCAACTACACAGTATTTTCACTGGAGATCCTAAAAGGATGGGACTATGCTGTTGAAAGAAGTTTGTCCTCAATGCAGAACACAACTGGCCAAGACAGAAGGAACTGAGTAACAGAAAATGGGGATGAAATGCAAAAGCACAGACAGCCGACTACTGCACAAAGAAAATGAATCCCTGCTCTAAAGCTTCTCACTGGGAAACGAGAACCAGACATACTACTGACAAAAGACAACCTCATACGACCACGAGGAAGGCAGTCACCCTGAACTACGATGAGTTCGGGGGACAGGACACTATCGTGGAAGGAGACTGAAACCCTGAAGACAGACTACATCTGCCAAGAGAAGCTGCAGAGGCCACTGCCACTAACTAGATCACCGGCTAGTTTAACCTAAGAGCAAGTTCTGTTGAAGAACTAGTGGGCATTACCCAACTACCGACAGATCCAGCCTTGAAATAAGAGAATTCCTCAGAGGAGCAATGCTCTGAGCTGCCCTCCAGCTCAGCAGCAGATACAAAAAGCCTAAGTTTTGTGAACAAGAGCTTCTTCATTTATGAAATAGGCGTTGTGATCACAGGCCTGACTGATCTTCATTACCTGAAATATTCCTTTAGTTGTTCAACTCTTCAGTACCTTACTGAACTACAAAAAGAGGACTCTACTTTAGCAAAGGTTAGATTCCCAACACTCTCACAGGAAGAGTTCCTGCTGTAACCACTATACAACCGATGGTCAGACTTAATGTTATGTTAAGAAAAAGAACTATCCTGGATGATTTAATGTAACACAAAGGGTTTAGAAGTTTTCCATTACTAAGAAAACAAATTTCAAGAAACATTTAAGTAAAGAATTTGGAAGAGACAGGAAAAGGTAAGAGCCTTGTGCACCACAGAGGCCACCTAGAATAGGCTGAAACAGCAAAGAGACATGGAAGATATTCTACTACACTGGGCAAGTTCTTAGAGGTGATCTAACTAGAACTCTTTCTACAAAATTCTGCTCACTTTCAATTTGATCTTGGTTTTAAAATCAGCCACTCCCCCAACAGCAGCAGCCAGTCCATCTTCTATTCATAAATGCAGTAAATCTGACAAAGCAATTCTAATCTCTTCGTAGGTCCACAGAAGTAAAATTCAAGTTGATGTGTTTTGAACAGGTAGTTCAGTCAAATATAGCCAATTTTTGAAATAGAAAAATGTTACTTACCATCTAGCTCCTTCTCAATGCAATCCATTCTGTGTATGACTTCATCTTGCAGAGACTCCACGTGAGCTAACAGATTCAGCTGCCACTGCAGCTGCGAGTTCACAACTCCTTCTTTGTCTTTTTCCAGCAATTTCATTTCAATAGCTTCCTCTGGAGAGACTTTCTTAGAGACAGACTCTCTTACCTAGCAGAAATACATACATTAATATTTATTACACTGAAACAGAATTGGTGAGCCAGACTGTCTGGGTCCTTACAGTTACCCAAGCTAATAACTCAACTAACATTGGGCTGGTAGAGGACAGAGACACACAGGGAAGGCATTGTACACAAGTATCAGGACAGTTTGGTCAAGAGGATCTAAATACAGATAGGCTTTTACAGGTATTTTGCTAAGCTCTGTTCTTTGCACTGCACGAGCATCTGGTTTTCAGAAGGTAACATATACACACAGCGAGCTCCCTGCCAGCCCCAGCTGGAAGCTACTGCACTGCCGCCGTGCGCCCTGCGGAAGGGTAACGCCACTTGTAACACGACAGAAACCAGCTACAGAGCAAATGACCTTGCTGTATGTCTCCCAGAAAGGCACGTACTTCAGTTCTTCAGCCTTTCAAGAGCCTTTGTCTAAAGCCTGTCGTATTTCAGCAGAATGATGGAAAAAGTAGGGGAGTAGAGTGAACGCTGCTGATAGTGTGGTCAAGTTTTACAGATGGTGGTAATGTTTTTTTTTTCCCCCAATGCTTTGATGGAAGTTTTAGTAGAATTGATATTAGATTTGTTCAGGAAAAAATCCTTTCTCACTGCAATCTCAACTGATTCGACAGAGAAATTAAAAAACAAAAATTACAGCTTACGTATGCATGAAATATAAGAAACAATCTTTTAAGCTAAAAATTGGAGGTCAGTATTTCCCAGAGGCTTTCTGACATTTGTCAGGCCATCTTTCACATGATTTGGTACTACCTAATCAAAGCAAAATTTTTTCCATTGGGGTGTAGAAAAAAAGGCCTCCGATAGACCTGACAGAGCAGAAAACGAGAACCAAGAGCTCAGAAGATAAAACTAGAGTGCTCCAGAAGGAAGAAGATACAGGACCATCCAATGGTGATCAGCCTGAAATGTCAGTTCAGGCTCCTACCTCGCCCCCCGAAATGCTGCCTGAAGGACCTGGAATCAATTTAGTTAATGTAACTATTAAAAGAAACATGGGAACAGGTTGGAAATAACTAAAAGCTGCAACACCAGTGCATGTGGTAGTACGGTACGTGCTTTTCCTGTTCTCTATCCTGTTGCTAGTGTTTATTTTTACGTTTAACACGTACAGAAGGAGGAAGCATCTAACTGCCAGCAGACCATAACGCACGTTCCACAGACTGTGCAGGTGACCCAAGGTCCAGGAGTCCTTCCTCAACCTATATATTTTTTATGATTATTTGAAACAGAAGAGTTGATCATGTCTACTATTTTAGTTCGTACTGGCAACTTAACAGTATAGGAAAGAACTAAACACTAATAAACTAATGAAACATTACTAAAAAGAGCTGAGTTTTCCACTTTGCCAGGCAAACACATCCTCTATGCAGAGAGGGTTATTTTAATATAAATACCTTAGAGTAATTGTGTTTGGATTCATTTTCCATCTTACATATTTCTCGGTCCAGATTCCAGCCAAATCTCTCGGACAGGCCATCATCCCCGTTTTCCCTTATTCTATTTACTCCGTCATCCACGGCTGAACCTCTTGTTTCCACAACCAATCTCTGCTCTATCGCAGGGTAGTAGGCCCGCGGCTTCTGGTAACAGTGTTCACTTGTAATGTAAGATTCCTCCACAGAAGGCATGGCTGAGGGTTTCTCAACTGTCCCATTCCAAGTTCTATAACTTGCCGCCTCCTCTTGGCAACAGTTTTCCTCAATGTGAATGATGTGTTTTGTATGAATCTTTTCATCCACCGTAATGTGCTTCCATGGATGGCACCAAAGCTTTAGGTCAGGATGTTCTTTATTTCTGTTCAAACATTAAAAAAAAAAAGTAAAACACTCATCAAATTTAAACTTCAAAGTAACTGAGCAAACTACCCTATTATGTAAAGAAATTAAGTAAGAATATTTGAACTACTACACGCTTTAGTCATTGTAATCACTAAAAAAAACACCCAAATATTCTGAAATAATATAATTTCACTGACCTCAACTGTGCACCCTCCTACAGTGTTCTGTTAGATTCACTATTTTAATTTCTCTAACATGGTATATAAGCCAAGTGTTGGCATTACGAAAAAAATCGAGGAACAAGTTTCAAATAGATACACACAACTTTTCACTGCTGTTGCCCTTGAAGAAGCATTTTGCTTCGATACTTGCAATTTATTAACAGTACAATCTCATTTTCACTGGGGTATTTTTAGTAGTATTTTAAACAGGTAAGTTGAGTATATTGATGCTAAACTAAGATATTAACAATTTTAAACACCAGTAAAATAAAAAGACCCCCTCAAACAACTCAGTATCAAACTTTAGCCCATAGTTCCCCAAAATAAACTTTAAAAATCAATCCACTGATCTTTTCTAACCCTCTAATAAAAACAACAATTAGGTACTTGCAGAGGGGGTGGGGGAGTGGTGCAGAACTTCTTTATTATTTCCCTCAAAACTTAAACTTCCCTTTAAACCCCACGATGCTGAGCAAACTCTGCTGCCTGGTACACCAACATGCCATCGTCCCCCTACCTGCTTCTTACAAAACCTCTTCTTTTAATTGTTTGCAAATTGACTAATAGGTTGCTTCTTCCAGCAGCAGGGACAGCTACAGGTATCAGACACTCCCACAGATATAACAAACAAACAAAAAAAATCAGTGAGCACTGTAACTGATGCTGCTCTCCCACGTCTCTGTCAGGCATTAAACCAGCAGTGAGAAGGAGAGCAGAGCAGAACCAGCGTGCTCACCTCCAACGGGCAGGCAGCCGAGCTGCCGCTACAAGAACACGGGAAAAGCCAGTCCTGCCCCTAAGGAACCTGCGCTCAGCTGCCCGGGAAGGAAGGGGCCTGCCCCAAACCCCACTCTGTGCCTCCCGCCAAAGGCAGATGGAATTATGCCATTAAGCTCACCCAGCTGCTCGTCAAACCACTCCACAAAACAAGACTATTGTACTTCCAAAGCCACTGCTTTCTAACCCACTCTACAGTAATTCAGGCTTCTTCAGTGTCTGTCAGAGGAAACCACAGCTCGCGCAGCTGCCAGGGGCTTGCTCAGCCGCTTCACACAAGTGCTCCTGCCTCGAGGGGCTGCACGGCCGATACCCCTGGTGAGCAGCCCCGAAGGCGCGCCTAGGAAAGTGATAGCCAAGTATTCACTTACCGGAGCTTTCTCCTCCAGCTCCACCGATACCCTACACCTAAAGGCACTACTCTGCTCAACAAAGAGCAAAGGGTAACTTTACAGCAGACGGAAAACTGACAGATGAAGCACCAGCTACATAAGGATGAAAAAAATTTGAACACTTAATACTTGAACAACCTTAACTATTACCTTCTGCAGGCTGACTCCCTCCCACTGCACCGAAGCTGTCAACATCACCTCTGACCTTTTGCCATCTCCTTGAAATAGAGCAACACCCTACTAACAATTCCGGGCAGCTGTCAAGTCATCCCCCCTCCCCGAGGTGGTAGATCTGCATCAACAATATAATCATTCCTCGAGTTCAGCAATTTTAAAAATCCTTTGATTTATGTAATGATAAAGAAAACAGAGGCTACAGCTTTTAACAAGATGGCCCTAACAAGACCACACCTCATCTTTAGTTAAAGCAGGTCATCACACCGACTTCAGAACAGGAGAGCAAAGGAACAAAGTCTGTGACAGGCATCACATACTTGCCCAGTGCTCCATAACTTCATGCTATGCAAATCCCAGTTCACCCTACAACTGGAAAGTCACAATCTAAAGCCTTGCTATTTAAGGAAAGGCTTAAGGGGTGGTCTTACAGTACTTATGTTCCACCCTCTCCAAAGAGGAACGAGATTACTTACAGATCTGACTACAGGACACCATACTGGACAGAACTGCTACTCCTGTGCTTTACTCTTCATTCCACTGTTTAAGCATTTCAGGTACTGCCAGTGCCCCCACTGCACCACCACAGACTAAACTGGAAAGCAAAGCTTCTAGTGTTTCCAGCGTTCTTAGAACTTTTTCTCTTCAGATAGCTGCTGCTGTGCAATTTATCAACTAACAAATTATAAATATGGAATTCAATGCATTTAAAACTGCTGGATTTCAGATAGAAAATATTATTTCTGTCATCAGAACCCAAGGATGACTTTAAACAGGAAAGGATGCAGAAAACTTGATTTCTACAGTCATCACAGAATATTTTATTTCTTCATATACATAACTGTAATAATCTTTGCATGGAAATGAATTGCTACAGGTAGCTGAAGGTGCAGCTGCTCTCCCACTACAACAGAGCAATACTTTATGCCAAACAAAAAGATTTCATTTCTGCTGGAGAAGTTATGATTTAGAATTACTGGAATGGAGAAGGCAAGTGTTATAAGAATGCTGCCATAGGTTATACACCTATCCTCTTCTTGCTACTTAAACCAATTTAGGTGCTTTAGGAGAAGCTGTTGTTACTTGTTTTCTCCCTCTCTCCTTCATACTTTCCCAACCCTTCTATACACAGTCAATTTACACTACCCAATACACTTAAATAGCTTTTAAACAGCTAAGTCCTTTTCCAAGATCACATCAGCAATTCAAACTATGTTGTTATATAACCACAAAGAAGCACAAAAGTTAAGTCTCAGTTTCTGGTTATTCTTCTACTGTTTGAAATCTTATTCACGTTAAGAACATGCCAACTAATACTTAAATACTGCTTACTGTAATATGCTCATCTTCAGCTGCAGTCCATGCAGTACTTCTATCACTCTCTGTACATCGCCAAGAAGCTGGTGAGTGGCTACTATCTTCTTGGCATTCTGGTGGGAATAATTTTCTTCCAAAAATGCTAAGCCGTGCATGTGACCATTACTTAACCACTCCTTCTCATACCAGTACTTTAAGCTGGACCTCTGACCTAAAGCAATAGTAACGAGTGTGTTAAAATGAAGCATTAACTATGACATGTTAACATTATTGGCAGTAGTTCCAATTATCTCAAAGTCTTACAACAGCTTATTTTTCTTATTAACAGTACCAATAAAGATCCTACAGCAGCACACAAAACCCTGAAGACATCAACAACTTGTGAAGTGGGAAGCGAGATAACCTCAGTCAAAACCTCTGTCCAACTGTAAAAGCATTCAGACTCCAAATTCCACCAAAGGACATCCACAGCGTGTAACTGCAGCTGATGCACAGAGAAAAGTGTATTTTTAGCAAGGTATCACACTGTCTAGTAACTATGGTTATAACTAAAGCTAGTTGGAATACAGCTCTGCAGACAGAAAAATGCAGCAAAAGGCAGTGAACTTCCCTTCTCCAGTGGTCTTGTTTTTAAATATCATACATGTATTAGTAGTCATTCAAAAGTAAATTTTAAAGCAATCAATGATGAGGTTCTGATGGAGAACTTGCTTAAGTCAAGCTAAAATTAGCATTATTAATAGCCTTAGAGGTTGGAATATCAACAACAGCTGAAACAAAATTATATTAAACTTGACAAATGCACCAGTAAAAGTAACTTAAGAAGCCAAGCACAATGGTATTAGCAGGAAAGACTGGAACTCAAGATGCTTCCTCAGTTGCAAAAATAAAAAATCGCCAAAAAGCCACAGCACAGCAAAAGCCCCCCCGCTCCCCGTGAAAGGTGGTGTTACACCAGCGGCGCTCAGCAGCCAGCTCGGCGCCCGGAGAAACGCCGGCCCACACACAGCCCGGCAGCGAACCCACACAATCAGGTAACATTGGAGCACGTACTCAGAACGACAGCCACGAGTCTCCAATATAAGCAAGTTATATTGACTAGAAGTTTCAGCAGTTAAGAAGCTAAAAACAAAAGAAAACACCCCAGAGCTCCTAGGCAGCAGAGTAAGAGCAGGGGCGGCATTACAAGCGTACCGATTAACTGCGGCACAGCGAGGCAAGCCAGCCCCCTGGCATCCATACCGAGAAGCCAGCAGCACGCGGCCACAGGTATTTCATATGCTGCTGGATGGCAGAATGGTTTCTGTGTCATGCCTGATATGAACATCTGTGAACATAAAGGACACTTCCAAACTTAAATTCAATAGCAATGCTTTGTCCCAGTGAAGCAGTAAAAGCCACCAAGGGTGCTCGTAAGCACCCTCAGCCCTAGGCTGCGAGGGCAATACTCAGTGTTTTGAGGCAAGACCTCCAAAACTCTCAAACAGAAACGAACACAGGGAAAAACAAATTTTCAAGGCTCTAACAGCTCAACTTTTCAGGCAGATACACAGGATCAAGCAAGAGATCTTCTAGGTAGGGCCAGACCCACTTTGGACACATTCCCGACATACTTGTATTAACCCCTAAGCATTTATTTTTGTATTAGAGAAGCTGCTATTTATGTCAGAAAACGAAGTTCAGTCCACAAGAACAATGAGTTTTAGAACTCCATGGTCACTTCACAACACTGAGATGATGCAGCTGAAGCCCGTCCATGGCATTGCTTGCGTAGCTGTGTACTCAAGAGACAAACAACGCTCAGTTTCTAGCAGCGTTAAGCTTAAGAGAAGACGCAAGACAATACCCAACAACGTACGCTCTCTGTGGCTTAAATGAATCTGCACATCATAAGCATCTTGATAACACTTAAGCAAGGGTAAACATTATTAAATCTCCTAAAAATCCCACTTGATTAAAAAGACTGTCTAAAATGACAGCTGGTACAGTTTTTAGGCATAGGGACACTATGCTTGCTGCTATTTCCAATGGTACGAATGGTGCTGTTACAAGTCCCAGCACTAAACCAGGGAAAGCTCCTGAAGAAGTCTGCTGAGTGGCCATGCCCAGCTTTACAAGAACTTCTTGGCAGATTCATGAAGCCTGTTTAGCTCACTTCAAGCCAACAGCAGATTCGCTGAAATTGAGAAGCCACTTTTGCAGTCAGAAAGTTGGGTACGTTATCCTTTTCCACGACAGACGTAAAAATTTAGGTGTGTGTCCCCCCAAAATCTAAGTTCCAGGATCTTCCAGGCAGTAGTTAAAAGCGATTAAGATAATGAAGCAAATGAAGTGTTAGTTTTAAGCATTCTGATAGAGTTTCTTACTAAACAAATAGTTCAAGCATGATGGCAACAACTTCAGTTCGCATATGCACTTCTGTTGAGTTTAAAACGAACTGAAATTGACACAAATCAAAGTAAAATATCTTGAAAACAGAGGGTTAAAATCCTGAATGAAAGACACTGTTAAAGAAACCACTTCAATAAATGTTAAACTACTACTTAGGCAACTGAACGTAAGCATGGCATGTCTTCCTTGCTATGAGTACGAACAACATTTAGCATACAAACTACGCAAATCAATGAGTTAAGCCATCAAAGACTTGCTAGTTTTAAACAGTCAAAAAAAGCAGAGGTCACAATCCAATTAAGTATATAAACCAAGAAAGTTCTTGTGATTAGGCAGAGATCCCATTTTTTCATAGTTTATGAACACGGGCTCAAGCTCGAACCTCAGCCATTTGCCCATTCAGCAAGGCTTCATAATTCATGGAGTAGCAATGGAGCTTTATAATTCATGGAGCAGACAAGATCCACGCAATTGTATTTTTACCTGCTGCATAAGATGGACTAAGACATTTTCAAAAACATAGTCTGGAGTAGAGAACATCTTGCTTAATCAGCTCTAACTGCTTTACCCAGGAAATTTGTATTTATGCACATGGATTGCAAGCGCCCTTCCATAACAAGCCCCAGCACACCACGGCTGCGAGAAGCAGCGAGCCTCGTGCTGACTGGTTTCAAAGTGTCTGTAACCCCGGTCTTGCTGGAGGAAAGCTGCACTCACAGCCTGTAAGATGTGCCCACGGGGAGTCTGTGCTTACGTGTGCTGAGCACTTCTAAATTCATCTTCCACAGCCAGACAGTACGTATGGTATGTATGTGAGAGATGGTCATCACAGTTAAAACATGAATTTCCATTCCTGTCCAGCTGTAATTCCACAATATTGACTTGTGTACATTCACATAAATTAAACTTTCTGTATCTATAACTGCACTCAATTACCTACGACGACAGACACAGCTAGGGGAGCAAAAAAAAGTTTAATCTTTGCAATATATATATAAACTAATAAAGTTACTACATACATAAGAAGGCTCTGTAACCTTAAATTTCTGTACCTGGAGGATCTTGGCAAACATAGCAGGTATATTTCTCAGGTACATTATCTTCCAGTAAACCCATACAGACGCCATGCTGCCAGCACAGACATTCTTCACACTGTTCAAAGTCAAGAAGTGCACATCAACAGAAACGAAGCCTACAGAGGCTCAGTAAGATTACCTCAATTAAGAGACACATCATCTACATATTTTAAGACAAAAAGGTGTATTAATACCCCCCCACCCCCCCCCCGCAGCTACAACAAATACATTCAAGAATCAGACTATAATAAAATGTGAACCCTTCCCACACATTTTTCACATGGATTTCTACAGAACGACAACAATCATGAAGTGGAAGCTGAGATCCTGAAAGGTGCAAAGATGTTCCCTTGGGGGATGAAAATCTTCCACAAGATGCATGCCCACACAATCATGACAGAACACAGTATGCAATCAAGCTTTCTTTAGCAAAATACATCAAGCTTTCCGAATTCAAAGTTTTCGTCCTCAAACAGTACATCACACTAAATTATAAAACCCAACAGATATTTATGTCTATAGGACCAGCTGATATTATGCTTTACTGGTATTTGTCTAACATTTTAATTATTTCAAAGCAGCTCTACTAATATAAAGCGCAGATGCAGTTGTATGAGCTTTTAAAACTTCTGACATCCTTCCAAGTGTGAGCAATCGCATTGGCAAAGACTGAATACAATGTGGCCCTATTTTTTGAGTGTAGTCATGCTATTTAAAATGCAATCACTGTACTTCAAGCCACACAGTTTTAGAGCAGGAAAAACTATATCTGCATGTTCTGTTTCAGTCACTTCTCCCCCTCGCCCCTCCCTTTACCAAGCAGACAAAACTTCCAACTGCAGCCTAAAGACCACCGGAACAGGGGACAAAACCCCACATGAGAATATGAAGTCAGTTTTGATTTGAAACTGTGCTGGCAGCTCCGAAATACTATTTTCACAAGCAGTGACACAATAGATTGCAACCTTTATTTCTCGGAGCACAAGGCAAAAGCTGAATGCAGAGATCTTGGCAATACTGGGAAAGGTTTTCAAACTGAGCTGAAGACAAACCCAAACAGCAACTGCAAGCCATCTTGGACACTGCTCTTCACTGATCTACAGAGACACCAGCCCGATAAACATCCCATCTGTGTAGAACACCACTTACACCACTTTAATTAATGCTGCTCTTCTCTGCTGCTTTTTCTCAAGCTAGGGGAGACAGAAAAGGACCACCAGATTTTTAAATCCATCGTTGTATTAAACTAGTGGTCTAGGTCTGGAGGAAATGGAAGCGCTGGGAATGGAGAATGTAAAAGGTAAAAGAGAAACAGGTTTCTGAAAGAGGGCGCTAACAATGTTTTGCCTTACAAAATGGGTAAACAGTCCTAAAGCAATAAGGAGATGTTTTCAAAAAAGGCTGAGAGACCATCCTCCTTTCACAAAGATGCTTACTAGGAGCCAGAAAAAGGTGTCCTAAAAGGAAGAAAACATCTGCTAAAACAGACTGCTAAAAATAAGCAGGGAGCTCCTGGACCTAGTTACACTTGCGTCGCGCCATACAGCACAGAGCTACACTCAGCGATCCTTCCAGGCCCAGAACTCTCATGAAGCATCCCAACTTCTTTTATTTTACTCCAATGGTATTCAAACACCCACCCCATCAGGGCACAGGTCCTTCCCTTTAGCTGTGCGTTCTACTTCACAGCTGGGCTGGTCAGGACAGGCAGTTGCTCGGGACACAGGCTACGCAGAAGCGACCCCCTGCCCAGGCAGTAGTAGGGAGATTCAAAGCAAGCCAAATGAGAGATTTTGAAGAGGAAAAACATGCAGAGTTGTGCAGTAATATATAAATCAAAGTTCAGCTGTGAAAGAAATTACCAAACACAATGGACACGTATTTGAAGCAGCTTTTCATCTATCAGAACAGAAATACCCCAAGTGCCCTCACATCCATCACCTCTAAGGCCACCAAATCCAGCCCCAGAATTCTCTACTTCACACACAAATTCACCAATGTTTCGGTATAAAAATCAGGAGGGACAATGACATTTTGTCTGGGCTCTCCTGGGCCCAAACCGCACCCTGCAGAGGGGGAAGGTCCTGTGCCTTCAGCAGTAACACACGGCAATGCTAAGCTACTACTTCACGCAGGCTCAATAAATGAAATCCAGGAACCTCCTTGCAAAGTCATAGAGACTGGGATGAAACAACATCAGACAATGATATGTTATTTTATAGACTTTTTTTCAGTTTTAACTTCCACTAACTGATCTAGGTACTTAACTTTAAACGCAAAATCACATTTCTGTATCCTGGTGTAATAAACAGTACTCTTTATGCACATACTGCTTGAGACATTTTAAGGCACGTTCAAGATAAAGGAAGAGGTTTTTTTGCAAAGTCTCTAAGCTAAATTTTTTGAGGGTTTTATTATTAGAGACCTAAATGGAACAAACTCTCAGTTTAACTGTGTAAGAGTTTCATTAAACTTTAACGGTCCCTGACCTTTCAGGAAAAATAAAGGTGCTGCTTGTTTTTAAAATTAACATTTTTTCCTCATTATTTCTAAATTTGGTACAGGCATGGAAATGGGCACAGTTCAAAGAGAAACTGACTTGCCATCCTCCCTCGTGTAAGCAGGCACCGTACACGTATCCCGGGAGGAATGAACCTCCAGTCACACACACGGAGAAGCTGCCCTGGCTCCTAATTCCAGTACCAAGCCAAGGCAGACTGGCACACAGGCAGGTGCTCAAGCAAGTACCCCAAGTGCCAGGGTATTTCAGTCAGATCTCAGGGAAATAAGCAGGGACAGACTAAACACCCCCATGGAGACAAGTGCAAAGCATGACAACATTCTTCTGAAAACCCATGCACTGCGCAAAACTACCTGTCTCCAGGAAGAGAGGGCAAGTCTAAATGCAAGTTCTTTGAGGTGGACACTTCCAAATTTGAGTTTCCAAGTGTCAAGTCCAAGTAGGAAATAGGGAATAAATCTTTCCTCTCTATAAAGTTATGAAAGCTACACAGGATTCTCACTCTGTGAAGTCAAAGGAAAGCGTCAATCTCAGCACTACACATCTGAAAAGCTGAAAATAGCTCCCCCTTGTCATAATTCCATAGTTGTATAACACAGCATCTTTGCTATGTATTAATGCTCTGTACTTGAAGAGCTAACTGAGCCATTTCTACACTAGCAACAGAAGAGCAGACTGTTCACAACGTCTTCCCAAAAACCACAGGCTGACAGAAAGCTGTGAGGAGCACAGCATTTGGTACCTTAAGCAAACCATCTGCCTATCCCTAACCCCAAAATCTTGTTACCTCCTTGCTTCCTAATTCCTATTGCTTCAATCCCCATAACGAATGCAGCTACACACCACACTGTCGACATGCATCTCTTTTCCAGAGAGAACAACCTGCTCTCCTGCACAATTCTCTGACAACACAGTTAAAGTGTTTATAACTTTGCAATATATTCAAAAAGACCCCAAGCTAGTTCAACCTAGAAAACTGCTCTCAGGAGCAGCCCACAAAACCTCCCATGAGGGCTATCCATAGACTACTTCCTAAGCTAGCTGCCAGCTCTCTGCGTTCTGCAGTCACAGACCAGTGTTGAGCCCACACGTGCCAGAAAATTCTACTCCAGATGACCCCTTTGTGTTTCCCACCAAGCCACCTCTGCAGCAGGCAGCCAGCCCCTTTCTCCCCAGCTGTCCAGACTCCTTTCCCCCTGTCCACTCAGACACTATTTATCTCCTTTTGACCACTGCCTATCACTGCACCCTGTCCTGTGTTGTGAGGATCCACCACTAATACAGAGGCGTTGATAAAATGATCTCAGCACTAAGAAAAAGTGTCATACCTTCCAGAACAAATCTCCATAAAATAGTATGGAAGGACAAAGAAAACTACCCAGTGAAGTTAGCTGTTAAACTCAACCACTGGGGGTAAAAATCAAACCTAGCTGTGTTAGCTGGCTCTATTAAAAATTTTTAAAATTGGGCTGTTGATGTTCGGAGAAGAATTCTTCATGCTACAATTTAAACAGTGCGCCTCCTCTTCTCCTGAACAGGTTTCTGCCTCCATTCAAGCAGTAAGTCCACCAAAAAAAATCATCAGAGGCTGTGAGGTACGTATAGATCAACCTCTGCCTTTCCTCCTAGTTCCAAGCAGCAAAAAAAACCCAAACAATGCTTCACAGTGACATGCCTGCAACTACCCCACTAAGGGGTCCCATAACTAGGATTCGAACCTTGCAGCAAGCAGCAGCAGAATGCCTGGGAAAGGGAGTTCAAAAGCTGCAGATGGGGGTGAGCTTCGTGTGCCAGAAAAATATTTCTGAAGGCAGCGTCATGCCACATCCTTTCACAAATAAAACTCCCTTCTCAAAAGAATGCGGTAATTACCTCAAAATTTGCAATGAGCACAGCTGCCAAGCTATACTACTGTCACTTTGAACTGAGGACCCACAACAAGCAAAACATTATCTAAATAGGAAGGGTGGGAGCCTCCTAAAAAAAAAAAAAACAAACCAAAACAACAAACCCTAATTTCTGCAGAAGGGCAGCTATGAAAAGCTCATGATCTAGGTTCAAGAGCATCAAACACTGAAGTCCCTACATTCGCTTCCTCTAAGTTGCAGGGGCAATTTCCATAGGGTACCACACTGCTCACGTAAGAAGCACTGGCAAAATGAACTAGAGCAAAACATGCTGAAGAAGTTCTTCATTTAATACGCTTGACTTCACTGTCTGAAATTAACAGGAACTCGGTGGAATGGCTCAGAGCAGCGATGGGGGCAACGGTTTCCTGGTAACTCACAACCATCTCAGGAAGTAAAAGCAAAGAGCCAGGGCAGTTCCAGGGAGGGTTTTATCAACAGTTTTAAACAGGAGAGAAAATAGACACTGCTCTGGCTGAAAACAGTTTTCTGTAAAGTTCATTTGAAAAGAGTAGATATACAGAGAACGGACAGATGGTCTTATTCAAATTAAGAACTCTGAATCTAAAAAGTACAGAAGCAGCTGTGGAATGGAGGAATGCAGCTCTGCTGCAAAACAGGGTGAAGAAAAGAGAGCACGACTTGAGTCTTCTATCTAGAGGATGGTATGTTTAAGTCAAGCTTCTTGCCAGGGCAGAGAAGTGGAAGGGTACCACCATCTCATGGCAATGTTCTGAACATGCTCAGAATTGGAGGGAAGCAAAAAACAACAGCTAAAAAGGTCCTGATTTTAAATATGTATTCTCTAAACCTAGGAAGTGTTCGAATTTTTAGAAAAACGCAAATCCCCAAGTGGCAAGCCAACCATTAATGGCTTGTAAAGAACTGCCCCTCATCCCCACTTTCCTTTGATTAAAGAAAACAAACTGGAGATTTTTGACAAACTGTATCAAAAAGCAAAGTTTTCCACCTATCATAGCAGCTGTTCACCCTGACAGGTTATCTTCAACAATTTCATGACTTCAGAGAACAGTAGTTTATTTCATGTACAGAACATACCTGTATCTACAATAGCTTTTCCACTGACACCTTCCACTGCATTCCCCCTCCACTTCATACCTGAATCATGAAGTCATTTTCTTCTTTTACTTCACAAACACACCGAACAATCTCAAAATCACTTTCTTCAACTTCTTCATCAGGGTTCATGGTTACATCAACATCCTGACTGCCGTCGTCATCGCTCCAAAGCAAGCTATCCATAGACGATTCACTCAGGGTGTCATCCTCTGTACAAAAAGCAGCTGGATGAAGTCTCCAGTATTTACAAAAAGGCCAAACAACTCTCGAGATCTATCCCGAGTATGCAGACACACATTTCTAAAAGCAAGAGTTCACGGTGTAATTTAAGGAACATCACAACATCACTACATTATGTAGTAACCTTCAATAAACAGCAAGTTTACTGAAGGTTATTACATAATGAAATTTTATATTCTCCTTAATAGCTCCTTCAAAATATTCCAACTTAACAGCTTCTGTCATTAAAATCATACTCTCAACATACAGTGCCTTGAACCAAAGGCACAAAGTCTCCTTAGACACACAAGTATAATAAACAAAACCAGATTTCTAAACTCAAGTACAATTCACACTAGCTTCTCCAATTTGTATAGAATTCTGCCTTGGTACTTCATGTGCAGAGCTCCCAAAGAGTGACAGGAGGATTCTGTCTTATGAGCCATTCCATCTCACAAAGTAACATCTCCACTACAGAAGCATTCAGAGTCCAACACAGAATTTAATCCTGCTTTAGAAACGATTATTTTCACTTGGACTCCTGTTGAGGACACATTTATCAAGTCAGAGGCAGTGCACTGCCCAAGGTATTCTTTCAGAATGCTCCCGTGCTACCTGAAGCATTACCGAATCTCTGCGGATCGAATACAACTGCCAAGAAAATCCTCACTGAACAACACGCTAAACTGAGATGCTCACCTCACCAATGGCCTCAAGCTGCATCAGGGGAGGTTCAGATTGGATATTAGGAAAAAATTTGCCACTGAAAATGTGGTCAGGCCTTGGCCCAGGCTGCCCAGGGCAGGGGGGGAGTCCCCATCCCTGGAAGGGTTCAGACACCGTGGGGATGTGGCACTTGGGGACGTGGTTTAGCAGGCGTGGGGGTGTTGGGGTGACGGTTGGACCTGACGATCTTAGAGGGCTTTTCCAACCTTAACGATTCCATCGTTCTAATATTAATGCAATGTCTACGCCTTCCTTGGGGACAGGATGAGAGGGTCAGGGGGAGAAGATAAGGATTGTAATTATTTGGGAAATACTCTAATGAGCTGGAGGAGAGTGGAAGGTAAAAACTTTAGTCACTCTTAGCTGGACTGTGGTCTCTCTCACCTATACGGGGTAGAACTACTTTGATCATTTAGCCCCCATAAGATGACTGTCGAAACAGAAGAACTGGTCTGTGGTATAAACTAGATCTTTTGGAGAAACATCTGTTCTCAAATTTAAGGGGCTAAGAAGCCAATGTATTATTTTCATGCTTAAAAGTTTTATCCCACCTCTGAGATACAACACTCTTTCCTGAAGTACTCTGGAAGCAACAGGTTAAGCACACTGCACTTCCACTCTGCACAGGTTTTACTACTGCTTACACCAGATCTTATTTATATAAGCACTGCTTTTATGGTTAGTATGACTTCTGCAGATGCAAAAAGCAGCAAAATATTTGTGAAAAGGATGAAATAAAACCATTTCCAATACTCTTCACCTCTTTCAATGTCTATGAACTGATCAAAGGAAGCCTGAGCAACTGATGGCCAAGGTACTAAACTGTGAGGACATTCTACAGTCGATACGCTCCAAAAACGCAACAGAACAGACTTGTAGAACATATTTCTAGACATCGTCACCATCTGCGCTTCAGGAGTTTTTAAAGTGTCCTCTTTTTCCTATATAATGGAATTAACTGAAGTTGCTTTTTACATTTTGCCTAATACCAAACAATAAAAGAGATGTGTCAAAAAAAATCAAATGGTCACCAACAGTGCGTCTGTACACTAAGAAATTTCATGTTCCTGTACATAATTGAGCTGCCATACATTTCCCATTTCCTTCAAATTTGTGAGCTTTAAGAACAACAGAAAGAAGAAAACATCTTCCTTTTTTGTTGTACTGGCTTGTGACAGTAAATAGCAAGATGGATCAAGATATTAAAAATTATGAAAGCTGGAACACAGCAGCCACGTTTTTATGAGCTCTGTTTATGAAGTACTGTGAAGACACTAATAAACAGTTACTCAAGAGTTTCTCATCATTATGAAGTTTAGACACTCCTTATAACCACCTATCACACTGTATCCATACAACTACACGTAACTACATCCAGTGGTGTCTCTCACTCACCACACGTACTGTATAACACTTGCACAGCACCTGTTTAACTCTGAAGAGTTATTACTTCAAGGAAACCTTAGTAAATATGAAAAAATTTAATTACTGAAGTCTGATTACAGCGTTAATAAGGTACTGTAAAAAAGTGCAAAATGAGGGCAACAGTCTTAAAGTTTCTGTGAAGGTAAAGTCAAAGCAAAAGCAGCAACACCAAGCTCCTGGGAGTGGAAACACCCAGCCCCGCGTAAGAACAGCCAGGCGGACATTACGAGTACACCAGTCTTTGTGTACATTCGTGCAGCTCACACCGTTACCGGTAACGAAAGGCAGAACCAGCAAACCAGGAGAGTCATCTTACCATTTGTTTGTGATTTTCCTCGGTGCTGTCCCGAATCAGAGCAGTGTAGCAGTGTGCCTGGCTGGGCAGATGAGTTATCTGAAGAAACACATTTTGTGACAACTGATTTTTCAGGAGAAAACTCCTGCGAAACATCTGTGTTTTCTTCACTGCCAGAGTAGTCTGTAAAATTATGAGGAGTGTTATTATTAGAAAACGATGGTCAAGAGAAGTTGACAGAAGAATAAACAGCACCACGTATGTCCATGGCAGGCACGTATAATTCACCGAGAGAGTGTCCAATATGCTAGGACTCCAGGACCCCACTCTGCTGATCTGCAAGCTTTCTAGAGGCAAGAAAATTATTGTCTGAACCAGAAAATCTTATGCAGCTCCGTCATCCTTCACTGCTGACATGAGAAAGGCTGAAAAGACTGATTAAAGCTAACTATTCTTCGGGGTGAGTACGTCTACGAACGCTGCTGTATTGCAGGCACTTCTACACACGCACTGTTCATTAGCTGGAGACCTCTCCCTCACACCCCACTGTTATGGGCTACACACATTCCCTAATCTCACATGCAGCAAAGCGGACAGAAGGCATCTCCTCTCTTGTTTTCCAAGCGTATTTATGGAATAGGATGCACTGGGGGCAAAAGAAAAGCCCCGATTAGGAACACTTGGAGAAAACACCGAGAGCAGTTCCTCTGTGCAGTCGCCCTTCGTCCCGCCCTGGACGGTGAACAAACCGAGGCGCTCCGCAGCTACCACCAGTACCCTCCAGTCAGTTCCCTGGCAAAAACCTTCAGAGTTCCAGGACTGAGGTACTGCAAGGGCAAGATCAAAAAAAGGTAAGCAGCATTTTAAATCCCAAGGGTGGATGGACAAGCAGTTTGCGGGTACTATTTGTGCAACTGTTGCAGAAGTTCACAAAATACGCTTTGCATATTATCATTATACTTGAGGGCACCACAGAATCAGGGACTCACTGAAATAATTTGTTTCAGTACAATTCTGAGTCAGACTGCCTGTGGTTCATTTTTCCCCTCTACTGTCTCATGACAACTTGCCCTACTTCTTCACGGCAGCAAACAAAAAGATACCGTATTTTCCTTCCCATATCAGGAACTCCTCCACAAGAAGCTCTAGTTTAACAAATTATGCACACCAGATTGAGATGTGGGCTGTATTAATAATCCTAGACATCCATCAATGGCAGAGAAACTTCCCATGCCGGATCTACAAACATTTCACTCAAGAAATCTTTCAGAATCAACTGTGATCTTGAGAAGTGAAGAACCCAATCACCAGTAACACCTGGCCTACGTATGAAGTTCCAAGTGTCAAGGGGCCCGAGGAAAGCATTCCCAAGCCTCTGCAGGGGAAATCAGCAACGACGACATGTTCCTACTACAACCCTGTTAACGCAGGAGGAACAGCATGTTGTGAGACATGACGGAAAGACACTGCATGAGCACAGACTTTAAATCAAGCTTTTACTTCATCTCCCCAGGAGAGGAGAGGTTTATCCTTCTTTAGGAAAAAAAATCAGGATGAGACAGGTTTAATACAGCTCAGCATGGGATTTCAGAGACTGTGACAAAGCGAAGACTTAAGTAGTAACACGGTTAATGCCAGAAAAAGAGGACCCATCAACATTTCCAAACTCCATCATTCATACAGGACCCCCAAAACTAACTCTCAGAACATCTGGTACATGGGGTACTCCGTAACAGACCAAGGGGATCTGCACCCTCTTCAACTGTGTAAAACTTGCATACAAGGACACCGGCTCATGAAAAAACAGACTTAAAGACTGACAAATCCATTTTTGAGTTAGATTTATTCTGTGCCATTACAAGCCCTACTATAAGCCATCATCCAGCATTACTGACGCACCTCAACCATAATCTTGCCAATCACAATTTAATATTAACCACTTAATAAAATCAGAACTAACAGATTAATGAAGACAGCAGTCTGATCTGCAATGCCCACTCTTAAAGAGCATGGAACTGGGTAAAAGGCAGAACAAAATAACGAAGCCGTTTTTCCCCTACAGAAGAAAAATAGAGCTTTACCCGGCTTAGGTCTCTTTTTCTTTTTTTTCTTTTTCTTTGACTTGGACCTTCCATAGTTTTTGGATTTTCTTTCTTTGTTCTTCTCATGTTCTTTAGCAGCTGAAATTAGACAACATTCCAGTTTAATTTTTAAGATACACCCACACCTAGTCTACTTATTAATTTTCTTAAAGACCTCCACAGTTTCTTTGGACAATCAGGGCCAGCTCACTGCAAAAAACAACAAGAAAATTTATTTGTAAGAATTCCCAGCTCTCATAATTTGAATGGCCTGGTTTAAGTTCTAGTTTGATTGTCCCACAACAAAACGACAACACCACATGGGAGAAGTCAACTGTACACTGGTGCCTATTTACTACTTATGTGCTTCAGAGATTATTAAAAAAGAAAACACTGGGTGATTTGCTCTATCAATTTTCTAAATGTCTGAACATTTCAGTAGCGCTGTGACTGAAGGCTGACAAGAACAAAATCCCAACAGCCCAAGCTCCAGTACAGCTCCTCGGTCAAATATTTTGTTTTCACTGAAAATGGAGTAACAAGTGGTTCAGGTGGCTTTAACTGCCATTCTCTCACCATCTGTTCGCCATCCTGTTTTTATGGGAACAAAAAAACCACCATCATTTTTCAATGACTGGGTGATATCTTTCAGTCAATTCCATCCTCCAAGGCTGCCTCCAGAGCACTTGCCATGAAATCTAACCCTGCTGCAAGGTCGTGTGCACAAACCATCGCTTTCCGTATCCCAGCACTTGTTTACAACTCCTTGTCTTTCAGATCTAGGTCTCTGCAGCAGAATTCCTAGATACTTATACAGTTCCTTAAGTAAATTATCCTGACTCAGCTGAGACTATAGGTAAAACGATAAAAATCTATTTTGGAAGGATGCCTCCCACCTCAAAGGCTCTCAGAGTGCTTAGCTGATTGAGCCACTCGCCATCCCATTTAGAAACCTACTTCAATTTCTGATCACTGATATCAGAATAAGCAGCTAAAGATGCTCTATACTCTACAAAGTCTTCTACACAAAACATTTAGTAACCCTAGCTGGCCTGTAACCACTTGCAAAGCAAGAGGGCAATACCAGTGCACTACGTTAACCTCTTCCCTACAGGCTGACGGTGAACTCCCCAATTCACAGCCAAAGGCTACGCATTTCTGGTACCAACAGCTCGCTCTGCGAAACTGGAAATCCCAGCCACATTTCACCAGCTGTAAGGAGCACGCAGGAGACATCTCATTAGCTCCGTCTCATGAGAGCCTTCGGCTCCGCAGCTCCCCGACCTCTTAGTCCCTGAGCATCTCGTGCTACTTTGCCACTTGCGTCCCTCTTCTGGCCTGTCATTAGTGACGGCTGCTGAAACCGTGCATCGCCAGCAGCCACATCAGCTGCTGGCACTGGTGGCAGCCTGCCACAGCAATTACGTGTCCTTCACAGGGAACATGACCAGCAGCACAAAAGACAAACTTCACCCTCCTTCCATCACCATTTGTTGAGAGGGATAAAAGAACAACAGAAAAAGACATTCATACTTCAGTCTCAGCACAGAGCTTCCAACTTCCTTTTCGCTTTCCTTTGTTCTCATCTCCTAGCCCTCCAGTGGTCAGGATCCTCTGGGGACCATTCTCTTCTCCCTGCTCATACACAGGGATGCAAGTAAAGTTCTGCCATTTTATTCTTCCATAAGGGCAAAGAGCGAGTAACCAAGGTCCACATAAGTAGGAAAATTTTGCATCTTTTCACTCAGGAATTGAAATTTGCATGGTCAGATTGTCTGATCTGAAGATATCCAAGAGCTCAGAGTATGCTACTTTAAATATGACAAAAAAATTGTCACTTTGTTCCACACTTTTTCCCCTTGAGTTGCTAGTATGTCTTTAAAAAAATCTAAAAAAGTCCAAATATTTGCAAATTTCTGTGTACAGCTATCTTCTCAGCTGCACAACTTAATGATTTTTTTTCCCTATAAAAACCTGCAAAGAATGAGTATTATAAAAGGGACCTTCCAAAAACCCTGTACTGAAGAATCTTTTTGTCTCAAGTTGTTTCTTGCAAGCGCTCTGAAGTCTAACGAATTCTCACTGAAGCATCCTCATAGATTCATGTGATCAAAGTGAAATGGAAACTGTCTTCTATAATCCGACAAATTCATCACACAACCACCACATTTTTAATAACGATTTTTGGCAAAAACTTAAGAAGACCTAAGCCCTCTCATTTTCCCCAAGGAGCACGACGAGCACTCTGTCACATCCCCCACCACCACTCCAAGGGTTTATTCTAACCACTGTCTGCCACACTCTCCGATGAGAAGCGTCCCACCCAGCCAGCCCCATGAAGAGACACCAGTGGATCCATCCAGGCCCTCCTGCAAGGGAAGGCAGTGAAGGATGCCCAAGAGTAAACAGAGGTGGTAAGTACTGACCGACTGCTATGACCAATAGAACAAACCAGTGACAGGCAAGTAAGGCGACCTTCTCAAGACCACCCCAGAACAAAGATGACCTGTTACAGCTGGAACAGGCTCAGCACGGAATTTTTTGTATTTTCCTCACCACAAATTCTCACTCCATATCTGAAGGAAAGTGGTGATGTAGTAAACCAGGAAATATGCTGGAAATTATTTACATATTATTGATGTATATATAAAAATATATTTAAACATATGCTATTTTTATGTGTGTGTCTGAGTACACACACCCCCCGTCCCCTGCATGGCTGTTACCCACCTATATCATAGCAGATTCCAGTACAAACAGTTTACACTATACCACTGAACAGTCGAAGTCGTGAAGTTGTTCAGAGACGTTTAGTAGCAAGGGATGTTGACTACCAGAAGTAGTCACATGCTATTGAAAAAAATGACAAAAGAACAAACTAGGTTGTTCTGCTACCCGCCCGCCCCCCTTTTTTTTTCCTGTATTAAGTTTACGTATCTCAACAAGTTCATAAAATATTTAATGCTTTGGACAACCAAAAGTTCAACTGAATCAAGACACATGTATCAAACAAGCAAAAAGCAAGCAAGAATCTTTTCATGCCTTTAAATACTTTAGTACTTTTCACATCTTAAAAATATTACACATTGACTGAGAAGATTACACCCCAATGTGTATAGCAAGGAAACGTATAAAATTCCCTATATTGATTCTTCATTTGAAACTACTGCAAAGAAACAGTGAAAAACACACCACACTTTATACTGTATATTCATAAAAAAAGGAAACTCTCTAAAAAGAAGGTATACAGAATACGTTGTCAAAATTATCAGTTCCTTACAATGCTTAAAACTTTCCCAAGACTTCTCCAAGTTTAACTTTTTCATGCTAAACTAAGAAGGCGTACCATTTTCAACTCTTTGTTTTTCTTGAGGCTTCCGCAGCGATCTCGCTACGTGGCTCTTGGTTTGTTCTCTAACAGAATGTCGGTGACTATTTAATGCACTTACAGGAGTTGAAGTTCTTCTCTTTTCTATTTTTTCATCTCTATATGGGGTACTCCTTAGGGCTATGTGTAGAGGAGCATCTACAAAGAGAATAAATACGAAGTCCAAGCTTTAAATACTTTCAACACGTCAGTCTACTTCCCCAACAGCAGCTCTGGCAGTCCATGTGCAGCACTCCTGATCAGACACACTGCTCAACTCACAGTCCTAGCAACCCGACTGCGGAACAGCTTTTGAACAGAAGCTGACTTAAAGGCTAGAGACTGTAATGCTTTAGTAGTTTGGATTGGGTTTTTTTTTTTTCCCCCTAAAAAGAAACAGTGGATGCAAATGTGTTCCCCAAAGCGTTTTTCTTCCAGAAATACTGCAGCTTTGAACAAAGACAGAAAGAGAAACAGTTCAGTTTGGCAGAGATGTTGTGGGTCAGGTAATTTTTATTCTTAGTTTCTTTACGAGAAAAGGGGCCCTGTTTGTTTCGTTGCTCTACAACCACAGCCTGTCCTCAAAAGCGTGCTTCTTAATGAGGCATCTAGAAGTGACATAGAGAAGCTCTGCACATTTAGGAAATCAGTTTTTAAATACATACCACTGAAACAGTGTTTCCAGTGAGTGTCAAATGCAAGAATTCAGGATCACTACCTAAATTCACAAAAATTATGATACAGACATGGCTTCATCTGAGATTAAGTCAAATAGTTCTCATCTTCCTAACTACAGCTAGCAACTCCCACTGAAAGACTCCTGGACATAGAAAAAGGCAAGCAAAGGTGGTAAAAGCTAAGGCTGCGTGGCACATAGGCCAGCCAGACTATACAAGACAAATACACTGCCATTTTGGAGTACGACATCAAGCGTCTTGGTCAACAAGCCCCAGTAGCCAAGGTGACAGCTTGCTGAATTCCATCAAGAATGTCCAATTCTATCATTACAAGCATCTGAAAAGTTCCGTGGATACAAAAGGCAACTTCCTTCTTGTCTGAAGGCTTACACGCCAGCTGGACTTCCATTTGGACACCTCTAACTAAATAATTGTGAGCAGCACCTGAAAATGACTGAAAACAGAAGAGCCCAAGGTACTTCGGAGAAGAAATGGGATCAAGCACTCTGCCCTGACCAACACTTCCAAGTTGAAGCTGTTAACAAGGCACATTAAAACATGTCATTACAGAGCTTTCACAATCAAACAGATCTCTTCAGGCAAAAGAAACTCCAAGATCCAGAAATCTGAAGGCCATCAGATGACTTTTTCCCTGGTTCTCTCACTCTGAAGTTGCATTAGAATTCAGGGGGAGCAGGGAGAAAAGGAGCCATTTTTAAATATTTCTGTAACCAAACGGTTACCTTCTATTCACCTGCTTTAGAGCAGCCACAACAGAAGAGTCTGGTGTGAAAATCTGGGATTTGGTCTGTCTCACAAAGGCACCTTTTGTCCGGTCAGGCAACTCACTGTTGCCTTTCCCTGGGTGCTTATTTACCTTAAGAGCTGCAAGGCTGTAGAAAGTAGCAAGTTTTGTCCACAAAGAATTAACAAAACCAGAATATACTCCTTGATAAGATACTGCAGTATGTGCATGGCCTTCCATCTTCAACAGGACTAACTTCTCTTGCAAGAATAAGGAGGGTTTGTTTTGTTTTAAATGCAGGTCTATATTTGTTGACTTCTTCCTAACAGAATTTGCTCATCTTAGGACTTCTGTGATTAGTGGATTGAGCAAGACATCATCAGCTCAGACAGACAAGACTTTTCTCCATGGTACACAGTAGCTGAAAAACTAAGAGCAAGGTACTTCATAACCTGTTTGAGAACAGCAGTGTCCTAACAAACTTTATGAAATACAAACTGTTTGTAGCAGTACAGGGTGAGAAGTCATGTAAACAAGTCTTTCTTGAGCTTGTGTCTTTCTTGACAAGTCTTTCCTGAATGATTGTGTACCATTCTGCATTAAGTTGCCAAAACATTCACAGAACACCAAAAATACAATACAGAAATCCATACAAGCCAGACAACCTTCATTTAGGCCTTCTAGCCCTCCCCTCAAACAACAGCTCGACTCAATTCCATGAACTAATATTTGAAGAACTCCATGGTCACCTTGACCCCGCCAGTCTTCCAAAGATTTCAACGAGCACAAGGCATCTGGGCTTCCCGTGGGCTGAGATCCATGCACACATACTCTTGGTGGAACAAAACAATATTTCGTAGCCATTAGGTATTTTAGCTTTGTGAAACTGAAGTTTAAGGAGATTTTTGCCAAGAATATGTATCTTTGATGACACAGAAACGTCAATGCATTTCTGTAAGATCTTTCAGCCACCAGTAACACTATCCTGGGGGAGTTCAAGGGGACTCTATCATACATTAGATATATTTTTCTTCAAGAACTGACAAAAAAACATTATCAGCAAGTATGTTAAGTTTTGAAAGACCTTTTGTTCCATTGATAGAGAAGTTTAGAGTCTATGAGATCTTTGAGCACTCAAATGTATTTTAGGAGTCAAGACTAAATTTGGGAAGATGAGATTAAAAAACTGGAAAGTTACCCTAAGTTTCTGGGAAAGTAAATGTTAAAACTTGAGCCATGAAGACCCAAACTTCTAAGCCTTCCACGTTTAGTGTCCCGTTTCCTCTCAACACAGCATTTTCAAGAATAATTCAGACAGGTCAATTTATAAGATTATCCCCAAAAGAACACAGAACAACTGCTTACCATAACCACCACAACCAAGAACTTGTATTTAGGTATATGCCTTGAAAACTTGCACATTCCTCACGCTCTGACTTTCTGCATTCGCACCACCTGCAGAGCATGTGCCATGTGTTTTCATCCTCCCAGCTCCTTGAGCCAACCTTCAGTCTCCAGAAGGCTTTCTACCCCTCTGCCTCCTCCCAATCACAGGAACCCCTGACTTGCAGCTTCAGGAAAGGCCAACACAGAGTGCACAACACACCTTATTCACATGGACAACACCTTCACCTTTTCTTCGTGCTGTAACTTGTCTTGCAAGTCAGTCGGTGCTGACAGTCTCAGTAGAGGGCTACAGGGATGACTGTCCTGCAAGACTGCAGCGAACAGCAGGACTATGCTCAGACACTGCTACGCATTTCCCAAATCTGTCTATGCAGGTCCCATGAAGACACCTGCACTTGTCTTGATCCTGAGGTGTGACACAGGTGCAACACTACAACTTCCACACATTCCTGATGATGCCCAACTCAAAGGGTACTAATATCTATCTTGATTTTTGTTTAATACCTCCATGGTCCAGAATATTGTTAATCATCACTAGAATGATACAATTCTCTACAAGCTGACCACAAAAGCCCTCCTGACATCCGGGGCAGCGAACAGTTTCACTGTTCTTGAACAGTGATGTTGGAAGTAACCACCAGCAGATAAATTTCTAGTTCATATGACACTAAATACCACTAACAGGAACAAGAGATATGTTCATAAAAACTTGGAGATGAAGAGGCTTGCCGATTAACTCAAGGCCCACAGCCTTCTTCCCATAAAGTGCTTTCAGGCCTCCCTTCTCTAAGCCTAGGAGAAGTACCCTCTTCCATGTGAGGAGCTGATCCAGAGGCAGTGAAGGACCTTAGAAAGGAACAAATACCGACCCAAGATATGAAACCACCTCAACCATGCAGGAACCACAAGGACAGAGCCCTAAGAGAACTTCTGTGTAAGCATGTCAAGACTCAGTGACAGACAAGGCAACAGCTTTCTGTCTGATGGAAGACAAAAGATGTCAGACCTCAGTTGAGAAGATAATGCAGACTTCACAGGAAGCAAAGAGACTCAATTCCCAAGTTTTATGAATTAGATGATATTCACCATCCACAGTTGTGAGGTCATTTGCTGAGAATATCCACTTATATTTTCAAGAACTGAAAGACCATGTATCACCTTGGCTTACAGCTGAAGTGTTTCACACCATCTTCCTCCACAAACTAAATGTGGTATCTCAAAAGCTGATCAGCAAATCTGCGGAGCACAGAGAGAGTTAATGCAGATCTTCACCTACTCCAACAAGAAACCCTGTGTTTGTCGGTCAACCATGCACATTCTACTGCCTAGCAGCCAATATTCAGAGGAAACGGGAAAGCCCGCAAAGGATCACCCTGAGAACCCCTCAGCCACAGGCCAGAGGTTCACATGTTAACAGCTATCAGTCAACAACCAGATGCCTTCTATGTTTAAGCTGTCAAAGCAAGTTTGCCAACCTGTTCTGTATGCATGCACGGTCAGATCTCATCAGTAACACAAGCAAAGATGAGACCCCTTTTCCTTTACATGCACTCCTGGCATTAAGACAACTGTGCATTGACATGACATACTGTAACTAACTGAGTAGGCAGAATTTTGTAACAATGAGGTCAAGTACAAAAATTTAAACCTACTGATAAAATGCGCGCTTTTCTTGGAAGTACCTTTTATGAACTCCACACTAGGCACAGATTTTCTACAGTCTCTGAACTACAAATCACAGGTCCGTTGCTTTCTTTTCTTCCTCATGGCAAGGGGAACAGCAGAGCCAAGACTGGCAGCAACTCACCAGACTCATGCCACCACTACACACCCACATACCAAAACCGTGGTCTAACACTGCGTGGTATTTTTCAAATCTCAAAACCAGGTCTAACTTCCATTAGAGCAAGACTCCTCAGAGGAGCTGAACTACGTCCTGGGAGCTTTAGCGTGTCAGCTGATGAAGTCCCTGCCAGTGCAGCAGCTGTGCTGTGGGCAGCACTGAGTCCGTCAGCACGACTAAGAGTACACCAGCCACCTCAGCAAAGGTTTTGATGGCGTTTCCTTGTAGTGGAGCTGATACATGGGTACTTGTTCACGTCTAATGAGGTGAAAACTTCCTGACAAATCTTCAGCACCTATCAAGTCTGAGCCTCTCCAAGGTCTGAGGCGAGGTACACAAGCTGTGCAAGCACTGAAGTCTGGCACAAGTTGACTTTCAGCTGTCAGAAAAATTGTTCAACATAAGGGCATGAACTAAATTTTGTTGAACTTCCAAATGAAAAGATTTTACTAAAAAACAAAAGCCACCAATTCAGTAAGACTCAAGAAAGAGACACACTTCAGACATTCAAATTATGAGTTGCAGGTACAAAGAATGAAATGAAGGTGTTCATGCCCTTGGAGTGGTCTAGGTCAAGAAACAAACTTTATTAAAAATAACCTTGTGCAGGCACTTCACATAAAATAACATGGACAGACAAACGTATCCGAAAGAAAACTGGCACCTTCAGATGAAGTAGTTTACAGTAAGTGTTTGTAGGGCACAAGCCACAGTACGGGGTGACACACTTCAACAGTAACCTAAGCGATTGTGCAGAGCCAGAGAAGGGACCGCAATGAAAAAAGCCTATCTGAAGGTTAATGCATATGAACATGAAATGTGGTGCTACTCTTATTTCTGTTACAGCAATCAACAAGTAACTAGCTGCCAAAAATTTTAACAGGTACTACAGCATATTCGATTTCAAAGTGATAAATCTGATAGAACATCTCAATATGAACTGTCAAAAACTTAGGCAACTCCTTCTTTCAAGACAGCCGTTGAGAAGCCATCTGCAGCTTAACTCTTGCGTTAAGCTTGTGCAGGTCTTTCCTCTCCTCCACCAGAACAGCTGCCGGGGGCTCCACACACACCTGCAGCAGTGCGACGCAGCCTGCGCGTGAGGGCAGAAACGCCTGCACCTCCTGCACTCCCGGGGACACCAAACCAACTGCCTGATTCTCTGTAAGGACAATGCCTTCAGCGAAGGCCAAGCAGCAGCAGTACGCACGGAGCTAAGTGTTATAACATGGGGCTGGGGGAAGAGTTGTTTCATGATAATGTTCTTGTAATATTTCCTGATTAAAGAGATATTGCCTGAACGTATCCTGTAACCATTTAAGTCTGTGCCATTCTGCTGAGAGTACCAAGGCATACCTAAAATACAAGCTAGGCGATGGTAGCTGCTTCCCTCTGTTCAATGAAGAGCCACTACAGAATTTACAGAGGTATCTGTCAAATCTGCCACTGCAAAGGTAAGATCCTGCTTAGAGAAGAGGGACAGGACAGATCAGTTTCACACTCACCTTTCCAGCTCACTCAAGTTCTGAAGCCAATGCCATGTAGCACAATTTACATTTCAGATGTGGAAATTTCAGAGTCTCCACTTTATTGCAAAGTAATTAAATTACTTTTAATTACTTTTTAAATTAAATTGTTCCTTCCTGCATTCCACAAGATGGTCATTGAAGACTGCTTACATCCATCTCCTTTTCTATGTGTCAAAATTCTAAATTATAATTACTACAACTGTTTCCTACTGTTCTGAATACTGCATAATTTCCTAGAACTTTAAGAACAGTAAGTATTTTCACTTTATATCCAGCCAACAGTCCACCCCACCATTTATTTGTTTGTAATTTAACGTGCAGCAGAGTCAGTAAGGAGTCCCAGAACTCCAGAACAAAATTTGTGAGAAAAGAACTAAAGTGTGATAAAGCTTGTAAAGCAAGAGTATTGCCAAGCTTATGGAATGAAAAGACTCCCAATTTCTGAACTCTTCTCTGTTAGAAATTGCCACTTTTCCTTAAGCACTAAAATCTATCTAATATAATGAAGCCTAAGAAAAGGACTATTGTACCAAAATGTAAAATGATTGAAGTATATTCACTCTGAACAGGAGAATTTTTGTTCACAAAAGGACTGCAAAGATGAAAAGAAAGCCTACCGTATCTGATACTTAATTATGTACTCAAAAAGCCTTCACTCTCACTAAGCAGTACATCCTGAAAAGCCTTTCAAAAAAGTGACATAAAAGTGTTCAGCAGACATGGAGAGAGAGTCCTGCTCAGCAGGCTGTCTTCCTACACGTGCCATTAAGAACAGAAGATCCGCTTGCAAAGAGACAGGAGAAGAGAACGCAAAATGCAACAGTATGAGCTCGTAAATCCCATTACCTCTAGAACGTGTGGTACCCCCACAACAAAAATTAGAAGAATTGAAAACCAAATGGCACTTAATATCAGACGTGTGATGTAACCGATTAATGACATTCTTTTCTTCATCACGAAAAACATTACTGCAGCTGCACAGCAGCAGCCTGTGGCGGTGAAGGTGACCTGAAAGCTTTGCGGCTCACCGTCCACCTCGGTGCACTGCTCAGCAGCTGCCAGCACAACCAGGGGCCACCTGCAGCGACACCCTACAAGGCCATCAGCGCAACAGTCCAGGTTAAAAGTATCCATTCCCAAATGGAGAGTGAGAGGGGTGGGAAGTTAAAGTGAGCAAATCTGGTTACAGCTCAGCACCATGAAGAATTACCTGCCAGTGCAGCCAAGATGGGGGCAAGGAAGCGCGTTTGGGGGAAAGGATCATCGAAAGGGACAAGATCTTGAGTCACCAGCCAGTTCATTCAAAGTAATCACAGGAAAACAACATCTCAAACCGAAATAATTGTGCAGTTGCAAAAAAGCAGAACAGAATTCTGTTTATGGAAAAGCACGTGACATGCAAGGAGCGTATTTTGATCACTGTGCAGCTGCTGGCAGCTGTTCTTCATGCTTGTCTTGGTTGTGTTTCTCAAGGCAATACTTTGGTTTCATCTAAGCCGCGTGCAAAGCAGAACACACACAAGCTGGCATATCCTAATGTATTTAAAGAAAAGTCTTCCTCTACTTAACTAAACAACGCAAAGGCATGAGGTTTGAAGTTACAGAAGTCTTTGGGGCACAGAAGTTTACCTGTAGTGGCAGTACGTTAAGTTACACTTATCTTGCCTGAACAGACAGCAGCACCTCACAGGAAAACCTGTCTGCTGGACACATCAGGAAAAGCAGATATGCAGCAAAATGAGGCCAGATATATTCTGCAGCAGTCAGATGCAGCTCACTGAACAACTTGCAAGACTCTGGAATTCTTAGTTAAACAGAATATTAATGGAAGATCAAATATAAAGACTAAACCCACCAAGGAATTCAGCCAAGAGAAACTGGATTTTATAAAACAATCAGAAGACAAAAGAGATGACAATTTTTGTGGACCTACAGTAAAACGAGAAGTCAGTCCAGAACAGAGTTTGGACAGGTTATCTACTAGACTGCAGTTCACAGCTAGACCTAGATTGCCACCCTGATGTTATTGCAAGGCACTAGGAACAAAGTGCTTCAGAGAATGAGATGGTGAAGCAGAAGTTAATGTGATTCTGAAGACTCCAAAGCAGTTATAACTTGATAATTTATTTTTTCCTAACCATTAAGTTTCTATCCCTTTCCACTACCTGTCAGTTTTGTGAGGACCTTTTTCAAGTACAGCTGTAGCAGCCGCATTTGTTAAATACTAGGCCTTTTCTTCCCCCCACAGGTCCAGCAAAGAGAAGTGTAAAAACCACAGAAAGCAGTACTGGATTTCTATCTAAGTATTCCCTTGAAGTCAGACCATGAAATGTAAAGACCAAGTAAGAAGCAGGAGAGCACTGGAGTCACCCAGACTGTTTCCTTCATACAGAAATGGACAAAAGTCTTTGAACAACACTATTTAGATATTTGCCAAGCTGGGGAGGGGAGAGGGGGATCAGAAAATCAGGGAATTGTAGATTCGAAAACAGAACAGAGGGTTAGTTCTCAAGAGAGCTGTTACAAAGGAATAAGAGCAGCTGCGTAGTCGGTTCATTACAGAACATGATCTATACTTCTAGATGAGGGAATTTCTTCAGTGTTACCTTCTCTAAAACTTCATGTTCATACACATTACGCTTCTTCTCCACAAAGAAATATGCTAAGATGGAGCCCTAAAGACACTCCTTCGGGTGGGGGGGGAATCAATTTCTGCTCTTTCCTGCTTCCTGCTGTTTGAGGGGAGAAAAAAAAAAAGAAAAAAAAAAAGAAAAAAAAAGAATATATCAGCACCATACTTACACAATGAACCAGCCGTGGTCTGTCCTCTTTTTGACCTTTCTTGATTAGCTTTTTCAGAAGCCAAAGAAGCTCTGGTTTGAATATTTCTTTTTACAGGGTTCTGCTGTGATTCTGCAGCCTTCTCCACTCCATGAAAGTATTTCATGTGATAATGCAATAACTTGGCTTTGCGGAAGGATTTTGAACAGTCCAAGAACTTGCATCTAAACTGGTGATCTTGGTCAACAGTTGCAGCTTTTTTTGATGCAAGAAAATCTGCTCTCCTACAAGGTTTTGTTACTGTAAGAACAAAACAGATAAAATCCCCCATGCATTTGCTATATTTATCAAATGGTTTCCCAAACTCAAAACAACAAAAAAGTTAATAAATGGACATGCATTCAATCATGTTAGTTATGAAATGCTAAAAATAAAATGTTAATGCTGTATCGGCCTTTAAGATCAATAGCTTTTAAGGGAAAACTCTGCCCTACCATGCTCGTAAAAAATGGTGCCAGTGTTTTTATGAATGAGTTGGCCAGAAAACAACATTTTGCTTCCATGAGTTCCTTGCCCAACAGCTAATGTCACTGTCTGTAGTGCTACTATAGATAGGAGACTGAATTCAACAGAGAGTGCGCACTGCAGTCAGAACACAAGATTATGTTCTATTTATTTACAACTGTTCACATCTTTGCTGAAAGCACTTTCCAAGGAAAACAGTTCTGCTTCTTTACCTGTAACTATTTTGCTACCTGTTTTCTGCACACCTTGTCCTACCACCAAAGCCTGGTTACTTCCGAGAACAACAGAAGCAGTATTTCAGAACTATAGTTTTTCAAGCAAAATTACGATTTATTTCAATTTTCAAGCAGCAATAAAAGAATGAGACTAAGTAAAAGGAAAATTGCTTGCACCTGTTAAATAATCTCCCCTCTGAGCTACAGTTAACTAGTTTCCAAAAAAAAAAAAAACAAACCAAAACAAAGGGAAGTCTTGAAACTCAAATGGAAAAATGTTTTAAGGCCTCTGTTTTACAGAGCACTGCTGTGCAAGGCAGGGCTATCCCTTAACTTGACCTGGTAAATTCCTATTTCTTCTTCCAGTATTTCAGACACTTATAATTCATGCTTTTGCTAAGAAATACACAAAAGGAACATTTTGAACTAAGAGGAAATCAGGTTACTGTCACCAGTATCTGTACCCAATACAACCAAGGAGAGGTAGAAATTTCAAAACACAGAGATATAAAGAGACCCAGGCAATCTTCCATCACCAAGACGCACACAGCATCAAAAAATCCCTCACCAACTGGAGAACAATGCAAAGGAGGTGTCATTTTACAAAAAAGCTTCCAAATATATTTTTTTCCATTTGTTTTGCCAGTACTGAAATATAACTTCCATATTCACAAGTATTTTCAAACTTAGGGGATTAAGAAAGAGTTTAAAGCTAAGACCCAGACCTAGCAACAGTGATGCAGAACTAAAGGTATGCAGCACGCGAATGAAAGTTAAGACACTACCAGTAGTCGAAAAGAAGGAACACCAGAGGACCCAGAAACATTACGAGCAAGAAGTAGCGCAGAAAGAGTAAGACCTTCCAGAAGCGCACATACGCAGGACTGCACAGGAGTGTTACAGGCAGTGTCAACACGCTCTTGGTGTAAGAACACAGGACAGCTTGCTCAGAAATTTTTAGCATGCAGCAGCAAAAATGGTGAGTGCTACCGAGCTGCACACTTGAAGGTTACGTCATAGTGAAGAGGAGCACCCTAGATAGCGGCATCTGAAGCACACTCGGTTTTTAAGTACTGCATTATGACAAAGAAACCAAACTTGAAGCATTCATAGAGAAAAACAAGTAATGGTACTATGGAGGCTGACGCAGAGGAATGGATTAACAAGTCAGCACATCTGACAGGTTAAAAGAAAGAACACTTCGTTAATTTTGAGAAGAAAATAGTAAAACGAAGGCATTGCTTTTGGATGTTTCAGGAAGATAACGACAAGGAGAAAGACGTTTTGACATAGCCATGCCAAGAGCATCCTGACAGGGATGCTGCTTCTAGCAACTCCAGTAAGAAGACTGCAAAGCAGCCAGACAACTGGATCACACTTGCAGAATGACAAAGTTTGCCAATACCAAAATCGAAATATAGCATACACCATCAAAAGTTACATTCATAAAGAAGGAAAAATATTTCAGGAACGGTCAGTGAAATGGCCTGTGGGCTTAGTGCAAGCAAGAGCAGAAAGGTTCTCTTGCCTACAAAGCTAAAAACCAGCATTCAGGACAATGGAAGAGAACTTGTTTCTATTTAATAATTAACATGACAGTGGGAAAACTTAACCACGGCAGAAGGGGGTAATGGGGTCCCAAGATTTCGCCAAGAAAATATTACAATGATGACAAGAGAAACCATTATACCATCACCCAACTGTCATGACAAGGCCCTGTCTCCAAGCTCAGAGCGCTTCCCCTCCACCGAGATGGACAAATTCTTGAGAAGGGAACAGGGAATGGCTTCTAACCGACCAGCTACAAGTTCAAAGAGGAGCACAGGATCATGTTAGTTGAAGTTTAGAAACAGAAGTAATGAAGACACAGGGGAAGGGGAAGGAACGAAGACAAACTTACTGCATCGTGCAGAAGGAATCTCTTTAGAGTAATAAAAACACAGACAATCCCACACAGTGCGAAACCAAGTCTAAGCTACCACCATCCCCACGACATCTGAGGGCATTTTCCTTCTTCACAAATAACACAGCAGAACTGGGCGCTGCCCAGCTCCCCACCCAGGCAAGCCTCTGAAGAGCCTGCACGCTCCCAGCCAAATGCTCTGAAGCTGACTCATTGCACCAACTTCTAAGGAAGGAACTTCCATCCTTACATATAATTTTTGCTTACAAAGCATGGTACTAAAACTGGTTCCTATAGAGATAAATTTTGCTGTGTTAGTTTCGTATTTTCATGCATTTGCCTTTTCAGAGGAGCTTGGTGGGTGTTTTCTCTGAGTACAGAGGAAAGCTGAAGACAGACCCACCACCTGCTACTTCTTCCGTGTTTATAACCAAAATCAAAACTCTTCACCTAGCATTCAATTAGCCATTACAACATGAAGCACTGAGACTCAAGGCCAAACAGCGTCTCCTTTAACTTTCCCTACAGAGAAAAGAACCATCCTTCAGCATCCAAGTCGGCCACCTCTCTCGCTTCTCGTTGAGCTGTATTAGCCAAGGCTCGAACCAGGACCACACTTAGCGTACATTTACAGTGCAATGCCTCTGTGTAAAGCTTCCGAGTCCACAACAGATCCCCCCCAGCCCCCCGGTTCCTCGAAGCAGCACAGTATCTTGACTGCAGGTCCGCCACCCTGAGCCACCTCCTGCGACACACCGGGAAGCTGTCCCAGCAAGCCAGCAGTGCACTTCCCCCAAATAAAGCTGGCCTTGCTGCAGTTTCTAGCCATCAGATCTCAAACACAACTGTCTGTTAAAATGATGAGACTTCTAGTCTCCGTTTTCCTGGTCTCCACAGAAATATTAAGCAAAGATTAAATTATTCCTTCACTTGCTGCTAAACTAAACACATCGAGTCTCTCTAGAACATATGTTCTCTGCTGCTTCCATCTGCATTATTATCAAGATTTTGTTCATTACCATTACCTTTCTTGAACTGCAGACATAAGTTTTATGTACCCCAGGTCTAACTTGCACAGGTGATTCTGGACAGCGATGACAAAACTGCACCTCTTACATTTCCACCTATTCACACAAATGTGAAGTTGACCTGCGGGGTCTAACATTACCCGTTCAGTGCAGCCAGTCTCAAAATTCTAAAAACCATTTTGGAGCCAGTGCTTGCTTGAGAATACGTCTGTTCTCATAATAGTCCACATTTTAAATACAGCCTTCTCCTTAGCCCAGGTGACACTTTTCACACCGTGCTTTGGATCACTTCACACCATTGGGCTTGGTTCCTCATAAATTACCTATTTCTTTGGTCTTCTTTCTTCAGAAGTCGTGTTGGGTTTCTTGAGCTCACCAGAAGTGTTCCTGTTCATCATTTTAGCACCCAAACTATGTTTCTTCCTTTATTTTCAGAAACCTCTGTCTTTCAAGATCTCAACTGTGAAACAAAGAACATCTTGCCAAATTGCTCTTCTCAAACTACCTGAAGTCAGGACTACACCCAAGCATTTCCAGCATGTTCAGGACTTACTCAACTACATAAAGCAGAGGCTTGATGTAACAAATAGAATGAGCACCAATGATCTCAGATCATTATGTGTTGACAAAGTCATGATTTTTGAGCCTGAAACATTAGTCGACATTCCAAGAACTACTCAAGACAGTGTTTCACCCGATTCTCCACTCGCTGTTTTCTCCCTGTGCTGTGTGCTGGCACTAAATTTGTTACATCAAAACCAGGCAGGTCTCCACTGCAGAGAAACCTGGTGCGTGCGCAGTGCACTGCTGCGCAGACCTCGACACACCTTCAGCAGGGGCTGGCAGCTGGGTGGATGTAGAACCTCACTTTTGAGGTGGAACCCAAATACTGTGTCCAGATCATGGTGTCTAGCTGTAAGAACATTCAAGTGAGCAACGCAGAATGGACTTCTTTATGTACTGTATTGTTAGGCTTAAAAAGACAACTTTTACACTGCCTTGAAGGAATCAAAGCCTACCTAGGTAAGCTGCAGGATACACAGCTGCTCCCTCAAACTGGATGCAAAGATATTACGCTTCTCCTTAACTGAACCCAAATCCAAAAGGGACAAAATTAGAAAAACACGTGCTAAGTACAAGGCAGACTGAATCCCTGATGCATGCCTATGCAAATAAAAGAAGTATTAATAATTATTGAGTTCTGGGAAATACAACTACAAACACCATAGCACATCTGTGCAAAACAAAGGCAGCAGCTTACCTTTAAAGTCAAATCAGTTTGTGAGGGTAAAGCCACAAGAACAGCTGTAGGGTGCTTCCAAGCCTGTTTTCACATACGTGAAACAGAGCTTTCACTGGCTGCAAAAAACTGCCAACAGACTGCCATCCAGTTTTTTGAAAGACAACTTGATTTACCTAAATCCTAATCACAAGTTCTGGTCCCTAAACGTTAGAGGAGCCAACCACCAGCAGAACAGGATTTTTATCCTCTAATACAGGTACTTCATCAGAATTTTGCTGAAAATTTTAAAGAAGGAACTTAAGTTTTGACAAGCAATGCTATATCGCCCTTTCAGAACACAACGGGAATAAAACATAGCAAGCACATAAACGCTCCAACTTGTATTTTTGGTTACAAATGTCTGCAACTACCATAAAAACCAATCATCTAAAAACAAGTGACTGGGAAAACACTCTTTAAAAAAAGCTTTTGACCTTAAAAATTCCCGATACTCACAAATGCTAGAAAGATCACGTTCTTCCTACCCATCACGTAAGTTATAACTAGTACTACCTAGGGTGCATCACTCACCCATGCCAAAACCACAGTAACAGAACACGCCAAAGAAAACAAAGGTTTTTACCTTTATTATGTGTTGTAGTATTGTCCTACAGGAGGAGAATGAATTCCCATCAAGTGACTAGATTTAAAGCCAACAAATAAAAAAGCTAGTACTGCGTTACAGCGCTGCACTTCTAACAATAAGAAGTCATCTTTTGTCCTTAACTTCTGTGCTTTATTTTGTGGGAATCTTCTACAGAAGTAATACCCCTTTTTTCCACCCCCACCACCTACTCTGACAATATACTTCTCCCCTTTCTAAACCCCAAATTCCTTTAACACACATGGCAGTCTGGAACATAACCGCTTGACAGGCCGTTATTAGTATTTGGAGAGATGTCCATCTGCTCCCTTGATAAATACACGCTGAAGTAACATTTTTACACAACCATGCCTGTTGTGTCTGTTTGTTCTTTCATAGTCACTACAAGCGATTTGCCTGCTGTAACCCCCAACACCTACTGCTGAGTACGTACTAGCTCTCACTACACTACAGCCCTGAACTCAGATCCCCAAACGTTTCTTTGTTTAACAGAAAGAAGCCTTCTCTGAAGGTGACCATGCAGCTACAACACCACCCCAGTTCACATACACCAGTCAGAATTTTTAAAATACGTCTAGTTCCATAGTTACTCCTAACTAAGACATTGTGAAACACCCTGAAGAGCTTTGCATCCTAAAGTTAGAAAATACATGCCCTCGCAGGAGACATTTTTAAAAATAGTATTTGACCCCAAAGCTTTGCGATTACACATTATGGTACCCAGTAAAGTAGTCTTCATTTTTGAGAATATTCCGTGACAACTTTTGGATTATTTTACAAAGGCAACAGCAGCAGATGCCTTCTCCATACTGCATCAACTGTTTGGAAGAACATCTGTAACCATTAACACAGTTCTTCCATACTGTTAGTACAGTGTGTTCTTTCAAAAAGCCAAAATTTACCATTCTCCAAATTCACAGACCTTATCAAAGTTCTGGTTTGTCAGTCTGTAGTTCAATGAGTATCTCCAAAAGATTATACAAAAGGTAAGTGCCATCTCAAAAATGCTGCACTTCAAAGTTTGCAGGAATTCACAAAATAAAAGGCTAAATGGTTGTCAGCTAAAAAACACACTTTAAGAAATTCATAAAGTTTTCCATGCTAGATCACTGCAGTGAAAAACCATTCTATCACATTGTTTTTCTGCATAAAGCATGTCCAAAAGGGGACTGCATTCACTGCAGTGGAAAGCTTTGCGACACCTTCTCTTTATTTAACAGTTTGTCAGAGGCTAAAAAGCGAGTATTTTCAGACATACTAAAAACTCTTTCAATTTTCAAAACTGCTACAACCTGCTATACTCTCTTAGAAGCTGCAAGTCCTGCACGCTTCGCCCCGAGCAGTTCAGTTCCCTGTACCCAGACGCCACCGCACAGGGCTGAGCCGGCAGCCACAGCAGCCACCACTCTCTGCTCGCCTGATGCCCAAGACTCCAGCAGGGTCAAGCAGCCTCCCTGCTTTTTAGCATTTCTTTACAGTGACACAAATGTCTGCACTCTTTCTGTTACGAACTCCAGGGACACCTTCCAGAGATCCACTGACGAAGGAAAAAAAAAAAAATTCATGCTCCTTTGCAGCTACAGCAGACAGCCTGTCCTGCCATCGGCAAAAGCTACTCCAGGGTGCAAAATCACAGAATCACAGAATGGTAGGGGTTGGAAGGGACCTCTGTGGGTCATCTAGTCCAACCCTCCTGCCGAAGAAATCCACAAACAGGACATGGCTGCTCATCTTAAAACTACACTCAACGATGCCTATTCAGTTTCAAGGGTGCCTTGGAGGACAGGAGCTTCGACTTCCAAAGCAAAGAGCTCCAAAGCACAACACTAGCTGCCAACTTCTAGCAACAGGGCACCTGTTCAGCCAGCCCGGACAGCAGACAGACAGCAGTACCTGACAAGCACTTGTGAGGAGCTTCACCAGTTATCAGCATGTGAATTTAAGGAAACCAGTCATGTTACACTGCAATTGCTCAGAGGAAGTATGCAACGTAACCTTTAAAGTGTACACTAAATTGGTTCTGCCTTCTAGGAGAGGGGGAGGAACAAATTTGTAGCCACTGGAAGGAGCAACACTTTTTACCTCCTTCCTTTGCTTTGGAGATTTGCAAGCAGGCTGTCAACAGCTGATGTACTCAGAGCTAGTACAGAGAGTAACAGCATTGCCTTCGTATTGGAGAGATGAACGTCCTGTCGAGGTACAACCACCAAACAGTGGTTCTGCCCTCATGAGCCAAAACAAGCTACAACCCGCTAGTTAAAAAAGTTAAACCCAAAAGTACATTACAGACAGAAGATGACACAGCAGCCTGACTAGCACAAAACGATCTGCAGCCACTCTGCTTCTTGTGAACTCGCTACCAGAATGTAGGGCAGGAAAGGCATGGCCCCAGCGCACGCGAACCGAGTCTGGCTATACCATAGTTAGAATACAGGTGGATACATCAGCAGCCTGGTAAGGAAGGAGAGCAAGATCAAAGGAGCTCTAATTTTCAAATATTAAGAGACCATTTACACATCAAACCTGAGCAAAGGAAAAGAGGCAGACACCTTCCTGCACTGCAGGTGCACATCAGTAGCAAAGGGAGAGGACATTTCATCTGACAAGTTCCATGAGTGGGTGACAGAGGACACCTGCAAGCAGGACAGTAAATCTGGAATAACCAAACAGGATGAAAGCTAGCAGACAGATTACTCTAGCAATGCTGAGGAACTGCAAATCCCTCTAAATGCTCTGTTACACCTAAAATTAAGCTTCTTTGATAGAGCATAAGCTAGAGAATTTGTAGTTCAAGTTTCCCCAGTTAGCTGCAGATCCGAGTATTAAAGTTACAAAAAATAACCACAGGACAGCATTATGTTTTGGCGTAGTAGTCCAATATCTGTATGGGAAATTTTAATTTGAAAAAGCAAGGTAAGTGCACTCCCCAGCTAAGCCAAAAATAGAACATACACCTTAGTAAGACTGACATTGAAATGTCTGATCTATTTCATAAATTTGCACTAAAACCTCTAAACAGTCTAGGGCTTAAGTATAACAGAAGCCAAAACATAAGGATATAGAAATGCACAATCCGGATTCCCAAACATCAGTGCTAACACATACCTGCAGCACAGAAATGACAAAAGAACCTGATCTTCTAAAAATGTTAATCCAACTTAACCCAGAGTGACAAACATTAAATTATAACCTGAAAACATGTATTTGTTAATTTCACCATTCACACACTAAAAATACTACACCCAGTCATTTAAAAAACTATGATTTCCACTTTTTGGAAGATTGCTGTCAATTTCCAAAGCGTGAGATTAAAATTGAGTCTATAAAGAATAAAAATACATGTTTTCTCCTGTGATTAACACTGCAAGAACGGACAATTTTTGTTAGTGACACTCATACAAGCACAAAACACCTGGCATCAGTTGCTTTAAGAAATACATCAATATTAAATATGAAATCAAGATCTGAACCTGTAGCAGCAGAAGGTTCTTTAGTTCTGACAGTAACAGAGGAAGACTCCGTGTCTTCAACTTTTTCTTCCTGCAGACTGGCATCTGTACTGAGCGCTGTGCTATGTGATGCGTTTCCAGGGGATCCTTCTTCACTGAAACTTTGGTCAGATTCAACAGGAATTTCTAACTGGACTAGAGCGGAGGAATTAAAAAAAAAAACACAACACACTTTCACTGAGTAAAATGCACACAAAAGCATATTCTAGAATACTGATGTGTGCGTTCATCACATCACAGTGGAGACAAATATCCATCCATGCTCAGACTGCCTGCTGTTCTATTATCACAATATTAAGTTTTTACACACACAGCTACTTGCAGCAACCCTCTAAATTTAGAGCTGCTTAGAAACACACAGACTGCTAACTCTTTGTAGCGTAATCTGGGCTAGGTCTCCTCAAACCACGATCAGAGCTCCCCCTGAAAGGGAAACGCAGTGAAGCACAGGGCAGAAAGGGAGCATTGTCTCCACCCAGTCTAGAAGCATCCCGCTTGGTGTTTTTGGTGTTCAACAAGAGGATTAAGCTATAAATTTAGCATTTAGGTTACTTCTTCAATCTAAAGTGTTAAAATTTTAATTACTCCATTTTCACAAGCATAACCTGCATCCCTTAAAAAAAGAAAACAAAAACCCAACCACAACCAACACTTCCTTGAAGTTATTTCACAGCCTGTGAAGCTGCTCTTCCGAAAGGCCAGTTACCCCAGTCAGCCACCCCTCTACTGGAAGAGCTCTCACCACGCAGGGGAAATGCTAGGGTTACTGACGGGGAGGGAATCAAAAGCAAAGGGAACTGGGGCAGCAGAGAGGTATAACCTTTCCTTCAGTTTTCTCTGCACTGCTGATGAAATCTGTTTTTAATTGCAGATACAGAGCCTGCAGGTCACAGAAATAAAAACACAGTGCTTGCAACAACTAGGTGACTGCCATGCCACACAGCCAGAGCACAGCCGGAAGCTGCTCACCCTTCTCAGATTCCTTTTGGTTAGATACTGCATCTTTCAAAGGCAGAACTTCCGCTGAGGCTGTGACATGATCGCTATTTAAAATCTCATGGCTAATACCGGATGAGAGTCTTGACGATCGTCTCCTGATCTGGTCTCTTTCAGGGTTATCTGAAGAGTTCTTCCATTTTTCCTGAGCTAGAATAGACAAATTTTAGGTACCGTTCAGTTACAGGATTACTAAATAGATCACATGCAAACTTCAAAGACCTCCCCTGCCAGTGGCACTCTGAAAGTGTGCTTCTGAAGGACTGGGATTAGCAGCAAAAGCTGAACAGCCCTGGTGACTGGACCTCTCTGTAAAAGCTACGGTCATATGAACAGTTATAAATAAGCATAAAGACTGAGCAAAAGCCTGTCTTAAAGGTCTCAACTTTTTCTTTTAGTAACAGATTTGAAGTAAGAATACAGATCAGTATCTTACCGGTAAACACTGCTTTAAACAGCAACCATCCCACAGGCAGAAGTAATACCAGGAGCTGGACGAGACAATTCAGACACACAAACAACTTTGACCCTACACTCGCTAACGTACACACACGGAAGTTTTAAGACTTTGTGGTCCTAAGGAAGGGAAAGAGCCGCCTTCAGATCTTCAACTCCTTGTTCATGATACTACTACACAGAATATAATTCTTTCCTCATCAGGACACTCGAGTTCTTCAACACCACTACACAGCATACCAAGATAAAGTAGAAGCTATTAGACTGCAGTGACATGAATACTTATCTAGTATTACAGTATCTCTGCTAAGCAATGCGGTAGATCCTCCATCTAGTAACTAAAGAGTTTCTAGAACAGAAAAGGGCTTTTATAACTTCCTACGTATCGGAGACAATGTAACCACTGCCTCCTCTGTGTCTATGAACTTTCTGCATCAAGACTCACAGCTCGTGGCTCCTTTATCCGAATCCAGCTTCCACGATTTAGGAGGGAATTTCAGCATGATGCTGCGACACATGAATGGCCAACTGAAGAAAAACAGGAGCTGTCTTTCAGCCATTTCATGTATCACAGTTCAAGGCTGATACTTCAGATGATTTTTTCCCCTCCACTTAAGCTTCAAGAACTTATATGTACAAACACCGTGAGAGCTGAATACCAAAAAAATACTCACACAAGTTTTTTTCGATCCTGGGACGCTTTGATGGAACTTCACCTCCTTTAGGTATTTTCCGACGTCTTAACTCCAAAGTTATGGGCTGCAGCGTCTGAGAACTTGGCTCTACATATGTAGACAGTGAACAAGAATAACTGGATACAAAGCTGAGAAACTCTTTAAAAGCCTCACAACTTAAAATACTGGACTTGCATAAATACAGTTTCACCTGACTCTCCAAAGTCTACGTATCAGCATTTAACCCTGCTGCAGACGTGTTTTATAATATACAAAGACTGGCTGCCTAAATCTAACCTCCGACCAAACCCCGAAGCTCCAAACCTAACAAGTATGCTCTCAGCTGTCCTAACCAAGCCTGAACAAAGAGGAGTTTCAATTTTTTTTAAAAAGTTTCTAGAGAATTAGTCTGTGAAAAAGCAAGATAATTTTCGTTCCTTTAGGTGAGTTTAGAAGGGTTCTGACAACCTAAACATTAACTTTAGCTACGTACCGGCTGGGGGTGTTATCGGCGGTCTTCCACGTTTTCGTTTTGTTTCTTTCACGTTTTCCTGCGGAGTCTTTACATTGTCATTCTCAGGCTTCTTCTCAACTTGTGTATCTACTGAATATTCCATATCATTCTCTGATATATTCTCTTTATCTTCTTTTCCATTCTTAGCTATATTCTTTTCCGAGACCTTGCCTTTTTCTGAGATGACTATCAATTTTCCTTCTTTATCAGGCTGCTTAACTCTTTTCTCAGTCTTTAATGTCTTTTCATCCTCGTCTTTCTTTGCATTACTTGTTGCTTTCCTCTGTTCTTTAAATTTCTCCCGCTTTTCAGAAGATGACAGAATTTCATTACCTCTTTCCTTAGGCTTAGCATTACCCACAATATTCTAGAATAAAAAGAATGACATACGAAAATTAACTTGCAATCCGTAAGTCCTCTCCCACCTTGCTATTTAGCAGGCTTGCATCCTTCTCCATTTTTTCAAATGGTAAAAGCGTATACTCTGTCACAACCCACAGATTAAAACTTGGAGGCACTTGAACTGTTGTTCAAGGACCGATGCAGCTTCACCAGGCCAGTGCAATAGATTCGTTCTTTTCACAACACAATGGCACAAGAGATTTGCTGTTCCTTCGCTTTCACGCGCGGGTGAGGTCCACACTAGCTTGCACAGCACAACTTACAGCTACTTGGGACACTGGAGGAGGAGTGGGAGTCGAGAGCAGAAAAGGGCAAACAGCTCAACCGCTTGGATGCAAAACCTGTCTGGCTTTCACCAGTGTCTCATTCAAAATAAACCAATATTTAGTTTCTCATTATCACTGCTACTGAAACGTGCCAAGTAAAGAGTCGTGTAAAGCAACTATAATCACCAAATTCATCAGGAAACACAAGTTAAAATGTACACATTTACATTTAGAAACAAAACTTTAGTCTTTCTGTAATTTGCGTTCAGCATGAGAGGACATGAAAATCCTTAGTAGTGCCTGGCCAGCAAGCTACTGATACAATATTCACCTGTAATCCCATCTCCCCATAGTTCTTATGACACCAAACCAGGAGGAACACCCCTATACCAACAGGTCACCTGCTGCTACCCAACGCCCTGTGGGTTTTGTGATCAGGTTTCACATAAAAACTGCCTGGGGGGGAAGCTGATTTTGGGTTTTCAACCCTTCCTGCTACAGGCTGCTCCGAAACTGCTCTGATGAACAGAAACCTTCTAGCTTTGTGCCTGGATTAGTAATTTATATGTGGTCGTGTGTCAGCACTGCCTTTGGTTGAACTAACTTCCCTCTTCCTGTTGCCTAATAATCTGAAGCATCAAACAGCAATAATGCTCCCTTCCAGCCATAGTTCTACAAGGCAAAACAACTTCAACTTTGAACAAGGGTCAGAGGACAAGAAAGACTGAACTCTTGACACCTCTTCAGGGAAAGCAAGCAGAACAGCTAACCAGAGTTCCACAAAATTCTGAGAATACGATAAGGCTCACTATCTCCTTGTGCTACACTACGTCTTGCCTCTTCCCACCCCAATCTTCCTGTCTATAGGTGGCTTACAGAAAGTGATAGCTTTTCACATTGCCATTTTCAGACCACAGTCTGAAGAATCACAGAATGGTTGGGGTTAGAAGGGACCTCTGGGGATCACCCAGTCCAACCCCCTGCGCCCAAGCAGGGTCACCTACAGCAGGACCGCATCCAGGTGGGTTTTGAATATTTCCACAGAAAGAGACTCCACAACCTCCCTGGGCAGCCTGGGCCAGGGCTCCGTCACCCTCAGAGGGAAGAAGTTCTTCCTCGGGTTCAGCTGGAGCTTCCTCTGCTTCAGTTTGTGCCCGTTGCCCCTTGTCCTGTCGCT
>Ga0065711_1000747_pt1 | contig 56166 bp, 33 predicted proteins | sample Hoacrofraction12_FD_59098 | JGI IMG/M metagenome (GOLD analysis project Ga0065711, IMG submission 59098) | Hoatzin crop microbial communities from Cojedes, Venezuela - Epithelial fraction 12 v2 (version 2) | ecosystem: Host-associated > Birds > Digestive system > Esophagus > Crop | place... | reverse complement strand
AACCTCTTTTTTTTTTTTTTTTTTTTTGTCTATGTCCTTTTTTTTCTTTTTTAATCTTGGCAAGGAAGCAGGAAAAGCTCTACCAAGCAAATGATTAATGCAAGGAGTCACATCCTCACATATTGAACAAATAAATATAAGCTAATATAAATAGGAAAATACTCTTGGAATTTGTCAGTCAGTGGTCTTATTATCTTGAGCTCCACAGCCACAATTGCAGACTATGGTTTACGGATGCTTTTACCGCTCCTCCTCCTTTCCCTTTTTCTTTCTTTCTTTTCTATTTTTTCAAGGGAGCTCAAAGGGGCTCGTGGGTCGCTTGCTAAGAATTGCTCCTCTGACAGAAAATTCGCTCCCCTTTTCAAATGAGTTTGGCAAATATTAGTGAAAAAGTTGTTAATAAATATTCTTTGAAAACATTTATAGTTTCTGAGGGTACATGAAAACTGTTTGGGCTGCAGTTCACAGAACTTCCACCCCACCAGAGACCTGGGAAATTCTTCACCATGTTATTTGCCCCAAATACTCCTCCATTCCCAGGATGCTTGAGACACAGCTTTCTCTTGAAAAGTCCCACAAGTGGAAAAAAGAAAGGGAAGAAAAAATACAGGGCTAAAAGAATGTAGAAAGGACCCATATTTTCAGCCTTTTTTTAATCTGGTTGCCTGAGTTTAGAGGAAATTACAACCAGTCTTCCTAGACATTTAAGTGCTCAGCTCTCCTAGTCAGGGACATGAGAGATTTTGTCTGAGATCATTGATAAATTGGTGCAAGAAGACTTTTCTGTACACTATACTTTGTTAGTTTGGGTTTGGGTTTTTTTTAGCCCCCAAGTCAGACCCTTAATTTGTCTGAAACATCTTTTCCCTAGCTTTCAAATGACACTAGCCTTATCTAGGTGAGTTTGGGACTACTCTGAGCCTTCACTGAGATGTTGTCAGAAGAGTCATGGGGCATATTTGTCAGTACATAGCTATTCCCTGGATCAGGCCTCCCGTTGTGGATCAGTGCTATAGAAGCAGAGGTTCCTGTAGCAGCAATCAGTAGTGAAAAAGACTGATGTTTCAAGTTCTAGCTGTGTAGTCTTTCTTTTTTACTCCGTGGGCATTAGGAAGGGAAAAGCTAGTGAACCTGTTCCTATTTTAGGGTTCATGAGGCTGAATTTGTGCGCCAAAATCTGTGGTTTTCATTATCAGAAAATTTTTCTCTAGATAATATTCATTTTCCCAGAATTACTTATTATAGAAAATAAATATCCAACAAACTACTGATTGTTCAGCAGAGAAATATTGCTCAGGAGCTCCTCTACATTAGATGTTTTCATTGCATTCCTCTCCCCCCTTTGCTGCTTTGACTCTGTGAGTTGCACTTTGGTAAGAAGGACCTTTGGTTGCATGTCCCTCCAGGATCTCGCATGAAATGAGCATGATAGGTCTCAGCTCCCTCTTTTCTGGGCCAATTTTCAGAGTCACAGAAAACTCCCAGTACAGTCGCCAATCTCCTGTTACAGATCTCAGCTGGGAGGCCATGTGAACCGCTGGCCAAAGCTGCAAAAAAATTTGAGCCAGTTTCAAGGTTCGAAGGGGAAGGAAAACAAAAATCTTTGCTAATTCCCAATGTTTCTGCTGACTCAGCATCCAAACAACTGGAAATCTCTCCTTGACTAGGAACGATGTGTCCAAATGTAAAGCCTGGACCTGGCCACTGTTTTGTGTTGTAGGAAAGTTTGTAACCAGACCTCCACTCTACAACTGGCCCCAAGCCAGTATTCACAAAGCAATATGAAACCCCTCTTTGATTGTTTAATGCAGCCCAGGAACAAAAGCAGAGCTGGACACAGCCATAGTTTTGGATGAGAGTATCAGGGGCCAAAGAGTATACCCCACACTGCAATAATGCCAACGGGCAGCAAACAACATTTGCAGTCAGAATTGTTGCTGTTCAGAGAAAACCCAAGGGTCTGCTTCATCAAGGAACTCACCTTTCTGTTCTTCACAGCTGAATCAGGGTCTGCAAGCAAGACCCAAATCTTCCCAAATTCTGTTGTGAATGTGGTGGATTCAGAAGAACTGTGCTCAGACTTCAAGCTTCGGGAGATTTTCATGTCAGTAGTTCTGCTAATTCGGTCCTTTTTCTGCACTTCCTCAGAGCCCTCTCCCATAAGTACTCCATCTGCTCTGTAAGCCTGTGTTGCTAGAGTTGGCCACATAATCAATTTACCATCCCTAAGCTTGGCTGACTTTGATAAAGAGGATTTAGGGGGTTAATTTGAGCCCTCATATTTCTGAGGGGATGCTATACTTAGGAAACTTTCTGCGCTGCGCTTCAGCACGGATTAGTTGTTCTGCTTCCCATAAAACCTTATGTCTGCCAGCTTGCCTAGGATTAGAACTAAAATGGAGTATGTAGATCCCATTGCCACAAATAGAGCTTCTGCAATAGGGCTGCTTTGCTTGGGATATGAGCCAAAGTTATAAATATTGAGGGCCTGATTTTTCAGCCCATCACAGTTGCAGTGTATATATATATATATGTATACACACGTATGTATGTATCTGTGTGTATATATATATATATACACACACATACATAGATATGTGCTTATGTGTGTGATACTTCACACCCATGGTCACCCTGAATGCACATAAGCAAATATTCATGCTATCCATGAAAACTTCATATGCCAGGACAGAGCCATGCTACTATTTGTGATGCTTTGGATCACAAATTAAATTAGAATTTCTGTCCTCAGTGAGGCAGACAATGTTTTTAACTCTCAAAGGAAGTATCTCTCTGTGGTGTGGCTTTGTGTGACTTTCACAAGGAAAGACCACCTGGAGACCTGGTTAAAAAGGGACACTTTTCGTTTTTATGCTTTCAAATGATACCTCTAGCACTGTGTAACCATGCTGTCTGCTTTCTCTAAGGGGAGGGTCTTCCTTGGGAATACAGAAGGAAAATGTCAGAGTCAGACTAGCCGGCTTATTACTCAAAGCCTTTTGTCTCTTCCTCTGGCTTGTTTGTAGACCTTGATTAAATCTTGAAAGGGGCACAGCTGTTCCTGGTACTAACTGCCAACCTCCTCTTGAAATGAACAATATTAATTCTCTGTGTTGGTTGTGTTACTGCTCATGAAAGATGGTGAATGGGCTGCTTGCCAATGGAGGTCCACAGACATGAAGGCTGGTGGTGAAAACGCTCTACAGCATGTCTTGAAGAAGCAAATCTGCGAGGGAGATGAGCCATCAGAGTCTCGAGGTGCTGCTGGTCACGGGCTGACTGTGATCTGGCTAACTCAGCTGGAAAATGGTCCTGAGGAACTCAGCATTGAAGGCGGGAGAGGGAAGACCAGCAGAGAGAAGTTCAAGAACTCCATTTCTGACAATCTCCAAGCCTGGTGACCACTCTGAACGGCTGTAGGAGCTGCACAGACATGCAGGTGAGGCTGAGAAGAAGAATTACTCTCCACCTCTCTAAATTCTCACTGTCCTGAACAGGACCAGGGTGAAAAAGCATATCGACTCTCCTGCTCCTACAGCCTTGGAAGGAAGAAAGTGGAGACAATGCATGTGAAAAAGAACCCAAAGTAGAAACCTGGGCAGATGCTGTAATCACAGGCAGAGGCAGAGAATCCTCTCCTTTCTCAGCCCAACCTCACCTTCGCTTGCAGACTATGGCAGTCCAAAAGCCCTGCTATTGCAAAATCTCAGGCATAGGTGGAAGGGCACAAAAATAGATTGTTTTTCCTGTATAAATCCATGGTGGTAACACCTAAAACCCCCAGCTAAAGATCAGAAGACCCCTATGGAGGGTATTGTGTAGTAGGTCAGAACAAAACCACCTATGCCTGACACTAAAGGATTTTAAATTTGAGAGGCTATTCCATGCATCTGCTTTAAATCTGCCCACTTCTTGCTGTGTGGGTCATTCTTGTGCCAAGATTTCCTTGTAAATCAAGAGCAAAAAATATACTCCAGGCTTGGTGCCATGCAGTGAAAACACATGTCTTGTCTGTACATAACTGTACAGAAACTGGAGCCTTTTATTTTCCGTGAGAACAGGCCCCTGACAATCAAATCCTGTCTTTCTGAGCCACTTGTCTGGCATCTTGACATGTAGTTTCTGAGGATTTCATATGTCTGACTGTACCTTCCCCAAACTCCTGCAAGGTTGGAAGGTTCTGTTGTTTTTTTGCACCAAGGAATTCTTCCCAATATGTATAATTTTTATTAATTTCCTCCAAAAATGCTTATTAATTTCAACTAACATCATTCATGCTGAGTTTCTTAGGTAAAAAACCAAATTGATCTGCTATCTCAAAAATTGTTCCTGTTTTTGTTTTTGAAGTTACACAGATGTATCTATATTTAACTTTTCTTAAACAGAGATAATATGTTCTTCTTCTCCCCACCTTTTTCCAAACCGTGAAAATTAAATAAAAAGGCTTATTTTGGACTGGATGGAGTATTTATATTTGAACTCCCAATAAAACAAACTGCTTTTTGTTGTTGATGTTTTACTGGAAATATTTCAGATTAATCCCAGTCTACATATTTTTAATGTAGATTTTTAAGCTTGGCTTAGAAACCAAAACATTTTTTCATCTCTGTATCATCTATTATATCAACGAAGCTTGTGGCATAGGTGATTTAAATTCCTTGCCTAAGGTCACACAGGGCACTGGTGACAGAGAGCTGCAGGAGATCTCCCAGTCCTAGGGTACTGCGGGAAAGTGCATGAACCGGGACTCACCCTTCTCTTCAAAGCCTCTCCAATCATCTCCTCACTCTGCAGACCGAGTGAAATTCTTTTCAGAACTCACCCAATGAACTGGACTGTAAGAATTGGTGCCAAGCATTTTTCATATTTTGAGATATTCTTCCTTCTTTTTTTTTCTGGGAAATTATCTTTCAGAGTTAGGACATGCTTTCCCTCTGTCCCCCCTTCCCCGCATATTTTCCGTTTCTGCTTTTTTTCACTGTAAATCTGGAAGATTTCTGATTTGAAAAGCATATTTTCTCTTCTGTTAAGAATGGGTAGAGGTCTGGCAAGCTTGGCCTTACCATCTGCCATGTCAGTGAAAGCTCTTGCACTTCCAACTTAACCCATGCAGATGACCTTCTGCCACCCTCTCCTTCCTTCAGCATGAGATTTGGGGGCTGTTACTGCACATAAAGCAGACAGGCCTGGCTCCAGCTCTGTCAGGACCAGATCCACAGAGGTGAAACCCTTAGAAGTCGGGAGCCTGAGCGCTCTGCGTGTGCCTAAGTACCTTGCTGTGGCTGGACCCAATGCAGCTGCTGATGGCAGGAGACCCTGCTTCCACTTTTTCAGCTGATCTGTTCAGTGTCCTGAGCAATCCCCTGCTGAATTTTCCCACCCCACAGAGGGAAATTAAATTCTTTGTCAGAGCTGGGAAATCCCCAGAATGGCCTTAAACCATGTTCTTCAAAACGCAGTCGATGCTTTGCAGTGTGGTCTGTTCATGCCTGCACGTGCACACGCACACAGCAGCTTGCTGCTCAGTCCTCCCCAGGGACAACCGTGAGAGTTTATTTTACAGTAACTCTCATACAGTGGTTAAAAAATGGCTCTCACAACCCCTCTGAGGCTTCAGATCTTCCTTCTTGGCTAATGCCAGCACCCTTCAAAAGCAGCAGGGATACACATTTCCTTGATCAAAACTGCTCCCCCTGTGCCATCTTCCACCCCATTTACTCACTGTAGCTTTGGGCTGGACACACCAAGTGGGCTGGGAGGGCCAGGCAGATAACTCACCTCCTCTCCCAGTTGTTGAAGGGAAGATTTGCACGCAAGCTTTTGCCAGAAAGCAATAGTTCCCAAGTGGCCTGCCCTCCTGACATGATGACCCACCTCCGGCAGGTACTGCAGGGTTTTGGGCAACAGAGAGGCTTGGGAAAACTCACAGATGATTGTGGTTCTGTGGGAGTGTGGAGCTGGGTCACAAGGTTACCTCGTGCCAGTCTCCTCAGATGGACTATCTGGCTTGCTTCCTGCTCTCAGAAAGGGCTGAAGGCTGCCCTGCACCTCTGCCAAACACTGGATATGAGCATAGGGCTGGCTTGCAAGCCCTCCTGCCTCCCTCCCCACCCCTGTCCTGATGGGACAGCACGGAGGTTGTGCCATTGGAGCGGGCTGGTGGGACACAGATGGGGGTTGCACTGCACCAGTGACTGTAGCCCCTTCTCAGTGCTCCAAGAAGGTATGAGCACAAGAGGTGAGTGCTGACTGCAGTAACAGCCGTAGGTCTGCTCAAGCTGTGAGCTTCCAGCTGGTGTGAGGGAGATGTCCAGGAGCACTAAATCATCTGGCTGGGCTAAGAAACAGGTGGAATCCATGTGGCCCTTCGAGCCACTTCACAGTACTTTGAAGTTTTCTGTACAAATTCAGGAACCAGGACCCTGTGCTCCACTGGTTCTAACTGGCAAAAATATTTCAAATGCTCTGACAGGTTCAATAAAAAGCTCAGGCTCCACAAAATACCATTGCCAGTTAATTGTGGCCTTGTGTAATTTGGTATAGGCTTTCCCTGCACCAGCCACTTTGCAGACCTCCTCTGGCTTTGTTCTGGTTGTGTGCCCTGAAAAAAAGTATTTGGGGAGGCAGTGGTGTAAATAGGACTGATCTGAGGAGGGGCAGTGGAGCTGGGAGAGGGTCGGTGTTTTAGCAGAGACATGGGGCGAAGCTTCCCCTGGCAAAAGGCAAGCTGGGAAGCAATGCCGTATGCATCCTCAAGATGGATGAAAGTGCTTTCCCAGCTGTGCTCACCTGGATGTTGCCTAAAGATCCAGTTGAGGCAAGAGCCAAAGTTTAATGAGAAGCACACGTGGGCTGCCAGCTGGGTCAGGAACTGTTCCCATGGTCACAGGGAGTTTACAGGACAAAGCAAGAGACACACAGTTGCTGCAAATATCTGAGAACAGGAAATGAGTTGAACTGGGAAGAGGGGGAGGGCGAAAGAAATGGCAGCCAGGAAAGATGGTTGGCTTTGGGTTGAGGTACCGCAACCTCTAAGAGAAAGGTGGTGAACCGGGGTTTGCGTTCCTGTGAACAGGTAGGACCACGATCTGCTCTCCAGCCTGGAGCAGGGGAGGAGAGACATGTGATGGTGCCTACAAGGCTGATGTTGGGAGTATTTAGGCTTCAAAACTCTCTGCAGGGGCAGACGGCAGCACTCAGCACCCTGCCCAAGCCTGAAGGAAGGCTCTTCTATAACTCACCAAGTGCTGGCATGAAATGCCTTTGTTCCTGTGATGAAGATACAGAAGCTCAGAGCGGAGGGCGGTGTGTTGTCCAAAGGCATGCAATGAGTAGACCTCCAATGAGAATTGCTCATTTTTCTGAATCCCTCCTGCCAAAAAGCTACATTTTAATACAGAGGTTGTGCTTTCCAACCTTGTGCCCACTCCTTCCTAATTCCCGTCACTGAAGATGCTTGTACTGATCTGTCCTGGTTTGTCCTCTTCACTCTGGAGACCTGTCCACCCATGGCTGCAGAGAAATTCTAGTCCTGTCCTTCGCGGGGATTTCTCCTGTGTCCACAGTGTAGTTTCAAGGATTCAATTGCCCTCTGGCCCAAAGGTTTGGACATCTGCCTGCACTACTAAGAGACGCTGGCTGGGATTTCCCCAGCAGCCCGCTGAAGTCAGGTGCCCAGACTGCCTGCAAGGAAGGAGTGCCACAATTCCTCAGGCTCCCTTCAAATTCTCCAGGAAGAAGCCAAAGGCTGCCTGGACCAGGTGTCCTGCTGGCTCCAGCACCCCAAAATCCAATCCCCTGTCACCTGAGGGGATGCAGAAGACGTTGCTGCTGCCACCAGCCAGCTGAAAACTGCTGATGTCCCCAGCCTGTCTGCGGATGTGCCTTCCTCACCCTACCAGACCTTTCCAGACTGGTTGAGTTTGTTGGGTTTTGGTGTGGTTTACACAGATTCTTTCGGAAACTTTCTCACACCAACTTGCCCCTAAGTTCCCATACGAAAAAAGAGAAAATACTGGCATTAAACTTGCCAAAAACTTTTAGCTAAAGTAAAAGACAGTAGCTGCTTTTTTTTTTTTTTAAAGTGGTTGTTTTAATTTTGAAAAGATAAATAAATTCAAAGGCACCCATCCAGGCACTGGTTTTAATTCCTGGGAGGAGAAAAAATCATCTGAAATCACTACCAGTTTTCTTTTTTTCCTGAGACTTTTAAGTTAAAGTGATCAAAAATGCATTTTTTGACAATGAGCAGAGCAATATCTTCCAGGCATTCAGAACAGGAAACTTTCTGGACCATCCTGTATTAAGATCCCTGCTTACAGCTGTGAATTTGGCACTAAGAAATATCTAATCAGCAGATTACACCATCACCACACCTTCACCCACCAGCCCCTTTTCATTTTAACATGAGCTTTACTGTGAAAGTAGGTAGAAATGAGTTCTGGACAAGTAAACAGAAGTCCTCCCTGGAGCCACTCTTTCAGCTTTGAGGGAGCACAAACTCGTACAGAAACTCTTTGGGTCCATCTCTAAAATTTAATGGCAGAAACTGCTGACACATTTGGAAGACTTTACACCCAAAAGTTTTGGCCCAGAATGTTTTCTTTTTCTGTTTAATTGTTATTTTTCTGTTTCACCATTTTTAAGTGGCTTGCTGCTGATACAATTCTGCCAGTAAATGAGTGCAGACTGAGTCACTGTTTTATATAGATCTGTCCATAAAGTCATGGAAGTGACTTTTGAAATTTCTTGCCAAAGAGGAGGAAAGTTCAGTGGAGGGTAGGAAGAGCTGATGGAGGAAAGGGCAGAGGACTCTCCAGTCTTCCTGACCCCTTTTCTGAGACTTTGTCCCGAAAACCTGATTTTTAGAATATTGACTGGATGGTTGAGGTGGTGTGAGGACTGCCCCCGAGGGGGCTGTAAGAAATGGAGCTTTACAATGGCCATGCTGGATGCAGCATCAGAATGAAAGCTTCAGTCAGTCCTGTGCTGTCCGATATGAGTTTGCCCAGTTGGGGAGAGAGAAAGTGGACTGTTGTGGGTGTACAGCCAAATGTCTGTCCTTCACCTGCTTGTGCTCCAGCTCCAGACACAGGCACTGAACACGCTGTGCCATCTCTAATGATGAGCAAGTATCTAGCTGCTCTTTAAATCAGGACTGTCAGCCCTGTTCCTTCCCAGCGAGGGATTTCCTAGAATTTCACAGCAAGGAAAGAAACAGAGACATTTCTGGGTTTTTCAGCTCTGGCCGCCTGCAGCTCCTGGGCTTCGCCTCGTGTTGCCTCAGTGACGAGGGGGCCCCGCTAAGGAACATGGCCTTTCGTGCAAGTCTGGCCCCAAAGCAGCATGTGTACAGCTCCCAGAGTCAAACTTAGGTCCATTTCACAGGAAGGTTTGTTCAACTGCAATATAGCATACGTTTGGCTGGCCAGGTTGAACTCCATGGAGGTAAAAAGCAAGGCAGAAATGCCAAGTAATTCTGGCTTTGTCAGTGATACCTTGTGGCCTTGAGAATCAAAATCTGCACCTGATCAGGCAGCTTTGATAAGGACACATCTTTGCAGGAGTTGCAATGTTACAGTAGCTTCCAGATGTGTTTTTTTCCCCTGAGCTTGCAAAGTTTGTTTATCTCTCCAGCACGAGTTTTAGCAGGCTGGTAGTGTGCTTGGGCAGGACTCTCTCTTGCCTCTCTTTTTTTTCCTGCATTATTTTCTGAGGTTGTATAGGGTTGTTGTAGGTAGGACTCAATTAACTCATAACAAGATCCCATCTGCTCTGGCAACACAGCTCCCAATTTGTTGAGGACTGAACAACCCTTTCAGATTTTCTGCATTAAAGAAAAAGAGCAATAAAACTGCTGGGGAAACCCCAAGAAGATCAGATCTCTACTTAGACTCTAATCTGGGTAAAAGGGCTGCAGGTACAATCTGGAGAACTGAAGGCTGTTTACTTTTTTTGAGCTGCCTGACTGATTACGCTTTGCAAGGAGGCACGGAGGGCTCGCTGCTGCTGTCAGCAATGCTGCTCATGGGCTGTGAAGGCAATACACCCTGCTGACAGCCCACCACTGAAAGGGTCTAGTCCCAGCCAGGAGGTGACACTCGCTAGCTGCTTTAGGTGGGAAGCATCTGGGTCTGCAGTATGTGACATGTGCTCTGAAGACTGGGAAAGGTGCAGGATTGCATGCCGCTGGCTGCTGATGGACTTCAGTAGGCGGCAAGCGGGGATGCACACAGCTGAGCTACACTGAAAACCACAGCCTTCAGAGACAGGCTTGACACATGCTGTGGGCCTTTTCCTATCCTCCTGTGGCGCCCGCTGCTGTTTGCTTGCAAACTCCTTCACAAGACAGAGAAGGGTGGAGGTAGATCCAAAACTAAACCCATCTCCCTGTCCTGAAAAAAGAGGGAAGCTTTGCTTGCATGTTACCAAAGTAACCAAGAAAGCAACCTCCTGACACTGCTGTGTAAGTCCTCAGCTGGTTTTATAGCCTTTTGGCAAGGTCCTTCCCATCAAATGATATTACCAGAGCCCGTGAGCAGAGCCACTCTAATGAGGAAAACTCCTGCTTTCTGTAACTGCTAATGTCATAAGTGGCAATTTTATGGCTAAATCAGAAGACAGAAAAACAAGGAGAGGGAGAAGTAGAAAGCCTCTCTATTTAAAAATGCAGCCAAAGAAATCTGCAGGAATGTACTGCTGCCAATTATTTTAACAGCTCCAACCTGTTTCCCCAGCAGAAGGAAAAAAATAAAAATACCCCCTCTAGCCCCTCCTTCTCTGTCCTTTGGGAAGAGAGGGGTTTGGATTAGCTCTTCAGAATGAAAACAAACACATCGGGGCTTTTATAGAGCCAAGCTGTTCCTGTGTCTTGAGAGCGGAACGAGAAAAGATCTAACAGGTGCTGTGTGATTTTATATGGCAGCATCGCAAGAGGCGCTGGTTCTTGCTCGTGAAAGGAGGCTTTCTTCGCCCTTCAGCTGGTGGCCTCCTCTATCCCCAGAGCCGATGGCTTTAGTTTAACAACCTATGGTGGTTATTTAAGCTCGAAGCAGTGCCAGAAGGCTCAGTTCATGTCTGTCATGTTCCTTCCCCCCTGCCCAGGGTGAGGGATGCCCGCGATGGCTGGTGGGAGTCCTGCTCCACTCCATGCCCCACCACGGGCACTCCTGGGGGAGGGGTAGAAAACTGGCTTCCCCAAACAACATGACCTCATCAACCCTCTAAACTCAAGTCCACGTGGAAGTATCCTACAAAACGGGTTGCTGAGTGCAGCCCAGCCCTTCTCAAAGTCCCGGGAGCGAGTTGCATTTCATATTGTTAGACAGCGAGGGCCATGCATCCTACAGTAACAAACAGCTCGGAAACTCCCATGAGCCCTGAGCGACCTTGGGACAAGAAGTTTTCCTCCACAGTACATGGGGAAGACCCTGGATAGAGAGGGGCATGCCAGCAGCAAAGTGGAAAAGATTTCAAAATCCGGTGACATTTAAACGTAAGCACTGACGCCGTTTCCAGGGAGTCCCCAGCTGAACCCCACAGGCCCTGGCCCTGCCTTGCAATTTGCTAAGCAAGTAGCTACAGAGGCCTCCGCACCCTTTGGAGGAGAGATGTAGCGTGTGATCGTATCCCCATGACACACGGCTACCAGACAGAGGTGACGCGTCAACTATTTTAGAGGGTCTGCTGGGATAAATGCTTGAAGTGAACCACATTTGGGGCTGGCCTTTTATTGTCTTGTTGCTCTTGCCATAAAAATAACCTCCAAATTAGCCCCAGCTGTTAGCAGGTTTCATCATTAAAATTTTGTTTGGTATCTGAGAGGAAGGAAATAAGCCACTTAAAGAAAAAGATTGCATTTTTTCTCTTTTCGCCCTCTCCTTCACACCCCCCACACATACGCGATGATGTCTAGACCTGGGTTTCTCCATTGGGGCTGGCGAACTACTGTCAGATAAGACAGCAGACGCCATTCCACAAACATTATTCTTTCTTTTAGGAATCATTCCATTTCCCCTTGACATGCATTGTCATGCATGCAAGCAAAGGAACAAATACTCTCAGGGAAAATTCAAGCTATAAACAAACCTTCAAAATTTTAGCTGCATTTTTACTTGTCTGGAAATGTGGCAATACCAAGCAAGGCAGGCTGTTGTACAGATCCACTAAGCAGACTAACAGAGTGCAGTTCAGCAGCAGGCAACATATGCAAGCCACTCAGCTATGCATTCAGATAAACGCGGAAGCCCATTAGCACGTGGCTTTCTAGCAGCCTCTTCAGTTGCACCATGCTTGGGAGGGTAGAGAAGCCCTCAGCAGAGGCAGCAGTTTGCCTCTCGGTTTAAGGTGGTAATCTGCAATGCTCATCTTTTCCCTTGTCCCATTTGACACCAGGGAGGAGTGATGGGGAGGCATGGACTATGCTCTGCTGCAACTTTGTCCTCCAACAAAAAAAGGTGCAAGTTTTGAGGACCATCTCAAGGATTACAAGTGGAAACAGGAGGTGTTGTGGGGCTGGTATGGACATCCAACCTTCAGAGCAATTCAGCTGGGGATTTTCTGTATGTTCCTGGGAAGGATATTAGCATTATAAATGGCTTTTGTCTTGTTAGGCTGAGTTGCCACTTAGTCTACCTCTTCGCAATGGGGCCCAACTGACTTTGCTGCTAACTAGTCACCAGGGTGGGTATTTTCTGGCAGCATTAAAGCAAATTCCATGGAAGTGCTGGATCCACCTTGCCATGCTTGACAATGGATTTTGTTGGGATCTTGTGAGGATTTCATTGTTGATTGTTGCTATTAAAACAGAAAGTTCTTGTGGAAATATATTGATTTCAGAAGAAAGTGTCTCTTACCCGCAGTGGCACATGTGGTCAAAAAAGGGGGAGAGTAGGTGCCCATCTGAAGAGGGGGGGTTCAGTCCCAGATTCTGGCTGTGTTTTGCTGGTTTTCTGGGTGAAAATCAGGGTCATTTCACCTTGGTGCTCTTAGAAGTGGTCCCTGATCACTGACAGCTCCTGCTAGGCAGCTCTGACCCCTCAGCTGAACGAGGCCACAGAAAGAGTAGACTCAACTGAAGAGGCAGAAGTCTGTGGCACAGGGATAAGATGAGTTTTAGGGACCAGAGAGAGCTAAAGCAGCTGGTTACTTCTTTGGAGACAATGCACTGGTGCCCCTGCCCCAAGAAGTCTCACCCCTGTTGCCAAAAGGAGGCTGTTCTTGGTGGTCACTCCACTAACCTGTCCTGACCTGCAAGAAATAAGACATTTTACTCACTCTGCCCCACAGCCCAATGAATTTCCAGGCACACAGAATTTAAAAATTAGATGGTTCAGCAGCCATCCAAACCTGTGTTTTCCACAACACAGATTGGTGCTCTGGTCTCCAGGAGGAAGGTGGGGAATTCAGTGAGGGGCAGGAGGCAGCGGGGGCACTTGCTGTCTCTTGAGAGGGTTTAAAACATCCCAGCTTCATTCCACATTGCAGTGAAACCTTGTTTCTGAAACCTCAGCATTTCTTTGTGAAATGACATTCTTGGTCTGCAGCCAGCCTGAAAAGACAGTCTCCAGGGTTATCAGTTCAGCTTCAGCCCAGGAATGATCAGGGAAAGGAAAAAAAAATCCATTACTGCTTGACAGATGGATTTGACTCTATGTGGAACGAGTTGGTGGGCTAAGGCCAACTGGCGCAAAGTAAAATGCTTTTTTCGTTGTTTTTCTTCTTCCCAACTGATAGTAGTTGGCAGAAGCCAAGGGCTGAGAAGAGCGCAAAAGAACCTGTATCATCCCAGAAAAATTGATACGAAATATACATTTATCCCCAGGCACAAGCTCCTTGCCACCTCTGACACACCCCATCAGTACTGAATGGAAATATGTGGCTATTAATGTAACAGACAAATGAAGAAGTGAGGACTAGAAGAGGCAGTTGGGCCGCTGAAGCCTGGTTCCCTGCTATTCCTAGTCACTACTGCATATCATCACTTTCACAGCTGGATCTGAGTTGCAGGGCCTATAGGTTCTCATATATCACAGCAGTGCTCCCATGAGAGTACCAAGACTGCAAAACTCTGTGGAAGGCCATGTTTGTTCATTTTTTTTCCCCTAACCCTACATACAGCTATTTGGAGGAAGTTACAGTCTTCCCTAAATTCCCAGTTTGAACTTGACTAGCTCTGAATTTGAATCAAGTTTCTTCAGTGAAGACATTTTAAAGAGTAAAAAAGAAGATATATTTCACTTTTCCTCCTCACTTTTCTCCAAGTTTCAAATAAGATGATCTATTTCTCCCAGGACACTTTTTCAGCAGTATGACCCATAGTGTAGGTGTAAAAGGAGAGCATAAAATCAGGTCATGTATAAGGTAGTATTTCCCCATGATATCCTCTCAGAAATCATTTGTCTAGGAACCTTTCAAGCTAGAGGCTGGGTTTAGACTGTTGTATTACTTACCGATGGGCTTATTCTCCCAAAGCTTGTCTTGCTTTTAATACACTTCCGCCTTTGATTTCCAGAGTAACCTGTGGCAATGAGTGCCACAGCATTCACTTTAGACATCTCTTTCCAGAAAACCAGAAGACTGGAAAAAACACTTTTAAAAAAGTTGCTTTGGTGGTGCCCAGTGCTTATAAACAGATATTTGCATCTCCAATGGTCTACCTTGTCCTCCAACCCCCAAGAGCTTAGATGAATGCAAGCTAGATGAATGCACTAGGATTCAGAAGCAGACCTAATGCTCAATTTTAGGATCCAGGATTTAGCAATTCTTTGCATTCTATAAAGAGCAGAAGCAGCTGCAAAGCTGAGCTTCAGATGTGAACTTGCAAACTTTCTGAGACCTATGCCACTGGGATTTAAGTGGAACTCACAGCCCACTTCAAGTTTGCAATGCTGTTTTTCTCCCATTGCTGGCTGTGTTCCTGCCTATTTCTGTAACTCTTGCACTTGAGCATGTACAGATAACAGGGGATATAACAGTACGAGCAGAATAGTTTGTAGACCCATATATATTCAGATTTCCCCCCCTTAAAAAAAAAGCTCTGAAAATAGATGTCAGCCCCCTGCTGAACTCAAAAGCATCTTTTTGTGAAATGAGTTGGAAATCTCCAAGTCTTTGGTGGATGCTAGATCTCCAGCAAGACCTGGGGGAGCTGAGGAAGGTAGTATTTGGCTGCTTTAAATAAACCAGGAGAGTGGTTTGATTTTGATTTGGTTTTAGACTGTCTTTTTCATTCTTCCGGCGATGTTCACTGATCCTAATATACAGGCTATGCCACTGAGCCTGATGAAAATAGGTCAATAGGCTGCAACTCTGGAAAACATCTGTGCTCCAAATTGTCATCTTTTGCATTTTCCACTGTCCTTTTCAAGCTTTTCTGGCATCTGGGTGGGATATGAATGAGTTCTGGAGAAGAGACCAGACCCATACAACAGTTCATGTCAGACAGCTTGAAGTGACAAGATGATATTGAAAAGCAGCATATGGAAGACCTTAATGTGTAGAGATTGATGTAGCTGCCTCTGCAACAAAGTAAGAAACACATCCCCCTCACCATCCTTCTCCTTTCAACAGTTTCCCTCTTGCGTGGTCTGAAGGTCTGATCCAGCCAGGAGACAAGTTCTTGGGAGTAGAGCTAATTGGGAGGTACTCAGCCACTGCAGCACCCTCAGCACCTGCCAGGATGTAATCACTGTCTCTTCCTAAACCAGGGAATAAGATAAATGATTCATCTCATGGAGCAACTTTGAGACACTTCTTGCTTCTGTGGGAAGAATTTCACTTGCTTCTTTCTCCCCTAGGCTTCCAATGAAAAGCAAAGCCATTAATAAAATGTAATTAATGAAAGACAAAGCATGGAACAGGCATAGAAAAGGGTGGGCTTTGAAGGCTTTTTGTAGAAATCATGTGGGGCCAGCTTTCCTGACCGTCCAAACCACATACTAAAACATTCACATACACAGAAGCCCCAAGGCATGCACGACTTAAATCAGAAAGCTGAAGACTCGGGAGCGTTAGTGGTGGTGAGACAGGTGAGACACGACCAGAGCTCGACAGGGGGCCATCAGTCCTTGAAGGAACAAGGCCATGGACCCAGACAGCTAAAGTGTTGTGGGCCAGGACCAGCAGCTCATCTCCTTTACTGGCTGGAGGATTTGATTACCCAATATGACCAGCACAGCTATTTCACGGGAACGTCAGCTCCCACACAGGAGCTGCTCAGATGTGTTTGTCCTAGTAAGAAAAGGTTCCCCCTCCTTTTCTCTTCCCCCATATACCCATTTCACAGAGTATTGAATAGACAGAGTTTAGCATCCATCTTCTGCTTAGGTACCAGGAGTCATCCTTTTCAATTTCTCCAGTAGCTTCTTTCCTTTAAAAAAACACAAACATATTAAGAAGACAAAGCCTATGTTTTCTATGTTTTCAGGGTTCCAATTGCAAAAAAGACACCTCATCCTCTACCTATTTTATTTTTTTTAGAGCACTGGTATGTAATACTTTTATTTTTGGTGTAGAGCTGCTTTAACTCCCTAAGGACCCTAATGTTGAAGGAGACAAGCAGGTATTTCAGTGGTAGTGTTTTGCTTTTCTGCTCTCATATTTCACCAGTTCCTTATGAGAGAGTGAGTAATGACTTTTTATTAATTTAAAATCAAACTTATTCATGTTGAAATTGTCCCTTCTGTTTGCAAAAAGAAAGACAGGAAGCATTTGCATCCTGCTATGAAAGAGGAAGACTGCTCACATATTCATGTCTGAATGCTCTATAATCTGAGTCTTTTTTCTGAAGTACAATGTTTTTGTCTTAGCCAAAAACATCCCTGCCTCATACTTTTCCTCCTTAAGAAGCTTTGATTATTGTCAGCCTCATCTGTGTTTACTCTTTTAGCGTGAACTGAGCCCTTTCCACCGATTATCCATCATGATTAAGGTTAAATTCCATCTGATTTGCAGCCCAGGATGTGCCACTGAGTAATTCTGAGCTGTTCTTAAATGCAGTCACCGTCTCCATGCAGTACAAGTGGGATTTGAAGCTTGCAGGCCCTTTACAGGTGCTTTTAGTTTGCAGCAAAGAATCTGGTACAATTATAGGAAAATAAACTATACTGAAGCACAATCCTACCTGTCCGGTTTAACTGCGCAGTAAGTCTTTAAGCTTCTGTTTCTTCAACGTGCTTATCCTCTGTCCCCATCCCCCCATTAAGTTTGTGCTAGTCAGAATTAACCCCACCTGTCTGCAGGGGATGAATGAATTTCCAGCACACTCACTCAGCACTCCACACTTTCCACTGAAAAAGCCCTTGGGACTTAGTGACAGAATAGTCAACGATGCTATTACACATGTAAAATACGTGTAAAACTTCTTCCTCCTAGGAGGTGACAAGGTGGGTTCTCCTTATCTTACTCTATTTGAGGCCATGTTGTTGTACCACATTAACCTGCGAAAGTGGGGGTCTCCATGCACTTGAAACTGAATTTCTAACCTGTTTGGGCTCAGGTATTCCCTGGGAGAGATATATGTATATATATAGACACCCTAGGGTGGGGCCAGTACTCAGCACAACTGGGAAATGTGTTTGCTCCTTGTCTTCAGGATTTTGGTGATCCCAGTTAACCAAGTTGTCAGTACTTGGTGACATTTAAAGTGTTTTCTTGCACATTAACTGCCTATTATGAGTGGGAAAACTATAGGCAGCTCCTTACACCTGCTGTTGGAAGCAAATTCCTTTCCAGGATGGGCCTTTGATCTTTCATTAATCCTGATGCTGAGACCTCACAGTATGCAGTGGTGGCAAGTGAGGCCAAACAAGGCTGTGGACACTGAGTGAGCAGTGGGATACTTGGACGGGTCTGTCTTGTGGGACTGCAGCCTCCTCTTTGTCCCCTGTCTCACCAAGGCAGTGATCCTTTGCTAGTGTTTTACTTTTTCAGTAGCTTCAGTTGCTACAGCCACCAGGATAGAGGGGAGATAATTCTGGGTGGTGAGAAATGGAAAGAGAAACAAGCACTGGGCAACAGTGCCTCAATTAAGAGGAGACCCACAGGAAGAGATACTGGTGTACACTAGCGCATTTCCTTTGATTTCTGTATATAACTTGCATCAGTAGAGGACCAGGGCAAAAACTGGGAGGAGAGGGAAGGAAGAAGAAGGCGTGACTGAGTCCATATTCATAGCTGAGAGGCAGAAGCAGAACCCAGGGCTCCCGATCATGACAGCCCCCCACTGCCTTCCTTTGAATTATTGCCTTGATTAGTGTGATGTCTTGCCCCTAGCAACCATGTGGCATTGAGTCTATGGTGGAAAATACACGAGTGTTGAGAATAATTGGTTCTTTGATATTAGATTGCACAAAGGTCAAAGTGTACTGGGGAGAGTGAGACAGCTGAAAAGTCACATTCCCTGCAGGCTCTGTGGCACTGACCTCTTGTGCCTGCAAAAATTGGGAATCACAGATAATCTGTTGCAATGCCATGGCTTCTTGCGCTGGGGGACTGCGAGATCTCAGTACAAACACAGTGGTTTCTCAGCTGGCAACACTGGAGCTCTTTATAGCACCAGGTCATGTTTTGTACCAGGGGAGTTAGATAAGATTTTCATGTTATGAGATCTGTCTCGTTGCATTATTCTAACAAATTACACACTAGAAAGCCGCTCTGCTGTCTGTCTGTCTGCCTTTCTGTGCACCACCCTGAGGACATCTCTCTCTTCCCCTAAACTCTGGCAGTTCTGATTTACTTGGGACAAACCTTTTATCTGTGAAGGATCTTGCTGTTTGTGTTTGCCCCTCACTCATGTCTCCATCAGCCATGACAGAATTTCTTAAAACGCTGAAGAACTTTTCAAACTGCTGACCCCAAGCCTCTTGACATGGAGCTTCATCCAACATGAAAGGATTTGCATCCACAATTCCCTTCTTTTAGTAGCACCTCCCATCCTCAGAAGGGCTCAAGTCTTTAAGATAAGGCCTCTTTTTGGGAGAGTCATACAGGAGAAGTCACAGTAACAAAACAAGGAGAATTCAGATTTGTGCCCAGAAGACTCTGAATTTACATGAAAAGTGGTCATAAGGGGTGTGCAGAATTCATCCAGAAGGAGGTGGTGCTACACAGAGTACCTGACAGACTGCAGCCAGTAGTTAATACTAAGTAATTGAGGTCCTTTCTGTTGGTGAAAGCCTTACTGTGGGATGTGGGCAGAATTTCCTTTCCTTTGCTGCATCTTAGCAAGCTCCTCCTTGATATGTTGGGTAAGCCATTTAGCTTCATAATGTTTTTGTGCTGTAGGGATGGTGAAGTGGAAGATGGATGGTGAAGATGCATTGTTTCTGCATCAGAGAGATAACTAAAATCAAAGGAATTAATGTTCAGGCACTCAGATCCTACAAAGCAATGGCTAAAATGTAGTAGGTTTTCCAGTGTGAGATAAAGCCCCTCCAGCACGCCTTCTATTGTGCAGACCTGTTATGTCCCAAAGCCTCTGTACAATTATTGTAACACTTTCCTTCACAGACAGGCTCAGAGATCATGGATTTACAGCACTGTTTCACAATACTTACCCATTGGCCATGGCTCACTGGCCTCAGTTATAAGATGTTAACCTGCAGTGAAAGTCAGATAAGATCTCAAAGCAGGGGGGAGATTGGGGAATGTATTGACAATTCTCATCCTATCCTGTCCTGTCCTGTCCTGTCCTCACTCCTTTACCATGCTCTCTCTGTGTGAATCAATTTTTCGATATATTGGAGAACAAGTAACCTTCATAATGAAGTGGGTTAAAGTCAATGTCTGCAGTGAATAAGTGTCTTTATTTCCTTCCTGCTTTCCTTGACTCTCCTCTTGCCCTGCTGGAGTTTTGACCCCATCCCATCTCTTCTTGAGGTGCTGCAGGTCATGTTTGGTAGTGTTTTAACTGCAGCTGAAATTTTCCAAGTAATTGTGTAGGGAAAAGACTAGAGTTTGAAAGGAAAATGCTTTTCACTAAAAGAGAAATCCTTGGCCTGGCTGCACCTAGCAATGGGGCTCAGGCTGTCACTCCTCAGCTGCCAGACGCCATTGGATGTTATGAGGAGGCATCAAAGGTATGACTTCCCCACAGTAGTTATTTCTTCAGAAAAAAAAGAACTTGCAGAGGAAAGCAAAGGCATGCTGGGTATTTGGCTGCTTCCCAAGTCAATGCCACACAGCACCCCAGGGAGCACTGCCTTGCAAGGTTTGCTTCCCAAGGCCATCAGTTTATTGATGCCTGGATGAGAAGCCTGGACATAAAGAGCTATTTCCTCCCGCTGCAGTGATCTCTGTTCAGGTCCGCTGGCCACTGACGCATTACAGTCAAGACCATGCAAAACTTCTCCCCGTATAGTGTGAAATTTGCTCCAGAAGAGTAGAAACATCTGGTTAGAGCCAGGAAGTGGTTACTGGCTGGGTTTGGCAATAAGGGAACATGTAGTTAATACACTCTTACCTCATCAGTAGGTGTCACTGCAGCAAAAGACAGGGTCCAGTGGAAAGATTCAGAGGGGAATAGAGCGGGGGTACTTCAGCCAACCAACCAGACGTGGAGTCAGTTCAGTACTTCCTGACTACAGCCAGAGAACAGCTATGGATCTGGGTTTATGAATTGCTTGCAATAGGGCTATAGGAAATGAGAGATTAAGGAAATGAGTCATTAAGTGATTACAAAGACATGTGGAGCACACACAGTTGTGGCCGCCAGTAACAGAGCGTTGAGCAACCGTAAATTTCTTCTACAGGGGTTTTGGGAATGTTCCTGCTGAACTTGTATGCAGTAGTGAGTTACGGTTCGGTGGATGTAGTTGAAATGAACCGGTAGCAAGTTTCAGTCACTCTTAGCACAAAACCCACAGAAGAGTTTTCAACAACTCAAAGTCACCCTTTTGATAGCAGGCCTGGTGACCAGTCCCAGGAGAAATATTGTAACAATTAAGAAACAGTCGTCCTCTGACACAGTAGGATTTAGGTCTGGGCTTCAGTATGGATGAGGAAGATTTAACCGAGGCTCAGTTAAAACCTCTTTGTCGGGGCCAATATCCAAAATCTGACAATGTAGACCTATGCTAGAACCAGCTTCTGACTCAGTTTCCACACCTCTTCCAACAGAGGCCCCAGCAGCTGCTCTTCTTCCTGCAAGATGTTTCTCCGGTGTGCTGGGACTGGCATTCAGTGTTGTGACATGGGGAAGCGTGGATAACTGGGTCCTGGGTCTGCAGACAGCAGGGTAGGGAGGAGAGTAATGCGGCTGCACTTGTTCTGCAGGTGCACTACCATCAGCTGGTGAGCAGATGCTCTTTGGTGTGCCTGGAGGCCTTTGTTCACACCACAGTGAACCTGCTTCCATTCCCAGACTCTAGGACAACAACCTTTCTGGAAAGGCAGGCCTCCCCCCCCCTTCCCCCACAAAGCCAGCGCTGAAGATCTGTAAACGAACTCTGTTCATTTTAAAAGTCCAGCTCTTCAGAGGCAATATGGGAAGCAAGATTCAGGAGCTGTCATCCCAGGCAGCTGCGATAAGTCACAGAGCCCATCGAAATGGACCTTCCATGTGGTTTGGCATCAAAATACATCTTTTTAATCCTGTTTTCTGGGAAGCACAGTCAGGAAAAAAAGACCTGAAATACAGGGCAGGGCAGCCCTGCTGCCTACTATCAAACACAGACTCGCCTGCTCTGTGTGACCTTCTTGGAGATTCTTGCTAAGGCATCCTGTTCCAAAGCATGTCACACAGAAGGTCCAAACCCCTTCTGCAAACATGTTGCCAAGCAGTCAAATACTATGGAAGGAGGAAATGAGGCAGTCAGGTATCTCTGATGCTATCCTAATGGCTTTACTAAGGACATACTTAAAGTCCTGGTAGCCCAGATGCAGGAGAAAATAAAACAATATGAGACAGGTTCTTTGAGTCCTTTCTGAGACTTTCTCCACAGTATTTTGCCTCCAAAGTGTGTTGGTTCTCTACCAGCACCTCTGCAGGCTGCAAGTGCTGGCTTTCAACCTGGCTGTAATGCCCTGTGCCTTGTTTACTGCTGGTTTCATCTCTCCTACATCTGACTTCCCAGCCCACTCCCCAGCCAGGAGTATAGACACAGAGAAACAAGTGTAGCTGGTTTCTCCCTCTACCCAGTAATAGGCTGTCATGTAATAAGGCCTCTCAAAACAGGCATCCTGGTTAAAAAAAATCAAAAAGGCCCATTTTCATTCCCCTTCTCAGTTTTATTTCATATTCACATTCAGCCTCCTCAGATCCTTGATGGTCTTCCAAGCAAACAGTATTTTGGGTGTATACTATATTGTCTCACACGGAAGTTTATCGCATCTGAGCAAAGACTGAAGTCAGTGCTTATAATGAAGTTTGATTTCACCCGCTCCCCAACCTAACAACAACTCAATCTCTGCACATAGAATGCAAAGAAAAGGCATGTCCTATTCTATTTTGCTCCCTCAGTTTCCCTTCTATCATGAAGCTAGCTATCTTAGGAGGCTGAGACACTTCCAGATTCTCAGCAATGGGCTGGTAGTCGGGAGAAGATGGAGCAGAAAATCCACCATTCATGCTACAGCAGCAAAGCAATAATCCAAGAATCCATGTGTACATAAGAGGCTCAGTATATGAGAGTTCCTGACCCTATGACTTTAATTCTGACTAGATAAGAGAGCCAAAGAGTGGGAGGTGAAACAGAAGCCCAGAGAGTTGAAAAGATTTGTCATAGTCCATCTGGGACTGGTGCCAAGGCCTTCTAAGCACAGCTGGGTGATGATATTATGGTATTATTATTAATAATAATAATAGTTAATGTGCCAAAATCTAGTGTTAGGTAGGACTAAAAGAGATCACCAAACTGAGAAGAGTGTGGCAAATATTTTCGGCCAAGGAACATATCAGTGTTGACATCTTTCAAAATCTCTCAGGCGTTTTCAAAACACAACTTTTAGAGAGGTTTTGAAATGGTACTTTACAACTAAAAATAGGCACTGCATTTAAAAGCAACAAAAGAAAAAACCCAACTTTCTAAATGGTCTAAATAACTAAGAAGTGTAAAAAGACTTTCCTTTTCAGTCCAATGAAACATTTCATTCAGATCCAAAATCAACCTTTTCTTTTCATCCAAAACCTCAAAAGATTATCATGTCAGTTGAGCCTTTTTTCCCTTCTGATTTTCCATTTTGGTGACCAGACCAAAATATGTATCACTCACCAAGCTCCACTCATAAATCCTAACAAAAAAATGTGTCCCATGGACTACATTAAACTTTATTATGTAGACTTTTCAACAATGAAAATCTCTCTCCCAGGCATTTTAACTACATCACCACAGTAACTATCCTACCATGCTACAACTTCTACTACAAGATTTCTTTGTTGCATAGATAACTGTGACCAAGCCCCTGCTAACGTAATTCATGAGAGGGAGCAGCATGATTGAAACAATACTCACGCTTCATGGTTGACCTCTAAACCTATCATAAGTCACAAGTGTCAAAATCAAGCAAGGTTATACAGGGGAGGTTATGAAATTTCATCACTTCTACAAATTCTGGATTTTCTATGCTGTAATGACAGTCAGGTGACTTGATTGTGTATGTCCTGATGAAAAGAAAAAATTTACTTTATTTTGGCTCTTTTTCATTTCTAGATGATGCTCGCTATTTCTACAGTTTATCCGCACTGTCTTTAAAGAAGTTCCTTTTTATTTCGTTTGTTAGTATTGCTTGGTATGAGACAATGCATCAACACCTTTCATTCTGAGCAAATCCAGCCAAGAGGCATATCAGGAAGATTTTTGCTCCCTAATGAAATGTAGAGGGGAGTCCAAGTAGCTGTTTCACAGCACAACGTTTACAAAAGCTCAGGAAAGGAAGGAGAAAAGGCATGTGCCTGCAGCTGATGGTGAAAGCAGGAAACCGAAACAGAAGTAAAGTAACTGATCTAACAAGAATCCTACCCAGACATCGGTCATCCACTCTTCTTGCAGAAAATGCCAGGTGATCTTAAATGACAATGAGCAACTGGAGCTGCAGTTACGTCTTGTCAGAAAAGCTCCCTCTGCTCTCTGCTGAACCTCACCTCCTGTCATGGGAACATTTTCTCTTCTCACAAACACGTCAAGATCCACAGGCAGGACAGCTTAACACCCTGTTGTGTCTGATGTTGTCTGAGGGGAAAGAAGTCCCACTAATCACTAAGCCTCTGCAGCTGGTCCTGCCTTGCCCTCCAAACACTCATTGTACTCAAAGCCCTAGATCTGCAGAGAACAGAGGAGCAGGTATGAATTTTTCGATATATCCAAACTGAGGTTAGAAGAATACACCTAGACAGACCCAACAGAGTTCTCTAACTCCTTGCTGGAGTCACATAATTACTTCCAGGGTTTCTCAGAAATACCTGGAGTTTCCCAGACAGAGTTGCCTTTGAGAAGCTGCATGGTGACTCTATCAGGAGCTCATTAATTCTGCCCCATATGAAGTCATGTTGTCCAGAGAGTGATAACATGCTGAAGAGATAAATCAGTTTGGCAGAGCCTTGCCTTCAGCTTGCACAAACATCAGTGTAATCCAGGGAGCCCTCAGAAAAACACATGTGTATACTGAAGGCAGGATTTTCTTTTTTCTTTTTTTCTTCCAGGAGAATTAAAATGAATGTCAATAAATTCAGGTGGCAGAGCACAGAGAGGAAGAGAAAGCAATAATGCTAAAAACACAACATCAGCAGGAGACCTATGGCTCAGGAGACCTACCAGAGGAATAAAGATTGAGAGCTATATCCAGACTGGCCACAATAGGTGCCATAACATACAGGCAGCAGCTACTTTTCTCCACCTATTCGGGAGGAAGCCAGGCTCTGACAATCCATCACTGTAACTCACTAAATACGATCACAAACTGCAATGTTTGCCACCGAGACCGGCAGTGTGGCACATATGAGATGAGATGGATGGTCAATCTTATCTTACTGTACTTTGATCTTGAGATGCCAACAAGACATCTGACAATGTCACCACACAAAGCACTTGATTTCCCATTTCCTGGCTGCTTTTCTGGAAAAAAATATTCAGGCTCAGTAAAGAAGTAATAAGGTGAAATTTGATGGTCTGTGTTTGCACAGGAGTTGAAACCTGGTATTCAGATCTTCTGGCTTTACAAATCTGGATGATCTGTAGAAGATTTCTATGCACAAGGTCGACACTATAACAAGCGGCAAAAGTATTCTCTACACAAAGAAATATTCTGTAGGAGTCAGTAGATGATGTGCTAGTCCTCATTCTTCACCCCTGGCACTGCATACAGCATGAGACTTCATGTCTCTTCTCTGCCACTATTGTTCTAGTCCGACCCTCTCTAGCTAAGCATTGGTATGTTTCGGAATTTGTAGCACAACTGATATTAATGACATTTCAATATAATTCTGAAACTGTAAATAAAATTAACAAACATCATTGGGATTTGCAACCTCTGAAAGCTTCAGTTCAAAAACTTTTTTTCACTTCCTTTTTCATATCCATTCCAAGGCTCTACAAAGGCATTCAGGTGATATTTATCACTAGCTGTACAGAGCAGTAGTTGTTGCTACTGATGTTTACGTTCCCTTGTATTCAAGAAGCACTATCTGAAATCAAGGGCCAATTATACATATGTGAAATAGCCCCTGGCTTGGAAAAACACCAGAGTGGTATCATGAGGCCCTTCATTGACAACTAAACACATCACTCTAGGTGCAACCCATAAGCCTGGGGAATGCCTGTACTCCTCCGACAGAAACACTCAGTAAGGGTGGTATGAGAAGCAAAAGGGAAGTAAAGTATCCTACCAGAACTTTTCAGGTGAGAAAAGTAACTCCACCTTACTCTCATTATGGCTACAGCAAAAAAAAAGGTTGAAAGAGACCTTGAAGGTCATGCGGAATGTCCTTGCCCAAAGACAAAACTAGGTCTACCCAACAGATATTCTTAAAACTACCCAGCAATGAAGACTCTATATCCTCCTTGTGCAAATCTGTCCCAGAGTTTCCCTGTTCTTACTGCTTAAACCCTCTTTCCCTTTTTTTGATCTTGGGATAATCCATCATGGGCATGGACAGGAGGTGATCCCCCACCAGACTAGCTGTGCTCTCAGTACTGGAAGACCCTGTTCTGTTGCAATGCAATCCAAAACATTTCCACAACATCCAGAAATTTGCTTTGAACATTACTAACTTGGGCACATCAAAAATCAAAGTAAGTGAGTAACCCCATCACAAAAATGAGTGCCTGTGTTTAGAGGCATTCATGCAAGAGGAGACAGGGTGAGCGGTCAGTGATGCGGAGGAACAAAGCAGCTCCTCTGGCCATTGCCAGGATAATGAAAGACCAGTCCTAGGAGTTTGCTCCAGCAGTTTTAGAAACAATAATAATAGTCCTCCCCCTCCCAACATGCTAAATCTGATCCTTGCTAATGTGAATTAATACCAGGTTTCAGTTCAGCCACTGGGGTAATGTGATGCTCTGGAGTGCTGTAATCCTAAACAGAGCATTAGGAGAGCAGCTCGCACCACAGCTGTGGCTCCTTGCAGGTGTTTCTTCCTCAAGCAGCCCCTTCGGCAACAAGTCTCTGACTCTGCATGAACAGCATGGGGGGTAACTCTCTCCTGGTCAGACAATAGGCTTCCCTGGAAGAAACAGGCTGGTCCAGTGCTGGTGGTACCAGGGCAGGTGGGGAGGGGGAAGCCTGAAGTGATATGGATCTCTGTTTACTATGCACAAAAGGGAGAGAGAAGCAGGTGAATGAATGAAACGGATACCTCCGTGTGACCCCCTTCCCCTGTGGACTGGGCACACAGTGCCTAGAACACACGTGCTCTTTGTTCCTGCGAGTGGTATTCCCGTTGCCCCTGTCCCTGCCCCACTGCTTTCACTTATCCTGCCCCCTAAACAAGCCCTGCCTCACACATTTCATCAACAATCCCCACTATTCATTTTTCAGGGGCACCAAAGGGAAACAGAAGTCTCCTAAGCAAAGTTCTGCCTCCTTTGGGACTGTCCTGACTTCCCTCCACCCATCCTTCACCACCCTCCTCTCCTAAGCCTTGTATCGTGCCTGTCTGCAGTCACAACTCAATATTGGGTTACAGAAGGCCTCCAGCTGACCCGGTGGGTTCATCTTGTAAAAATACCGCCTGTGCCATTGGTCTCTCTGATTACTCCTGGCTCATAACAGGTGGGGCTGCCAGCTCGAAGGGGTAGGGCAGGATGGAAGAGCTGCTCTGTAGCTGTGTACTCTCCTCCCCCTTGGAGGCAAAAAAGACCCATTTATTCCCTCTCCCAGCTTTGTCTCCAGAGTCTTGTTTTTTTCAGAAAAGGGTTTTGTGTAAGTCACAGAATCACAGAATGTTTGGGGTTGGAAGGGACCTCTGTGGGTCATTTAGTCCAACCCTCCTGCCGAAGCAGGCTCAGCTACAGCAGGCTGCACAGGACCTTGTCCAGGCGGGTCTTGAATATCTCCAGAGAAGGAGAATCCACAGTCTCTCTGGGCAACCTGTTCCAGTGCTCTGTCACCCTCAGAGGGAAGAAATTCTTCCTCATGCTCAGCTGGAACTTCCTAAGCTTCAGTTTGTGCCCATTGCCCCTTGTCCTGTCGCTGGGCACCACTGAAAAGAGCCTGGCCCCATCCTCTTGATGCCCACCCTTAAGATATTTATAGGCATTTTTAAGATATTTATAGGCATTTTTTTAAGTTCAGTACCACCGGAGTCAATGGAGGGACACCAACAGCACTTGCCTAGCTGTATTTCCAGCACAGCCTCTTTCTGTTTAGATGCAGATCCCCGTCAAATTCCCAGCTGACTTCTGTGATCTTCTCATCACTGCAGAAACAGGTTGGAAATTTTATTAGTCTCACAACAAATTCAGTGCTTCTTGATTGCGACTTGGGCCAAGAAGTGCTCTTTTTGGCTGTTGGCTGTTGGGCTTTCAGTCTTAGTTGCACTCAGGGAGTGGAGAAAAAGCACAGAAACAACCATAAACTAACAAAATACTTAGAGTTGCAGAAATAGATGTTGGAGGGAGGGACTTCTATTTAACTCAAAGTAGTATGTCAGATTTTAACAGTTTGCAATGCTGGTGTGTTTTAGATGTAGATCTTAACTCAATGGCTTGTTCCATTTCCACGATGATGTAACCCAGGGAGTATTGTGCAAAAGAGTTTCCTCTTGTTCTTGAGAACAACTTTACATCCCCCCTGGAATTAGGTAGTCATGGACTGCTTGGTGAGCCAGTGTTGCCTGGGTCAATAAGGAAATGCATAAAAGGTTTCTACACAAAATAGGAGGAATTTATGGCACTAAGCTTATAGAAGTTCTTGAAGAAACAAGAATGGAGAAGCTCCAGGGATGGAAAATGGCCACAATCCTTCTGAAGAGCAGTCAGTAGTGCAAGAATTAATTTTAGAGTTACACTGGAGGACAGCTGAACAGAAAACTAGATTTGAAACTAGCAAATCTATTTCCAAACCCTCTTCCCATCCACATACTTTTAATTTCCTAGTGCATTATTCCAGATGAGACGTAACCAGTGTACAAACACTGGGTTCATTAAAATGATCAGGAATGATCAGGTACTTGGCTGGTGATTTCCTAACCCTCGAACAGCCTGCACTGTATCTGATCTAAGAGACCCAAGGGACCACGGATGGAAACATTGAGAGCTGGGTTTTTCTCCTTCCCCCTTGCAAAGCTGTAATGAGGAATTATTTAAGGATGCTGCCACCAAGCTGGATGCATCCTGCACAGCAGGGGGAAGCTGATGGTAATCATTGACTTTGTCACCTAGAAGACAGACAGCAATCCTCAAAGCCAAGTGGCATAGGAAGAGAAAATCACTGCACCAGCCAGATTGGAGGAGGAGGACTTCAGAACCATTTTTTCAAACAGGGACATTTTCTGTGTCCCCATCAAATAACCTAAGTACTGGCATTTTCACTTTTTATCTAACAGTGATCTCTGTCTTCCTTTGTGCATTTTGCTTTATTTCACAATGAAAACCAGCAAATCGATTAAACTTCCCAGTTCCCATTTTTCTACTCAAGCAGTTCTGCTTGGGAACTCTGGGCAATAAGAATTAACGTATTTTTCAAGAAACACAGACTTGCTGATGAAGACTGAAATATAATTCTAGGTCATTTCTATATATAGATAGTTGCAGATTCTTTTGGAAGAAGAAACTTCTTTCTTGTCTTATACTTTTCCCTGTTTTCATCGGTGTCCTTTAAGTTACACTGTCCCTCACCTAAAACAAAAAAAAGTAAAAAAATCTGCAAATTAGAAAAGGACAATGGTTTGTCTGTCTTTTGCTTCCATAGTGCCTAAAAGAAGCACAGAAGACTTTATATAGTACATTATACTGTATGATATTTGTTTCTACTTTACAGTCTCAGGAACACTACGTCTCTTTATTCTTTTATGTCTCTCTTGCCTGAATTTCTTGGAAAAGGGAACTGGAGTTGTTGCTGAGAATTTAATAGGTTTTGTGTTTAAAATGGACACATTTTCACAAAACTTCATCAGTCCAAAGAGATCTAAGGAGCTGAAAATATATGTATTTTCCCTTCTCCTGTAGGCATAACTGTTTTGATACCTTCATTGTTGTAATCTTGCCAATTTTCCATTTTTGAGTGGAAAGTAGACCAGAAAGAACATGCATTTATAAGTTACAAACATATCAATAAACCTTTTTATAAAAATAAACAACTGAATCCATTTCTCCAAGTACTATAGAGATCCCACAATGACCAACCCCAGTGATGTTTTTCCTTTGCAAGTCATTTTTAAAGATCGTATTACCTTGTTACAATTGGAAGTGTCATCATCATGACTGCTTTGAAATAATAATGCAGGTGACATGATCTACTGTATTTGTTCTTGCTGTAGTACAGTGCCTGCTTGGCATAAGGTTAGTAAAAGCCTTAGGAGCTGCTCTGGGGATGAATTTGGCCTGCAGGGGTCTTCCATTTACTTTGATTTATTGTGATCATTCAAAGTGTATTCTCATTTGGATGGTCGGGGATTTACACACATAGCTTCCATTAACATTAAAGGGCGATACCATTAAGACAAATGTACAGTTAATCTCTAGCACTGTGGAGACAAAAATACACCTCAGAGAGCACTCTGGCTTGGCTAGAAACGGTCATTATCTGTGTTTCATTTCACTGCATGGAGCAGCTTTAAAAGGCAGCTTCATAATTTTACTGCCGCTACCCTGTATTTCTTAGTGGGAAGGAGAGGAGAGAAAAGGGGGAGCTATGGATAGGAGAGCTGAAGGAAAATAAGATTGCTTCCTTCAAGACCCGGCATGCAGACAGTGTTTCACACAAATAGCAGGGAGGATTAGATGATTTGTGATCTCTTTCCTGGATTGCCATCATTGCAGGACTGCTTCTGAACACCAGGGCACTTGCTGCTTTTATTTTAGTAGTGTCACAGTAGCCCTTGGAGAAGGAGCTTCCTAATCTTCTGCCAAATTCATCCCAACAAATAGATTTTTGTGAAACAAGAGGTGATCCATACCCAGAAGAGCTTGCAACAGACGAAAGAGTAGGGTCAGATGGGAATTAAAATCTTAAGAGGCAGGAAGCATCTTTTCATTGCTCTTCTTCTACCAGCAGGTTTTAACATCACTGATGTTGCATACTGTGTTATGTTTTTTCCCAAGTAAATGCCTAAACAAAGAAAGAGTCAGGAGGTGGAGTTGCCCCAGAAAAGCTCCGGTCAATTATCCAGGAAGTTCAGAAGAAGGTGACATTAAGACAAGTAACAGAGGAGTGAAAACTCTTACTCCAGGGCTATTAAGCCTCATAGCTTGTTTCTTATCTGCTAAGGTTTGGCCACAAGAATTGAGTGCCAACCCCTTCAAAAAGCACATCTAATAGTGACAAACCCTATGCCAGTCTTTGTCCCAGGCTGACAAGTCTCTCTTGGGGGTGCTAACTGACTGGTTTGTGGAAATAAAACCCTGGCTCATATACCAAGACCTCTTTCTTGCAGATGTCTGTCACCAGCTGAAACGGCTCACTGAGTCGTTGGTACATTAAAATCAGAATTTAAAAAGCACATTCATAATCTAGCCCTATTCAGCCAGTGGCCGCATGGTGTTCAAAACTCCCAGCACCCTGGGTTGTGACTTACTGCGTGGTTACTTCACCACTAGCAATCAAAACTACACCCATGCCTCATCCAGAAAATCATGGGCAGGGAGGCATACAGAACTCAAAGGTCTGTCTCACAGGTCTTTTCTCCAAGTCTTAAAACTGGCCTCTGCATGATACAGTTGCTTTCCATGCTCTCCTAATTGAAGAGATGTTATATCTGATTTGTGGACCACCCTGCTACAGAGCACCCATAGCATGGTAAGATGCCCAAAGGAATCAGTCAGGTGGACCTGACCTGTTCGACCATCACAAGCAACAAGAAACTGAGGTAGTGCAGTGCAGTGGACATAGCACAGAACAGTGACTTTAGCCCTCGGCTTGAGGAAGGTACTTCATCTTTTCACTGCTTTCTCTTTCTTTCCTCACATTCTCTCTACATCTCTGTTGCAGCCAGTGTAAATCATTGAAGCTAAATCACAGGAAAACAACTTGTACGTGCCTACATTAGAGGCTGGCACCAGTTTTTTTCTCAGTTGATTTAGTGAAGCCATTTACATCACCACCATAGACCCAGAGACACTTTGATTTGAGCAGGGACTGTGCCTTTGGTTTTATTCTGTCCACAACTTAATTATTACATTGGACACCGTGACACATTTTAAGTGGTTCCCTGTCTTCAGCTGTAACTGAATATTGCGTTTAGATAGCCCATTAGGCTCTCTTGCTATGGTAATATGGATTCTGTATTTCAAACACCTCTAAACAGTTTTCCACTCCTGTGGGTGAACCCAAGTTTGTAAATTTTGCTTTGCTGCACAATGTCATTCAACAACCTGACCCAGTAAAACTCCTATAGATCTCACAAGACCCCTGGCAAAATGCAGAAGAGAAAATATTCTATTTAAACAGCAAATGCAAACAGTGAGGAGAAGGAGGTGGAGTATTAATGCGGGTATCTTTTAATTGCTTTTAAAGCTTTTTGTCTTCTTCTTCTCATTTCCCTGCCGTCCAAGACCAGAATATCATGCATGTAAGAGAATCCGTTCCGATTAGAAGTTTTCACACAGTGAAAGTCCCCTGAGACCTATATTTCATCTCAACTTTCCCCACTGCATTAAACAGAGGGTTTGATTCTGGAAAACAGCAATCGAAATTCTCTCCTCCTGCACTCAGCACTGGAAAGTAATGAGAATTGAAAATTCCAAGGCTTGATGTGAAACTGGTGTTGTCTGGACTGAAACTGCTTATGAGAGAACAGGTTTTGGGAACGTTTCCACATTCACATGTTTATTTATCATTCTTTTTAATTATTCTTAGGTTTGTGATTTAGGGAAGAGAAGGTGGGAGGAGGAAAAAGGAAAGAAAAAAGGGAGTCAGTAGCTTGGCAGCACACAACCTAAATCTAAACACCGCACACACTCGCTATACCCTGGAAAAACCTGGATCTTATACAACAATTTCTGTAACAACATCACTTGGATAAACCAGCAACTTGGAAAGAATCTTTGCTTTCCTAGAATTCATGTAACTAAGAGATAAAATGACCTTGAGGGATGGCAGATTTCCTTGTAAAACCCATTAACTCTTTCAGAGCCAGCCTCACTGAAGATCCCCTTTATCCACTCTCTGGTGAAACAGACAGGACAGCAGGGTCTGGCCAAAGCCTGCCACTGGGTCTTCTTGCACTAACATCACCGTAGTTCACATCCAGCGTCAGTTCTGACGGGGACTTAAAAACATCCAGTCAGCATCATCTGTGAGTGCTGACAAACTTAATGTAAACAAGTGACTTGACCCATCTCTACACTTCCCCATTCAGATGACCTCAGAGTTGATGACTTTGATCCACTTCATTGTCCTTTGAAATGAACTGGCAGCCAGGTTAGCACAAGGTCTCTCCCGAAGTGGTAGACCCTTGGATTCCTCTCTTGAAATATTTCTGTCTCCATGGTCCTGCAACGGTGATTTTTAAGAGGAAAATGAGGAATGAGACAGTCAGGCAGAAACCAGTCATATCTGCTGTGCAACTGCTTCAGAAACAATCAGTCCTGTGAAGAGCAGAACTGACTGAGTGTGGACTCTGGGACATAATGTTATTTGGCTGGATTTTCTCCTGTTGAAAAACAGTGTTTTCCCTGCTGTAACTTTTCCCTTCAGAGGGTTTCTTTTTCCTCTACCCTAGTTGCCTATTTTCACAATAATAGTAGAAATACAATGCTTCTTTTCACCCTCTGTCGGTTTTAATGAGCGGACAGATTCAAGGTTATTAGTGGGTGACTGACAGACAGTGAATAGTAATTCCTGTCTGCTTGAAAAAGAGTAAGGAAGAAAATTCAAAGAGATCATGGAAGCAGCTCATTGGGATAATTTAGAGGGAACAGATAAAAGGGGCCACTTGTGAGGGAGAAGCAGCAGAAGCTGAGGGCTGGATAGTTTTTACTGGTTACTCTACACCCAGATGTTGTGTCTGTAAGGGAGACTGTTTCATACTTCAGCGTATTTCTACAAAGAGACATTCTGACACTTCTCTCTCATTTTTAAATGATAGTCTAAGACCAGGTGCTGCAAATCTTTTGGAATTAAAGAACTCCATGGAGACCCCTTTCCTAGAGCAGAGGTATTCCAGCTGTGCTTAGACAATGCTGACATCCACCTTCCCTTAAATTTGTCATCCCTTCTGCTCAGAAATTAGGACTTTCCTCCCTTCCTTGTACACAGTCCTGGGTTTAACCCAGAAACGTCTGCATTTCACTGCCAGCTGAGCTGATGCAGAGGGTTGAATATTCCCTTCTGCTTCATCAGGAAAAAGTTGCTTAAGCTATCAGAAGCTGGATGCGGAAGAATTCTCTTTTCTGTGTATTCTTCAGCTGTCACTGCTCTGCAAAAGACCATTTAACCAAGCTCCAGCAAGACCTTTGAAATGACAGGATGGAAGGGTCTACCCGCTCAGCCCTTGTTCCCTGATGAGCCTATAGCTGTTCATGAACATTTCCCCAAGCTGCTGCAGCTTCATGCGTTTCTCTGCAAAGAGAGAGCAGTGTTAAAATCAGAGCTGCTGATGGAAAAGCAGCAAAGAGCTAGATGTGCAGGGAAGGGGGGACTGATGTGGCTGTCCCACTACTTCGTCTGTGTCAGAGGTTTGCATGACTGAGAAACAGAGAGAAAGACAAATGGATTGTATACTCCTTTCCCCAATTCCTCAGTCCTAGTAGAAAGGTGAAAGACAGAGGTCTACAAAGCAACAAAGCAGTGGTTCAGCTAGGCCAGAAGCTTGTGCAGCAACTCTGCAAAGGCTCATAGAAATACATACCTCTTTGGCTGCTGGAACCTGTCTGACTGCCAGAGAGGACATAAGCCAGAAGACCAGGTCACCCAAAAAACCCCCAAAATAAAAAAGAACCCAAAACCAACAACAACAGAAAGAAAGAAAGAAAGAAATAGCACACAGCCATCCTCCAAAATAACAACACAATCAGCCCCATGAGAGCTGCATTGAAGCTAAGGGAGCCCCCACCAGGGATGAATTTGCCCTAGTGTAATTAATTCCTCTTTGGAAGGGTTGCCAGCAGGGTTCTCAGATTAAAATCTCTTTCTCCTCCAATAAGAAGAACCTCCAGGAGCTCAGCATCTCCCCTCCCTTCCCCACAGCGTGAAGCACCAGTCCAAGTCCCAGTGTGAGACTTGAACCTACAGTGACCTCCTGAGCCCTGCAGTGAAGGACGTATTAACCAATGAGTCATGTTGACTCTGGCTTGAATCTAAATGGGCCTCTTCTCTCATACCAGAGAAACCACGTTCACACAGCCGTGGATGTTGCTTGTATCGGATAACCCTTCGTACAAGAGCTGGGTGGTGCTTGTTGCTGTCATCCTTGCCTGGAGGAAAGGGGGCAGCAATGGGGTAGGGATGTCAAAATCCAGTTACTCCAGAAGATACATCCTCTCTGTAATTTAGGATGTAGAAGAAATTGTCATCCAATTTGAACAGCAGAGACTAAACTGGCCGTCTGGTTAATGAAGAAGATGACTTCTCTTTCTCTGTGGGTGGCCTTTTCTTTGTGATGTTCGCTTTGCATCTTTTTGACAGGTCACTTTTTACTTCCTTGTGTGCCCATCCAGTACACAGCCAACTCATCTTCCAGTTTTGATGTGCCACTATGGAGGTACCTTTGGGCCTTCCAGTTTGCCTCCTGCTGTTGGCTAGCTAGCAGAGTCAGTGACCACTCATGGCTAACTTTCTCCAAGCTCCTTACAGAGACACCAGCCACATGGGATCTCCGCATCCCTTCTGCAGGTATTGGCTGAGTGAAGCTAGAGCAAAGTATGAGCAGACATTCAAGCAATGCTCCGTGGAAATCCTAGGGAATGAGAGTAGGAGTTTATGACCAAAGCAGCTAGTGACATTCCTGGACCATGGCTGGGAGGCGGCAGCTTTCAGATGAGAAGCAAGACCAAGTCAGCCACCCAGCCACAGATGCTGTGAGAGGGTCTGTGACTCACCAAGAAAAAGGAGAGATTATTGTCACCTGGCAGGATGCCTACTTGACATTATACAGAAGGGATTTTACCTACTACTGAAAAGCAGCCTACTCTCAGCTGGATGGAGCAGCTGGTCAGCAGGACACTTAATCACACTTCACTCGAGGTACTCAGGTGGTTGAGAGTTTAATGCAAGATAACACTCCATGTCTGGGTAGGGCATTCTGTATCCAATTATAAGTACAATCTGATGAACTCCAGTTACCCATGCTGATATTTGCCAGGATGCTGACCATTTCGAACAGAGGTTATCCTCTGTCTGATTCTCTCTATCTGCCTGATAACCAGCAGGATATTTGTGCTAGAATATTTCGCTTTTGCCTGCCTGCTGGTCTTTCTTTTGCAGCTGAACAAAGAGAGCATTGTTTTCAGGATATCAAAACTGATTTCACTTTGATGGGCTTAAATTACCAGCTATATATCAAGTGAAATATATATCAGCCAGACCAGCACCTCCTTTCCCAGCTCCTGCATCCACCCACCTCCTGCCCACCAGCAGAATTTCAGCATCTACTCACACGAACCTCACGCAATTCTGAACCCTCACTGATGCTGTCTCGTACATATTGCCATCCCTCATGGTCTGCAAGGAAATGTGAATTGTCATTGATAGGAAACCTAAGAAAGCAACAGAGAGATTTACTGGTGAGGAAAACACTAGTTTTTCCTTTCCTTATTCATATTGTGGTTCACTGGGCTGTCATGTAATGCAAATAACATTCATGATATTAGCCTGTACTTAAAATAAATGCTTCCTGTGGTTCTTACATATCTCCATTTCATCATGTAACACCTGAAAGAAAAAAAAAAGTAAGGAAAAAAATTGTTCATTGCCTTCTGTACGCTACTGATGCACATGTTTGTCCTGCAGACATCAGTGTGTGGGCTGCACAGCTGTAATTCTGATTTCTGTGTGCTGTGCCTTTAAATATGAGTAGACAGCTTGCCTGTAGGATGGGGAGGGTGTAAATCTGGAAAGGCATTTAAGAGAAAGGAGAAAGAGTTACCTTTTGCGGTGTCATTCCTGTAGGAAAGCACAAGACAGAACAAATTCAATGGGAAACAAGTCCTCCAACCTGAAACCCAGCTACAGTGTTTATCCAGAGCAAGCAAAATCAGATAAACTTCCTCAGCCAGGGCTGTTCTCCGAGGAAACCTCTTCTCCAAGAGCTGACTCTGCTGCACAGCCAATTAGATGACCCTGCGTAAGGCCAGCTGTTTCTGCGGCCAGCAGCCCCACGGTGGAGCATTGCAACTAATGCCATGCACAGATCCTTCTGAGAATGATCATTGACAGCACAGCTGATAGGTCTCCGACGCACATGGCAGCCACATTCTCCACGCTGACCTGAAGGAAACACCAGTCTGGCCAGGGATACGCGGCCACTCCCCCGCCACACACCCACCCGCCTTGTGTTTTGCAACTTCTTCATCCCATCGGTGCCAGGGAGTCTCCTGTAGATGTTCTGAGACAACAGTTTCTAAGCAGGTTAGGTCTATACCACAGGACAAAGGGCAGTTTGAGAACAGAATTAAGCACCCTCCAGCTTTTAGCTTCATCACACTGTTGGCTGCAGCTCAAGATTAAAATGCCTAGGCTTGGGTTTAGGATGGGTTAAACTTGGAATAACTCTTGATGGGATGGAACGTAGCCTAAGGCATCATCTACAATTCCCATTTGTGCAGACTCACGTGAACAAGAGCTCGGGCCCAATTTAAGGCAGCAAACAAGTTCCTACCCTGGCAGTCAGCCTACATCCATGCCCACGCGCATGGGCTTGGGCCCATGCAAACATACCACAGTGGTTCCATAGACACCGCTGTGTAGCAGTTACACTCAGCTTCTCTTACTTTATATGATTTCCAAGCTCTCCATACCCATGCTATTATTTTCCTTTTTCATTTTCTTTCCAAATAGAGAAGAAGGACTTGTCCAGAATCCAGCAGCAAGCCAACACCAGAGCTAGGAGAGTAACTCAGCCCTTCTGACTCCAATGCCGCAGGCTTCATCTGCTAGACAGAAGTGCTGGTCATGTTTGAATAATGACATTATCTCTGCTAGACTAGTCAAAGCCCAAAAGTGAGTCATTTTGTTCCATCATCCCCTCCATAGGTTTCAATAGATTGCTGCATAGGTGACTGGAGCAGTTGCCTATAACATGGGATATTATTGATTTCATTTGTTTGGGATGTGGGGTGTTTTTTTGAGATCACAGCTGAAAAAAAAGCAAACCATCTATTGGTTCCTTTGGGGTAGGAGGTGGACCACAAACATCTTGCTGCCACTGTTCTCTGTTTTTTTTGTTGCATGCACACACTGTCATTTTAAAGAATCCTTAGCAATAAAGGTAGAGCATATAGATCAGATGTAAACAGGTTAGAAATGTATTGCTGTGGTTCTGTGCTCTACATAAACCAGGAATGACATCAAAAGACTGCATGGTCATGTTCATTATACAAGATTTGGGCATGTATTTGGAATGAACGTTGATACAGAAGTCAACAAGAGACAGAAGACGCTACCGGTCTGGTTACTCAAAAAATGGTTTACTAATATCGTTTAGGCTTATCCACAGGAGAAGACACAGCCATGCTAGATTATTTAGTTGGTTCTGTCAAAGAAGAAGCCACAGCATAAATCTCTCTGCTCCTTTCATCTCACACAGAGAGAATCAGAGTTTTGTATTTGTCAATAACTTTACCACTTGGCAGTTTTAGATAACCTGCATGGAGGCAGAGCAATGCCAAAGGATTTTATCCTGGAGCACAAGGCTCCAGGGACAGTGGTGAACGTAAGCTTTAGGTGTCCCATACCTACCGGTAGGATGTTTCCAATAGCAACATTTTATAGCCTGTCCTTTTCAGATGAACCTGTCGTGCTGTTGAGACAGAAAGAGGTTGTGTGTCCCTGCTGTGTTCCTCAGCAGGCTTCTGAGCTGCCCATAAGCAGGTGAATTCATGTCAGCATCTCTATCTCCAGGACAACCGTCTCAGCCATTGCAGGGGACACAAATACAGGTGTTATTTAGGCTATATTTGTCAATGGTTGTGGCTTTGCGGAAGCTGCGCCATGTTGGGTCCAAATCAATATGTCGGTGAAAGGCTTAGAGATCTTCTCTTTACCTTGCAGCTACTAGAACATACATGGGGACAGAACTGAGTCTCTTAATTACATGTCATGGCTTTGTGACTCTGATTTCTATTTGTTTGTGCACGTAAACAGACAACCACACTTGGACTGGTCTCTTGACAGTGCTGAATACCACACATCCACCTCATGACTTATGGACAGGTGAGGGTTTTTACACTTGTCCTACATGGCTGGCAGACATCTATAGGTTCCCCATCATACCTTGCTAGAGAAATATACTCTAGGTGTCTGCCTTTGTTCCTGTGCTGAGACGGCTCAAAGGCCAACACATTTCAGAAGTGATAAGAGCTCTGTACAATGCTTTTGTTTATGAAATCCCTTTCTTCATTCAAATTTCCCAACTGCCTTGTTTATTTACTGTAAGGCAGACTGGAACCTCCTCTGGTTCAATATTAGGTCTGGATCTTGCTGTAGGTCTTGCGCCCCTTGAAAAGAAGTTTTGCAAAGGATGGTTATTTTTTACACTGCAAAGAAATCAGACCAACATCTCTGCCGGTGCCTGGAGTCTAGTTTTCCTTCTGCCAAGAGGAAGAAGAAATCACACTGAAAATTCTGCACTGTATGGCACATGCTCTTATAAAAACAGTCCCAAAGAATTGCACCAATGCTTTTTCAAATGTCTGAAAAGACATTTGTCAGACTACAGTGAGTGATGGATTAGGAAGAGAGAAAAGACAGGAATGACACATTAGTTTTACTTGTTTTCACAGACAAGGACTTTGTGGATGAAACGACTTGCCCCCAGGAGAAATCCTGGAAAGAGGAAAAGCACCTAGACATCCCTTTTGCTAGTCCCCTGTCAAATTCACAGAGATAATCCAAGAACACAGCACTATCAGACTTGTCGTGACTCTGAATCAGCGACCGCTTCTTGCATGTCGTGAGCTTGGTCCCTCATGTGGGGTTTAACCTCCAATTGACCTTTCTTGGTGGAATTGTGAAGAGAGGAGGTAATGGGTTTTGGAGTGCTTTACTTCAGAACCTGCCAGACTAAATCCAGTTCATACCCAGAGGTGCTGAAAGTGGTTAGCATCTGAGGGCTGCTCAGCAAATCACTGATCTCTGGTCCCCTTCCTTTGCAATGAGTGTCCAAGGAACCACCTTTGTTGCTGGCTCCAATTTGTATCTTCTCTGCCAGTGTTAGGCCTGATCTGCGTGACCTGTTGTGCCAGTAAAAGCTGCCTTCTGTCAGCACAGCCTGTGTCCACACCCAGTGCTGAGGCCTGGAAGGGTGTAGAACTTTGTATTTCTCTTAAGTACCCCCCCAAAAAACCTTTCCTGGCACCATGTTCAGATGGAGAATGATGCATTTACCCTGCCAGTCCAAATAGTGCTGGAGCAAGTCTCCCAGAATACCATTTGGTCCCAAATATTTTCAAGATCTAATCACATCTTTGAATACCACTTCTTGGAGCAAACGGAGGCCTAACCACAAAGCTCTCATCCACATGGAGCCTGGTTCTGCTACACATAGACGTGTTCCTGTGCTTCCTCAGCAAGGGAAGCATTTAGCACAACACAGAGGGGAGCCTGACTCCCAAGTAAAATTTTTGTATCATGAACAGAGTCCTGCAGACCTGGCATGCCCCAGTGTGAGTGCAGAAATAAATGCCTTCAAAGGCACTGGGGCTGGTCAGATGATGCAGACAGACCTCCAGGCCAGGGCTGCGTAGGTGGAAAGTGGGGACTGCTAAAGACCATACTCTGCCAGCCCACTGAAGAAAGACAAGCCTTCTCTCTTTAACACTCTTGTTAACCTACTGCCAGAGCACTCACTGACACTGAAGTTCAGGAACTATTTGCAAGCCATCAGAAACACCTAGTGCAAAATTAGTCCGCTGTTGAGTTCACAGAAAGCAGTTGTTCTAGCTGCTTGTGGAACCTCAAAGTCTTTCCTGTGCTAGAAGCTGAGGAAAAAATATAGTTATGGGATGGTCCTTCATTGCTTGGTTCCTCCCTCCCAGTGAAAAAATTACAGGTAGACAGGGGGGCAAACAGTCTGCCAAAGCTTCTGGTGTGGGGTTTGCAGATCAGTGGGAAATGCTATAAAGGGGAAAATGGAAACCCACTTCCTGAGATACTGAAAACATGACTGGGCAATGTGCAAGAGTGGTTATTTAGGAACAAGTTTTCAATGGGGTGATATGACTTAACGTAAGCTTTGGATGTGATATGTCTTAATATGAGCTTTGGGTTTCATCAGATGGTTTTCCCCTTTGAGGGGTGATGTCTAAATAAACAGGGCTGAAACGGATTTACTGCCAGATGTCCAAGGCCGGCTCTAACACAAAAGACCAATTTAAGCAAATTAGAACTGAGCTCTGGGTTAGATGTCCCAAAGGCTCCAGAATGTGGTTATTGACCCATCTTGAAAGTGCCAGCCTTTCCTCTTAAACACATCTTGATGCAATCCTAAAAGCCCAGGTGAAGAAAGGAATATCTTTAAAAAATATAATAATACTTCCGTCAGCCCATCACATTGGAATAGGTTTCCTTTTCTTGAACACTTGCAACATCAGAGGGTGGGAACTTGTGTATGCACAGTTAGGCTAGCAAATCCTCTTGGCAGTCTTTCGTATTTCCAAGACGTTTGCAGGTAGTAGCAGATAGTTTATCTATTTTTTCACTTTCCTCTAACTTTCAATGTTTGTTCATTTTTTTTTCTTTACTATTGCTACCCCGTTTTGTAACTGTAAATTGTACACAGCAAGGCTAAATGTGGAAGATAAAAGATGGGTGGAATGTTCAGATTTCTGGGTAAAGAGCCAATTTGTCTTACCTGTGTCAAGTTTTCTCTTCTATCTGGATCTGTCAAGAGCTTCCTGTGAGGTCTCACCATGGTACCAAGCTTGCTTAAACACACATGTATGAGGCGATTCCTTCAGTATGTATGCATGTGTGTAACTGAATGTTTAGAAGAGAGGCCATGAAGTGAGCACCCTTTCAAAAGCCCCTGTTTGTCTTGGCATCTTTCTCCTCTCCAATTTTGCTAATTATTTGACAAACTCTCACTTGTGCGTGATGTCCTTCCAAATGAGAGAAACCTTCAGCCAACTGTGCACCATTATTCAAATCTTCATTTATTTCTCTGCAAAAGCCTCTTCAAAGCCCGGCCTGCTACCCCTTTTTCTGTTTATCAGCCAGCTGTGTTGAGGTTGGCTGCGTTTGGTCAAGTTCAAGGAGAAGAGCTGCCAAAATTATGAGAGCGAGAGCAAGGGAGAGTGAAAATGCCTCTCACCTCACAGGGAGTGAGAAAAGGGAAAATGGCAGCCTCTGGTCCAGGATGCTATAAATAACTATTTTGGCACTGCTGCACAAGAAACAGCTTGGCTAGCCCTCTCATCTCTTCTTCTTCCCCACTGGGTTTATTATGTATGTAACCCTTTGCAGCATTTACTGAGGGAGGAGGCTGTGTTAGCCATAAGATCTCTCTCTAGGTAACCCTTTGCACACCACATAGATCTTCACCATAAGCAAAAAGTCCAAAGGACCAAGTCTGGGTCAATGCTTCTTGTCTTTCAAATGTTTATTCATGCAACAAGTTCTCAAACAGTATCACAGCAGGTGCAAAATTAAGTAGAGGTTGAAAAGTCATGTGTTTCTGTCCCTTCATAGTAATGAACCTACTAAGGTAAGTGAGAAGAGAGGAGGAGAAAACGTCCATTTTCTACTGAAGGAAACGTCTATTAACAAAGATGATGAGCAGGCCTTACTGCAAGAGGCATGAAGGTATTCCTTCAGGTTAGCTGCTGCAAGAATTGTGCAAAACCCCTGGGACTCTTTCTTCAGGAGCGTGGACATCAGGAAGGGACAGCGTCTCAGAGATATCCAGGTAGGGGGAATGGGATTAACATTTAGAAGAATGCTGGGAAAGGCCCCAGGAAAACGCTTCAACCTCTCTGGAGGTTTCGGCAAAATAAAGACTGCCTGTTCTAAGATGCTCCAATATTTTCTCCAGTCTGCAGAGTGCTTCTTAGTTTTGACAAAATGCACACACCTTCTCCACATTGTAAAGAATTTTAAATCAAAAGGGATTAGTGTCATATTCAACAGTCCCTCTGAGCACAGATCAATGCGTTGTGTTTATTTGCCACTGGCATCAAGCTGGGCCAGGCAGAGAGATTAATACCCACCTGAGGCTGAGGGATAAGCCCCTATTACAAAGTCTCTGCACTCAGTCCCCCAGTCTCTGCCTCGGCTGTGTGTTAGGGAACAGAGCCACAAAATATGTGAAAACATAGAGACATGGCTGGTTTGCAAAGAGTTTCCTAGGCAGAAAACACTTTGTAAGAGTCCAGGAGAGAGAAAAAATTCCTTGCAGATCTTCCTACAGGCAAGTTTTTCAAGGGGGCTCTCTGACAAAACCACTTCTTTTCTTTCTTTTTTCAATAAAGTTTTCTTACTGTTGTCTTCTCCCCTCAGAACAGTTTTCTTCCGTCTCTTCAAACAACCTGGACATCATTCGGATCCTCACTGCAGGGTCCAAGGCGAGGGTCCCAGCAGTGACTCCATTTACTGATCTCTCTCCCTCCTTGTCAGCACTTTGGAGGGGTCTTCCCTGGGTCCCTTTGTTCCAGGTCACCCTGACCTTGGCTGCCTTTTAACAAAGTCCTTGGATCATCAGTCGCACACTCTCTTTGTTACTTGATTTGGCCAGCTCTTTTGTTTTCCATCCCCTCTGGTATTCTTGCCAGTCTCCCAGATAGTGCTCTTCCCCACTCCATTTGTCTTTATTTTGAGCCTCTCATGATACCTCTTTCCTAATCTCTCCAGAATTTCTTTTGCTGGGTTATTCTGTTTCGTGCAAGATCTAAGCCACCACTGGAAATATCATCTGCTCATCTTACACTTGCATTGCTCCTGGAAAATTCTCTGTGCAAGTGATCACATTTATCCTGGAGGTGAATGCTTACCAGCAGAGAAATATGGTCCAAAATTTTACACACTTCCTTGGGTTCAAGGTGGAAGAGATATGTTTCAGGGAATCAATATCTATATCAATATCAAAAGATATTTTTCAAGGAACTAATACCTATGTAAAAATATCTCAACTTCAAATACTCCTTGAATGTAGTCCTAGATCAGAAATCCCAGCAGAGGTGCTTTCTTTCTCTGCCATCCTCAAGAAGAACTTTTCATTCATAAAAACATAAGTTAAAGACCCATGACCCTTAAATCCCGTCTCTGAAGCTGGTCATAAGCTGAGACTTACCAAAAGAGTAAAAAGAGGAGAGGCCACATGGAGTGTCTGTGTCTTTGGATGTGCCCTTTCAGCCACTGGCAGCATAGGGACTGACGAAATAGTGATCTTGATGAGCCCACTTCAGTGGACTTAGTGGAAAGCAATCAATCATCAAAAATGCTCTCAGAATAAATACTTCTCTTCTAAATCAAGAATGTCTGGAGACCCTTTAATTTTTAGCATCTTTTGGTAGTAGTTCTTGAAGATAAATTTATCTTAAAAAGTGCCTCGTTGAAATGGGATCATATATCTTTACCTGGGAGACTCAAAGCTGACATATTCATCTGGTGCAGGAATGAGATATTCATGCTAGCTCAGGTGCCTGAGAGCAAGAGTGTAAATTACCACACCAAGTTTCTCATAGCCCCTGCAATAATTCTACCAGCATCTGGTCAGGTTTCCTTAAGAATAGCTCGTTTGCCTCAGATGCAGACATGACGAGAGCTAATCATTTGGGGACATGAACTTACCATTCCAGCATAATATCTAAAGGACACTCTTGCTGGACTAAGCCATTCTATCTTTAAAAGTTTTTCATATCCCTAGCTTGGCCTAGCTGGAGTGAAGACAATGACTAAACTCCGTAACTTTGCATGGAAATTTTCCCCAGAGCAGAAAATCAGAAGGCAGCCATGCAAGGGGCAGTTTTTGTGCAGTNCGTCTCCAGAGCATCCAGTCTTTTCCTTTTGGGATATTCCCTCAGTTTCTGGCTTCACTGGGAGTTTTCAGTAGCAATCAGACTGCCTTATTTCAGATGTTTGTGGAATTGAACAGCAGAGAGAAAAATGCCAGGGCTCAGACCTTTCGCCTGAGAAACGTGAAACTTCCTTTTGATATATTTCCCCTCAAAATGTGGTATTTATTTAACAGGCTCCCTGACTGACTCTGGAAACCTGCTATTTTGACTCAAGAATTTTTCTTAGTGAGTTATACTAGATAAATATAACCGAAGTGTGTGATTATGCTGGGTCGATTAACTCCTGATGTTAAAACAGAACCATTCCTTTGGCTCTGTTCTCACCAGCAATTTGTCACTGGTTTATGTTAAAAAAATCCTTCTCCATGACTGAGTGATGGCAACTTTAAAAAGCCATTAAATCTTGCCACTGCAGTTAGTTGTTCCTGATGTTGCACATTGCACTTACTTGCAATCACGTTTTTTTCCTTTGCAGACAAGGTGCTCTCTGCAAGACCTGAAACTATCACAGCACTGCACTTTCCTCAGCACTTTTCCTGTAGTGGTAGAATCTGTATTACAAATATCCGGTTCCATCCACTTTACTCTGGTGGAAGAGAGAGTCTGAGCTAAATCCTGCAACGTGCTGACTATCCTCAGCTCCTGCTGTCAGCAGGAGATCCCAGAGGAAGAGTGCATATGTGGATCATGCCTTTTCCGATACTTCATGAGTTCTAAGCTGTGGTATTTAAGCCCTGTGTCAGACATGTTATATCACATTCTTGTCTTGTTCGCCCTTCTGTGAGATTACAACAGCATTTTTGTCTCTCTTTTCTGTTTCCCCAGCATGTCTAGTAAGACAACTTCTGCTACACAGTGAATGGTTGCTTAATCTGAATACATCAAAGTGTCACAGTGGGATAGTCTTCATACAGAGTCTTGGTTACACCAAGTTGCTTCCAATCACTGATAAGTACCACTACTGCCAAAACCCTGTAAAAGTGCCAAACACGCCCAGACCTAATCTGTTACATTTCATATTTGGAGAAGAAAAATGCAATTTTGTGCTCTTAAATCTTTTTCTCTTTTTGAAAAAAGCTATAGAGCTAAGACATTTGCAACAACAAAAATCTACTCAGGGCTAGAAAGAGTGGGGAAATCCCTCTAATTCAGTATTGTAGCAACCAGAAGATTGCAAAGAATGGTAAAATGGACTTAACAATCACCCTGCCTCTGATCCCTGTACTTTTGACTTGATGATAAAAGTCCACCTAAGCAATAATTGATTTTATTTTAGGGAGGTACCTGGGAAATGAGCAAGACATGGGTTAGCTGTTGGAGGTTTGCCAGGCATAAGGCAACCAACCTGCAGTGTTTGTAGACCTTTTATTCTACAAAGAAACTGCCTCAAAATGTTTGTATTAGGAAAAAGAGGAGTGCCAGCAGTAATGCAAGATTGTGCCCAAAGCCAAAAGAATTATATTGACTTGGGTAAACCGTTCTTGGAGAAGCCAGTTGTTCACCCAAATTCCAAAATCTTTTCACAGGCCATGGGGTCCCAGCAGTACACAACAACCATCTTCTAGTGGAAAGTTACGGGTCTTTGCAGACAGTGCCACTTTTTGTCACTGGCTGAGGGAGACAGAGAAAGTAGATTGTGGTACAAGGGAGTGAGGAAGGAATAAACCTTTGTCTCAGGCCTTTGGCCTCAGAGATTTCCGTGTAGTTAAACCAGAAACATAGTTCCCAGCGATTTTGGGAAATGAATGGTTGTCACAACAAATACCACCTCATGACACCCTCCCTCCCTCATTGTAAACAGTATTTAATTGCTTCATAATAGGCTGCACCGATGGGAAATGGTGATTAATACTGTTTAACATTGAGAAACTCCCTTTGCTTTTTTCCCTAGAAGTCATTAGAGCCAGGTTGTACTCTGGATGTAGGGCTACCTTCCTTCGAAGTCACAACGCAGGGAGCATACTGCCCTCAGTTATTACTCTATGATGGGATTAAGATTAAAGAAATGAGGAAAAAGGAGGTCTCCTGCTCTCTGTGGCCCTTCCCTGCATAGCTCCACAAGCTCCTTAGAGATCAGTAAGCATTTATGGCCTCTTTTGCAGGAACAGATACAGCTGTTTCATCTGTTCAGTGCTCACCAGTGAAGACTCCATCTCTTCTATTGAAGACATTGACACAAAAACAGTTCTTAAATTGACATTGTAAGCTGGGTAGCTGGGACTAAAAGCCACTTGTTTGGTGAAATATTTGAATTAAAGAATGTAATGGATCCAAGGAGGTTTTTTCTTTTAATGTTTTACTGGTGACATTAAATCCAGATTAACTGAGCAGTTTAGAACCTGTGACTAGAGCCTTGTGAATCATAATCTCAGTGCCCTGAACAGATAGCAAATTTTCTCAAAGATCCCTTATGGTGCTCGTGCTCCTCCAGGCATGAAAAAACCTGTTTCTATGCGTCATATCGGTACTTACGAAATGCTCCCAAGCTGGGCTGTTTGCTCTGGCTCATTTTTCCAAATCAGTAGGGTTCAGGCTGAGCTCACAGAGAGAACCAAACAAATACATTGTAGGAAACATCACTGCAGACTCAAGCTGGTTCCAGTTTGAAGCAGGATTAGGAGCCCCAAGTCTTGATTTTTTCACAAGCAAAAGTGAAGCCAATGGAAATTATCCATCTGCTGGGATGCAAGTTGTAGTTGCCTGCTCAGTGAAACTCCTGTGAGCATGTCTTGCAAGCATGCTGAAATGTCTTTAAAGCTTTCAGTGACCATTAAGACCCCTAGGGTCTTACTTCCTGCATAACACAAACCACAAAATTTAATTGGGAAATCCCCTCTTCAAGCCCATAACTTCTGGTTAAGAATGAGTAAATCTCATGGTGGCAGCACTTCACCCCTGCAGCAACACATCTCAGTGACAATGGCTCACACTGCATTACTTGCCACCTCATCCTTCTCACTCTTTCTTTTCTTTCTTTTCTTTCTTGTCTCTTTTTTCTTACTATCACAGAATCACAGAATCACAGAATTTTAGAGGTTGGAAAGGACCTCTGTTGGTCATCTAGTCCAACCCCCCCGCCAAAGCAGGGTCACCTAGAGCAGGCTGCACAGGATCTTGTCCAGGAGGGTCTTGAATATTTCCAGAGAAGGAGAATCTGCAGCCTCTCTGGGCAACCTGTTTCAGTAGTCTGTCACCCTCAAAGTGAAGAAGTACTATATGTTTGTGTGTGTGTTGTGAGTGTGAACCAAAAATAGTTATTTTCCCCACGTCTTCCATAGCACTTTTCTTAAATATGCAATCGACCTGAGCCACCATGGGGAACCAGTGGTATACAACTTCATGAAATAAATACGCACAAGATCAAAGCTGCCATGGTTCCGAGCCAAAGAGTGGGAATGTGGGACTGAACTTTCCCAGAGTCTGAAGGAGTTGGTTCAGCCCATTGTGAAAGCCCTGGGTAGATTCCAGGTGCACATTTTCCTAAAATGTGGAGGTATTTAGATCATTATATCTCATTTGAGCTAATTATACCGCACTGGGTTCTCTGTTCACTGCCTTTATAACTGGTTTGATGATTTTATTATTTTTTTTTAAGGAAAGAATTTATAATAATATGGTATTTGCTTGAATGTGAACAGGAAGATCAAGTTTGAAGATTGATGATGCACAACACAAGGTGCAAAGTGGTTCATAACCTTACATGGGATCTTAGTCTTCTCTTGCAGTTCCAAACAACACAGCAGTGCCTGCCTAGCAGAGAGCATTTCTTCTGGCAGCTGCAGTGAGAGAGTGAATTCCTCAGGGGCAGTAAGTGCAGTACTGGCCAAATGCACCTCTGTTAATAATAACTCCTATCCATTTATTAATGCATTATGTGATTAACATTGAGAATAAAAATACGGGTATTAAACTTTTCCTAACACTCTCCAGTGTAAGTTCTTCTTTTCATGGATTTATAGCTTTGTCAAATTTTAATCATTTGGGCTGAAACTTTCTGTGTTCATGCTCTGCCTCAGGCTGGATTTTTTTTCTGTTTGGGTTGGGTGGGTTTCTTTTGTAATTAATGTTTTAACAGTCTGGCCATTTCTGAAAAAGAGACGGAGGAAAATAAATTACTCTTCTAAACTAGACATTTTTTCCCTAAATGGTTTTCTTGAACAGTCTGAAATCTTAATGCTTTCAGGGGGAAACTTGAGAGGGAATTAACTGGGGAAGAAGAAGGTGTTGTTATGTTGGGGTTAAACCCCTGGACATGGCAATGTGCATGCAGTCCTTAGAGCTTGTAGGAGTTGAATATGGTCCAGCCACCAAAGTCTCTGCATGTTGTGTCTGAAAAGTGCCAGTCTGTACTATAAACTTTTTACATGGCAGGCAGATAAGTTGAAATCCTAAACAGAAGAGTACAACTGCAAAAAAACAGCAATATAGGTGGTCACAACAGCTTTTGTTCTTTAAACTACAGAAAAGTGCAGTGAGCTGTCAACCTCGTGGAAGGACACGGTTATTAGTCTCATCTCTTCATTTTTTGTTTTCCATTTAAGTCAGCCCTATATCACTGCCTGAGGAGACAGATAAGGACCATATACTCATTTCAAAAGAAGTTTGTGGAAAGGTTTTACAAGAGATGTATACAGAGCTAAGATCCCTTTTATGACAATCTGCCTTTCAGAAAGATTACACACTAAATCTATGTGATTGACTGTGTTGAGTGTACTGGCTTAGGCCACATTTCCTCCCAGAATCGGGAAAAGGAGCCAGGTTTTTGGATATCCAGATATTTTTGCTGGCTAGCAGAGACACAAATGTATCACATCTCCCTTTAACCATCTGTTCTTGTACGGTAACAACATACCACCTCTGCCAGCTGCTCCATCAGTTCAAGCAGCAGATAGCAATGTGCATTCAAAGGCAGTGGGCTTTGAGTGATGCATGAGGTTGATTTCCACCTCTTCTTTTCCCTCACCAGCATGCACTTACCCACAGTAATTAATGACCCAAGCCTACTGCAGAGTTCACTCCACCTTATGGAGTCTGCCAGCCACTATGGAAGAGGAGCTTCTGAATGTGCTCTCACATCCATCCCAGATTAGTTCTTCAGGTGTTATCCATGGGCTCCTCTCTTTCAATCTACTGGCTACCCACAGCCACTGTCTGAAAACCATGAGGAAACCACTCCCAGTACAGGCTTACTGCCTCTGGTGTGTTTTCTCATAGAAAGACATGAAAGAGGAGAGGGAAGGAGATAAACCAAACTACTTCAAGAGCACTTTTGTTCAGAAGATGCTTATTTTAGAAATGTCTCTTGCCTTGAACATCCTAAATTCTTAAAATCTTACTCTCTGCTGAAGCAAATGTTCAGAGTAGCTGAAGTCAATAGCACTATGAAGAGGTTGAAGACTGGGACTAGAAAGGACGACACTTGGTTCTTTCCATGCTTTTCTGTCACACTGTCCAGTCAGTGGAGCTGGAAACATCATGAGAGACCTTATCCTTCTACAGATCTCCAGTGACAAATGACTGGGCAACCCTGGAGATACGGCTGAAGACTCAAGGTGTTTGCTTTCCCCATGAACTTCAGGAACTCTCTTTGTTTCTTCCTGAATCAAGGCCTCTTACCAACCAGGATGCTGTAGTCTCTAACGCATAGGTTCTGTTCTCCATATTCTGCTGTGAGAAAAACTGTTGTATTTTGTGGGTTTTTTTACAGATTGATTACCCCAATAATTCACTTTATTATATGAAACCTAAGGAAAAGATTAAGTGTATTAATTCCTGGCCACCTGCCAGTTACAGCTCAATCATTAGAAATAACAAATTGATGCTGGTTGTTTTGCACTGTTCCATGGGAAGATTTATGTCTTTATGTAACCAGTGCTGACGAAATAAATTAAACCGGGCATGAAAAAGGAATAAAGATTTACTCAGCATTTGAAAGCCTGGCTTCAATACCTCATGGAAGAGTGTGGCAAATATTCCGTAGACATGCAAATATATCACATATCCCTAACAAAGAAAGCCTGGGTAACTTGCCATTGAAGCTGTGACATTTCACCCCAATGCCCTCTCATTCCCAGAAAGATCCTCTAAGTTGCTGGGAAAAAACCATTACATTCTCCCAGTGCAGAACAAAAAGCATACTGGGCTTCACAGTGACCATCAAATTTTGGAAATGGGCCTGAAATGAGATCCCATCCTTCTTTCAAGCCAAACTATATCGCCGCTGCCAGAGAGATTGCCTCCTTAAAAAGGAACTGAAAAGGAGAAATTAACTTTTAATTGCTCCACACCTTGCTTTCTTGAGAGAGATGTGTTTGGCTGAAATCTAAACTGGAAGTTTTCAGGTCCTTAGGGCCATTACTGCTCGATCACAATAGACTGCAGACGTACAGAGACTCTAGAAGAGGAGCCTGTGGGCAGTTGGAAAAGCCTGCCCTGCCTCTTCGTGCAGACTCTCTGGCAGATAGTCACCTGGACCACACAGCGCTTGCACCATTCAGGGCTTTTCAGTAAACATATTCGGACTCTGATACTATTTTGGTTTGTCTTTTGAACAAGGGGCTGCCCAAGGAAAGAAACTAGACTTCAACATATCATCTTTCCTCCAAGCTTGCTGCCAGCAAGAACTGAAGTTGGTTTTCATTCGCGTGCTTTTGGCAAGCCACCTCTGTGACTTAGCCTAGATGATGTGTTCAGAGCCATGTACAGGATTTTAGTCATTCTGCTTGCACTGGTTAGACTGTATTGGTCACCCTTACCCAGGCCTTCCCCAAGAGAAAAAAAGGACATCAATTTTACAAAATTGTCAACATTCCAAATAAGTCATCAGACAGATCAAGGAAAGGAAGGAGTTAATAACCATGTCTTGCCCAAAATATAAAACAGCTAAAGGTATGGGAGGTTATTTCTGTGTTTTGCATTAAGGATCCATTCAGAAGCCTTGGTCCCATGTAAGACTTGAACCTGAAACATGTCGCCTCATGTGAGAATTTTGCTGTTTGAGACTGTTGTTGCAACTGCATTTCTTATTCAATGATTCATAGCAACTTGTTTCTTGGATGACTTGTATTTCTTTTTTTTTTTGCTTTCAAATGTACATATTGTGTGAGTTCAGCTGTGAAGTCATTCAAATAAATAGTCCTTTTCCCTTGTCAGTTCATGGGCAATGTGTTGCTGGGATTTATCCATTCTGGTTGGGCAGCTTGGCCATACGGTTCAGTTTAAATTCTCTCTTCGTAAGCATCCTCTCTAAATTCACTGTTTTCCAGCCTGAAATGGATTTCATCCTTTCAGCGTATAAGAGAATGCCAAAACTTGTGGGATTGGACAAGTACAGGACTGAATGCAAAGTCATTTGTTGGACTGTTTAATGAGGAACAAGCAGAAAAAGAGTGAGTCAAAGTGAAATTGCTGATTAATCCAACAGGGTATGCACAAAAATCCATGTGTATGACTCATCCAAGAGAGAGAGGCCCCAGATAAATCCAACTTGCTCACTGTAAAGTGAAAATTAGGAGGAATGTCTTGGAAAATAATCTCACAGTCATCTTTCTCTTGATGCATCTAGAGCAATCTGACTCCCGCCATCTGCTGAGGCTTTGTGGGAAATGTTGGAAACTCTTCTTCCTTAGACTACTTAATTTTATAATCTTGCTGCTCACATACCTTGCTGCTTATATAGCTGCTCCTGTTTAGATACATTGAAAGAATGTAACCTGTGGAGTGCTCAAAGACCAGGACCTGCCAGTGTCTGGATCACCCATGCAGTGTCCTTGCTGAAGCAATAATAGCGACAAGGCAGCATGAGACAGACTTCAGTCCCACTGTGTAACATGATTTTCATATGCTGTTGAAGACCACAAGAACATTAGAGATAGCAGCAAATGCTACAGCATGGATACAGTAGAAACTGTTGCTTTACAGTGCTGAAAAGCACTTGTCATTTACAAACTTTCCCATGAATAATAGAGGAAAAGTATATTGGAAGAGAAGATAGAGACCTAGATTCTACCTAGACTCTGTTTTTAGGCCTATTTAAGCAGCAAAGATAACACTGGTAACAATGCAGTTTTTGCTCCAAGGCTGTTTAAGCAAAATCCTCATATCTGAGTTTCTCAGTGTGGGCAGAATTTGTGTTTGTATTAGATGAACTGATTCTTCATCTGGGTTTTCTTTTCTTGACCAAGGTCCTCAGTGAACTCTCAGAACTGCAATTACTGTGGGTATTTGAATGGAAGTTTAACATGGAGACTGAATCTCCTATTATGGCAGAATGTAGAAAAATCTAGTCCAGTCAGTTAGTCATCTCAGAAAAAATTGAAGGAATGTGTAGCATATATGGCAAAGGACAGGTTTTGATATTTGTCCCAAGGATAAGCCTTACAACATTACTAAGTGTCACTTTTCCTGTAATGTGCTTAGTTTTGACATTATTCCTCTTTCCCTTGAGCCATCCTTGAGCTGACATTAACAGGATGCACTCCATTAACCTCAATGAAGTCAAGGCCTTCAAAGCTCTTAGTCTGACAGTATTTTACTTCACTCTGGAGTGTAAATCAGCTTTAACGCCAGGACTGCTGGCACTGTAATCTAAGCCTGGAAAAGTTAAAAGGGTGTTGCAATGCATGTAAAATCCATATGAAATAGAAAGATGATTTTTTTTCCCTGAAGGAAAGAAAATGCTTTACTGGTTAAGCGCCCTGATGTTCCCTTGGAAAGGCAGTGCTTTTTCCTTTTTTAAAAGGGGAAAAAACAAATACAAATTACTTCTGCTAGGAAATACCAGCCAATAATCAGTAGATGTAATTCTGCAAAGTGTTAGTGGCGAAATCTTTCTGCGAGAAGCATATTGCCATTATCTTTGGCCAGTTCCTTCCGGGTAACTCAACCAAATCCCGCAGCACAATGCTGCAAAATATCCAGCCCATCTCCTGACTCCTGCCTCAGAGGCTGGCTTTCATAGGAAAGTGTATTACTTCTCACCCCCACCCCAGAAACTCAGCTCCTGCCACTAAATAGCCAAAATGGTTTTGAGTTATTCTGTTAAGGCCCCAAGCCACCAACCTCAGCGCTACTGAATTTCAGGCAAGATGTCCCTTCTGGTTTCACTTCTCTCAAGCAGCCTGAGGTCAGAGGCTGTAATTGTGGGTTACAAGTGCAGAAGTAAAGAGAGCAAGACCAGATCCTTGCAGAAGGGAGGCCTTGAATGTGATATGAAGGGAAATATCTGGATTCAGCTGGACTTGGTTTATACAGCTGGCACCAAAGGATATTTGAATTCTTTTCTTCTCATTTAAAGGCTTTATTTGTCCACTGAGGGGGAAAGAAAGAGACATAATGAGTGACTTGGAACATCAGCACTAGAAGGTGGAAAGAAATGTTGTCCAGCCCTTCTTTAGAATGGCCTGTCTGAAGAAATGCTGGGAAAGATTGGCTTTGATACTTCAGGCTGCCAGGGAGGAAACCAAATTAGCATCAGAAAGGAAGATGTGTGGGTTGCCCCAAGTACAGCTGGTGGGTTTAATGTTAACGTTGTGAGAGTCATGCCAGAGATTTTCACTGCCACAGAAACCCAACTGTAGGGATAGGTAAGATGCTCAGCGAAACGGCACTGAAAATATGAACTGGAGTCCAGATGGTGCTTCCAAAAGGGAGACAGAAATCTTCCCAGCAAGAAACAATTCCTGTCTTTGCTGCCTCTTTACAAAGAGGGCTACAGCTGAAAATTAATGCAATTAGCTGGATGACCTAGAAAAAGGCAGAGAAAGTCTCTCTTTTCAGAGAGCTTCTTGTAGTTGGACCAAAGTCCCATTCATGAGAAGAATCCAGCAAGACTTTCACAGCTTACTGAGAAGCGGTTCAGTGCAATCTGGCTGAATTGAATGCAATGTTTCACATTAGTCCTGTGCTCAATGTGACCCCATCACTTTTCCACCTAAGGACTCCAGGGAGTCCTCAGCATAACGAGGTAGTGAATCTTGATTGGGTTCATAAGGGATGGGTAAACACATAACACAAAGTATCATTCAAAACACTGAATTTCTTAAAATCTGGGTCATGAATGTTGGTGTCATACTATGACAGAATAACTTTCCACTACCTGTGATCACAGAGAGCAGGATCACAGTTCAGTTAGGTGTTTCCAATGATGACAGCACCCACAGGGTTAACACGTCAGTCATCCCAGAGTTATTTCTAGCTGTAATTAATTCCCCTCTTTTAAGAACTATTCTTTCTCTCCTGTAGTCTGGCATAAAAAGCCCAGTGCTACAGCCCGATCTCTGCTGCCCAGAAGAAACCCTAGTTCCTTGCCCTCATTCCTCTTCATGGCCCCATCCACTCGTGCCATTCCCCCCAGCCAGGAAGGCACACAAATGAGACATAAGGGATCCTACTGTAACAAGACCCCATGAATTTCCTATTCCTGGAGAACTTTAGAGGCGTTTTCCCTCCTCCAGGGACTCAAACACAGAATCTCCAAATGAACTTACCCTCTGCCAGCCTGGGTCCTGGGAACTCAAGTTTATTCCCAAACTCAGATGTTCCAGTTGACAGCATTAAGCAGTGGCTGCCAAGACAATCTGCCTGTGAGTAAATGGGTTTTATTAAAAATAAATAACAATTTTTATGCAAAGTGGAGTGAACTTTATCTTGATCTTTGAAATAAAATGGATATCAAATCTCTGGGTTGTACTTCACTCTTTACCTGTTGGCCCTTCCAAAATTGACATAAATCACCCCTCTGCTTTAATTTCTTTGATGCTTTTTGATTTTTCTCTCCTAACTGGTATGGAAGAGAAAACTTTTTTGCTTGTATATAAACTCAAGGGAATTGTTTCTAAGCCTGAGTACAGCAGTACAGACAGGTTTCTAAGATGTGCACTTCAAATAGACATTCGTGTCCATATTTGAACACCTACAATAGTTGGCCTGACATACAACTTCTACTGCTTTATGTGCCAGTGGTGTTTGCTATGAATCTAGAAAGCAAACTGCAAGCATTTTGTTTTGAACCTCTAGGCCAAAATGTAAAGACCTGATATCTAGGTGCAAATGAAGCCTGTTACCATTCAAGTCTTTTTTTAGTACTTCATTTTATTAAGTCATTAGAATATTCCTAGACAATGAAAAAAGATTAATTTAATTCAATAGTTTTGCAGTGGTATCGTATCTGAACAAAGCTTCACCAGAATAGCAGGAGAAAGAATGGGTTTTATTTGAATGAGTTTTTTGTTTAGTTTTACACTCAAAATTTGAGTCAGAAAGGTCAGTACAGGTTCTAAAAAAATATGTCTTTACCAGCTAATTATTATTAATAATGTTTGAAAAAGACTTTAAGGGTACTTTCTGGTCATTCAAAACATTTTACTTATAAAGCATCTGAATTTTTTTTTTTTTTTTTTCAGTTGGA
>Ga0065711_1026974_pt1 | contig 56174 bp, 38 predicted proteins | sample Hoacrofraction12_FD_59098 | JGI IMG/M metagenome (GOLD analysis project Ga0065711, IMG submission 59098) | Hoatzin crop microbial communities from Cojedes, Venezuela - Epithelial fraction 12 v2 (version 2) | ecosystem: Host-associated > Birds > Digestive system > Esophagus > Crop | place... | reverse complement strand
TCAAAGCACAGTTTTGCCTATTAAATAACTTTCTAATGTTCACCTTGGGCTGCCTAAAAACCTTACTGATAGGCTCACATAATTCCTCCCCCTGAAGTGCCAGTCTAGTTATATCAAAAAGAATTACACACGCATGCCCCTACGTAAAGCCCTGCTTCAGCAGGGCTTTGTACTTGCCTGGAGTCACCACGTGCTAGTGGTCGCTTGTGCGGTCTCTCACCTCCACATCCTGGTGTTCCTCACGGGATGCTGGGGGGGGCCTGTCAGGGACTAATGATGTTTTGGGATGGAGCAGCTAACTCCTGTGTGTGCTGTCCCATGCTGTCTTTGCCCAGGTGTCTTTGGGATGGCTGCTGGCACCATGAGTGAAACTAAGCATTGTGAGCAGGGCTCTCAATGGGGACTGCAAGCTAGCCTGAGCAGAAACTGGAGCTTTCCTGAATGTGTGCCAGCTGCAGGAGTGATGTTCCAGTACAGCGAAAGCCACTTTCCCAGCTGAGCTCACCCCAGTTCTAGGCAGTGCAGCATAAAAGTGGGCTATATCCTGACATGCCACCTAGCTTGGACTGCAGAGATATCCCACTGCTTTGAGGGGAGGGCCCAGCTCAGCTCTATGGGAGCTGTTCTCGTGTGCTCTAGGAGCCTACAATGTACCCATCACTGCTTTTTGACTCCACAGCCAGCCACAGCCTATGCTACAGAGAACATGCTCAGCTGAGCTGTTCTTTAATGTATTTTTTGAGTTAGCAGGACTGGCTCCTTTCATGAGGATAAATTGTCACTTTTGGAAGCTTTCAGAGAGCCTCAGAAAACTGTGTCTGTCATAAGACCCCTCCTCATGCACCCAGACATCACCCCAGCCTTTCCTGGAGCATCTTCTTCCTTCTCCCATCAGGAAAAGTGCCTGCCATTTAGGGGCTTTCCCTCCCTTCAAAAGGGAAAATTTGGATTTTTTTTTTTTAAGAATTTTTCTTGCATCAGAAACCTTTATATCTCTGTCCCACTCTTGATATCTTTAGAAGCCTCTTTTGGACCATTCAGCTCAAACCTGGGTTTCGTGAGAGTTAAGTGTATGAGTGCATATTTCTGTCTCTATCTTTCTTTACCCTCAGCTTGTCTGCCAGGCAGTGCACTTGCTGCTTTTCAGATTCTCTGGTGATATCTGAAATTTGCTGAAGCATGAGTGGGAAAGCAAGAAGGATGCCATTTGGGAACTGACGATTTCAACATGAGCACGTTACTGTGCTACCTTTATGCAGCAACAAAATAAAGCTTAAAGGTCTTCTCTGTGCATGCCATTTTCAGTACGTTGGGGAAAATATATTTTTACACATATAAAGCAAAGCAAGCTCTGGGAGGCTGCCAGCTCCCTCCAGATGACATAAAAATGCTGGTATCTGGAAAGAATAAGTTAAAACCCCAGAGCTGTGTGAAACAGTAAAATGCAGGGCACAGACTGGAGTAGTAAAACTCTTCTCCAAGGCAGTTTGAGGATGCCTATGTGCAAGGTCATGCTGCTTTTAGCTGTCCCATTTAATGTCCCTCTTGTCAGAGTCTGACAAGACTTTTTCTACAACATCAAAAGCTTTTGGAAAGTTTTGGGCTTATTGTCATGTCCAGAGGGCATTTAAATAAGCACCTTTTGACCTGAAGGAAGCATTGCTTGCCAAGGGAAGCTAAACGTCGATCCAAACTCAGATGTGAGTGGTAGCATTGATATCCGTAACCCTGCACACCGATGAAACTTCCAGCACTCACTGCATAAAATGCTACTCCTCGAGGTCTGAGTCGAGTCCGTGAGATGTTTGAACATGATCCTGTTCTGGTTTAAGACAGTTTGGTTGTGTTGCAGCCCTTGGCAGTTCTGCCAGTCTGTGCCAGCTGGACACATCTCCTTGGCCATCGGTCTTCGCAGGGTGTTGCACCCAGCAACTGGCAAATATTCAGTGGTTTTTCTGTTGCTTGTGTTTCTCCTAATGGAACTCCTAAGTAACCTAATTGGTAATTCATATTTTAATGAGGTCCTTATTACGGGGTTAATAAGCTGCATTATTTCGTGTGGTTCTACCCATTAGCAACTTGATGTTAAATGGTTTTAATTTGTTTTGATGCACATCTGTTGACTTAGTGCCTCCTAAAGTAAATAGTTCAGTGCAGATTTGATCAGGCACAAATTCAGGATATGCCCTTGAGGTCCTAAATGCAGGCAGCAGTCCTCCCACTATCTGCTCTCTGTCAGAGACTGTTCGGACTTTCCCGAGACCAATTAGGATGCATTTTTCCAATATGATGCTCCACCAAATCGTCCCACCACTGCAGTAATTGGTGGCACGCCATCATGAATGACGGGCTTTCAGACCTTCTCTCTAGGTGTTCAGCTTGAGGAATCAATTGATACTGCCACCTTAGGAAAATAAAAAAGAAGAGAAATCTGAAAAGGGACCTGAATGGGTGGGGATGAGGATGAGGACCAGTTCCCAGGGATTTCACACGTAACTTCTGTTGCTATGGCAATCACTCTGTCTGTCTGTACTTGCTCAGAGCAACAGCTTCATCTAGAGCCGCACAGTCAGGCAATTTCAATAGTTCTTATTTGGGAGTGTGGGGGACAAGCAATGGGGATATTTTCTCCAAAAAAAAAAGCGGCGTGTGGGGGAATGTGACAGAGAGAGAAGAAGAGTTTGTAAATATACATTAGCTTGGTCGCTGCTCTCGCTGGGGTGTCACAGGGGCACGTTTGTGTATGGCACCCAGCACAACCACCACCTGAGTTTCAGCTGGAGCTTCTAGGCAGATCGGTGGTACAGATAAACAAAAAGGTTTGGGACAAGGAAATGAGAATTCAGCAATGATCACACACATGCTCTCAAACTAGCAGGATGGGAGAAAGTGTTGAATCACAGATATTGTCCTTGGTAAAACACCGTCTCACCCACAAATTGCTTATAACACTAATAGAAATGGCACAGACAAGAATCTGTGGGAAGAGTGAATCACTGGAAATGACATATTTATACAGCACCTCTCGGCATCGTATTATGGCAGCTCTGCTTCCATGGGATCTGATCCTAGAAGTCCTGCTGTGCTCTAGACCTTGAGGATGTACTCCGCCTTCAAACTCTGCTTAATCACGGCCTTTCCAAATATAGTATTCCCTCCATCGGGGTACCAGGTGTCTCACTTCCACTGACCTTGAGACAGGCCAAATTTCAGCTATGCTTCCAGGATGCTAAGTGCCCACAGAACAAGAGGGGTGCAGCATAAGTCTAACCTCCAAGCAAGTAATCTCGCTTCTGCAGAAGGTATTTTCAGCAGGGTAGAACTGAAGAAAAACTCCATACTTTTCCGCACCCTTTTCACTGTGTGATTTCAGGAAACTGCTCCCTCGTGATGAAAAGTTCCTGCAATAATGAACCCTGAGGTGTTGGTTTTTAAGCTTTTCCAGCAAACAAGACATGTCCTGCTTAAAGAATTGTACTCACCAGGGTGCAACTTGCCAAGTGCTAGGATTCAGACTCAGATAATTGATTTTCTTATTTTTTTCGCTAAATTCAGCTGGATCAAGTCTTCATAACAAAAAAGTATCTTGGCACAGCCTGGATAGAAAACAGAGGTAATGCCAGTTGCGTGATAACTGTTCAGCTGGCAGGTATTTTGTTGTTTGGAGCGGGTATTAGTGGGATGTGATCTTCTCTCAGGTGCCAGAGAGGTTAATGTAACTGTCACTACAAGCATTTGAGTTAGGCAACACATATCTCGGTTTAAATCATGCTTCACATGTGGGCTTAGCATATTGAAAGCATTTAGGATTTCAATCCACACTTCCTTTTTCAAGTCAAGGCTTCTTTCAGCTTCTCTGAATAGTTTTTAATGACTTTCTAAAGAAACTGAACTAAGTGGATGAAGTGCTTGATACAATTTCCAGTATGTAGAGCAGTGCAAACTCTGCGTCACAAGTATCACACCCAGTGAGCCTTGCAGCGCCTGCTGTCCTTCACTGAGCTCTCTTTGCCACCAGTGATAGCCCGGAGATGTTTTTGCTCCATTTCCCTGAACCTTCTGGAAATGTTTCCCGGCCCCATGTGCCCTGGAGTCTACTTCTATCTGGAAAAAATGCGAGGTGTCCCCTTGTGTTCTGGTTGCTGGTGTATGTAGCACCATCAGGAAGCGAGCATCTGATCAGGGAAAATTCCTATCAAAAAGCCTTGCTCAGAATAAACACTGGGCAACACAAAGAAGGGTCCATTTTGTCCGGCCGCACGGCTCCCCTGGTTTCTGCTGGCTGGAGTCATGTGAATCCCCCACACTTTCCACAGCAGGATGGGTTTTTTCCCAGCTGTTGCAGTGTTCCACTTACATAAATGGGCTCCTAACGGGGTTCCCTCCTCACTACAAGAGTGAGAAGTCATAGGGCCTATCTGAAGTGAACTGCCTGCAATCATGTTTCTCTTTGAGAAAAATCTCACTTTTTCCAGAGGGCTCCCTCAGCCTGGAAGCCTGGAGATAAGGAGGCAAAGATAAAGACTGAGCTGTGGGGCTGTTTGTATTGGAAGAGACAATAAAGTCGATGATAGTAAATGCTGAGTGTATGAGACCAAATGGATGGATGGAAAATTACTGAGACATTATATGCTGCTTTATCTTGGGAACTCAGCAAGCAAATGTGATTTCGAGGCCAGCGTGATATGATACTAGCTGAGCTGCATCCTAAGATACCTGGGAGAATGGCTGGCCTCTCCTGCGTGCCAGCTCACTGCTCTTCTCAGAGGTCTTTTCAGAGCGCTTCATGCCATGGATAGTGGGCAGCCTGGGGACTGGCACACCCACCAGGGACCACCAGGCTGTTGGGATCCACGTCCTACCTGTGCCACCCCTGAGAAAGTCACGCAGCGCTGTTCCTCACCTCCTTTTGATTTTTGTCTCAGTCCTTTTGGGGCTCTGAACCTTCATCTGCCTGTCAGTCACTCTACATTAATTTATTTTTTTAAGGCCTAACAGCACTTCCCTTCCCACCGCCGTGTTGTGTAGCTAATAGGTGGTGCCTGAGGGTGTATACTCCAAGCCTTTCTGACAGAGTAAACCTGAGGCCGGCACTGGGAGTTGGCCGCTGGGGCAGCAGAACAAGAGATCATACTGCTCTCAAAACAACATCCAAACCAACAAACGAGTGAGACACCTCCCTACCAACTGAAGGCTTCCTAATCCTTACCCAGTGCTCACGGCTGCCACAGAAAGTATTCGTGAAGGACTGAGCTGAGCGAATAGAGGCACAAGGACACTTTCTTTCCTCCAGCCCGTGGGTTGCTCTGTTGCACCAGAAACCTCTGTGACGGTTGGAGGAATTCTTATTATCAAGATCCACAAAAATGGAGGGCTGCCGACATAGCTGGGCTGGAATTAGGGTGGAGCCTTTGTCATTCCTTTATATTTTTCCCTTCCTCCTCCTTCTCCCCTGCCCCCCCTCCATTTCTACAAGTCCAAGCAGGGGCTGGAGGGCAGAGGTGTGACCAGGTTGCATGTGAGAAAGCATGCACAAAGTCCAAAGGATGCACCTGGGACCTTCCCAGGGAACCGACTGCACCCTGTGGGTCATCTGAACCCAACAACCCTGTTAGCCCCGATGCGAGACCCAGCCTCCTGCATCCAGATCCGAAATGCAGAAATGGTCTGTGACCAGCTCAAGAGTAACCTGCACCCTTATTCTCTCCAAATTTTACTGCAGAAACACACTGGGCACTGCAGGGTCTACAGGTTTGTTTCGCTTTACACATTGTGTTTCAGACAGAAAGCTATTAGCCCTTGAAGCACAAAGAGAATGGGAAGGGTGGAAATAAATGCATGGGCTACATATTGGGGCCACCAGGAATTAATTTGCCCCATTGCCTTGTAATTTGAAAAACAATTTTTTATTTTTTTTTCACAGAAAGGCACATCCTTTCCAAAAGTAGGCACAGAAGTTCTCAGATGGGAGTTTCATAGCTTTTGGTGGGGTTCCCAGTTTAACCTCTCATGTCTGAGAAAAGAGCCCCTGTATCCAGGCTGCGCTGAAAAAGGGAGACAATTTGGCATCTCTCAGCAGCATGCCAGTCCTCTCTTTGCTTTGGTCAATGGCCCAGAGCTTTTCTGCCCGACATGCTGTTTTTTCACAAGCCTGGAATCTGACAGGGCTTAAAAAAGGACAAAAATGATACAGATGTGCATTCCAGGCATCATTCCCACATGAACCGAGGCCCAAATTAGCCTGGATTTACACCATCGCAGTAGGTCAGCCGAAATGTGAGAACAGAGCTCAGCATACACCCAGGAGCCCAGCCCCACTGCCCTGATGTCTCTGCATCTCTCGGACCGACTCAGTGTGAAAGAGATGGGAAGGGTGCTGGGCAGACCCCGGCGCCACAAGCTTCTCTGTGGCAGCTGCTGCCTCAGTTTCCCCATTCCCAGGGCAGTCTGGAAGGAGGCTTTGGGAGGGGTTGGTTAGTCCTGAGGTGTGTCCTTGAGGAGGAGGTTACCCTGTATTTCCACATCTCACAGGCAACTGGAAGGCTGGCAGAGGGTCCCAAAGCCTCTTCTAGTATACAAGGGACAGCACTTGTACTCTTAACATCTCACACCACTGTTTCATGACCCACATGAGGGTGCTTCTCATTATGGGCTGCCCTGCATATTGACCCTGCAAACTGGAGATCCTCCTAGCAGCTTTATGACTGATATTCATATATATACATGTATCTTTCAGAGATTACTGGGCCAAAGCCTTAGCTGGCATACATTTGTGCAGGTCCAATAGGACCAGCTGGTGTATGCCAGAAAACATGACTCTGTGTGGCTGAGGCTGAAAATCTTGCTGGGATGGAATTGTCTGTGACATTTTGTCACACATCACTTTGTGAAGCTGAGCAAATAACTCACTCTGAATCATCCAGTCAATGGATGCAGCCACATCGCAGCTCACAAAGTCAGCATAGGACAGATCAGCACTGTCCTGCCAAGCCTTAAACCTGTGCCAGGAGAAGGGCTGGCCATGCATGATTCCCTCTTCCCTCTCCCCAGTTCACTGGGGGGAAGAACCCCCTCCATGAGCCCAGAGAGGAGACAAGCTCTGCCTTGGAGTTCAATCCACCCTAGTCTGGGCACGGCCAAATTATCCAAGAGCAATGTGCAGTACTCACAGATAAATTTCCTATGACTCACGATATAACAATTCCTGCTGAAATTTGTGGTATGACTCCTAGTGTTATGTTTGTAGGATTCACCATCTGAAATTCGAGGAGAACTGCGAGGCCTTGATTGGATGTATGGATTAGAGAGTGTCTCCCAGGGATCTCGCGCCCCAGACGTAGAAAGCACCCAGTTCTCAGCTACGAATGTTTCCAGCCCAACAGTGTAGTGGCTTTCCTGTCTGCAGAGATCCCAGATGTTTTCTCTAAAATGCACTCCAGCCCAAATGTTCGCACTGGTGAACTTGTTCACTGGATTGCTTCCAGAAAACGAACACAAAAATGGGGCTGGGATGCAGGGAGGGCACGATATATGATGGTTTATTAGCTTGCCGTGGGTGAATCAAATGCACATAGACACTGCCTGGGACCTGACCAGCCATGACTGGAAAACTTGTAGGAATCAAGTAATGGAGATGGTAGAGGAAATCCTGTCATTCATTGTTTTAGTCTTACTGATGTCACTTTTATGTCCCTTTTATCCCTCATCTCATCCAAGGCTTCCAGAGGGAAAGTTGTGACTGACAGTTTTGGTCAGACAACCAGACATGACGTGCAAGAGGTCAATTCATTCTCTGTTTGTCAGAGAGGAAGAGATTTATTTGCTGTAGGTACATCCGGCTTTGACTTCTTTGCGATGCTCTTTTGTTTATGCAAACCAGTCGGCTGGGGGCATGCAGGTCAAGATCTACATCCCAAGTAGGAAATCGGTGCTCAGAAATAGCAGCCCTGGGAGTTCACGAGCTGAAGGTCCCTCCAGGCCCCCTCTCAAATGTGCCCCATAGAAGGGGAAACAAAAGCCCTGTGCTTCTACAGGACGGCGTATTTATGGTTTTAAATTGCAAAGCCAAGCTTTATCACAGTGCAACCAAATTATTTCAGGGCAGATACACAGAGGAGGTGATCGGGAACTAATAGCTACCCACATTTTTCAAGTGGAAATTCCAAGCGCTTTAGAACACGTTGTGTTTTGATAAATTCTGCCATACCAGGCTCTTTTGCAAAAACATTTGGGGATCGAGACAACGAGTCTCTCTTTGCTGTTTAAACACAGAATAAAGGTCAGGTTTGTGTCCAAAAGAACAGAGACTCTTAATAAATCCATTCAGGTGCCTTTCTTCTCTTGATCTGCAGTTACGTGGTAACCATTGGGGTTTTTACGAGCTGAAGGCTATCTCTACCTGGCATAGGACCTCTCTTTCTTTGCAAGCGACTTCTACTTGTTTGCAGCCGTGGCTTCTTTCTTGTTTTCCTAACTCATTGCTGTTAAAAATTGAAAGTGGTTCAGGTCTCAGGTGAAATATCTCCCTCCACTGACCCTGTTAATGACAGACCTATGTACTCACCTTGCACTGAGTTCACGAAGCTGGTTGGTTTCCTTGTGCTGCCATCTACAGAGCAAGCAACAGGTAGTGTCTGGGGATTATAACAGCCAGTTAATTCCAAATCCTCCTCTTTAAATCTTCATGATCAGTACCTTCTCCAGCTCTGATAAGCGCTGGTGGCAGCTGGGACGGCTGGTTTTCTCTCCCAAGACTGTTCTTGAAGTCATCACCAGAACACTGGCAATCCAAAAGGCTTTGCTGCAGGTCTGTGTCATGGGCTGCCTCAATACCAGGGAGACTCCGGTCTCCAGCCCTCTGATCAGAGATCAAGAGTGAGGTCTCAGCTCTAGGAGTTGTGGGCCATCCATCAAATGATCTCTTCCTGCCTCATTCTCACTTCACGTTTCATCCTTGTCCGCACAGGATTTCTGTCTCTCCTTCAGCCACGTGAGGCTCTGAAATACTCTTGTGGCATCAGCGGTGACCTGTCTGGAGACATTTTTCTGCACACCAGTCTTCCTAGTGTGGTCCAAAGGAACTGGAATCTCTGCCACCAAGCAGCTGCATGCCCTCAGTCACATCACTTCACCCCAGTGGCTCTCTGAGCCAGGGCAGAGCTGTGATGTTCTCGCATAAAGCAGGAAAAGGTTGATTGGGGTAATTCTTAATCTTCCTATTGATTTCAGTGGTTTCAGGGTTAGGTGTCCAGAGCTGAGTATTGGTCATGCCAGACTGAGTGTTCTCTGTGCACAGGCACACAACTACGAACTGCAGGGCCCAAGAAATGGACAAGAAACCCTTTGAGACAATCATGCCGATGGGAACCCATTTACTTCTGGTGGTTTAGACATTGCAAAAATGTCCTTTAGCAAATGCTGATGGTACTTAAGCTGTGTCTGGAACCTCAAGGTGCTAGATGGACCTTGTCTTCAACAGAAGTGAAGAAAGCAGACGAGGAACGTACTGATCTATAATCTGCTAACGTCTTTAAAAATCCAACCCAGTCTGAATGCTGCGAGGGTCTCTGTATGAAACCCTACCCTGGGTGACTCCCTTTAGGTTAAAAATAAGCCCTGCATTTCTGTATGTGGTGCAAGTAACTGCAGTCAGAAAGTCTGGAGGCAGAGCGTACGGGCCGGCCTGCAGAGGGGATTGCAGCGCAGGGAAGTTTGTCGCTAGGATGGGGCTGTCGCCGGGTGTTCCCCGGCGGCATCCAGAAGGAAGCACTCCAGCATGATGGCCTTCTCCTTCCTGCTGTGTTTGCTCCCCAGGGTGGCAGCGGGCAGGAAAGACCAAGGTCTGGTGCGAGGTTATAGGTTTCTCCAGCTCCATGGGAAATGGGGGGGGTTAACAAGTGCCAGCCCTCCTGGGGGGTCTGCCTGGGTCTGGAGACCAAGCAGGTCCCGCACAGGCAAGGGAAACGTGCTGCTCCTGCACATTGGCTCCATGCTGGAGGCTCCCGTCCCCCTTCACAACTCTGCACAAAGTGGCAGCCAGCACCGTGGCCTCAAAGGAATCGTGAGGGTGAGCTACGGCTGGCGGAGCCACAGTGGGAAGCAAGCCTACGCGCCAGCATGCGCAGACCACACTACCCGGGGCAGCTGAAGCTCCCAGGACCTGTTGTGGGGCAGAGCTTTCACCCAGCTCGTGGCTGAGCTGAGCTTGCCAAAGCAGGTAAAGATATAACCTGCAGCTCCCTCAACGTGTTTGTGCAGCTCTTTGACTGTGTCTCGGAGAGGAAGGAGGGCACTCGGCGGGAGCTCGCATACCTGCACTGGATTGTGCAAAATGTGGCTGTGAGCACCCGCCTGCCATGTTGCTGCATGTGCATTCGTTTTATTACTCTCTGCCCCAACAGCGTATACTCTGGTAATTTCAGGGTGGGGTTCACCACAGGTTTCCATGATTTATTTCCTTTCTTTTTGCTGGGGCTTCTGAAGCCTCTGAAGAGGCTTTTGAGACTGATAGCAGGAATCATGTTTCTGTGCCTCTGCCTGTTTTTCTGGATAAGTCTGTGTCCTAAGTGTCTTTGGCTTCAGGGTCACTCTCTAGTATCCGCAAGGAAGAGGACGGCAAATCGGGGTTTTTTTAATTCTGCTAAGGCAAGGTCTGGGTGCTCTGTGCTAGATCAGAAACTACCCTCGAATAGTATAGGGAATTGGTTTTATTCCCAAAGACTGACATGCAGGACTCTGCAGAAGCCAGCACTGGCCAAGGACTTACGGTCAGCCAACACGAAGGTTTTGCTGAAAGCCTTACTTGCACCTCATAGACAGCCTGTCAGCCTCTCGTGCAGGATCCAAATCCATTTGCAAAGGAGAGCCTAAGGAGTGACAACAGCCAGTCTGACTCTTCAGTGGCAGCTCCCAGGATGCTCACTCCACCCTACGCATCCCACACGGAGCCCTAATTCCCCTGTGCCACCTCCACCTCTCGGGCTGATGGGGAAGCACAAAGTCACCCACGGCAGTGAGTTAGCTGCGTGCACCCATTGCCGCCCGTGGGTGCCTTGCAAGAGGCTGGGGGTACAGGCAACCACTCCTCCTTTCCTGCAGAGGACATTCAGATTTATTTAAGAAGGCATGATTGACGTTAATAGCATGCACAGCTACCTGGAGGCTGCAAAAACCTGTAGGAAAAGCTGCCGTGAGACGAAAAGCAATCAGCTGCGGTGGAGGGAGCACCACGCTGAGCTGCTGCCATCTGCTGCTGCGCAGCCCGGCCGAGGCAGGTGGTCGGGGTGTGCACCCACTTCTACCAAAGCTTCTCACTGGAGGCTCCCGGGAGCTGCGGAGCCGAAGCCGCTGGAATCTGCCATCCTGCCTCGCCTAAGGATCGGGAAGCTTCTCCCAGGTTTTTGTTCAGGATCAAAGTAAACAGATTTGTTCAGCTTGCCCTGAACATTCATTGTCAACGCAGGTAGCCTACAAGGAATTAACCTTTACCAAGATAAAAGGTTGCAATTTAATCACTAATTATCTGTTATCATGCTTTACCAGCCTGACACGAGCCAAAATGAAGGCAGTGCTGCCAATAAGTGCTGTGCTGGTGCCTGGGGAGAGGGAATCTCTGGGCCCCTCTGCAGAAGATAGATGGGGTCTGGGGTTTCAGTGTCCTCTGATCCTTGTCATATATGTGGTACCGCCTGCACACTACAGGCCACACTCGTCAGTCACATATTAACATAACTCTACTTTTTAAACAGATTTTTTTTTTATTTTGCTGTACTGCTCAGTATCTAAATGATGCTTAAAAGCCAGGAGCAGGAGGTAGCTAGGAGAGATTATAGCACAAGGAATGAACCCCTTGCTGGACACCCAAAACAGGCACATGACCTCCTGGCAGGGTGCCTTCAGGCCAAACTATGGACAAATGCATAGGTACAGATGACATAGGAAAGCCATTTCGGATAGGGCTGCAGGCAGTCCTGAATAACAGCAGGGTTTAGACAGCAGTATTAAAAGCAAAGGTTTGGGAGACACCTAAAGGACACCCTGGTTCCTGATTTTGTCCCCTGTGATGGTAGAAGGCAGCGTTTGCTGGATCTGGATGCCCGTTATACCCACTTCCAGCTGGGCTTGCTGGCATATGGAAAAACCACTTCATGAAGTAGGTGGCAATTACACGTCACTTCCCTGCTGCCACGGCTTGTCCTACTGCTGCCCATACCAAGAGGTGCGATGGTACTTTATACCCCTCCCTCCCTGAGTGAGCAAACAACACAGGCCATGAGACCAGCTCACGAAAACAAAGTTAATGCAATCTCTCATATTTGCCAATGTACATTAAGAGAAATGGTCTCTGCTCTGCCCTGTTCCAAACCCCACATCCCCCTCTACAGAAAAAAAGATTTTCAATATGTTTTAGAGTAATCTATAACCCTAGGTTCACCTTTTCTTCTCCTTTTTCAAAGAAATACTGAGGAACGTTAAAAGTCATCTGGAAAAATGTGTCATTTTCTGTGAGACAAACGTATTGAATTAGCAAATTATTTTTTGTAGAAAAGAATAGTTCAGTTGGAAGCGACCTACAACAACCATCTAGTCCAACTGCGTGTTAGATATTTAAGCAAGTGTTTTTATGGAGTTGATTATAAGTGAGACAAAATTTCAGAAAGTGGGATGGTTCTTTAGTAATACTGGGTGAAATGTCTGTCACTTCATCTTGAGCGGAGTGTACGATTACGATCAGCACCCAAAACAACGATCACAGACTACATTCCTGATGCTGCTTTTCTTTTCACTCCAGAAACATTATGTCCTAGATATACCATAATATTTTTTCGGCAGATTAGCAAAAAGAAAGTCTGTTTTAGTTAGCATATGAAATGCATTCTGTGCACTGCTACTGTCAAAACTGAAACTGACTGCATAATGAAATACAATTTGGGATATAAAAATGGCATTTTAATATGCTCTACTCAGGGAGCAGAATTTGATATGTCATGCTAGCTTACTGGTAATGTACATTTCCCACTGGGCACACTAAGAGACATGTAGTCTTGCTATCCAGAAAGGTGTCAAGTCATTCTCAGTCATGAATAAGCTTTTCTAGGCCACACAGAGAAAAATGTTACATTTTGCAATACACATCTTAATTCAGAGAAGATAACTGGAGTCACATGCTTTAGACCAAAATTACAGTAGTCAGGTGGTTGCTAGAGGAGGTATTCACAATTCCACCAAACTGGAAACAAGCAGAAATGATCTGACATCACACAGCCCAAATCTTGCTCTGCTCTGCTTCTTGGGGTGCTTCAATTTGGGGGTTAGGCTTGGCCCAGGGCTGATGTTGGAGTTGGATATGATAACTGAGTTGCCTAGGGCACAAGGCATTTGTAACTGCAGTTCCTGATGGATAGATTTAACTAGCTTTCCCTTTTTATTAAAAGCTGGGGAAATGGTTTCTCAGATGTGCAGCTTAAAACCAGAACTTCCGTTGACCACCTCACAGAGGAACCTGACAGTTACATCTCAGAGCAGCTGCCAGAAAAGACCAAGAGAGATGAGCTTGGGACTAAACACCTATTTCCATCAAAAATAGCCTAGTTTCTGAATCAGGACCCTACTGCTTTAGAAAAGCAGGATGCTTGGTGGGGCTGTAGGTGGTGGCAGATGTGCAGAGGACCCTGCAGACCCAGCCACTGCCACCACCACCCATAACAACAGTCTGCAGGCGAGGGTCTTTGTCCCTGGATGGCAGGAATCCCCCAAGATGCAGGACCCTCCACCTCCTGCAGTGACCCCCAGCCCCGTGGCGGGCTGCCTGAGCCTCCGCTCGGCCACACATCAAACACCCAGGGAGGTCAAGGTGCGATGATCAGCACTCTCCCACCCTAACAGCAGCCACTACAAGCCCTGCACCCTGGGCGTGGGGAGGTAGCCCCCACCCACAGCGCTGGCCGCCTTTGCTGATGGCCTTTCCAATGCCAAAATCCTCGGCAATGCTGCATCCCAACTGCTCCTTGACCAATTAATGAGCTTCCTAACAGGATGTCATGTCACATTATCTTCATTTGCACAGTGCTTCAAATGCCGGAGAGCTGGCTGGACGGCCAGGCAAAGTTGGATGCTGACTTAAAGGAACATTGGCCAGTTTATCATCTGCTCTCCTAATTTCTGATGATTGCTTCACGGGCCTCTCTCCTCAGACTCTCTGACCTCTCTCCTCAGACTCAGAGCCTGGCCTCACGAGCAAGCCCTCCACTCCTCTGGTTTTTGTTGTTGTTGTTTTGCTTTATTTCTGATTTATTTTTGGGGTGAGGGACAAGAAAAGCCTGGTCCCTCCTACAGCTCTAACTGCATCAGGCCAGGCTCATCCTGAAGGTCCGAGTGGAAGTGCTTCCCAGGCTCTGGGACCCACACTTCTGGGAGCCACAGTGGCAGAGGAGACTGCTGCCATTGGAAAGGAGCTTTCAAATCCCACCAGAACACCTTGTCTGGGAAAAGAGATCCTCTGAGTCACCACAACTCCTGCTTCCCCTTTCCACAATATTGCACCGAAAAGGTTGGCTCTTGTTTCTTGTACCAGGCGGGGTTGGAGCAAGGCACGGGAAAGGCATAAGAGGCAGAAGTACTGCAGTGACCAGCTCTCACCATCCACCAGTATAAATCTCCCAGCTGGCAAGTAGGACTTCTCCATCAGCTGCTCACAGAGGCCAGTGTCCAGTGCTGTCCAGTTGACATTGAGTGGACCAGGACACCTACCCCCAGGACGAGCCCACCTGGCCTTTGGCTTTGGCCTAGCCACCAACAGATACTTGCAATAACTTATGAAATAAATAGCATACAACCCGCCTTTCAGAAACCACACATTCACAGTCGGCAGCTTGTTATCCTGATCGGTTTAGCATTGCATTTTGGCTGATGCGCAAAAGCCTTCCAGTCACACAAAGGAGCCAGTGTCACACTAGCTGCAGCTGAGCAGTAACATCATATAAAGCTAACGAAGGTAGGAGAGATCCCCACGAAGGATGGGGCTGTCACGCCAGGGAGTCTCTTCGTGCTGCAGCTTCGCTTTAGCATCGTGAAAGATTAAGGATTGCTGTTTTGGCCCAACAGCCTCCACAAACCAGAGTGTGTGCTTCAGGATGGTCCACAGGACTGACAGGGGGTTACAAGCACAGGGTAAAGGCATGCACACCAAGTACGTAAAGAAACATGTGTGTGCAACATGTGAACAAATGGTTGATCGTGGAGAAATGGAGGTTAGATTCAAGTGAGACCAAAGTGAGGGACAGACTTTTAGGACTGGTGATCCTTGCCGACCTATTTCAGTGCTGTAGTAGGGTAGAAATACTGCAACTGCCACCACCAGCTCCATCAGGGTCTGAATCACCTGGGATTCCCTGGTGTACCATCTCCACTAAAGCCTTTCCTTATCCGTCCTGTTCCCACTGGCTGTACCTTTTCAAGTCGAATTTAACTGACCATTTTTTGAACTCCATCTTCTCCAACCGGACCAGAAGCATTGTGTTTAGGTGTGGGAAATATGGAGAAGCAGTTTATATTATGTTCTTTAACTCTACTAGAGAAAGGGACCTGGCTGGTGATTCCATGGGGCACAACCACGCAGGTGAGGCTCTCTAAGATTGCCTCAATAAGTACAGCTTCAGGGAAGCAAAGACTGACCTCGGGCTGGTGTCAGAAGTGGGAGAAGCAGGGAAGTGGCTTGCAGGAAGCCTGTGCTCATCTTGCAGGCTCTCCACAGAGTACGAGGCTCAGAGTTTCTGTGCACTTTTTCTGGAGACAGGATTTGAGCCAACGCATCGATGGTTGGTGGAAGGATTTCTTCATGAGCATGTCTTTGTCCACACTGCAGTTCCTGGGACCTGGCAGGGAATTATGAAATGACTGCACATAAAACATGTCACCTCTGGGAAGAGGAGGGGAAATGAATTGGCAACAAAAGGTATGTGAGAAAAAGAAGTTATTGCTTTTAGAAAATGGGCTATGTTGTCCCTCTGCAAGCCCAAATGCGCCCTTTCCAGTTAAGGCGCTTTAATAGCAATGGGGAATTGTCCTGTCCCATCTGCAAAGCAGCACCTTTGGACTTCTCCTGTGTTAATGGAGCTGAGATTTCCCCATCCCCCAGTGATGACTAGAGTAGGTGGCCTGAGGAAAAATTCTCTATTCATGTGAAGACAACACATCAGGTTCATTAAACTGGAGATTATATAGGTTGATGACAGAAAGAAATTAAATAAGCTTTTGTGTCTTTACTTCCTTACTTTTAATTGAATAATAGACAATTAATTTTATTGAAGCTAGTCATGTTAGGCAGTTTCCTAGGATATCGCATTAGAGAAATGTCTCATCCTGCAGGTTGCCCTGTGACTTGGTTGCTTTTCTGGCAGTGATTTTGTGGCAGAGGTTTTGAGATGCCCACTGAGGTGTCGCTCCTAGATTGCTATGCCTCTTCTTTTTTTGGAGGGGGTAATGGAAGGTAGAGTTATTATCATTATTCCATATGTAAACCAGACCCAGGGGTGGTGGAAAAGCAAGCTAGCATGAAAGTGGGACAACTCCAGTGAAAGCCAGCAGGGAAGAGGTCACAAGATCCAGGCTGCTGAAAAGGAGAATGTCCAGGATGAACATTGGCTGGACAGATGCCGCCCCTCTGGTTCCTTGCGCTCATGCCCGTGTCAGCGTAGTGCATCCAGCAGGAAGTTTGCCTGGACATGTGAAAGGCTGCTTGAAGGAAAACAGACTGAGCACTTTCCAGCCCACAGCTGCAAAGCCCACGGGGGTGGGCAGATCCTCAAGGAAGGCTGTCCGATGAGTTATGGACGGGCAAGCCACTTCCTCACCTCGCTGCCTCTGCCAGAACCAGTACCCATGCCCAGGCTGATTGAATCTGGTGTGGAAAGGCACCACGAGCTCAGTGGAGAAGGAGCGTGGCGAGGCAGCTGCCCCTCGATGAGGCTGGCTCCCTCCTCGCTGCAGAATGTGCTGTTTTGCTCCGAGCACGCATAGTTTGTGTGGGTGTAGATTTACATTTTGTTAAGGAAAATGAAATAAGGGGGCCGGTTTCAACTAGCCTGCAGTTTTATTATTTGCAAGAGCCCTTGCCTTCATGTGATGCTTTACGTAACAGCCTTACACATCTGCAAAGTATGTAAAGCATTTCCACTGTTGGGGAAAAAGAAAAAAGGGGATGAGATTTCTGAGAGGTACCGTATCTCCCAGGAGGACTTGACAAGGGATTTTTAGCTCCCAGCAGGCAAGAAAACAGCAAGGATCACGGATCTACTCTCTAGGGCCAGCTTTTCCTATGTTTATGGGATAGTAGACCACATTTCCACAGATGCTTACAAAGTATGCTTGAGAACATACCCAGTGACAGCTTCAGTGCAGAAATAAAATGCTAAAACGAGACAGACTGAGTGGGAATAAAAGCAACAGGAAACTGGGATGTGCATCCTGATCTCGAGGAGGAACCATGGTACCAGGAAGAACACAAAATTAAGAAATGAACGGAGCTTGGGGAGCTGGAGATGTGTTGCCTTGGGCAGTTGGGCAGTCTCCGGGCAACTGCAGAGCTACGGAGAGTTGAGCTGAGGGCTACCTTTCTGCCTTACATCACCTAAAAGACGTGAGCAAGCACACTCCTTCTTTAACACTTCTTACCCTATCTGATAGTGCAATGTATATACATGTAAGGCTGTGGAAAAAAATAGCAAAAATGTTATGAATGCCTCCAAGGAGTATTGGAATGAATGAAAAATGTCTGAAGCAGTTCAAGTGCGAAGTCTAGTGAATCAGCCCATCCACATTTCTTTGGCTTATGAGTCTGGGTGGACCCAAACCACAAAGAAAAGAGGAAACAAAGGTGGAGTAGACATTGAGAAAGGTCTTTCTGGAACTTGGCATTAAAATATAAGAGCTCCCAATCACTGCTCAGCCCACGCAATGTGAAGCAATTGGAAAGGACTGGAAAAGCACTTCACAGTGCCCTGAGATGCAGGAGGTGTTTTGTTTTTTTTCTTTCCCTCAGGAGCTGCTTAAGACCTATCTGACTTCTGAGGAATTGTCACTGAGTTCCTCTTCCACTGAGGTCTCCCTTAAAATGATGTGAAAAAACACGGGAAACGTGAATGCTCAGTTCACTTCAGTTCAGTAGTTCTGTTTCCGCTTTGCACTTAGTTGTCCTCATTTAGAGGTATGTCACTAATTCTACCAGTCTTCCCCATTTTTATAGTTAGGAATAAGTTTCAGACACTGAGCCTCCTTCAGAACAGAAACTTGTAACCTCGGTATACAGGGCTTCTAAGTGCCCATCTTTTGGATGTAATCCTGCAGGTACTTCCTATAATCAGCTGAACCCCAGTCTGAAGCACCATGGAGTCAGTCTTGATTCATCAGGTTTCAGGAGCATAAGACTGTCTAGCTCCTTTCCGCCAGTTTCCACACAAAAATCATACTATAAAAGCTAAAAAACCCCGGCATTTCTCATGCCATGTATCACCTGCACCCATAATCCCACAAGGAGCTCAGCCTAGAGAAGTAGCATAGATGAATATGAAGCTGTAGAGTAGCTTAGAAATATTCATGCCTTCACAAAGGATGGATTCATTATTGTCCTAGCCCCTTTACCAAACTGGCAGGAAGGCAAGAAGAATTGGTACACTATTTCATGTGGGCCCTTTGCCATGACCCATGCCAGGACTGAAATCCCTACCGGGGTGACCATAAAGCCCCAGACCGGGTGCAGATAGAAGAGTTCATTCCCCTGCTCCCTGCCAGGGCTGTAGCCATCTGAGGAAGGACAGACATTGCATTTTCCAGTGAATAAAGAGGGTGATACTTCCTCTCTGGATTCCTTTGGATCCCCAATTCTGTCATATAAAATACACTTCGAAACACCTTGCACTGCTGCCCCCATGACTGCACATTGGTCTCCTCCTTTCTTAGCCTGAACATTTTCTCGGCTGGGAGCCACTTACCAGGAGCTTTTCGTTCTCCCAGTTGTGTGCTTGATTCATACTTCTGTTTTATTCTCTGTTCCCTCCTTCAGAAGCTGTTACCACTTGGTAGAAATATTTGCATTACTAATCTATCCCAGATCTTTTTACTGCTGCCCATCTCCACAGCATCTGACCCTCTTCCTCACCACTTTTCATTACTTATGCATATATTTATACAATATAGGACTTGGAGATTACTACCAGAAACATGCCCTGATTGTGCCAGGCCCACAGGGAGAAACAGTCCATCATCTGGGGACTTTACAATTGACGTGGCCAAGACAGATGGAGACCTGGGGTGCAGACGGACTGACTGCCATGCTTGCACCCCTCATCTGGACCACAAGAGTGTCCTCCTTGTCCCTGACTGTGGTTTCCCCCACCTGCCACATGGTAGTCGAGTGTGACATGAACAGTATCTCTTGCTTCATAAGCAAGCACCAAGAAGCTGGAGGAGTCCTCTCTTTCCCCTGACCCACCCTGCAGTACTGTCCACCTGGCCTGGAGCTGGGGCAGGTCCTTCTCCGCGGGAGCTGCATCCCAGCGTGAGCACAGTGCAACTTATTCAGCTTTCAAAAATGATTTGCAGGACGCAGTTTTTACCATTTGACCCCTGAGCTGCAGCCTTTCCCCACTGTGTGTACATAATATTCTTTTGCCAACCAAAGAGCAATGTTTCTTCACTGAAGAAATCAAGGCAAAAATTTGGTCCCAGAGAGAAAAGGGAACTTTTCTTGTCCTTTTCTTGCCCCTCTTTGTAGTGCTGGCACCAAGCCAACTTGCTGAGTTTTACTTTCTTTCCTTTGTATGCGTGAAATTTTTATTTTTTTGCACAGCTCCAGAGGAAAAGGATTTCTCAGTCTTAACATCCTGTTCACTTCTGCATACTTTTGCATGCTCCTTATTAAAAGCTAGCTATTTATACACAGGAACAAAGTACATTCCACTAACCCCTTGTGGCATAACTCCGCATGATGACTGCTAAGCTCTAGAAAGGTGAATCGAATGTACGACAGAGAGCTTTTTATAGGGATTGAATACCCGCTGTACATCAACACGGTAATACCCTTTTAAAATTCTCTTTGCTATCATGTCGTTGGAAATACGAAAGGGAAACCTTTCAACAACCTCATTCCCTCTGACTCTAATCTTGATTGTGTTGAGAGGGATAGGTGCCAGATAACTGTGTCAGTGGAAACAAAGATAAGCAGGCTGTGCATACCATAAACAGTTATATTGCTTGAATTATGTTCTTGGACAAATGCAGTGACAATAACGGGGCAGCGTTAATAGGGTGAGTGGTTAATCTACCTGCCTGGTATCTTTCAAAGAGATCAAGTTGCATTTCATTACTGGAAAATTCCTGAAGACCTAAAACGAATCAAGAACAAGTGCCTTATCTCATAATCACCCGTACGACAATATAACACAGTGGGCATCTCACAAGGAGAGGTTAATTCAAATGATGCCTTTGTGCAGCTCACAAAAGACTCTGGGTCTGAAAACAAGATGTCAAAGCAATCTCTTGACTGAAGAATAGAAGAATCCTTCAGAGAGGATTTGGATGTCCTGCATCTATCTACTCTTGGAATATCTTTAAGACAAAAGATTGTACCCAAGGTGCAATTCAACATTTTGGCTTTGATTTTCACCTTCTTTTATTCCCGTCAAAGGATACATGATGCCACCTCTGATTCACAGCTGGTACATTGATTTCAAAATCCACTGAATTACACTTTTAATCTTGGTGGAAGCTTCTTCCACCTGTCTGCCCCAAAAGTGCTTTACTCTGTGCACAGCTGTGACTGCAGTTCCACCTGGCGTTCACCTAATTGTGTTCTCTGGGCCTTCAGAAAAAAAAAAAATCTTCCCACCCCTGCTTTGAATCATGACAGTGTCTGCACAGAGCACCATTTCCAAGGTCTCCAGGAGAAGATTTTGGTGAGACCACATCATGACTTCCACCAGTATATTGTGGGAATGGATCAGGTGCAGCTCTACTTGCAAAGTCCCAGCCTCTCAAGAGCACAGAGGCTGTAATGCCATCCTACCTCATTTGCAGAGACTCTGTGATCAATGCATCACCCAGTTTTCGTAGGCCCTTGTTCTTGTACTGCACTGGTACAACTGTTTCAGAAAGCCTTGGCAAAAGAGAGCAGAAAAAGTAGCCCTTCTTAACCCAGTTTACTTGACAGTTTCCATAACAACTTGACACAGCTATTTATATAGCAGGAGAATATAATTTGTGTTTCATCATTTTTAGAACCTTTGTTGCCATATCAACCTCAGCACCGTGTAGCAAAGCACAGCCCCATTCAATTCCCTCTTGTTTTCTCAGAAAGAAACTTCTCCCTCAATGAACCGAAATTCATTTCATCTCAGGACCCTTGAGAGGCCTATGTGTCACTTAAAGTGTCATTCAAGCCCTAATTTAAATGGGGTTATGCCTGTGTGACCTATCTGCACCAGATGGGTGGGACCATCTGCAGTGGGAAGCAAAGGTGAAGACAGGATGAACAAGCGGAGCAGCAGATTTCTTGTCTTTCTTGGGAAGCAAATAAGCGGAGGGATATGGCAGCTACTGATTTTCTCTGTGATGGGTGGGGAGGGAAAAACTAGTTTTGAAATATCAGGGTTTCAAAGGCTCGGTGTTAGCATTCCTGAGTCAGCATTTTGTGAGGGAGATTGGGTGTCAAGGAGTTCCAGCAAAGAGCACGATTAGGACGTAGTGAAAGTAAAGGTGGGTAGAAAAGTGGCAGAACACAACTGCCAGGGAAGAAACCATGTTCCCAGAGGAGGCGAGAGGAACCTTCCTGGTGTGGGCTCAGGTGCTGGTCAGTCCTGGATTCATTCTCCACGGTGCCAACGCCAAAAGGCAACTTGGAAGGAGCCAGACCTCCCAAAAGCACAACTCCCATGGGAACTAAGTGTCTCCCAATATATCTCTTGGGAGGAAGCCATGGTGCTTAGGCACTCAAGTTCTTACAGCCAAATGAAATGAATCTTGGCCTCAGGTTCTCACTGAAGCTTTTTTTCTGGCTCCCACTGGCTGGTCCAGCAAGTGCTTGTTACTCACATATCTATGGCCTGCCTGGGGAAGTTCTGCCTTGCAGACCATGGCACCAAATCTTCCCTTCCAGATCAGAATATAATTAACCTTAAAATACTCATATACAATGTGCAATCAGAAGTATCTGTGATCCACCTGACACCTTCAGCTGACTAACAGCGTTCAAACAATCCTTTGGCTGCGCTGCATTTCGTCACTCACACTTCCTCCTCCTGTTGGGAGATGGCAGGTCTGCTGTCGATGTCCTGACACCCCGCTGCCTCAACCTGCTCTGGTTGCTACTTTCCCAAGACACTCCTGTTCAAAAGAGGCGTCCCCCATCTCCCCTCTTTCTGAGGCCTGAAGGTGTCTATGTATTCCCTGGAGCAGGCATCCATTTGGCACAGCAAATCTCGTACAATAAGGCGACCCGCTGACATTGTGCCGGTGATTTAGCCTGCCTTCCACCAGCAGAAATGCACACAACAGCATTTCTAAGAAGCAGTGTCAGTTCCCGGTTTGCATTAGTTGTATTGTTCTGTCTTGCCTTAATCGTCTCAGTATTTCTACAGTGTCTCCAGTGAGATTGAGAAGCGTGTCGGCAGCTCCGGCACGGCTGGGTTTAGCTGTCTGTGGCAGCAGATGAGAACCTCTGCCTCACGGATGTGTTTTGTCATGTAGCAGTGCTGAATACAGACTCTGCCAGCTTTATTAATAGCAACCCTATTATTTTAACACGATGTTCCACCAACCCCTTGGACTGAGGACAAGAGGAAATGGCACTTACATGTTTAAATCTGCGGTACACTGAGCTGTTTGAATCTGTATGATTCACTGTCAGACAGTACTATGTCAGGCACTGCAGGCAAAACAGAATAGACTGTATATGCATCACCTATATGTGTTCTACAAATAAGCTGTGTGAAATGCATCCTGCCCAACTTCTACTTGTAGAAGCCATAAATGAACTTCGTGTATCCTTTAAAGCATTCTTGGTAGGATCTTGGGAAGTGAAAACCTGGTGCTTTCAACCATAACCCCAGACCTGGTGCTAGGAGCTCTCTCTTCTCTTGTCTGCAGGCGCTTGGAGCACATCTGACTGGCTACTGGAAGGAAATAGCTCTAGATACATTCTAGAAGAAGTAATTTGATTCCTAAACCTGGCAGTTATCACCCACATTTCACCAAAAAAAAAGAAAGTTTTAGAGTTTTGGGCGGGTTTTTTCCATGCTGACAAATATTAGTTTAGCCCTGAGAAATGTGGGAAACCCCAAAAGTTTGAATCTTTCACTGCTCACTTTCCTCCAGCATCTGCCTTGACTGGTTGGTATTCCTGGATTTCGTTTCTCTCCCCTCTTCCCTAATCTCTGCTTGATTTGCAGCAAAATTGATACTAATTAAAGTCACAGAATTCAGAGGGAGATTTCACATTTGAAAAACTGTATCCTGAAAACACCAGTCTTTGCACCAAAATAATAATTCTGAAAGCTGTGACATAGCCTGAAAGCTTATAGCTCACTCTACAAAAGGACTAATGTAAGATATTTCTAGAATGATTTGCTTTATTCAGACTGCATCTCCAGTACTGGAACAAAATGGTCCTAAGCAACATGTATGTGATTCTTCCTTTACGATCCTCAGTCCAAACCCAAAGGCCTCTTTCTTGAGAGCAACCTGTCCTAGGAGGAGACTGAGGCAGAGACAAACTACGCTGCTGCTAACACCCGTTTGAGAGACTTAAATTCTCATATGCAAATTAGGATTTCTTCAGAAACTGAACAATGCCTGCAAACTAAACAAAAGGGATGTGATAAAACCTTTCAGAGTGTTCCCTGGTAATTGCCAGCCCAGCAACATACTCCATCTCCACTGCTATTAAAATAGTGTCTTGTTCTCCGCTGGTTGCTTTCAGTATGAAATTAGACCTTACACAAAGTACCTCCTTTCTACTCGTCTGCAGAAAATAATTCTCAATTTACATTCATATGAGAGTGAAAGTCATCACTTTAAAGAGAAGTCCATTTGTCTGAAATCTGCTGCAAAATCACTGCCTTTCCCCCATCCCTCAAAGATGACAGGTTTCTGCTCTGAGCATCTCGCATGGTCACCACTGAATCCAGCTTTTCCCTTCTCCCAGCCCTGCTCCTGCAACTCTGTGCAGCCTGGCCTGCCTGGCCCTACTGGGAACTAAAAGCCACCCCAGGGAGGCTTTTCTTTGGAAAGCAGCAGGGAAACTTAGCAGGGCTGTAGCCCCCATGGCACCACAGACATACACAGCATGTGGTGTGTCCTCCCTGCTGTGACAGGCCACCATGTAGGACCTTCCAGAGACATGAAGAACTCAGCCTGCTGCTGCTCAGACATCTTGGGCATAAACCTCCCAGGTCTTCTGGCAACCGAGACAATTTCCCCACTGTCTTCCTCGGCCCTTTGGTGTCCGCCCTCCTTCTGAACATCACCCCCAGCCCAGCAATGATTTCAGCAATGGGCAGAGATCTGCAGGCATCATCTCCCAGTGAGAGCTGCACAACATCCCACCTGCCAAAAGCACAACCTGCTCTTTGCCCTTCATACATCAGGTGGGCTCTGTATCTTTGGTTTTTCTCCACCTAAAACAAAGCAAGGAAAAAGAAAATCCACGCTCCAAATGCTAAGCCAGCGTCTGGTACACCATAACGCAATTCAACCCATTTATTTTATAGCCCTTTAATGCCTCTCTCAGTTGTCTCACTACACAGACTTCAGGCAGAGTGGAGCCATGTTACTTAGCAACTCACAGTACACATGACAAAATTAACCCAAACAGTTTTGTTTATTAACTCTTAATAAGGAGCAAACAAAGCAGCAACCTGAGAGTTTCACAAGAAGAATGTTTTCCATTTTGGGTGCGTTACTAATATTACAGCCGACAATGTTATCTTGGGTGTTCTGTGGGATTTTTTTTTTAGCCCTTTTGTGAAGACCTACTTGAAGCACAAAAGTATTCCCCACCCTCCCCAATGCCTGATGTTTCTATAATGGAAAAAGTATATGTAATAATAGAAAAATTAAAAGACTATTGGAGCTAACAAGCTCTAGCTGATGCCTGCTCGGCCCTGTGAAATCCAGGTTGGGAGGCTGGAGATGTGAGTGTTACCCCCAGACTCTCTCCCAGAGTTTGGACAAATTGCAGAGGTAGAATTTTCAAACAGCTGTGATTTACTCCAGGCTCTTCAGAAAATGTGACCATCAGTTGCTCTGTTCCTGTACCCCAACCCTTGAAATACAGTCTTGCTTCATAGAGATTTTATGACCTATATGTATTAACACATGCAAGGCAGCACAGACTTGATTTGAAAAGATGTTTAAAAGTAGCTAACTAAATCACACTGATTTCAGCAGCAATTAGGTGTCTACAGACCTGGTCTTCAGGTGCCCTGGAGATGTAAGCCAGACCTGTTCCTAAGAAGAATATCAAGGATGTCACTTGTGGAATATGTTGGTTTATGTCCATCATAAAAAGGGATTAGACGTATTCTTTTTCGGTTCCTGTCATACGGAGTTTTAAAAAAAAATTTATTGCTTTTCAAAAATATGTGAAACTTGCCAGGCTTTACCAAAGGACAAGAGCCTGTTGCCTTGCTGTCTCAAGGGATTCAGATGAAAGGCTCCTGCCAAGAATTTCAGCCCTAGAAGAGACTTCTGCAAGATCATTTCCAGATATGAAACCCTTTTCCTGCTGTGCCGCTGAGCCCTCCCTTTCCAACACTTCATGGCGACTGCTGATAATGAAAGTGCAGAGGCCTCCCTCCCAAGCATTAGCTACAACAGCTGATCCAGGCAGTCTTTTCCGGCTTTTATGGAGAAGAATGAGTGACTTGTGTGTTCTTGTGAGAAACTGCTTAGACACCAGATACAGCATCTATAGGGTTTATGGAAGCAGAATGAAGATTCTTATCAGCCCCCATGTATTTAGCAAGATATGACAAATGAATTCCTTGGAAACTTACTCCCAGTAATCCTGGAGCACCGAGTGCTCAGCCTTGAAACAGTTTGGAGGCAGGGTGGTCAGAGGCACGTACTCCAAGGGCCGCATTCTGCCTGGTGCCAGCTGGGGAAAGGGGTGGCAGGGAGACGAGGGGAGAAGAGGGACTGGAAAGGGAGCAGGAGCTGAGGGAGAAGGTCCACTTGTGCTCTCAGCTCTGCAGCAAGGCTTAGTCTCTTTGACGGGTTTCTGCCCAGATGCAAATGAGGAGGTACAGGCTGGAAGGGTGCCAATATACCCTTGCTCGATGCAATGTGGTGTAAGTAAACAGATAGGCTCTGAGAGCCTGACAACATTGCTTATCTTACCCAGGCCATCCTCTGTCCTATACAAGAATTTTTCCTTTTTGTACATTTTCCAGTATGCTAAACCTCGGTGGATGTAAGCATTTCCCTTAGGAAGTCTTTCACAAGTGACTTGCTTTCTCTGCCAGGAGGTTTTGCACAGACAGCAGCTAGAGCACTGTGGCCAGGTGTTCTCGACAGCAGAAGAAAAGGGGCTAGGTTCAAACATATAGGGAATTCCTGCTACAACTAGCCTGCAGCCTTGCTCACCTCCCCACCTGAAATTTTGGCTAACCTCTTCCAAGGCTCCCTGAGCACAGAAGATTTCCCCTTTCATGAGCACTCAGTGCCGAGGGAAACAGTCGGTCTGGGAAGGCACAAAGGCAGTAAGTCAGCCTGTTCGTGCACACCAGGTGTGAGGCAGATGCCCCTCCTATAGTGCCTGCTCAGGTTCATTTGCTACACAGCCCATGGGCTCTTCACACTCTGCCCAAGGCCTTTCTGTGTGCTCCCTTACGATCTTCTTACTGGCAGCTGTGAGATCCCAGAGCATATCAGGAAAAACAGTCCTCTCCTGCCACGTGGAGCAGGCAAGGGCCTCCCTGTTTCCCCTCCAAATTTGCCATCTCTGTACCACTATGGCCTTGGCATAGTCTTGTGCTGTGCTTTTTCCTCCATGGGAAGTCAGGGCAGTTTTGTTCCTACATCTCAGGTAAGACCCCAACCCTCCTTTCCTGTTGTCTTCTCCTGTCCAAGCTCCATAGCCTCTGTGGTCCTTGACATCTGAACGAAGATGTCTCTGGGGCACATTAGGTTCAGGTCTTCTGCATTTCAGTAACAAAAAGTCGGCAAAACCAAATGAACCTCAAAATCCAAAATGAAGAGACTTTCAGCTTCTTCTCCCTAGGACTCACATGACTGTGTTGGTCCAGCATAGCACTGGTCACAACTGAAGGGTAGACACTGACTTAGCCCATCTACAACTGCAGCATCAAGATTTGACTCTTTGCTGAGGACAGCAAGAGATGTGACCGGCTCTCCCAGACCCAGGCCAGGTTGCAGCTTTCTAAACTCAACTGGATGCTTATCTCAGCTGGTAGCTTCTTGGCGTTGAGTGTCGGTGCTGTATGATATGTCAGGACATCAAATTGTAGAGCATGTGGACCAAACCTGGGATTGATTTTTAACCTGTCCTGGCCTCAACATCATGTACATGAGACCAGCTGAGCCTTGTGGAGCCATCCATCCATCCAACCATCCAACCATCCATCCATCCAACCATCCATCCATCACTAAAGCCTGCTGTTAAGTGTGGCTCTGGGAACAAGGAAGGGACAGGCACGTGGCTCAGAACCTCAGCCCTGAGATCTTCTTCTGCTGACCCCAGTGTGGACAGGCTCCGAGAAGAGAGAGCAGAGTGGATAATTCGTACCTGGTCTCCCTTTAGATGCCTGGTCTGTTTTTTTGCTCAGCTCCCTCACCATCTCCAGCAGAGAGGAGGAGGCCAAAATATCCAGCTGCTGTTCTTCCCCCAAATCAGCATCTGAGAAAAGGAGAGGCAAGCTTTATCTAAAGTGTTGCTGAAGAAAACAACAGGATACCCTGGGGAAAGGAGGTGCTTTCCCCAGTGTACAAAACGCCTTGCTCCCATCCACTCGCCAAGGTTTCCTTTCCTTCTATTTTTAATTTTCTCCCCTTCTCTGTTCACTTTCTTCAGAAGGAAATCTGAAAGCTGACATTGCCCAAAAACCTCGTTTTAAGCCTTTCCCATTCCCCATTTCTGCTTTTTTTCATCCACAGCTCCCTCAGTCACACCCCTCTATCTCTGTGCCTTGCAGCAAGAAGACTTGGATGCACATGGAGGGAGATTTGAACTATTGCCTTTGACATTTACAGGGTCTGCTTGTGATAACTAGGCTTAATACAAAGGCTTCTAATGAAAGTTTATACCATCCACGTCCCTCCTGGCTTAGACAGCAGCTACAGATGTCCCTGTCAGCCTAGCCCAGAGAGGCCTTTGCAAGTTTTGTTCACAATCTCCTGTGAAACCAATCTCGTAGAGTTTGGGGAGAGCTTAGATGCTCAGGCCACCCTGAGCCCCTCTATGCTCCGTTCATCACGAAAACTGTTCAGGTCAAAATGCCCTAGACCAGTAAAAAATATTCCCTGGGGGACCGGGTAGATTATTCCCCTCCACCCCTTTCCCTTCTTTTCCTTTCTTTGTTCCAGGGCACCGGTCAGCCCCCTCAGACATGTGTGCACGCAGCCGGGCCAAGAGGGGAAATGAATCATTTGCAGCGGGAGATCATGATTGCAGGATTCTTATCTTGAAAATGAACGTGCACATCTTCAGGAGCCTGGTGGAGCAACAAAATCTTGGCCAACTCAAGGACTTCCAGATGAAATTTCCTGGGGGTCAGGAACAAGTCTAGATTCTTATTCATCATGGTCTTAACCAAAAAAAACCCAACCCAAACAACCTATATACCTACATTTTCAACTGTAAAATATGCACACTGGGAATAGGGAGATGGGAAAATCCCTACAAGATCAGTAGTTCCAGGGAGGATATCCTCTGTGTTGTGAGCTTCAAGGGTCTTTCAGATTCCTGAAAGCTGGCTGGCTGCAGCCATTGTATCAAATTGGATTACATGGGTAGGAATTCCTGATCTGAATGTCATTTGGCTGCAGCTGCTGCATACAAACCAATGCTGTATAGACAACGCTCTGAAAATCCAACAGGTCCTCTGAGAACCTAAAGCTTCTCAAGGCAAAATTAATTAAGAAGAAATGAACTGAGCTTTTGATACCACAGTGGAAGTGTTGCTGCAGGCACAAACGCTAAGAGAAGGGTGCTTTTGACTGATTTTTAATTAGAATTTAATAGTGCCCTGAAGTTACATCTCTCATTAAAAAAAAAAAAAGTGGGCTTACCTAGTTCTATGTGACGAACAACTCAAATTAGATTTTAACATATGCAAATAGCCAGTATGAAAGATCTGCGTGGGAGTAATAGAGATAGGACAGGTTAAATTCTTGACCCTTTATAGTTGATTTTTCTTTAACTGATCGTTCAGTCAGTTTGTTTGCGATTAAAGGTTAGAATTAATAGAGTTTAAAGGCAGCACTGAAAAGCCATGAGAAATGTAGACACCAAGGGCTTCTGCTGAGGTAAATCAGCACAGCCCACTGATTTTTACCGCATTAACTGCATTAACTATCTCACTGGAGTGTGCAGATCTTAACTGCAACATTTCAAAGTCACGGCCAGTCCTGCGTCCCCGCTGAACAGCCTCTTGCACTCCAAGCTGTCCCATTAGTTAAATACAGCTCAGCACATACCAGCCTGAGGAAATCTGCCCATAAAGTCATCCAGATTGCTCAAAAAGCCCTAGCTGAAAACACTGTGTGTCAGGATAACTCCAAGGGCTCCTGGGGTGGCTTAGGCAAGGAAGTTTCTATCTCTAAGACCTTTGCAGGTATGTTGCTGCTACTGATAACATCAAGAAACCCTGCTGAGCAAGAGCCTACAGGGTCTGGCCCGCGATGAGTTGCCATGAGAGGAGGCCAGCAAAATGCTTTAGCTCATCCTGAGCAAACAGCTCCTTGCGCTGCACTGTATGTACATAGAATATTTATGTCATGTAAATATAACTGACCCTCTCTGTCTGGATTGCTGCACTTCTGCTGCACTTCTTCCAATAGATCTCTGCCTCAAGATGAACTACATCATGCAATGCTAAACAGTAAAATCAAATAATAAATGCGATTGCCCTCAAACAATCCTGCCTAGCAGAGATTAGCACTTCGCTGCTTTTGCAAATGCTTCTCAAACTCATCTCCTTCAGAGGCATGATACAGCTGCTTTGCTATTTAAAAACGAAGACAAACCCCATCCCTATCTTACAATGTTGGGTGGCGATGGAGCTTTTCGCACAGCTAAGCAGAAGGGAGAGGAGCCGACAAGACACTCAAAATCACACCTCCTCCTCAAGACAAAGGGCACTTGGGTACCTAGTGTGCGTGCCACAGTTGTTTTTCTCCACTCACTGTACCAATGCCTTGTAGTCCTGGATAATGAGTGACTTGAATCCCTTACAGCTCTCCTGCAGTCGTGTGCTGTAGCAGTTGGCTGTGTGCAGTGCCAGCAGCAGGCTGGATACAGCCCATAAGCTCTGGTCTGCCATGCTCAGGAGTCTTGTCTGTACAGTTCTCTAGTCTATAGGACTTCATTAAGCATAGGGGGAGCAATAAAAACGGTGCTTGTTGTGGCCTGGGTTTTTTTCCTTGCTTCTTTTTAATTACACAAGAATTTAGCGGTTGTGTAGAAAGGCCATGCCAAGAAACTGTATCTTTCCTCTCCAGTTCCATGTTAGTTAAGCACTGATACAGCAACTACTGAAAAAACAAGTTTGCATCTTCTCTTTAACAGGACCATGATCTGCTGGGAAGGTTTCTGTTTACATGCAGGAGGAAACATCCTGTATCTGTCCTACTTGTCTATGGGACACAGCACAGGGACAGTTGTTAATGCAGCTTGAAATGTCTAGGCCATAATAAGCTTTTCATGTGACCCACGGCAGGTTGCATTCCCAAAGACAGAGGCTATCAAGGGGTGAGGGAATAGGCAGAACGAGACTTTCAGGCTATGGGCAGGTAATCCATGCAGCTCTGGGCAAGGGGCTGAATGTTCACTGTGTTTGATGAGACGCTGTGCAATTGGTTTGCTTCTGAAGCAGTGTGGTGGTAGGGGATCAGGCTTCATCTGGTCGCATGATATATGGAGTCTTTCCCCACTTTGAATCTTGTTACATGAGTAGCAATCACCATCTGATATCTTCCATAAAATGATGCCAGTGTCAGGCAGGTCCCTTTTGGTCCTTTAGAGTGACATGCTGTGGAACTGACTATGGACGAAATAACTGAGGCGGTGTAGCAAATCCGCAAAAGCCTCTGGTGAAACCTGGGCTTTGCCTGGGTACACAGAATCACAGAATCACAGTGTGGCAGGGGTTGGAAGGGACCTCTGTGGGTCGTCTAGTCCAATCCCCCTGCCGAAGCAGGGTCACCTAGAGCAGGCTGCACAGGACCTTGTCCAGGCCGGTCTTGAATATCTCCAGAGAAGGAGAAGGGTTTACCATTGTTTTTCAAAAGCCAGGATGTTACTTGTATGTACTAGAGGTACTTTACAGTTTCCATGGAACTCCCTACAAGTTCATTTCTAGAGACATGTTTTGCTTTTGCAAGTGGAGCTTTTCCACTCTGTGTTCAGATTTGGTGCTGAAATAGAGGCACTGACCTTCCTTCAGACTGATTTTGTCTTCTCAGTGTTTAAATTGACTCGTATCAGCATCAAACTTCACTTGGTTGGCTGTTTATTTTAACCCTCGAGATCCCAGATCACCCCTCCGACATTTCTCCCAGCAGTCCTTGACTGTTTTACTCCTTAATCCTGCCAGGCCTCACAAACCCTACTATTTACCAAGAAAATACAGGGCATCCCAGCAAGCAGCCTTGAGAGCAGGAGCACCTAAATGCCCAGGGTAGCTGAACTATCAAGGTGAGCCCTTTGGGTATGCAGAAGGATACAGGTAAAAAATTGGGCTTGGGATGCTTTTTTTTGCGGCCAGGACAGCTGGGAAAGCTCGTGGGTAAATTATTCTTTTTCGGTGTTTATTGGAACTTCTCATCACTGGTTCGTACTTTCTCCTTAGCTCAGACATAAGCCCAGGGAGATCGTATGGGGGCTTGACAGGTAGATAATGATAACAGCTCCTTGGCAATTACTCTGTATCACCCCCAGCACGATGTGTTTAGAGAGTGTCTGCAGTGGGTGTTGTTTCAAAGGGACAAAGCAGTTCCTCAAGCAGTTTTATGGCTTTGTAATTTATTTACCAAGGCAAGCTCAGGCCAGTCACACTATCTATTTCTTTTTTAATGAGGTGCTGTTTATTTTTCACTCATGTTCTGGATGGATTGAGACACAAGGAGGTCAAACAACTTCTCCCTGAAGTCTCCAGGGCTTCTAAAGCTAAGTCATTCCACCTTTTAATGTGTTAAGCACAGAGCTTGACTTGAAGTCAGGGGAGCTGCAAACATATGTTCAAAGGTGCTTAAAAACCTTCATGATGAGAAGCCTACATGAGAGCCTTGGTGTCCTCTGTACTGCTGTGTTTTAACATCTGTGCAGCTCCACTCGCTTCAGCGGAGTCTCACACCAGCTGAGGTGATCTAAGGATGTCCTTTGGGAAAGGTCTGCAGAGGACTATTTTTTACTAGTTTAACTACTGATCTGGACAAACTCAGATACTCCCACTGTTTTGCAGGTCTGAAATAGAAGCTCCTAAACTTAGCTTGGAGCTTTCTGTTTCAGACCAGTCAAGGCCTGGCTGCTTGCCTTTCTGTCCAAATATACCAGAGGGACTTATAAAAGATACTGACCTTCTTTCTACACCTTGCCTCCACTTTAAAATTGGTGCAACAGACTGGGGAATTCAGACAACCTTTGATAGTGCATGGAAACTAACTATTAAGTCTTCAAAGACTTTTTTCAAAAATAAGCACTTTTTCCTCTTCCTTTTGCAAAATAAGCAAACTCGACCTGACACTAAAAGGAATCTTCCCAGATATTCTTGCACAACCAAGTTATTAAAGAAAAGCATCAGGTGAAAAACAAGAGAGGGTGGTGTCACTTCTGGAGGTGATATGCAGAACCAGCACTCAGGTCTGTGCTATGGTGGTGTCTGCAGACACACATGGTGCTCGGGGCTGCACGGCAGTAAACCTGCAGACAAGTTGTTGTGCCCACCCCTGAGGCACACAGCCATGCCTGGGCTCTCCTAGCTCAGAGTTGTGTGTCCAGCCCTCCTCCCCAAGGAATAAGAAAGATGAGGGGCTTAAGGTCATAAGAAATAAGCTAACTGGGTAAGGCGCAAGAATAACCCTTGGGAACCCAGGAGAGGTGACCAGGTATTTATATCCACTTGGGAAAGTCCATCACTTCTGATGGCCCAGTGTGTGTCCTGGGGAGGAATCATTAAGGATTTGCCCTGCATTTTTGCTCTTTCACCAGCACCTGCCTGCAGATAAGGCTGGAGACAGACGTGGAGCTCATTGGACCCTTCTGACCCAGCTCATGTTTCAGGCTTTATGTGAGGTAGCTCGGGTTCTTTCTACAGGGAGATTTCAGCTCTTACATCGGCAGTTAAGATGCTTGCAGATTTTGCAGGCGGCTTCTGACTTCCTTTGTCCCCTGTTTCAGGGAAATGCCCAAACGAGCAGGCCCTGGATGGTCTTACGAGGGGGGATCTCAGCCTCTCCTGCTGGAGCTGGTCCAGTTTGTGCTGCTAGTTAGCTGTTCACTGGACCAGGAACCTATAACCTGACTTTCCCACATCACACACATGAGTGTCCTGACTACAGGGCTGGAAATTACATCTTCCACTTCTGCTCTCTGGTCCAATGAATGTTTAATCATTTATACAACAGGGAACAGCTTCAGCAGCAGACTTTGAGACCAAGCCCCAGAGGATCAATCTGTGGGATGCTCATAGCAATTTTTCGGGACATGGGAGGCTCTGTATAAGCCATAGGAGCCAGAGGTTTGGTCTGGGTTTCCAACAGCCTGGGAGAGGGCTTAGACCAGTGGCATCTGTTTGCAGTGCAGATTACTGGTGTGCTGAGAAAGCCATTTATACACACAGGATATAGCCATTTATAAAGCTTTTTGTGCCCTGCAAGTTTAGAGGATGAAATCTTCGTCAAATCAGAAGAGAGGATGGACTTCCCACTTGTTTCCATGGGCTGAGCAGTCATCAAGCAGGATTTAGGCATGCTTGTTTTAGCCAAGCCAAGATTTAAGCAGGTTTGCATATTTCAGCATGTCAGAAATGTAAACACTCTGGCTAGCAGGGGCAGATGCCCAAGTTTTAGTTAGGCTCAAAGTGGCAGTTAGATACCTGCCTACCTTTATGGAGTTAATCTGCAATAACACCACAACAAAAAGCTGCAGAAATGCTATTTAAGTGATTGGGAACGTACAGCTAAAGCAGAGAGGAGGAAAAATATAAAGGCATACACAAATGTGACCTTCCTGCAGCACAGCCTTTGCTTAGGTTGTATATCACAGGGAGAGATTTTATTAGAGCTCATTAAATTTTAAAGCCTTAATGGTCCCTTCTGTGCTGCGTGATTGGTACTTGGTACAAAAAGGAGAGCTTGGCAGAGCGTTCATGCAGCAGGACGGAAGGCACCCTCCACTGCAGTGCTGGAGGTCGGGAGATCTCGCCCGGCTGCGGAGCATCGGCGGGATGAGCGTGACATCGTCTGGCGAGCGCCGGTACGAGTCCTTCGGCTCAAGGCTGGAGCATCCCAGGGCTGGCAGGAGACCACCGGAGAAGGAGAAAAGGTTTGGGAGGTGAATGCACCGGTCCTGGTGCCTTGCAGGAAAGCATGGGGTGTGACAGTCAGGAGCATCAGCAGGACTGCAGCAAATAAATAGCAAACTTGGTGTAACAAAATTGAAAGAAACTCAAAAGTCCAGAGTCTCACTTTGTATTAATTGGTTCTGCTGTAGCTAAACCTGCCCACCGGCTTTTTTCTTCTTTCCTTTCCCTCACTTTCCCCCACTCTTGGCTTTTGTTATCCTTCAAAACTTTAGCAACTAGTTGACACATTTTCCACTTGTCTGCCACCTCCAGCCCCACTGAGCAGACCGGGTGAAACATGCAGCTGTGGGACAGTGCTACTGGATGCAGCAGGAATGGCCAGCAGCAGGACCAGTGTGTCTCAGCACAGCAATAAAGTTACTCTCAGGTGAATGCTCTGTGCAGGACTTGAATTTTTGCATTTAGAAACCAAGAATCCATCTGTAAGGCCACTATATTTTAGGGGCACCAGGGCTGAAATTTTAAAAAAATCGCTACGGGTTTTGCACACCTGAATCGCACTCTCTTTGGGTGTCGAAGGCCTAAAAGTACTTGGGTCTCTCCCTTTCCGAGCTGTACACCCACAGTGGTAACCTGAAACTGTCTATGTTTGTATCCAGGTCGGGGAGACGGCACTAGAGCTCATCTGCCTGACTCACCAACTTCCTTGCCAAGTGAGCACGAAATTTTCATGACACTGCAAAGTAGCTGATCCACAGCCTCCTAAATGTCGCTGCTCCAGAGATTTTATACCCAGGAAGCACCCTGGATGATTGAATTGCTTTTGGGATGTGGGACTATTTATTTATTTATTAATTTGTGGTGGCAGTGCTGGTGGTTTAGGAAAAACATATTGACTGAGTTGGGGAAAACAAAGTCTCCATAAATCTTGAGTGGGACAAGACCACCTACCAGATCTGTATAGAAAAACCCAGGACAAACCATGGGAACATGATGCATGGTTGTGATTTTAAGCTCATCCCTGGGCCAGGGAAACAGTGTTGGAGACCCCACCAGTCCACATTTTCAATATGACCAGTGTCAATCACTCAGATGAAGGTACTGTTTGCCAGGGATGCTGAACATGTGTCCAAAAACTTTTAATGGCAGCTGAAAGTGGTCTCCTAGAATCATTCATGACTTTGTGGAGTTTTTTACGTTTGTGTCCGTTATGTTTTGGTATTCACAAAAACGCTAATGGAAAAAAGTGAATGGCCCAAGCAGTGAATCTGAGTGTTCTCCATTTTCAAAGCACCTGGGGAGAATGACAAATGGCCTCAAAGTCTAAATGCTGGCACTGCCCTTCCCAACTTTTTTCTTACCATTGGCTCAACTGACAGCCACAGAGGCACACGCAACTCTTCCCTGTATCCCACTCTTGAGGTCTAATGCTGACGAGGGCCTCCCTAGCTTTGCCTATTGTACCCACAGCATCTGAGACAATTTCCCTGCCTGAAAAAAACTGAGACTGAACAGTTTCTTAGACGAGGGTCATCCAGCCAGGCATAGCCAAGATGAGCTATAGCTGTGGGGAGTGGAGCAGCGGGACAGACTGACACCTCAGTGAGAACAGAGTCATGGCCCATGCCCTGAGGATGACATCCCTTCTGCAGGACCAGCATTTGTAGAGTCAGCCTGGGACATTCCTGAATTCCTCTGGTTTGAGAGGTTCAGACAAAAAAAATCCCACTTATCTGTTAGAGGTACAAGATACTTCGAAGCCACACGTTACAAGCTGAGTCTTGCTTTGACGCTCAGTGGGGCCCAGACTGGGTTGCTTTATTATTCAAATGCGCTACATCTTAGTCATGTTATTTTTTCAACATGGAAAAAGCTACATTCCTTCCACAAGCGAAGAGGTTGGATGTGCAGCCTGCACAGCCAAGGCATGTCCGAATTTGCCTCTTTTAAACTCTTTGATAATTTTCTCTATCCCTGAGTAACTCAAATAGTTTTACAATGAGTGACGCAGGGAAAAAAAAAAAGAAGCCATCCCTGACTGCATAAGCTTTGAACGATTCCCTTCAGACCACTAAATTGTGACAGCTTTTCTGTGCCACCTCTGAGTCCTCTGTGTGGAAGTGTCCAAGCTCCTTTTAGTCTTGCCAGAACAAGAAGATCTCTGCATGGGCAGCAGGCATTTGAGGATATTTATCGAGGCTGCCAGCCTAACACAACACAGGAAAAACGTAAATAAGCACCTTCTAAGTGCTCACACACCGAGAGTGTGCATGGGCTCCTCACGGCTGCTGCGGGGCTCTTTAATAAATAGCCAAGTAGAAAATGAAAAACAGCTTGGTACTAGCAGCAGGTAGCTCTGCTGAGCTGCTCCTGGCCCAGCATGAGGCTTCCTCCCCAGTGCCTTCCCGGGCAGCGTTGTGCTCCTCTGCCTGTGGGGGTCCAGGCTCTGTCCCTCCAACACGTCAACCCAAACACGTGTCCATGAGGAAAGATGGCACCTACACCTGAGAGAAGGTCTGCAGCTGTTATCCACAAGCAGTAAAGAAGTGAAGTAGCAAAGCAATAACGAAGGAAAGTAAAATTTTTCCTTTTAAGAAGTAAAAAATATTTTTTGTACTTCTAGGAAATAAAAATTATCTTTCCTGTCAAAACCAGGGCTGCACTGAGACCATCTCTCAGGTAGCCTTTTGGACCCAAAGTTGAGACACTGGCGGGATGGCCGGGTGCTGACAGCCCTGGCTGTAGCAGTTATGGTTCTGCACCTCTGGCCAGCTGTCCCACCATCCAGGAGATCCTGCCTGGGGACAGACAAGCATGCAGACAGACAGGCAACCCACTTCCCCACCGACACGTGTGTTGCTGGTGAATTTCTCTATTTCCCAGTCAGACAGACAGTCAGAGAAGAGCTAGAAAGCTTCATTTGCATTTTGACACCTTCCCTTAAAAAAAACAACCACAAAACGGTTTTGATGTGTGCAGAGAGAGGACTTTCAGAACAGCCTCAGGAAATTTTGTGAGTCAGCGGGAAGGCTCCGGGTGCCACCAGCCCAAGGACTGAGGGAAAGCCTCGCCATGCTCCTGGCCATAATTAGGTGCCCTCCTTGCTTGCTCTTGGGGGCAGCTCCTGGGTTCTCATCTTCAGCAGCACAAATTCCTCTCCCCTGACTTCCCATTCAAAATGCCACTGCTATAGACACCTCCTCGCCCTCTCTGCACCAGCCCACTCTTCCTGTCTTGTCTTTTTGTGCCTACTCTGTCTGACTGCAGCATCTTTAAGTCTTGTCCTGGCTTTCTAGAATGACACCATGATGACTCTTCTCCATCCTCACGTTCCTTACTGCCCTCAGGGTGCCCCATCCAATGCTCTTCACACTACATGATGCAGCATCCACGTTGTGGGTTGTGGGATCGTAGGATCCACCTGCCTCGGTAGCCCTCTGGCTTTATGCAGAAGACATCTTCCTCTGGCTCAAGATTCGCATTTGTTCCTCCAGCCCATTCTAGGCTCCGCAACCAGTAGCTAGGCCACCCCCTCCACCTGGGCAAGTCCTGAGTGGACTTGGCCGCCCTGCTATGGGGTGGGACCTGTGAGCTGGGAGCCAGGGGTTGGGACTGTGCTGCTGGTCACTGTGTTGCCCTGCCACGTACTGCAGCAGCTCCCCGAGTAGGAGGCTGTCTGGCTCATGATGTTTCTCACTTTCTCAAAAACACACTCACTTGCTGCTACCGTCTCACGCTCTCTTCCCTTCCTCCTTCTTGAAAGACATACCCACCACAACAGCTTGTCTCACAAGCATCTTCCCTTGACCCAGATATTATAGATGACATTTAATTTCTTATTACTGTAACTGCCGTTTAGAGTCAGTCTCACTTGTCGATGTTCATGTGAATATCAAGAGATCAGCAAAACTTGACCTTGAAACCTCCTAAAACTAAACAGTTTCTCATGAGCATTCAGGTCTCTCTTGCTTTCATCCAGCTAGAGCTAATATGAAGTAGTAGTCTGAGCTGATAAGAAATAACAGCCTGAACACAAAAAGGAAGATAAGTATTTGACAGATATTCTGACTTATCAAGGCAAAACAGAACAACTTTGGGAATAAGGTGTAGGTGGCCAGCACAATGGGTATGAGGCAACCAGGTTTGCTTTTGCTTGTCTTCTGTTCTTGAGGAAGAGGGGTAACATCAGCAACAGAAGAAAAATGACTGTCACGTGTCGGTTCCATGTATTTTTACTGGGGGCTATGCAGGGCTGGTTAGATCAGCAACACTGAAGACAGTGCTGAGACAGCGTGCACCTTGCAACACCACATGTAGACAGCAACTCAGCAAGACTGAATGAGAAAACATGAGAACTTGCAGTTATTCATATCAGTGCTAGAAAGGTTAGTAACAAGTGAGAGGAAGAGGAAGTTATGTTACTCATGAAGGAATTTGACGTGACTGATGTCACTTATGTCTGGTGAGATGACTTTCCTGATTACTGTAATAAAACTGTTGATTAGGAAGAGCAGACTGGCGGCTGTTCTCTATATCATCACTATCAGCTTGTGAGTTGCTAAGTCAGATTTACAAGACACTGAGCAGAAGAGGAAGAATATCTGCAGAATGATCTGCCACAGATCATCAAACAAAGTCAGAAAGTCAAAAAGCAGGATGAGTTGTTCCTTAAACCCATTGCCGATTAAGCCATCGTCCAATTTGTGGAAAGAATAGTTCTGTATGCATGGAGGACTTCAGAGTGGGAGACATACGCTAGAGATGTATGCAGCCAATAGAAAAACAGCATTTAGGTGATGCAGGTGAATTCTCTAACCCATCAGGTACTGCACTCAAGGTGAGGTCATTCATTACGACATACCATGGTTAACTAATTGCTGGGTAGAAAGTTTGTTGCTCTCTGAACACCAGCCATCATGATCGTGACCTGATTATTTATAGCATTGACTGCCCTAAACACTCAGCATTAAAAAGGTTAGTTCTCTAACTCGAGGAAAGTTACTATCCAGATTTATTGGCAGAAAATATCGGGTAGAAAAATCTGAATGAAAGTTGAGTCCTTTGATGAAGAGTTTATTAGATGGTCAAAAAGTCAGGATTTCCAAGTCAAGGGTACAAACAGATCACACTAAAAGTCTCGTCTTGGTTCAGTGACAAAGTGAAGGAATCAATGTGAAATAGAAAACCAATTTATCGCAGATGTGAAAGGGGGAAACGGCTGCCAATTAATATAAAGTAGAAGTAACTAAGTGTGAGAAATGAGTAAGTGCAATTAGAACTGTCTGGAAACACCTCAGAACAGAGCAAAGAAAGTATTTTAACGTCTACTAAGATCAAAAGTAGCTTAACAATAGTGCAGGATAGGATCTCTCTAGCGATATAGAGAGAGGCAGCAAAATTAATCATAGTGTAAAAAAGGAGAGTACTGAATAAATCTTTGTCTGTATTCAGAAAGAAGTCAGATCGTGTACCTGGAAAACTTGGGGCTGCTGATGGACTTTCATGCTCAATAAGATCAAGAGAATGGTAAACAAGGTCTACTAGGGAAAAATATTTAAAATGAGCTCTATAGCTAATTAGGATTCCTGAAAGAGATGACATGATCTCTCTCCTGCTTCCATTTGAAGAAGTGCTCATTGTGTACCAGTAGTCCAAAAAGGTAAAGAGGATGAATTGGGTAAGTACAGTCAAAGACAAGTGACAGATGTAAACAGCTAAGGGTGGGAGTGCAGCAAATGCTAACAAGCATCTTTCAAAGAACAACAGGATTTATTTGCCAAACTGAGTTACAGCTTTTATGAGTCTGGCCCAGACATGAGGGATGCAGAGTTTTCCAAGGCATTGCATGCTGTACCAGGAAACAAAACCACGTCCTGGTCAACACTAAAAGTTATCTCATAACTGATGTCAGAGCTGGAGAAGTGAGAGATTTCAAATACAAATGAATGACCACAGCATGGGCTGTAACATAAGGAAGTAAAGCAACTGTGAGTGTGTATACGGTGTTACACATAGGCAGAGGTGTATGGAAACGATTTTATCCTTGTACATTCATGCGTAGCAGTAGAAAGATCAATGCTGGAATAGTCCCTGACCTGCAGACTACTGGAGCCAGTGAGAGGCTTTGGAGAGAGGATACTGTGTCCTGCCTCCACTGCTTTTCCCCAGGGACTGCTTTTCGACACTGCTGGAGACCGGCTCTTGAGCTAGACAGACCTTTGGTCCTCCACTAAGGGCACTCTTATTGGCTTGTGTTGTCCACATGCTTCCCATGTGTGCATTCTTCAAAGCAATTTGAAAAAAGGAAACCATGAACTACCTGCAACAGCCCAAAGACCAGAGCAGATACCAGCCTGTGCGAGGTGCAGGGCTCGCTCTGCTCTTCGGTCTTTTGCTGGCTTTAGTCCTTATTCATCACGTTAAATCACTTTGAAGTCTCCTGTGACCGTACGCAGGCTACTTGCACAAATATTTGCACAAAAAAAAAATACTTGCATCTTCAGTTCCTAGCTACCACCACAGCCTTTTAGCCTTGCCAGCGCAGCTCTGGCAGGATGCGTGGCCAACAGTTGTGTTTCAGGCCCAGCTGTGCGGACTGTTTCTCCTTTACATTCACTACAGCCATCTGTTAAAATACAAAAATAGCCCTGGCACGAGGGACTGGGACTTCCTTCTGAGACCTGAGTTCCCCAGTCACCAGGCCAGTTCCCCAATCGCTTTCCTTATGAAATGTAAATGTATTTTCCATATACTTGCCCTGATTTCAGTGAGAAATGGACAGACCTCAATCTCTTCCACCTCTCCTCTCTTCGTCACATCTTTTCTCCAGAATAGCTGAGATCCTCACAGGAACTGACAGGCGTAGGCTGGTACCTGTCACCAGCTGGGGAGTCAAGGACTACAGCTGCTGGGTTGACATATACTAAATATGACAACAGGATTTAAAAAGTCAATCCTGACTGCAGCAGGATTTTCTGGAAGGACTTGTTGATGTGAGCCACTTGTCCCCAGTGCAGATCTGCTCTGTTGAGACTCTCTGGGAGAGGGACCATAGCTTCACCACATTTCTGAATCCACACCAGGATTAGGTGCTTCACTGCTCAGCCCTGGGCACATGGGAAGACTCAGCTGAAGGGATCTAGAGACCACAGATGATAAAAAGCATGATTTCTAAGGAGAGGAAAGAGATTGTGGGTTAAATGTGAGCTAAACAGAAAGGGGGGGTCACGTTAAGTGTCTGTTGTTCTACTAAGAATGGCTACCGTGAGTTAGGCTTGTTTTTTGTACGCTGAATTTACATGGAAGAAAATACCAGGAACTAAAGATTGCTTTACTTTAGGTGAGAAGGTTGAAATACATGTGTTCCTTCTGTATAAAACAGGTGCATTCCTTATATATAAATGTATATATATGTATAAATGATGCACTGGCTTCTGCAGAGTCCAGACGCTGAGAAAGCAGACAGTTTTCAGCATCGCTCTTTGATAACTGGCACAAAATTCCATGGGAAGGGACCAAACACAGTGGAGGACTGGTGGGGTCTCCGTTCTTTGCATCGCCAGAGCAAGGCTGCACATCTCTGGAGGAGACGCTTTAACCCAGCGGGACCTCCTCAGTCTCAGTGCAGAGCAACCGGGTGGAGCAGGGGCGAGACTCGGAGCCAGACTCAGCGACCACACACCAATGCCGGCAGAAACCTCCCCAGCGAGGGACCCGGCCCCCTTTTACGCATACTGGAAATCTAGGGGAGGTTTTGGGAGGAGGGGATTGTCTGGGCTGGTTTTTCATTTGAACCCTGTAGTATGTCTAATTGTGCGCGCTCTTTAAAGAGCTGGGATTCCCCCTTCTGACAGAAGTTACACAGCAGTCACACTTCCTTTAATCTCCATCAAACTATTATTTCAACATACCACCTACACAGCCAGATGAAAAAGCACCAGTAAAAGGGAACTGTTGTTGTTTTGGTTTTCCTTCTCAGAAAAAAAACAAAGCTTAGAAGAAAAGCTCAGAGTCTGGCTTTGTATTCACTAGCTCCTCCTTTCCATCTGGAAATTCCCCTTAGTTACATCACCAACAAACTCCCCTCAAATACGCTAGCATAAAGTGAACTGAAATTCAGTGGCAGACATGGAAGTAGGGACTATTTGCAATCTGGTGGTTACCGAAAAAAGACCAAGAACAGATAGAATCCGACTTTTCATTTTAGACTGCTTTCATTTTCTTATTCAATGAAGTAATAATTTGCCTTATAAAGTATGTTGCATTTGAATACAGCTTTTCATTTGATTTTGTGACTGAGCTTGATAAGGTTTTTAACTGCAAGAGGTTGCTTCTCTTCATTCCCAAATAATGGATTAGACTTTAAAGAGTAAATATTACCATGCTGCTAGTAATTGTCAGGAGGATTTTGGCATCGTAAGATGATTATTTATTGTTTCGTTGGCCTACTACTGATGCTTTTAGTAAGACTGCCTCTGACAGAGAGACAGAAGATGGTCTCCAGAGAGAAAACACTGTTGCTAGGAATAGACACACAAATTTTAGATCCCCATGACACACTTTGTTACAACAAACCACTATAGGGGAACCACAGAACAATCACAGAGAACACCAGAAGATGCCTTTTTATAAATAATATGCCAGCCTTTATTGTCTCCTCCTTTTTTCATGCCTTTGCATTGCTAAGAAGCTTTCTAGGGAAATAGACGTGGTATCCGCTGTGTCCATTTTATTAAAATTTTTATTTTAATAAAATTTAGAAGCAATAAAATTAGGTGATGCATCCCTGACTGTCATTCCACCAGCCAGCAGACAGAAGCAAGGCATTTTTTAAATTGTGCTGGCATGCACTAATAGGAACAGCCACTGGGAGCCTGACGTTGTTCTAATAGAGATCGACTTACCAAGGCAGCCCAGACCTGACTCCATAGCTCTGGTCTAGTAAGAAGACCTCAGCTCGTCAAGCATTTTAAGCACATGCTTCAGACTGATATAAGCTGCAGTTCTGCAGGCAGCTGAGCCAACATAGCAATTTGCTGCCAATTGCCTTTTTACCATCTCTGGCATTTGTCAGAGCCTTGGTTGGGCCAATTTTTCTCACTGAAATGGCAGAAAACTATCCTACTGTTTATTTTTCAAAGGAGGCTGGACCTTCCCCTTTGGATGGAGGCAGACTGTGATGTTGGCTTACCCTGCCTCCTGGAACTGTGCCTTCAGGCACTTCTTTAGATGCCACGTTCAACTGCAGCTTACAGCTACTTTCCCTTCAAGTTGCTTTTGCGCAGTGCCTATAAGAAAGGGGTCTGGTCCGTTCAGCAGGATGCCAACTGCAACAGTACAAATAAAAAATATTGCAATGCGGACTCTGTGGAAGCCGCAGGTCTAGGTGGCTGTTTCAGGAGGTCTGCTGGGGAGCAGACCAAGAGCACGAGCTGCTCTTTTCATACAAAGGAAAATGTATGAAACATGAGTTGCCTGAGGTGTGTAACAGGAGGCTGATGACCAACACTTCTGCTCTGGCTGCTGCTTTGCTGGTCTTTAAAGCAGTCCTGAGCAAAGTGGCTGCCTGGCTGTAGTAATGCAACATCGTGTTTCTCCAGAGAACCCAAAAATACGTGTAGCATATCAGTGGCTGCTCCTACACCTACCTGCAGATACTCACGTTCATCTGTCTGCAGAAGAAATTAACTTATTTACCACTGCCCAGAGCCCTCACTGACGTCTGGGCATCTCAAGCATCTCGAAAGCAAGCAGAGCAAAGGCACTGCATCCTTTCTGGTTCATCTTTTTTCTTCCTTTGTCCTCACAGCATTTTTCTCCTGCTCCTGAAAGTACCAGGATGCCACCCAAGGTGACAGGACAAGAAAGAGCCTTTGCAGAGAAACAGAAGTCAGATTTAATGAGTGTGCTTGTATTCGTGTTTTTCTGGGTATCTGACACTTGGGAGCCTAACAAGACATGCTTTATTTTCATCCATATATTACTGCATGTATTCCATGAGCTGCAGCTCCAGGATGCAGCTGGACTGCAGCCTGCCTTTCTCCTGCCAAACTGGGTTCTGTTTCCTGGGATCAGAGCAGTGATGCTGGCACAGCAGACCGCGACACTTTTGCCAAGTCAGGTCAGCAGGAGCCTTGGCATTTAGTTCTGTATAATTCTGTGAATTTCGTGCATGTTCAATACATGTAGATATCTATATATTTTTTAATTTGCAAGAATATCTGGGTCTCACAGAGCATCTTTTTTGCCACTTCATCTCAAAATGTCTTCAAAGAAAGTAGACATCACAGCTGTCTTTTTAAACAGAGAAAACAAAGACTCAGACAGAGACGAGATTAATGAAAAGCGCCCACAAGACCCGTCCAGAGCTGAGTTGCATCTGTTTCCTTCCCATTATTCGGCCACATACTCTAGCAAAGCTGGTGGAGAATTACCAGATATTTGCATTTCTTAAAATGTTGAAGCCTGCAGGTTCGCTTGCACTGAAGTTTCATGCAAAAACAGCCCACATCTGGGTAACCTGGAGTACACAGAGCTTTGTGGTGTCAAGGCCCACCTGCTTCCACTCGGCAAACACACTCCGGAACAGCTAACTCGGGTATCATTCTCACGCACCACAGACTGCGGGGCAGACAGCCTTTCCGTCTCCAGTCTCACATGTTAGAGCATGTCTGTGCTAGCTACACCATTTTCCTTTCCATGGGTAGCTCTATTTACAAAATGACCCAAGCTGCTCTAGTGTCAGCAGAAAAGACGATGGCAGGGATGTTTTTTAATGTTAAAGAATCTTTCCAATTAATACAGTTACTTCCCAAATATATCTTCAAAAAATAGACTCCTGGCACCAAGTAGGGCATGGAAACTCTGTTTGGAAAATGAGGCTGTAAATTCATTTTTTAAGTGAATGGAAACTGCTGAACACAAGCCAAAATCCCAGGTGTCTATAGGAAGACTGATTTATAGGAAGATCTATTTATACTTAGAAAATTGTGCCAGACCTCAAAAGTCAGCATTTTAAAGGGTGATTTCCAGCCTATTTTTCTGTTGTCTGATCTATCTTTATGATGGAGTAAGAGGATCTGAAAACTGCTGGGAAAGACGTGGGAAAAGCTTATATGTTTTCCCCTCAGCGTGTACACATACCTAGAAATCTCAGTGAAGACCATACTTAATTTTTCAGACTGTATCAGGGAATTTATTTGAGAAAAGGTGAAGCAAATATCTCACACTATGTGCCCCACTAAATCTTTGACTGCTTTAACTGAAGTCTGAATATCATGTCTCCATCAGGCACTTCCCTTTCTCCAAAACACAAACTTGCTCACCACAATACAGCAGCAGAGGCTGGAAGGGCCTTCCACATATACCAGCATCCTTCAAGACTCAGTGAGGATGCCTCAAGAGAGTCATCAGAGGTAACCATCTAACTTCACAGAAGGTGGTTTCATGGCCCAGCCACTGCAGAGCAGTATCATCATGCAGATCATCAGCCACGAGGGAGCCTCAGTTTCCCCACTGGAGGCCAGTGACACAAAGAAAGTGGAGCAAAATGAAAAAACAAGTAATTGCAAAGTAGAGCCTGTGCCACTCTGTGAGCTCCCCCACTGAGGTGCAGTCAGGTAGATCACAAAATGTCTGGCAAAGGCTCAAAAAAAACAGTTGTGCAGAGAGGTTCTCCCTGATGCTTTTATGGACATACGTGCTGCTGCCAGGAGATGTGTCTCCCATGGTTTGCTCAGGCTCACACCATGCAGGGGGTTCGCCTCACAGGGAAGTCTTGCCAACCTCTGAGGTCTTCTTGCAAAAGGAGCATCTGAGAAAGTCTGAGAAACGGAGCACAGGGGACACCACTCTACCATCGCATACCTGCTCTGCAGCCACTGCTCCATCACACAGCGGTGTCAAAGTTCAGATCAGTGGCTCAGGGACCAGTTTGCTCTAGATAAGGGCTAGCATGCCCTCAGTGATTCCAGCTGTACACATGAGGGAATTCCCAGTGCAGGAGAATCCCGAGATAATGCAGGTTGCCCACCTTGTTAAATAAATACAGACACTTACTTTTGGATCAAAGGACTCATGTCCTCAGTGTTCATGTGTAATTGCAGACTTCCACAACACCTCGGGCGCAGGAGAAAACCCAGGACATTAAGTCCTCTCCCTAGTGAAATCTGCCAACCTGTTTTGTTGTCCTGTGCCTTTTTCCTCCCACTCCTCCTCCGTCCCATTTCCTTTTCCTGTGATGCTTACATGGCAGCTCCCGTACATGCAAATCAGTAAAACAAACCATTTACAGGCTATTATTTTCAATGTTATCTCTGCTTTGCAAAACATTTCCTGCTTTCCTGTCTGTGGCATTTCTCTGAGGTGCCCCTCGGCAGTGAAGCCCCAGTGCAGACGTGCCGGGGGTAACCCACGGGCGCCTGCCAGCTCAGTGACGGTTTCCCCTCGAAGGGCACAAGCTTTCTAAAGCCACTCAGCCCCCGAGGGCTTGGTGCAGCTCTCCAAGGCGGACTGCCGGGGTCTTTGCCGTGGGGAGCGGGCAGCAAGGCTCCCTGACCATCGCAGGAGAAGCTGATGCAATGTAAACACCACAGCACAGCCCTTGAATCTCTGCTGCACCAGCTTGGTCGAGCCTAGCTGCGGAGCAAACCATTGGAAGCTAAGGGGAAAACAACAGTGGTAAAAAAAACTTTTTGGATATATGGCATAGGAGTTTGAATGGGATTCGGTTGGTCCAAACCCCAGGTTTGTCCAAGGCACGCACTCTCGCCGCCTTTCACCTCACTGGGGATTTAAAACAGAGGATAAAATTTACGACTTTGTTTCCGTGGTTGACACAGTTTCTGTATCAACGTGAGCTATAATAACAAAATACAAAAGAACCATGCAGTAGCACGGAGCTCTGGGAAGCCACATTAAAAAGTCGTACCTCCTCGGTAAATCATCCCCTTCAAGTGTGCTGAAATACTGTAATTTCATCAGCTTTTGGCTCTTCCATGGAAGACTTCCACATTAAAAACAAGGTGAAGCTTGAAATTACAGCGCTGAGTGTAGAAGGTGCAAAATCAGCTTGAATTTCTGTATATGTGCACCAGAGGATACATGCGGTTGCTCAGGAGTTTAGACCATGCTATAGATGTGTAGCTGGTTCTTCCCTCGAAGTCTGCTAAGGTTAAACCAAGTTCAGGTGTTGGCCCGCCACTGCTGCTACTCTGAGTTTGTAAAAAAATCAGAAACACATACTCTTTGAACCGCACCCTTTTCCTGCCCCATGCACTAACAACTGTAACCTTTATAACCCTGTGGGTGTTATAGTTTCCTAGTATAAGGAGGGGTTTTTATAAAAAAAAAAGTCTGATATACCCGCCAAAAGGCTGTGACCCGGGCTGCAAGCGTGACGCGAGCAGCAGAGCCGAGCCGGCGATGCAGCGTGGCAGTCGGAGCTGCCAGGTGGTGATTGACATCTGCTTTCTGAGTCTATTTATGGATTTTGGTTGCCTTTTACTCTAGAAGTTCGAGCTGAATAAAGAACAACCTGGACAGGCTGGGATGTCTGGGGACACGCGTGTTCAGAGACAAAAGCTCGAAGCCTGGAGCCAAGTCCGCTGCAGCTGCAGCACGCTCACTCGTCTCGGCTCCAGCTGCAGGTGCGTCGCTGGCAGCAGGCTCTCCCAAAGATGCTGTTAGGTATAATGTATCTGTGCACCCCACTTCATCCCAGGGACCCCCATGTACAGACTGGCACCTCCTTACTCTTGCCATACAGAAGACAAACCTGCCGTGGCCCCAGAGAAGTCAGTAAAGTCAAAGGTCTCCTAAGACACACCGTGTGACAACCAGCTGTGCTATGCAGGGGTCTCTTGCCAGGGCACATATTAGTTCCAGAGCGTGAAGGGATAGGGCTGCCAAACACGACAAGGCTCTTCTCTTTGGGGTGAGAGACATTTGCTTGATGAGGGCACAACCAGTCACATATTTGACTGACAGATTTTCCCCCCCAGAGGCACACAGTACCTCACTGCACCAGTGAAAAGCGAAGAGGACCAAATTTCCACACGCCATTCACAAAAATGGGCAAATCAAAAGCAGGAAGAATTTCAAGCGCAGATGTGGGACGCAGGCATTTATGCAGCCTGACAAACCAGAAGGAATCTGCCTGTCTCATCCCGCCCCATGGTAGCACAGCATGCATCACATGTAGAAAAGCCCGTGCATTGCAAATCTCAGCAGCTGACCCTCTGCGTTTCATTTCCAGCAGCAGCACAGAAAGGTTTCTGCATTCCCTGCAGACTGCGTGCTATCAGCTGGACACGAACGGGAAGCCAGAAAGCCACGTGAGCTCTGTGCTGGGCTCAGCTCAATGGTTTTGCCACTCGGCTGACCTGATTGCTGGGGTGGAGCGGAGCTACACTGCATGTGCAAGGGAAGACTCTGCAGGTAGGATGTTGCTGGAAGGAAGCTGAGCTTTGGTTTCAGCACAGAGCTCATCCCATGCTATCTAGCTTGAGGGATCCAACCTGTAGTTGATCCTAGTATCAACTGCAAAAAACACCGTGGCTGGTTTTTTTCCCTGTCCCAGATCGATAGCATCACTGCCACTGTCACAGATAAACCAAGTTTGAACCACAAGCAACGGAGACTCTTTCTTAGGCACTGTTGCATATCATGCCAGTGCTGGAGGACTTGTACAGGGACAGACTTCCATCCTGTGCTTGATCAGAGGGGCACAGTGCTGAGGAGACTTCAACCCTCCATGCTTCTTAGCCCCTCTCTGGCCGTTGCTGTCCTGGAAAGGCTCCTGAGCACTCTTCTGGCTTTCTTTTATCATTAGAAAAGTCCTTCTTGCCATCCTGTACATGCTGCATTCCCCAGACAGGTCTGCAGCTCAGTCCCCATTCAGTGCGCTCTCTGGTAACAACAGAAGCCAGACATTTCACTTTTTCCTACCGAGACCCATACTTCAAGGAGCTGTTCTCATTTCCACATTCCCACCCTGTAAAATTCAAAGCTGTGTTCCACCATTTTCCTAGAAAAACGAGCCTCAGTTTCTTACAAAATAGATGCACAACTGTACAAAAATTGTCTTCTTGGGTAATCTTTTGCAGAGCTGTTACATGAGTGTGAATGTGCGTGTTCATATATGTGTGGAGGTAGGAGAGGCAGATAATCTGAGGTTTCCTCCATTTACAGGTTCCTGTTGGTCATGATCAGGGGAAGATAACGCTAACACAGAGCACTTTCATGTATGGTAGAATATAGAAATGCAAAATATCCTATCAGTTTTTCTCTTGATAGTTTCTAAATGAAAAAGTGGAGTGAAAAACTCCGTCTGAAAGTCTTTCAAAGACATTGGACCCTACCAGCCTCCCATGGCTATTTCTGTTTACTGGTCAATTGTGCACAAGCATTTTCTCCATCATAGTGCTGTGAAAATCCCCCAGAAAAGGTCTGTGTTATGCAGCAGTGAGCTAAAACAAAACTGGACTATTTTCTCCCTTATTCTTTGGACCATAACTGTAACCCAGTAGGAAAATGATGAAGAGTGCAGAGAAGACATCTCATCTGCAGTTTAACTTACTTAACTGTGCTACCTTGAAGGCAACTATCTAAAACACTCAGCAATTAAAAGGTAGAAAGACATATGCTCAAAATGCCCAATTTAAACTCACTGAGGCTCAAAGAAACATTTCCATTTACTTCAACTGGATGTACAGAGAGGCCAGAGGGTTTCTGCCTTCTGCTATAAACGGTTCTTTATCTGATCCTTTTTATTCCTGGGTATGACATCAGTGCAATACAACTCTGGCCAAAATTTATATTGATGTACTGCTTGTATTATCTCTACAGAATACAGACTAAACTTACTTGAAATGTTTGGTTTGTTTTTGCCACCCACAGAATCACTAGCTCTGTTTTCATCTCCAGTCACAGAAGATCTTGTGAAAAGATTCTGAAAGCATCTTCCAGTGTGAAATCTTGGCATCAGTATTTGGCTTGCTAGGGCAATGATTGTGGGTGACACTGACGGGGCCATATTACTGAGAGAAGCGCAAAACAGCAGTGACTCTAAATAGTAATGTTTTTCAGGTCCATCTAGAAGATACAAGGGCACAGAGACCTGTAGTCTTCCATCTCTCTATGGAGGAAAATGCAATTTCCAATATTTCACTGAAAATCTAGCTGGCAGAGGCATATGTGTCTCTGAATATCCTAAGCCCGATATCAGTGTGTGCAAGTAACCACCACAGAGAGCATAATCAGGCAGGTATTTGACTGCAGAGTTGACAGCACCCAAATGGGAACCGTGATCTGGTACATCAAAATACCACAGAGGAGCCCACTGGTCTCTATGAAAACTCCAGTTCTTCAGGACGGAGAGCACTCTCCTCTTTTCCGTCCCTTCAGCCTCTTCTTCCCCAGTAACTTCTGGCCACTGAGAACGAATTGCTTTTCACAGAAAGACCCTTCCCCAGAAAGCCTCTCCAGCAGAATGGAAACCAAGTAACATTTTCACTCCAGAATGAAAGTTCATGCCAAACATTTCTTTAATTTTCAAGAAGAAATGTTTCACTTTCATTACAGCTATCAAAAGTAAATTCCGTTATCTGCTTGCCTTAGGTTGCCTCCAAGTTCCTCCTTGCCCTACCATAGCCCCCAGCAGTCTGCAAGCTCTGGCAGACCCTCATGGGGTGACGTAAGCACCTCACCGCAGGTGGAATTGGTAGAAGTTGATCAGGAATATGCAGGAAAACTTAATAAATATGGTCATAACTGACTTTCGCAGGGTCACACACAGCATCTGCAACAACGCATGGAACAGGTCTCACAAACAAGGTCTAGGCTGGCAACAGAACATAGGGATCTTCTTCCTCCTTCACTTAAAGCCTGAGTTAAGGTACTTGGTCAAGCTCATATGCTCCTTCACATCAATGGTCTTTGCCATTAAAGAACTCCTGCACATGAACTTCTTTTCTCAAAGCTGCTCAAGCCACCATCGCACTTTCTTTAGAATTCTCAACATTTCTCCACACAACTAGCACCAAAATGGTCTTTCCCTCATATCACCACCTGCTTCTGTTGGGCTCTAGTACTGTTCCTCATCCATTTAAATCCTAGCCATCTCATACACATTCAAGTGAATATATGTGTAGCACCCAGAGTGGATATTACCTCCACTGCACAAATGAAGACTAAGCACCTACTGCAGGCATCTTACTTCTGACAGAGCCTGGCAGCCCAGTGGGGTTCGGGGGCAGTCCATTGGTCTCTTGTCCCTCCAGGGCATGTCACCACAGTGGTTAAGGCGGACGCCCAGAACAAGAATTCAAGTGATGAAAATTCTGGTCACAAATGGAGTCTGGCTGTTACAAGAGCTGAACCTACACCTTCTCAGCCCTGTGCAAGTGACAGAATTTGAAAGCAGTCACTTCCCTTGTTAAGGCTTTCTTTTCTCTTGGCTGCTCTTCTGACTGCACTGGTCAGTCTCTGCTTCCTCCATCAGCCCACCGTCACAGCTTGTTGTACCACAGCTACACAAGCCCAGCAAAGAGCCCAAGCGTACCCATGCGTGTCTCATGGACCTGCCAGCACAGCAAGAAGGGTAGGTAGATTGAACACAGGTCGGAGTCTAAAAGCAACAGCCCAAACGCCCCCATCCCAGGCTGTGCTGCCCGGTTTGGTGCAGGGGGGCAGGAAGCACGGCCTTTCTCACAGGCCCTCTCCTAAAATGCAGCCGTAGTGGCTGAGCCACTGACTTGCGCAAGGCAGCAGCCACGCACGGCTTATCTCAAGTCCATCGTGCGAGAGCGTGGGCACTGTTTTGTGTCTGAAAGCAATACAGGAGAAGGCAATGAGAACAGGCTGTTTCAGAAGACTTTTTGCAACCTTTGACTTTGCAGCAATGTTGCAGAAACTCTGATATCCTCTGTGCTCTGCTCAGTAAAAACATCATAGCCCTCGGTCCCCGAGCTGCACTTACATGCAGACTCACCAGTACAGTGCTCTTTATCCCTTCTCTTTTCCAGATAATTCCACATTTTCCTGTCCTGACCATTTGTTTTTTCCCCTTTCTGATTATCCTCTACTTACAGTAACTAGTAAATAATTTCTTCTGCCTTTTCTCACTCTTTGAGTATATTTTCAGGAGCGGGTCTTCCCCACGGGTATTCCTTGCCATAGATGTCTTTTTACAGTGACTTTCTCAAGTGATGACAGCACTAAGATCTTCAAGGCTGGGGTATTCCAGTCACCCTCCCACCTATAAGTGTATGCCCCACTACAAGCGACACGCTTTGGGAGCCTGACAAAGTCACGAGCAAATCTACTTTCCTTCAGTTCGCGCCACTTAGGACTGTATGCGGTATCGTTAGCAACTTCCTGGAGCTTTATAGAGCAGCCTGCGAGTGCGGCACGAGCTGGAGCACTTCATCGTCTCCGCTGCAAAAGCCAGAGAAAAAAGAAGTAAGTGATTTCTGTCCCAGAGGCAAGGCATTACTTCTACTTAGCGATATTTTGCTTTGTTCTGCTTCGATTACTGCTTCACCATGCTGTGCGTTTGTGCTTCAGAAATGCAGATTTTATTGATATTTCGCCATAGGGTAAATCTCCCTGTGATTGATATAACAGACATAAAGTGGTGTTGGGTCTATATTAATTAGAGCTCACTGCAGCTGAAGGAGTCTCTGCTACCTGTCTGCCTTATGAATTCCCTTTCCTATAAAAAACATCTTTCTCTCTTACGAAACAATTTTCGTCCCAGTCAGGGTTAGATGACAAATGGGATTGAAGGATTTTGGCAGGCTGCAGTTGCTGTGAGGTCAGATCTAGCTATCACTGCAGAGCATGAGGCATGAATACAGAATTACGTTAGAAACACGAATGCTGGGCTTCCTTTGGTAGACCGTAAGGAGAATTCACATTCAGCCTTTCTTCTCATTCTTGCTCTGCTGGAAAAGCAAGACAGGCACTTTATGGTGATGTGTACCTGCTGGTCTGTAATGACTAATTGGATACACTACATTTCTTATTTTTCTCCATCATTTATTCACACAGTACTGCTGATCTCTGGCACTGGAGATGTGGAGAATGAGCTAAGATTTTTTTTTTTTGTCAAATATTTTAGGAGTTGACTTGTTTCTGTGAGACTTCAAAAATACTGAGACCATGCTTAATGCTCTCCTCAACAAACTGAAGATTTTGCTTTTAAATGAAAGCTGATACTCGTTAGCATTTAGCATAGCCATTATTTTGCGTTGTAGCTGCAGCTTTAAGGTGACTACAAGTCTTATGATAAAGTCACAGGTTAGCAGCAGCAATCCAGCACACTGGTAGATGGGCAGAATGAATCAGTTTGGGTTCCTTCCTTTGAGACTTTAAAGGATCCTACTTTTGCTTTGAAAGATTCTGAGATCGGAGAGGATCTTTCCCATGCCAAGTAAGATTTAACAAAGCCTAAATACCCTACCAGAGTTCGGCTGACCTGTTGACTTGACAAACTGAATTGTTTCCTGAATTTAGTTTCTTATAGGGTCTTCTTGGTTGGTTTTCTTTTCCCCATTACTTCCCCCATTTGTTTGTGTTGATATTGCAATAGAAAGAAAGCACTACAGATTATAGCGACTGGCTTCTCTTGAAATGTTAACATGAAGTTTGTTACTCTGCCTAAGACCTAGGGGCATCTGGGCTTAGTTTTATCCTGTCCTTCCTGTAATCCCATTTAGACCAGGGGCTCCCTTTAAACCAGTGTGGAGAAGGAAAAAAACCCACTTATTCTTCTCTTTAGCACTCACTGGGCAAGGCTGATTTTTCTTCTGAGGACTTTTCCACAGCTCTGTACACAGGACACTACATTTAAACAAATACTCACAGTTTGAATTGAGCACCCTCTCTGTACAGGTTTCTGCCTGAAACTGCAGACGGTTCTTTCAGGTTCAGTGTTTCCCATGCCTCTTGGGGAGACATTGATCTTATAGCCTCATCACGATCACACAAATAGCATTGCTGTCAAAGTAGAAGTGCCCGAGGGCAGAGTTTCAACTGTCTCAGGCTGCCCTGACAAAGCTCAGCCCCACTTCAGAGCAGAAATGGAAATTTCACAGCTTTGTGCAGAATGATTTTGCCCTCCCAAGCAGGTTCCTTTATTTTTGTATACGAGAGGCTACAAAAGTGCATGTTAAGTCAGTGGTTCCCAAATCAGACAGAGCTGGGAGTAGGGAAGTCGAGAGCAGTACTGCTGCACTTACAACGAGGGTCATGGCCCTGCTCACATTGGCCGTTGTGGTCCCAGTGCCACAGCAACTTGGCTGGAGTGGCGGCTGCAGCAACTGCTGCACCAGGCAACATGAGAACGAGCTTCTGTGGCTGCTCTCTGTGACTTGGTGCCTCTACATCTGGCCTGAGCTCAGCACAGGCTCAGGTTTTTCTTGCTTTTTCTTGATACTCAGTGCAAACCTACTGTGTTCTCACTCTGCCATGGGGTGTAATTAGCAATGAGCAGTTCAGCGCTGAAACTGGTGTTGTCCCGCTTCTACCTGAGGTTGTTTTTTCTTCTTTTATGCCTTTTCCCTCCCTGCACAGAGTCCGCTGCCTGTCCATAAACATCTGGGTATCTCCACACTGCTCCTGGCTCCAGGGTTGCTGTGCCTGTCTTATGCATGGAGCCCAGACTGGTCTGGCAGGGTTTAGCAGATGGGACACCTTCTCACACCCCTCTGCCACACATTACAGCCACACGTTACTGCCTCCTGAGTGGGGTGTGCCTCGCTGCGTGAAAATCACTGCTTTAAACTGAACCCTTTGGGGGCCACTGTGTATGGAGGAATGTTATTTTCGCTGAGCCCTGCCTCCTATGCTGGGGCTATAATGGAGTGGTGTAGGAGGAGGTAGTCAAGGATCCCACCAGACTGGCAGAAATCCCATCATCTTTACCACTACTTTCTGTAGAGCACGTCAGGCTTGACAGAATCTGTCTCTTAAGACTACTGCTACTTTGATCTTATCTGCTTTCATGAATCAAGGCTATTTTTAAAGAAGGGTATTTAGTACCAAGCACATCTAAGGTTCAGACCTGGCTGGTGCTGTTGGTGGAGTACAGCATGTGAAAAAAACATTCGCCAAGAACCAAACATCCCACTGCGGACTGGTAGTCTGTGAACATACAGGGTTCGGTATTGAAACAGCAGCAGGAAGTGAAGCCGGCTGTATCACCGCACAGGCGAGCAGGGCCTGACTGGAGTGGAAAGGGCTACAAGGATGGTGAGGGGACTGGAACATCTCTCCTCCGAGGAGAGGCTGAGGCAGCTGGGCTTGTTGAGCCTGAAGAAGAGAAGGCTGCGAGGGGACCTTATAAATGCCTACAAATATCTGAAGGGTGGGTGTCAGGAGGATGGGGCCAAGCTCTTTTCAGTGGTGCCCAGTGACAGGACA
>Ga0065711_1000746_pt1 | contig 56188 bp, 26 predicted proteins | sample Hoacrofraction12_FD_59098 | JGI IMG/M metagenome (GOLD analysis project Ga0065711, IMG submission 59098) | Hoatzin crop microbial communities from Cojedes, Venezuela - Epithelial fraction 12 v2 (version 2) | ecosystem: Host-associated > Birds > Digestive system > Esophagus > Crop | place... | reverse complement strand
TTTTTTTTTTTTTTTACTTACAGGGTATTTGCTGCACCAGCTGCTGGAATGTCTCAATTGCATCATGTCAACAGATCCATCTCAGACCGATATTTTATACTGGGAAAGGCTGGGCTTAGCTCTTCCATTAAACAATTAAAGCCGTGCGCACCAAACTCGAAACAGGCTCTGTTATAAGAGAACAATAAATATTGATGACTTAAGGCAAGTCTGGCTTTTATGACGTTTGATGACAACTGGTATCACTTACAAAAATTACATCATAAAGAAAAAGCAATAAAATTGCATGTCATCAAACAACATGAAATGTCATAAGAAATATGTTTATCCTTTGTTTTCAGATCCAAATTCATCTCTAACATTTAAATGAAATCTAGGGCAGTTCTGATATTTACCAGGCACCATTACAAAAAGTCCTGGGGTATTTTTGTTTGCTAACTTGCTCATTGCCAAGGGTGGTGTGCTGTTTATGTTCCTGTTCTTTCAAGGCAATTTGTACCTAGTAGAGCATCCTCTGAACTGAAACATCCCCTTCCTCTTTACCCCACCCACCTTATTTTTGTCTTTTCTCATCCTCTGGAGGAATCATGGGCTGCCAGCTTGCTGAAAACCTTGGGGTAATCAATGGCAATACTGGGCCTGGGGATGAGATTCACTGAGGTCTGGTATTAGCAATAAACCAAGGGTTTATTGAAGATGATTGGAGATGAAAACACTTTGTCTCCTGTTTTTTCCTAGGCTAAATAAAATTAGGACTGTCTGAACCGCTGCACCACAGTTCTGTGGTTCAAACAAAACAAACCCTCCCTCTGGATGTGAACCTCAGGATCCTATATATAGCCAAGGATGTTAAAATAAATGCTATTATTAAGCAATGGAAGAAATTTCAGCTACTCTGAGTGCTTTAATATCTATTGCTATATACATTTAAAAAACAAATGCACACAGAGAAGCCTTAAAATACTTGTCTTAGTCATGAGGTCCTTTTGCTGGCCAAATTCTAATAATGCTTCCTTAGCTTTTCGCAAAGTAATAGATCATGTGAGAAATCTGGCCCAGAGCTCATGGCAATGTTTGTCAGGTTTCACTTTTCATAACTGAGACAAGTGTAGAAAAAGTTACTGTTTGGGGAGGGGTAGGTGGAAGAAAGTAGAAATGGCACTCAGTAAGCATCTGGGAGGGTGCGAATGTCATTTGCCTTTGAAACAGCACCCAACAGCATTCAGCATGTCTTACAGCCACCTACATCTCTGTGGCATCTGAAAAGGAGTGAGCTGCTTCAGCAGGAGAGCCTTGCTACTGCATTCATTGTTATCAGTGTCCCCTGATGTCTGATGTAGGGTGAAAAAAAAAACCCATGGAAGTTTTTTGACTCAACCGCACTAGATGATTGTGTTCCTGATTCTCCTGTAGCCTAAATGCAAAAGACGCAGTTGTCTACTCTGCATCTCCAAGGTAAATTGTACCCTGAACTTCAGTGTCTCCTCAGACATCAGCCGAAACTCTGGATTTAACAATTTGGAAGACTGGGTAAACGCTGCTCTGTATCTTCATTGTCAGTTAAGCCCACTGAAGAATTTAGTGTTTTTCTTCTAGATGTCTGCTAGAAGGGGTCAGGGGAGTTCTTTTCGACTCTGGGGGATCTAAACCCAGACAATTAAACTATGCAAAAAGTCCGTTTCTGGAACAATTTTGCAGTAAAAGTTTCAGTCAAGATTTACTTGTTGAGTTTTTGGCTCATCAGGGATGCGCCAAAAGAGGAGGGGGGAAATGAATTTTTTTTTCTCCTGAATGGCGCACAGACTGTCGGTTCAAGGGAGCTGAATAATCATTGCTGGGTGTTAGGTCTCAGGTTTTCTGATGATTTTAAAGCAAGGCAGCTGCAGTTGTTTTACACTAAGGAATTTCAAAGAATCATCATATGCTTTTTCTTGTGGTTGAAATGCTTAAAATATTCCTGTTCCTAAAGTAAGCTGAATTTACACACATCTATATGTATGTATAAACAAACATACACTAAAGCTCTAAGTCTGCTGGGGAAAAAAATTGTAGCAGTCGAAGTAGGACTACATCTAAGTTATTCTGAGGGACTATGAAAGCATCAAAAAGTAAATACAACCTATAAAAACCCCCGACAAACCCAAACTAAAAATCAGGCATTCATAAAGACTGGAAGATCTTCCGCTGGCTTTGCCCATTTGCATGTCAATGCCACAATGCCATGCCGGCGCCGAGCCGCTTCATGGCAGCACTGGTGTCTAAGCCCAAGGGAAACAATGTGAGAGGTCATTTCAGCACATTTGTAGGTTCACTGATTTCTTTTCAGTGTGCTCTGGAAAACAAAAGGGAAGTAGGGAGACAGGAGCTGTATCCTACGTGGTGATTTGTCGCTGACCTTTCAGGTCTTCAGCACAAGCACGGTGGCTGGTTTTCCAGCCCCGCATCCTTTGTGTTGCACAACATGGTGGAAGGAGAAACCCTTGAATTCCGCTGTGGCCTCTGCTGTTGTAACACATTGCTGTAGCTTCACGGTTAGTGCAGCACCTATCGAGGTATGCTTTGACTACTAGCTTTTCCATGCCTGAACTTAAAGGTCAGGATGTCTTTGGCTGAAATAGGAGCAGTCAGCTTTAATTATCACTCTGTCAACTTCGGTAAAGCCTTTTATCTGAATGTTCCAGGGCATTTTACGGATGTTAAGGGGCAAATTTGGCTCTGTTACACATACACAGGCTTCCTTCAAGGAAGCTATATTTGCAGCTCTGATTTGAACCAATTAATGAAGTTTTGAACTATCGCATCAGCAAATGCTCTTGGGAGGAGCAGCCTCCAGCAGCTGTGTGACATGGAAAGCAAACTGTACAGACGTGTAGGGTGAGAAATAGGAAAGGTACCGGGTGTGCAGATGGGAAGGGTAAGCAAGCCTGACCAGAAGCTCCAGCTTCATTAGTTATATAAGGTGAAGTAGTCTCCTGAAATACCCACTGCACCTTATGGGTTTTACATAGGGCTCCTATAGCTTTCCTCAACACTTGCCACTGGCTCATGATCACAGCCCTGATTTTTGTGGTTTGTGCTTTCAGGTGGGTAGTGTTTCCTGCAGGCTTAACTGGACTGCCGCCTTCGTTAGATCATAGAATCACTGGGGTTGGAAAAGACCCTTCAGATCATCAAGTTCATCCATTGATGGTTAAGAATCCTGAAGCTGCAGCTCCAAGACTCGATTTTCTTTGTGGAACTAGCTCCAAGTTGTCTCACCATGCTTAAGATGACTGCTTAAGCAAGTCCAGCTGTTGTCAGGCAGTAAGCATGAATAGCTATTCTGAATTAGCCCTCCCACTACAGCTACAACTGATTCTATTCATTCATTTTTTAAATGCCTGGGAATTTATGCTAACACCCCACCATGCTGTAGTACCAAAGAAACAATGGGAGACTGGTGGAGAAATCCAAAATCTCTAAAACTAAAAATAAATTCAGCAGCTGGGGGATACCGGGAGGAAAAGTAAGAGCTGCCAATACATGCAGCATTTTTCAGCCTATCACTATGTGCCAATTTTAGCTTGTCAACCATTGCTTGCAGTAGAAAGAGAATGTGAGTGATTTTCATTAATTACCATTTCCCTGCCAATGTAGATAACCAGAACTTTCTTCCATCTCACTGATGTGCAGAGTGTCTTTTTTTTCAGTTACAAAACTTCAGACTATCTTTTTACCCAGGAACTTTCATTGGGCCTTAAGCCTGTAATTTTTTTTTCTGTATTGAAATTGTGTCTCGTTGATTTCAGTTCTGTTTTACACTTGCATGAACCTTCTTGGACATTGAATGCTGAACAGCCTTTGTATAGTTTCAGCTGTTCTTAGATGATGGTAAAACTTTCTCTTCTATGCACTGGATGTTTTTTTTTGTGTTTATAGACAGATTCTGAGTGAGGCAGGGAATCCAGAATCCCAAACATTCCTTCCTTTGCCTTGGCCATGGGATATGTGATGTAGAAAGCTGGATTGAAAGGGGGCAAAACTACCCAGCTGAGGAAGATGACATGTTATTAATGCGGCACAGTTTGTGGGAGTAACTAAAGCTTTTTAGTAAACCATTTAGAAAGCAGATGTTGCTATTAATCTATCTCATGTTTGGTAGTCACCCTTTCAAGTGGTAAACTTTACCTTCCATGCTGTAGCCCTGACTGCCTAAGTGTAAAAGCAAGGTCTGAAAGGAGTGGAAAATACATTTGGCTTAATCTAAGGTAACTTCTTTCCTTACTGTTACTGTCTTGTGTTCTTAGACTAGGAGGACTACAATGATGCTAATCCTTTGTCATTAGCAAGGCCTTCATTATTTTGTTTATGAGTTAGGAGGTAACTCTGAAGGCTACAGGATTTTTGCTCAGATTTGCTTCATGATTCAGTGGTTGATTTATTCTCCCTACTCAGAATATTTATTCATGGTTAAATAAATAACGGATGAGCAAGTTTCAGAAGAGTGAGAGCTAATTTAAAACATCGATTGAAGACTGTTGGTGTATTTTGTTTAATGTTTTTGTTAACCTAAGCAATTGTAGTTCCAGCACAAATTGCAAAAATGGTACAGTCTTCCATAGGGTTGTTCTCAGTCATTCCATCACTTTCTGAGAGGCGAAGTTAATAGTTTTCATCTCTTCTAAAGGGTAGCATCTGCTATGCCCGCTACCTTAAGGCTCACTTTCTGAATTTATCCCTGCAGTTCTGTGGCTTAGACTCTAACTTACAATACCCATTTCCCCATCTCTGTTGGCATAGAAGATCAGCCTGTGTTTCACACCTTTTTGCAATCTGTCACTGAAATCAGCAAAGAGTTTAGAACCAGACTATGGTTTATCTTCATGGTGGGAAGAAAATGTTTAGAGAAAAGGGCTTTTTAATGGAAAAGCAATGTTATTATTTAGCTCTCCATCAATTATTCCAAACATACCTAGTTTCTTCATGTGTCCCAGAGGGTGTCAGCGGTCTAGTTTGATTCCTTTTCTTTGCTTAATCACCTGGGCATTAGAATTTATTAAAAAAAAATGTTAGTCTTGCAGACTGGATGGAATAGAAATAAAATTTTAATAATGTCATAGCTTTGGCATGCTTCTGTCATGCTTCCTTCATATTATTAGAGACAGTTCTTAAGTAGTTCTTAAGCTTTTTTTGGGGCTTGCCTGCAGCTTTGTTTTTCTAGTCTTTTATTAAATAAACTCTAATTCATACAAGAAGCTTTTATATCCAAGTCATGACACCATGGAGCATGCATGTAAGCTTCTGATGGACCTCCTGCCTGATGAGGTGCCCAGATCAACAACTTCATACCCATTGAGGTCCAAAAAACTCTTCCCATTCTTCGCATTAGGCTCCTGTTTCTGAATCAGGATCTGGTCGTCCCTTCAGGTAATTTTTGTAGGCAGATTGAATCTCTGCTCTCATCGCTTTAGCCTAGGAGAGTTGTATCTTCACTAATTTTGCCTTGGGACTCTGAAGCCGTTTGGTTTTCCTTGCCTTCAGGCTGTACCACAAAGAAAAGTAGCCAGTCTTGTTCTTGTAACTCGCTGTCAACATTTCTGAAAGTCTGTGAAGAGCCCTACTAATTGTGCTTACGTGTTTGCTTCCACATGATTATGTTCAGCTGTTTAGCTGAACTCTAGGAACTGTCAAGCCTCATTAACTGATCATACCTCCAGTGAAAAAATTGGGTCTGACAGCTTCATGGACACAAATGCCCTCTAGTGACTGGTGATCACTGTAAGAAGCTGTACTTTGTGTAGCGCCTCTGTATTCTTTGGTAAAATTCTTGTATGTGTCCATCTTGAGGTGTTACTTAGCTGGACCTTTGTCCACTTATGGTACTGGTCTGTTATGGGAAACTTTGGTGAAGTTTGATTTTTGAGAAAACATTCACTCTTTATCCTTTCTTTTTAGCTCCATATTTGTATTAAAGCTACTGTGTGTAAGAAACCCCTCTGACACTGCTCTGTTGGTTTATTTTTTCCTTCCCTCTTTTTGCAGATAGCAGGAGCAGATAATAGTTGTCACTTTTCCCTGATAAACCTTGATGCCACGTTTTCCCCCAGTCTCAGGTAGCCCACCTGCAACCAGTGTTACTTGGTCTAATTGTATTTCTCCACAGGTGGAGTAACCTTGCTCTCCCTAAAGATCAGGAGAACGGGGACCAGGAGGGTTGGGACTGCTTGGTTTTGTTCCCAGCTCTCACTGTGAGATCACTTTCACAAGCAGATCTCTTATGTAAAGAAAAAAAAAAGTACTTGAATCCCTAATTCCTGGTTTCTTCTTCTGTTAGCTGGGGTTCAGGGATCCAAGGAGCCTGGTCACAGAGATGGTACAAGATGCCAGCTGCCTTGGAGACCCTCTGCCCTTTAGCTGGGTAGTGCCAAGTCCTCTGGAGAAGATCCAAGCACTGCTGCTCATTGACCTATGGAAGGATAGGTCTCTGCTCCCGATCCATGCTCTCTTTATTGTAAACAAACCCCACTGATGTTGCACTTTACCAGTGCTCTGAATCTAGACCTCATCCAAGTTGTCATCAAATCAAGAGGTGTCGTTCTGCCACTCGAATAGGAGATACAGGTCTTGTCCACGGGCAAAAGGCATTAAGGCCACAAGTGGCATCATTTGTTGCAGACTTCAAGCAGACCTCCTGAGTACTTGCAGAGCTGAGCTCCTCCTCTTGGCTGGTGATAGTCCAGGCTGGATCTGCTATGCTTCCTACAACTCTCTCCCTCATTATGAGGTGGGTTCACCTAACTCCTGGAAGTCCTCCTTCCCCAACTCGTTCAACCTCATCTTTGTGTCTGTAGAGGCTTTCCAGGGCTGCTGGCTCTTTGCTGCTGGCAGCCCCCACGGAGGTCCCACGCGCGCAGCCGCTGCTGATTTGCATGCGTCTGCATTGCTGCCAACAAGCTGCCGCTCGGCCACCCGCTCTGACCCTTCTTGGTTGGGTCTGGGTTTTGTTTCTTTTAATGTTGCTAATCCCTAAATCTTGTGTAGGATGAATGCAGGACAGCTAAAAAATGATTCCTTTTTGGTGAGGAAGCCTCACAAACGTCTATAGTCAGTATGTGAATGTTAACTGGAGAGGGGGGAAAAAAGCAACTGATATTGGGTATGTCTCATGGTGACTGAAGGTTCCACATTAGTCTAGGCAGACTTGTTCAGGGCTCTTTTACATTAGGATATTTGCAATATTTTGTATACAAACATCTTCTGTGTGTTTTTACACACGTGTATGTCTCTTTTCCATGTTGCTCTTAGAAGGATTTCTCATCCCAAATCATATGCCTGTCGCTTTTGGGTGTCATTGCCTCCTGCCATGCTAATTAAAACAGAAAGGGAGGTGGGGGTGGGGTGGTAAATAGCCATACAAATAAAAACTGCAGGCTTGTCATATTTGACAAAGGCACTGATGTTAAAACTGAGATTTTCAATGCTATGACTGCTTCCTTATTATACCTAGCTAAAGGAAAATGCAACTGATGTTGTGGTTTTTAGTGATTAAGTGGTTAATGATTTAATGAACTAAAAAAATCTCATTTGTTGCATCCCTTGGACTCAGAAAAAACCTCAAAGAGCTGATTTTCTGTGTACCTCAGTCCAATATTGCTACCTGCTGGGATATGAACACAATCTCTAAATAAATTGCAAGTGGCCTTGGGCAAATGGAAGAGTTTTGCTTTGATCTTGCTAGAGAGAATGAAGTCAAATGTTCAATCAATCAATCAAATTCATAACTTCTAGCTACAATCGGCCTGACAACAGCCTATTATTTATTTTTAAAATCATATATTTCATTATTGCAAAACACACAGTCTCTCATGGGGGGAAAAGACTAAATTATTGATAACCTTATATGTGACGGAGTTTGTTGTTTTTGACATGCTTGTCACTAACTATTGTCAGGAAGAATTTACTAAGATGTTTAGTCTGAAAAGTTGGCTGGGAATATATGTTGTGCCACATTTAAACCGGGTAGAGGAAACTTTAATAGCTTCTTTCTTCTTGAATTCCTAGTTGGTAAAGACAGCTGAAGGCAGACTGGGCTTTCTAGTGTGAAAACAATGCATTGGAACAAGTGTCCTTTGTTTTAATTGCTGCAAACCAGATGATTCAGGGTCTGAAATTATCCATGAGGTGGGGATATAAAACTTTTAATTGATTTGTATATTTCTGGAAATAGCAATTCTCAGTCTGTGGAGCACTTACATAAACAGAAAAGGAAGAACAGTTAACCCCACACCTCAAGAGTCTGTTTTCACTAATTTTTGTCAAAAGCATCTGAAGAGTGGGTAAGAGAAGAGTGTATCAGAGAAGTCTGTAGGGAGACTTCCTTCTCATAGTCATCCTATTATACAAAAGCATTTACAGAGATGTTTTAAAGGGTAGTTTTTCCAACCCAACCAGAGCTTCTGAGGAAGCTGTGCAGACACCTAGATGCAGCTCCCATGTGGCTCAGGGGACCCCATGATTGACCTATCACCATGTGCCTGGTAATGGATGGAGATTTTGTAGGAGAGCCATGACCTTTTCACTCCCCTATTGCTATTTATGTGACCCTTGTGGGTCTTACATGTCTGTAAATAAAATAGTTACTAGTACTCAAGAGACCTAGGTCCCTGGATATGTCTGAGAGCGCTTGCGGCAATACCTGAACACCACAGGAAAGAAAGAGGTGAAATCCTGGCCCTTTTGAAGTCAATGGATGTTTTTTATAATGGACTTTTTAAGGTCAGCATTTTGTCCGCCTGTGCCTTTAGTCATTACTGGGCAGAGCAAGGAACCAAGGTGAGTGCTACGACCCCAATCCAGCTAAGAGATCCACCAGCTTGTACATTTAATGCAACATAAGGAAAAATAGCAACTGCTGTAGAGAAACAGAGGAGTGGTGAATCTAATCGCTATTAAAAACATCCACATATGTATTTTATATATAGTCATACATATTCTTGGTGCACTTCTTGTCTGCATCGAAAACCAGTCATAAGTAAGGACTTAAGTATTTGAGTGATTAGCATGTGAAGCATTCAGAGCCTTACAAAGATGCTGCATAATGTATCTCTGGCAATACATAGGAGATACAGCTTCCACTCTACCCTGTATAAACAATTAATGAAACTACAGTTGTCTGATTTTTTTCCAAAACAGAAATTGTTGTCAACTTTTGCCTTGCAGATTGCCTGAACACAGAAAATTTAATTTGTGCCTGCTTGCTGATACAACTCTTAAACAGATTGAGGGAGGCAGATTGGCAATACTGCCCTGGTTTTGCTGGAAGGAAAGGCAGGCACGGCTCCTCCAACCCTGCAACCAGCGTTCAAACCCAGAACCTTTAGATCTGATGCTCCATTCTTTGCTGTGGTGTCTTTCCGTCACGCTGAGCAGTGCAGGCTGAAATTACCCTTTCTGATCAGCAGCACAGACTTCAGCCGTCCTTTGGATCTGCTGCTTATTCTGCACCCATTCCTCAAGCGGAAGTTTGTTGCATACAAATGGTGCAGAATACTCAGAAAGCATCCAAATGACAAATGAGACCTGTTGTTTTATGTGTAATTCCTGCATTCTGAAGTCATAGGTAAGTAAGGGCTAATTATTTAGATCTGTTCCTGTTATCTTTATCTCCGTAAACTGAATTCTGTATTTGTAGCAGGAATTTTTTTTAGCAAGTCTGATTTAAAAAAAGACCCACAAAAAACAACTTCTGAGGTTAAGGTGGGCTACTGAAATACTTACAGAGGTACTTCATTTCAAGTGGGACTTCAGAGTTAAATTCTGATCCATGGGTATAATGAAAGCAAAAATCTGCAAAAGTGTCTAAAACTTTAGCATCTCACACAGACATAGGGCTTGATAGAGAATTCTGAAGATCATTTTAATCGGAAGGTGATGCTATTACAAAATCAAAAGGAATGAAAAATACTTGTTTTACTTCTGAATGCTTGTATTCTCTCTGGAGAGTCTGAGTAAGACATTTTATTTGAGCTTAGTACAACACTGATCTAATTTTGTTTTGGTTCTGGCATGTCTTGGTTCAAAACAAAATATTTCAGGTCAGTGAAAGAAGAAAATTCAAAGGTTCCCATAATCTCAAAAAAGTTATTTTAGTCAGATATTGAAATTAAACGTTTTGCTACTGTTGACTGCATTTGTTCCCGAACAATTTGTTCCATGAGTTTTTTGATATTTCAGCATCTTATATTGATTTCACAACAGTGGAGTATCCCATGGGTTAGAAGTTCCAAAAGAGAAGGTGAAGGAAAAGCTAAGCAAAAGGGTTGATTTAACCAAGCTTTAGTGATTTGAAAGTTGGACGTCTTGCCCAGATCCTCTAAGGTCCCTCTGCAGGCAGTGACAAAGAGGCCTCATTCCAGGAGGTGGTTTGCCCTATACTGAAGCAGTTGAGCATGGGCTATCTTTCTCCACTGGCAGAGATGGAGATGACTGTCTCCATCTTCACTGATGGCAAAGGGAGGCAACATTGCTAGATTAGATTTAGAAGCCTTGTACAAAACGACAAGAAGCAATACTTAGAAGAAGGGAAGTTTGGGGCTGGACGGAAGAAAAGCCATTTTCTCAGTGAGCATGCTCAAGCACCAGGACAGGGGCTGGGAAATTTCCACCCTCAAAGACTTTCACTGGACAAGGCTGTGAGCAACCTGACCTGTTGAAGCTGGCCCTGCTGTGAGGAGGAGGTTGGACTAGAGGCTTCCGGAGGTCCTTGTCCAACCTAAATTATTCTGTGATACTAGAGCATGTATTTGTGTTTTTCCTCAGCAGACTTGAACCTTATATGCTTTGTTTCAGCAGCCAGTCCGCATCACCAAAATGGCATCCTGCCCCTGAGACTGCTATTTTAATGAGAGGTAATGGCTGTATCTTAGCATTTAGGCATTCTGCAGGTATAGAACACTCACTTAAAAAAACACCTCTCTTTTCTGAGCTAGGTTATTTGAAGTGTTATTTTAAGACATTAAACTTTGAAACCAACATTCAGGTGATTTTATTTGAGAATATCAGGTGCCAGCATTGAAAACTTTGGCTGATTGTTTACGTTGCAAGAAAAAGGGGGAGACAAATCCCTTGCAGGACGTGTTGCTTGAGAGATGACTGAATTGCCGAAGCAGAAGCAGCCTGCTCCAAGCACAGTACCTGGGGTGGCTCCTTGGCTGCTGGCGACACCCAAATGCCACCACGGGCCGTCAGGGTGACGACAGGTAGTTTGCTGCATTTTTGTGTCTGAGTACCAGATCAGTGTCAGCCAAAAAAAGTCTTGAGGTTGTCTTAACTTGGAAGAGCGCCCTGCATTTTAAAAACACACACGGTCACATTTGGGGGCTTTAGGAAAAAGGATCCTTTTGAAGGTAAAATTTGCATTTTTGAAATCTTTCTTCATTTCCCAGTTTTAGCTGCTGTTGTCTCATCTTTTGTCAGAAGCAACAATGCAAAAAGTCTCGCAGCCTTTCCAGGTTCCTCTGTTCAGACTTGTCAGAAACAGCACCATAGATGCAATAGGCAGCTATTGCTGCAATGCTGCGCCAATAATCCAGCGTGGTTTTTGGGAACTTCCCTTCCCAGTGCTTGTTCAGCAACTCTGAGCATGAACTTGTGCCGTTGGTCTGGTTTATGTCACATGCGATAGTCCTGTTTGCACCTAGGCTTGGATCCAGACTGTGAATGCCTTTTAAGCCTCACACCAATTCACACTTGTTGCAAAGCCTGGACAATTAAGCCGTTCCTGAGCTTTACTCCTGTGGCATCATTACACCATGTAATTATAGACTGTAATGTCATTTTATTATGAAGGTTTAGTGAGACGAGCAGTTTGGGACACTTAATGCCTAACATGCAGTTCAACTTGGCTTTGATTTCCGTTATGAGATTTACTATCACAGAGAATACATGTTCCACTTGACACTGCCGTGTGCCCATCTAAGCTGAGTACACAGACTTTTTTTAAGACTAGAAAGATTTATTTGTTCTTTTTCATGCCTGGGACTACATTTTTGCGTGGAAAGAATGTGTTACCTAAATATACTCTGATCCTTCCAGGTATAAGAGTGGGATAGAATAATTTGCTTTATTTCTGTCTTTCTCAACCACCTGAGAAATATTTCAAAGATCTTTCCTGCCCAGGTTTCCATTGGGCTGTAAGTGACTATTGTCTGTTTTCAGAAGTTCACAGACATATCAAAATGTACAAATGAATACCTCTTTCCTCGTAGCATGCACACAGGCTCAGATCGTTGTGGGAGGGCAATGCCAGTGTTGTGTACTTTGCCAGATGCTTAGCTGCTGTGATAATGAGGGCTATTAAGTAAGCTGGAATATTAGATGCTGCAATCTATTATAGTGGGGGATTGTGCTTGGTGACTCAGAAAGGTCTCCTCGGCTGCTGTGCTCCTGTGTTTAAGGGAGGTGGTGTCTGTTACCTGCCAGGCAGCCTCTGATTTACAGTCTCAAAGCACTGCAAAGTGTCAACACCAAATTAATTTCTGTGTGTGTTCATTGCGATCTCAGATGGTCCCTTCTGGTACTCAGTGGTTGCGAAAGGGTGGTAAATTCGGCTCTGAGGTTGTTTTGTTTTTTTGGCTCAAGTGAACATCAGAGGAAACCCTTCCCTTTTCACTCAACTGCGCTGTTGAGAAGAGCAGAGGAATGGCTTAGTTATGTAGCTAGAGCTGGTTAGAAATGTTTTCAAAGGAAAAATGGCACTTGTAAACCAGATTGTCCTGTAATTTCTCTTAACCAGGTATATTTTGCTGTTAACTGCAATCATGTAATCTCAAGCGAGCCACATACCATCTATTTGCCAGCTTACTCATTTGGAAATGAACACGCAGCACGCAATTCTGCTGCTGTAGGTGGATTAGCCATGAGACCGCCACAGCCAATAATTGCAAATCGCTCCTGTCTGAATTAAGATACCCTCTGCACCAGTTCACAACAGGAGCAGATGTTGAAAGTTAACTACGCGTCCCTGCGCAGAGGACCATTAATACAGGTACATGGCGTAGGGCAGGATCCTGTTGCCATTACGTGCATCAGAAAATTTTCATGGACTTCAGTAGCTCCAGAGTTTCAGCCATGGCTTGGAATGCACTTAGCAAGGGATCGTTTATGAAAAGCTTGGGTAGCACAGCTTACCTACTGCCGTTGGGTTTGGGGAATGTTGCAATTGGACATTTTCCCAGTGAACTGATACATGCTCCTGCCTTACCCTGTGTTGGTTTTGGTTTCCTGTTCTAGCCATTTAATACAGTATTTCATGATCTTGAAAGCTGGAGTTCAAGGACACATTTTTGCGCAGGCGAGCAATAGTGTATCTTACACAGTTACCCTATTCAGGCACTTTTGAAGGGACCTGAAGTGCCATCTGACTGTTTGCTTCTGGATTTTGCATGAGAGGCTTCCCATTTGTATGCTGGCATTTTAACATACCAGAAAAGAGTGTTTCCAGCAAGCAGAAACCATACAAACAACCTGATATTGTCTTCAAGTGGAAAATGGAAGTAAATAAACCAGGCAGTGTAGGATATCTCTGTTCCTTTCTCTGTCTTTGGCTTTGTCCTTGCTGTGAAGGCTTTTCTGATCCAATTTCCTCAGGTTCTTGGGATGCTGCTCATCTGCATCTTGTGCTTTATCAACGTGTAATCATAGGCAATTATCTGTTTATTCAAAAACATAATTATTACTGCACTTAATGTCCACCCTTATAAAAGCCTGGCCACAGTAAACTAAGGAAACAGAGCTTTATCCCTAAAGAGAAACTAATTCACTCCAGGGATGTAGTTGTGATGGGACTCTCTGATCTAACAAAGGGACGCAGGTGCAGGGTGTAGCGGCACGAGCAGTGCTGGGCTCCTGCAGCGGCAGCAGCTCTGGAGTCTAACTGGTCCAAGCATTGCCAGCTCCAGCACTGACCCTTCTTCTGGTTTTTGATGCACACATGGATTCAGGTGTGCAATCCCTCTCTGGTCCATGAAGCTCCCCAGGAAAGCTGATGTTGCAGCACCGTTGCCTGTGCTGGTGTGCTTCCCACTGGCAAGTGGAGGAACTTGGGTTTCGCTGTGCTGTGGTGTTGCTTGGGTCTGTCCTGCTCCTAGGAAGTGCAGCATCGATGCTTAGCACCACTCATCAATGTCCATCCTGATCCTGGCACTCAGCTTAATGTCTGTCCACCAATTTTAAACTCGACATATTGGTGAAGGACATGATTTCACAGGAGCAGTGGAAAAGAGTTTTAGCTTCATGTTTGACTTTCCTAGAATGATGCTGACACCAGCTGATGGCCAATTTCTGTTGGTCTTATTGTGTTATTTTAATCTAACTTCTTAAATCATAAAGTGCTTATATTCCCATTTTTATCCTCATGGTAGCACAAACTGTAACTCATCTTCTGGATATAAGACATGGTTGTCTATAAATGCATGGGAGAGAGTGGATTATGCAAATATGCTTATTACTCTGTTATAGTGCTGGTAGTTGTCGGTTCATGTTTTTTGTTTTTTGTTTTTTTTTTTAATTTGAGCTCATTAACACTTGAGACATCATGTTTTCTTCCCTGCAGTCTCAAGACAAAATCATAGGAAAAAGAATTATTGCCACCTCGATTTTGTCTGGGCTGAGACATAAAAAAAATAAGAGGCTGCAAATTGTTGATCAAGCCCCCCTTAAATCCCCCCAACTCCCCCCACCCCATCAGTCCTTGTTTTCTCACTCCTGAGCTGAAAGTATAAACCAGGAGCAAATGTACAATGTTTTTGTAGTTGTTTCCATAGAAATTAGGCAGTTCTTCTGCTACACCTTAATTGCATATGTTGCAGATCATGTCAGAAGTCATTCTGACAAAAAGGCCAGGGAACCTTAATATTTTTGTTTACAGTATGTTAAACAGATGTTTTTTTCAGTGTAGAGATAAGACTACATTAAATGTGATTTTATAAATAGAGGCTCTCACAGCTCAGCTCCTCTCGGGACTGCTCTGATTTGCTTGTTGGATGATTATAATGGGTTTTTAATTACACCTGTGAGCCAAGGTGTATATCAGAATTAAATTACAAAGCACCTTATAGTTGAGATTTTTTTCAGTGCACAATGAGCTGAAAAAGGTTTTTTGTCCATAAGGACAAAGAAATTATTTTTCACATTATTAAAATTATAGAAGCTTTCTGGGAAAACACAGTGATAACATGGAAGATTAAGACAGACAAACTTCTTATTTGTTTATTTTCTTATTGTTTATTTATTTTGAAAGGTTCTTAGCAATTTCTCCCAAGCAGTTTAACTCCTTGTGAGCAGCTGACGGAGCCTCTGGTGTTTTTGTTCTCAGTGAAGCTTACAGCACATTATTTCATCTTGGTTTTGTTTCTAAGATTTTTTTCACTAGAATGAAGGAGGCCAATCATGCCACTAAAAAAAAACCCAAACAAGTCATTTTCATCCTTGAACGAAAAATATTTAAAATAGTTCAATCTTTTCTGAGTTGTCTGCAACTGTCCCTTAGGTTAAGAGGTACCTTTATTTGCCATGAGTAGCTGGACAACTTGAACCGTATAAAAATGGCTATTTTGGTCATAAATGGGTGCTCAGTGAAGTAACAAGAGCCCAGTAATTCCATATAAACACATGACTGGGGTAATATTCAAAACAGACTCACTCAGTACAGGCTCTTAAATATGTTGTTTCCAACACAAATGTCAATCTGATCCAAGGCCTGCTGAGACCAGTGGAAATAATTCCATTTCCAATATCTTCTGAATTTACCTGAAACATGGGGTGAAATTCTTGAAACCACTAATGTGAATTAGACTTCCAGCTGCAGAAAGTTATCGAAATGCATTTGAACATTTTATCTGTGTTATGGTACTGGGTTTGCTTGGAGACACAGTTGTTTAGGTCTTAACCCAGCAAAAGGAAGGTCTTGTCTAACCTGTGACATAATTTCAGGCCAAGGCAGCTGCTGAATCCCAGAGCTTCATCAGCAGAGGCTAAGGAAGGCCCGTAAGTGTTCTCTTGGGGACACTCAGATGTGTTTGAAAAACCACTCTGTGCTCTGAGGGATTTGTTCATTGGATAGTTATAAGGTTCCTGTTGCTTTTTCCTTGTTTTTAATAAGTTTTGCCAGTATCAAAGAGAATCAATGAAGCCATCACTGAGCTCCCATACTTGTTTTCCTCCTTCCAGCAGCGTTTCCAGGTGGCTCAGCGTACAAGGACGTTGCTGGTGATGGGGGTGACACAAGTTGCTGTACCTGGGAGGCCAGCTGCATTGCACCACGCATTTGTGTCTTTGGAGAGGGCTGGCTGCGAGTGTGAGATGTAACAACACCTCTTGACTCCTGGATTACTGTCAGGAAGAGTCATTTCACTGTGCAAGTGAGTCTTCTGCTCTGTCTTTCAGAAGAAAGTCTTTGACTTGTTGGTGGCTTTAGTGAACTGGCTGTAGTACATAATTATCTAGGTCTACACTTCTCCAAATAACACAAGAACAGATGCTTCCGTAATTTGTCTCTTAAATGCACAAGTCTGTTCAAATAAGGTGCTTGTCTTGGTAGCAAGTAAAAAGACAAACTTTTTTACCAAATTACTTGTTACCACCTGGGCAACGCTGACCCTGACTGCTTGCCCCTTCAACAGCTCAGCGCTGTCAAGTGAAGAGAACTCTTTTGCCCATGTGTTTTGACAAGGGGAGGGGTTGTCTCTTTTTAAAATTTTGGGAAATTAAGAACTCATCTACAAAGAAAGGTAGATTGGCGTCAAACAAAAGAATGGGCAGCTATCTACACAGATGTTGGAAAGCTGTGCAGAACAAGCTGTTCCCCTTAAACAGACACAGGAAGGAAAAAAAAATGCAAAAAGCACAGTAGATTGCCGTGCTCATCCTGCCTTGGTGAGCTTACCCCCAGGGCTGCCTTCCTGTTGGGTCTGCTGCCCGTGGATGTGGACGTGCACTAAGTGGACAGTATCTGTATTCTTGCCTCAGATATCCTCCAGAGACTGAGCTTGCTGCGTTTACGAAGGTATTACTTAACGGCCCAGAGGTGAATGGACCACTTGAGATAAGTCATATCTCAAATGGCTTATAGGCATGTTGTTCATGAACTTTTATTTTTGCTCAGCACAGGAAAGACATGGACCTGTTGGAGCGGGTCCAGATTGCCACAAAAATGATCCGAGGGCTGGAGCACCTCTCCTGTGAGGAAAGGGTGAGAGAGTTGCAGCTGTTCAGCCTGGAGAAGAGAAGGCTCCAGGGAGACCTTATAGCAGCCTTCCAGTACCTGAAGGGGGCCTACAAGAAAGCCAGAGAGGGACCTTTTATGAGGGCACGTAGTGATAAGACAAGGGGTAATGGTTTTAAACTGAAAGAAGGTAGCTTTACATTAGATATAAGAAAGAAATTCCTCACTATGAGGGTGGTCAGATACTGGAACAGGTTGCCCAGAGAAGTTGTGGGTTCCTCCTGCCTGGAAGTGTTCAAGGCCAGGTTGGATGGGGCTTTGAGCAGCCTGGTCTAGTGGAAGGTGTCCCTGCTCACGGCAGGGGGCTTGGAACTAGATGACCTTTAAGGTCCCTTCCAGCCCAAACCATTCTATGATTCTGTGATGCTATTTGTGTTTTCCCTGAGTGGAATTGGAAGGGAATGAGCTTAACGTTGAAAGGCAGTGATGGAAAAGTAACACAAAAGCAAGGGGTATTGAGGAAAGGCAGGGCATAAGAGGATAAGAAGTGAGTAGCTTGGAGGATGGAAGAAATGGAGATGAAAAGTGAAAGACAGATAGTCAGGCACCTGGCACTAGGTGATTGGTACTAGGATGTGCTTCCAGAGAAGACTTTATTGGCTGTTCTGTTCCGGTTATGCTGATTGCAGCTACTGGCTTGGACACAGGTTTCAGACACTGGTTTCACTCAAGAGAAGCATTAATGCTGGTTTGAATGAAGCACTTCTTTCCAGTATCATAGAGTAAAAATGGTATGTGATCCCGCTGGGCTCTAATCTGACAGTGAATAGTGGTGTCTTCCATCATAGTGGCTCTGATTCAAGCCAGCTTCAGAGGGTTCACTCATCTGGGGTGTCATCATGCCATGCTGAATCTCTTTTTAGTACCAAGTCAGAGGCAAGCCAAAAGGGATCCTAACTCCACTTCCAGGGCAACCTTCTCTCTTGGAAATACCAAAATATCAAAATACTGGGTGAATCCTGTTTGCTTTATATGTGGCATGCTAGAGCTGGCATGGCTGCAAATGTCAATCTCGTTGGGTTGGGGAGTAATATTGTTATACATAATTCTTGCATAGGACCACGAACACAGAGTGCAGAATGCCAGATCTGTAACAGATATGAATTTTCTATACATGATTTCTATTCCACTGAACTAAATAATTCTATATCACTTGGTGAGTGTCTACCATTTCTTGCCAGATGCTGACATCTGGGATTCTTCCCAAGCGTTCTGCCATTGCTCTGCTGACTTTGGCCAGAGTGGGATGACTTGGACAGCCTTTCCTAAGTGTACAGAGCAGGACTACCAGTTTCTGAGGGGTTTTTTGGGTTTTTTGTTTGTTTGTTTGTTTTTTAATGGGGGAAGAAGCATCAGTGCAGTAAATGAATAATTTCCCTGATGATGCTGACTTGAAACGTGCCCAGGTAACATGTTTATCACAGTTAGTTTTCTTTCAAAAATCAAATTACCTTTGATCTCCAAACACTCAATTTATTATCATTCGAGACCCAAAAGGCTGATTCATAAAAATGAAGGCACAACCATATTCAAGAAACTGTCCATGTCCTCTACTTCTCCTCCCTTTTCATGGTGTTTGAGGCCCCGCTGCCACACGCTTTAATGGCCTCCAAATAACGAGTGTGCTTGCAGTAACCAGAGACATGCAATAGGGCTGTGGCAAGTGTAGTACACAGCATTATAACAAGTAGCTCTCCAGTTGCTGTCAACCTTGGCAAGTATGCTATTGAAATGCAGAAGCCTCCTTGCACCGAATGGTTCAGCCAGGGTCCATTCCTCTGGCTCTAATGAGAAAGAGGGGAAGGGATGAGCTTTTGATGATACATAATCATCTCAGGTTGTCTGTGCCTCGGGGTAGGGCCACATCAGGCAGGTGGTTTGCATGTTATTCTGTTAAGAAATTTAATATTTGGCCTGTCTTACCCACAGCCCAGCCAAGAAGATGCAGGGGTATCTGAGGCTAGATTTTTTCCCCTTGTTTTTCAACTTTGTGGCAGTAAGGGTCATATGACCCCAGTCTTGGCAGAAGATGAAATTTTATAAGCGTTTACCTCCAGGTGGAGGATGCTAATAAGTATTTCTGGCATTCTAATATTCTTCCACTTAAGCATTATTAATAAAATCTCCCTTCTTCCTTTAATCACCACAGCTAGACATTTCTGAGCTTTGCCATCATTTGAAAAGAAACAAACACACAACAAATTGCACTTGACTAATTTTGTTAAATTCTACAGGAAAGCAAATGTGAAGTCAAGTCTCTAGAGGTCGAGTCTTTGGCAAGAAGAATTTATAAGCAGAGTACATATCTATTTGTTCTCTGATTATTTGCTCTGCTGACAGTAGATGAAGAAAAGATGAAGCAGAAGATTTGTGCTAATTTAGAATAATGTTTGAAAACATCGGGCTTGTAAATCCAAATATATTAGCTAAATGTTATTGAATAATAATGAGAAGAGGCGTATATTGACCAAAGGAATTTGGAACTATGCAAAATTATTTGTATTTATTTAACCCTGCCTTTAAATGCATCTTTGTTCATGTTTCTGCAGCTTGGATTTCCTTGCAACAGCTGATCTCTTTTTATAGCACTTCTTTATTTTAGTAACCAGCCTAAATTCCTCGGTTCCCTAACAAAGCTTGAACAAGAAACGAAGTAAATATACAAAGCAAAGGCTTGCTTCTCAGAGGTGCTATTGTTTGTACAATGGTGAAGCGCCAGCATCTCCGCTGAGGCCTGGGCCACCTCTTGCTGGATGTGCAGTAACCCCAAATCTTCCCAGACAAATGGCTGGAAGAAAAGAAGTCTGTTATCTCTGACTTGCAAGCGGTGAGCTGAAGTGGGGAGTGAGCAGGAGACTTGTCCAAGTCTCTAGTAGCAGTGATCTGGGCTTCCCTGAGTTGCAACCCCTTACCCCGAGCACGTTTCCCTCCTCCCATTCTATATGGAGCTCTCAACCTGATGCCTTTTTCTTACAAAAAGAGAAATGTTTCATCAGATTAAAATAAAGAAGGAAGAGAGTCGTAGGGAAGGAGATCTGAGAAGGGCTTACAAGTAAAGGGTAGCTATTGAAAATAAAAAAAAATCAAGATCTCACCTGTCTTTGCTACAAAGATGACCTCCTTGTCCCACCCACGCCCACAAACACCATGCATGAGGTAAGTTGACTGCATCATCTTCCTCATTCTTCCCACACCCTGGGTGCCTTCCTGGTGTTTATGCAGCCCCGTATGGCTGCGCCCACAAGTACAGCAGCGGTCGGTCCTGCGTGGCACTGCTCTTTACCAAAGGACACACATCCAAATGCCGTGCTCCTCGGGGCCAGCGCGGAGCATGGCCGGGTGCTGTTTTACAGACTGTGGCTGTGAAGTTCCCCATCTCTCTTTCTGCAACCCATATACAGGGCAGCAGGGCTCATTTCATCTCTGCACATACTCTGTTCGAAAGCCTCAGGAGGCTGTTTCATTCTTCTCCCTCACTGAGGTGGGATCAAGCACTCCTGGGCCCTTCCTTACCTGACCTATTTCTGATCTCTTCCTTAGCAGCTACCTCAAGGGCATCCCACCGATTCCTGCTGCTCCAGGGAGCTGATAGCCCAAACTCAACTTGTCTTTACCTCCCTGGGGAACACAGAGGGTTGTCACTCATCCTTCTTTTATAACAGTCATTCATACGTGGAAGATTTTGCCCTCTCTGCCTTTTTCTTTTGTGCCGGACTAAACAAACCCATGTTTTTCTGCTTCTAGGCAGGGCTGGTGAGTTCCAGCCCATCCGTACACTGGTGTATGCTGAGCGAGAGTGGGGAGTGTCTGACCTCAAGTGCTTCTACTTGCTACCTCTCCCTCACTGCAGAGCCCATGTCCCCTGTGTGTCCTTGCTGTGCCCCTCGAGGAGGTTAGGATCCCCCCCCATCCTTCCCATTTTGGGAAATGCTACCAAGGACTCTTGGAGATGTCACTGAAAATGTTTCACAGGTGCTGTACAGTTGAAAACCTGAGCTTAGGCAGCATTTGTCAAAATGAACAGGGAAGGCAGGATGTCATGTTCCTCTTCTTTATGGGCATGGAAGTGTTAAAGGCTTTTAAGCTTTGCTGAGGACAAGTTAAATGAAGTCCTCAGCATGTTCATAATGGTTGCACTGTTGCCTGCACGTACATGCGTTATCTGTAGCAATTCAATACTTTACAGAGGGCTTTGGGAAGTGTGAGAAAGAAACAGACTCTTTTTAATCTCATTTATTTCCTCAGGCCATCTGGATTTAGTAAACACTCAAGACGTCTGACGGGACAAAGTTGAACCTTAGCACTAACAGGTTCATACGTGCATCAAGAACCAGGGCTGCCTGCACGCCGAGTGCTGGCTCCAGTGCCGGCTCGCTGTGAAGCCGTAATAGCTTTCTGCAGCTTATGCATCTTAAAGTAGGCCCAGCTATGACTTCTTGCCTCATGGGGTGTTGTGAATGTTTATTACTTATTGCTGAGCGCAGACAGCATTACTGAAAAAAAAAATAGTGGTCTTATTCAAGGCTCATTAAAATCTTGCAAATTTGGCTTGTACAACGTCATCCTTGGGAACTGCCCATTGAAGTCGCTTTACACCTTCTTGTGTAAGAATGGCAGAGCTCAGCCTTCGAAATGCTTTTCAGATGAATCTGCTCTCAACTTGGTCAGGAGAATCATACAACTGGCTTCAGTGAAAGCACGGGATGCAGTCCAAAGTAAAAGAATCATTGCTCTGGGAATTTGAATGAAATCTAGTAACTAATAAATGAAAAGTACTTTTGTTTATCCATGCTGGCAAGCAGCCTGTCCATAGTGGGAACACCAGTGCCCAAGTATGTTCTTTATCCGTTTGGATTTATACGATGCTAAAATGGGAGCCCGGCCAAAGCATGAGGTGCCCCTGCCACAAAAAGCAAGGACAAAATAGGAGCTTAGCTCTGAGAGCCATTCATGAAATCAATGTGAAACATAGCTCCTAACTCCATGACATCCATCCCTTTGGAGCCGCATATTACCACAGGTCTGTGTGTGTTGTCCTTATTTGTGTCTGTCCAGCACAGATTTCCATTAAAGATGCTTCTATGTTGCTGGCCTCTGTGCAATGTTGAGAATATGGTGGATGTATTTGGATATAAATTGTACCAAATGTGAGTTAGCGGCCTGGATGTTTTATGCTTTGTCCTTAAAGTCCCTGCACTAGGAGGACGCTTAGGAGATTTAGTCAGCTTAGCTCTTTTGCTGCCTGGAAGTCGCACCAAGCGTCCAAGCCACCAGCACGTGTGTGGCTCTATACCTGCCTCTCTGCTCACCGGTGTCAGGAAGGGGATGAGTAAGCCATAAGTCATGTTCCTGGGGTTTAAAAGGAAAGGCTTTAACTTTGTTTTGTTTTGATGGGGTAGTAGCAGAAGGAAGGTTAAAGTGCTGTTCTTCCAGTACTGTCAAGCTATCTGATGTGTATCCTTATCTAGCCCTGCTGTGGGTCTTCTTCAGTTTTATTGAAATTTGTGTTGATGGTGGGTGTCTATGAAAAGGGTACTATTCCTCTTTATTGCTCCTGATTCAGAAAACTAAGGGTGCAAATATCCTGCTTAGGTTTTAGAATGTGCTTTAACATTAGGCAGCGGAGTAAGAAAGAGCTGTTAGGTAACGATGACTTTTCTGAGCTTTACACTCAAGATACTGGGTAAAACGGTAAATACTCCAATTATTGTATGGATGCAAAGCTGCTGAAAGGATTTTTGGAATCATTCCACTGTGCCGTACCTTAAATATTTGCTTAATTTTTGTATGAGCTTCTTTATTTTATTATGAAAGCCTCCACAGCTAAAACCCATGTAAGACATTTTATTCAAGCCAGGCATATAATAATAGATGATGCAGCATAACACAATGTGACAGTAAGACAATCTCTAGCTGTAACTTCATGGAGGGGCATTTTAAACCACAGAGCAAACACTCCCACCTATCACAAGGCATCTTGGATGGCTGGTTCGTGTCTTCCACTGCAGGGGGAGCATGTGTTTTCATCCATGCTGGTAAATCTGAACCCCCGTTTGACACCACCTCACTCCAAGGTTGAGCCATTTGAATTTCACCCGTATGTAAAGTGATTGGGATGGAAAGTGGGGGGGGGAAGAAGCTTTTAGCTAGTTAGAGCTTTGCACTGTTCTTGGTATGATGCCTCCTGATGGGAAGCATTCTAATAAAGCTTCCATTTTCAAGTTGAGATAAAAGCATTACCTATCCAAAAGATCTGTGTGTAGACACTAATGCCTCTCTGCTTTGTTTTCACATATTATATGTACAACTGGCATTAATTGTTGCATTTTTCTTATGTTCTTCCAGTCTGTTTTTAATCTCTGCAGGCTGTATTGATTTTTTTCCTGTGTTGCTTCTGCACTTGCCACCAGGACCTCCTTGTAGATAAGGTGTTTCAATTCAGTGTGTGATATTTCTTGGGAAAACACTCTAAAACACTTTTTTTTTTTTAATGTGTTTTTTTTCTTCTCTCCCCCCTTTTGCGATGTATTAAAAGGAAGATGCTGGAAAAGAATTCAGAGCACAAAGCAGGGACTTGCAATGCCCTTTCTCTTTCAGCAAACTCTTTTATTCTACTGTGAGGAATGAAACGCTTCTGTTACAGCAAACACAGACTTGTGTTTTACAGCAAAAGCTGTTTAAAAGGTTATACACAAACTGTACACGGGGTTGAGCTTGGTAGCGAGAGTGTTTCTCTGTTGCTAATACTGAGAAGAAGAGACCACTTGTTCTGAAGTCACAGTTGTTACGGAAGGACTCTTCTTTTTAGTGCTTCTGTCATCTCTTTAATTCAGAGCTGAGGGGATTCTGTCTGGAGAGAGAAGAGTTAAGGCGAAATGTTAGGCTTCCACAGACTTCGGCTTGGGGGCTAAGAGGGTGTCCTTGGCCATTCCTCTTGCGTGATGGATGATGACGGGGAGTAACGAAGTTTGACAGGGGGTGGACAAATCCAGTGACTGCAGATAGATAAATCACATTATTTTCTAGGTTGTTAAGGCTTATGATGCATTCCTTTAAAAAAATAAATATTGCAATTCTTCTTTATCTCAGCACGTACAAACACCAGACATGGAATAATCTAAAAAAACTGGGGAACCATCTCCAGGCAAGCAGTGCTGTCTGAGATGACTTGCAGTATATCGTGATCACCAGTGTTGTGCAGATGTGACTTATGTCCCTGACAATCACCTCCCACCATCCCACCACGCCAGGAAATTCAAGTGGTTCTGCCAGAAGGCAGCTTTGCTCCCCAGCATGCTGCCTACCTGCTGCCAGCCTCCATCTATGCCCTCACCTCCCTAACCAGAAGCTCAGCTCTTGAAACTTGATGTGGGCACAACTGACACTGGCACAGAAACCTCGCATCTTTCAGTGCAGCTAAATTTGCGCCATAAACTCTAGCCACAAGCCGACCCTGCCTGTGAAGCTGGGACAGAAGGGCAGAGGCATTCCTGTCCCCCCATCCTGGCTTTGGCGAGCAGCTGCTGTGGCAGCCCTGGTCAGGGGGAATGGGAGCCACAGTCGTCCAGTGACAGGTCCTGGAGAATCCAAACAGCTGCCAAGCCCCCTTCAATTACTCATAAACAGAGTGTTTTCGCTTAGCTTGGAAGGCAGGACCTTCTTCTGCCCTGTGCACTCCACTGGCCACGCTGGACACACAGTGTTGCTGCCCTCTCTCTTTTCCTGGTGCGGACGGCGTAGCCTGCTGCCCTGTCTGCTGCCCGGAGAGTATCCTGCTCGTTCCTGGACACAGCATAAACACATTAACTCACATTTAGCGTGTAGCAAACGGCACTCGGAGCATCATGCTGGGCACTTCCCACAGCCTGTGTGTGTGATGTGAGAGCTGGCGGCGGCATCTGCCTCGGCCATGCATCATTATCTGGGCCCTTCAGATCCACCGCTGCTCGTTAGGTACCTTTCTTTGTCACTGAAATCTCCACTTGTGCATCCCCAAAAGCATCAGGGACCCTCCCAGCTGATGCTACAGGGGTGATGACAGGCTCACAAAAGCAGTGCACAGCAGAGGTGATTTTGGCAGGCTGCTAGTTCAGCTCTTGGGAACGGAGGATAGGGAAACACAAGCTCCTCTTGCTACCTGGTGCACTTAGGACTCAAACCTGTTTCTCCCCGCTGTGCCCCCTGCTTTATGCCCTGTGTTTGGGTGGGTTTGGCTGCTTACAAACCCCCGACAATCAGTGGTGGGGGTGATTGCACTGCATCCCTCGCTCTTCCCAGGACTTAGTTGATGAGATCACTGTTCTGGCTGGGATCTCACAGCAAGCTGAAGGTAGAAACAACTCTTTTCCAAAGCTCAGGGTCCCAAACCAGACCTGTATCTCCCATAGTACTTTACTACCTGGGAAGGCCTATCTCAGCTGTGCCCCGTGTACCATCATCCTGGGATGCTCCAGCACCCAGCCTCCCCCGAGCAGGGAGAGGTGGAGGAGATGAACCTCCTGTGGAGCATCAGGACAAGGTAAAGTGCAGCAGCCTGAGCATCTCCCAGCACGTGCAGTGAAAGAAAATGCCACGAGTAGGTCAAAGAGTTTAGGCTCTGTTGTCACAGGCTGTACCTCAGGCAAAACACAGCTGAAGGAAAAATCAGAAACCTTCCAACCAGTTCACTTGGATCTTAAGCAGAGTGAGTAATTCTACAGCAGAACTATCCATTTCCATCTGATGTCCCTAAATACAACAGTGATCAATTTAAAAAAGAATTTAATATTAAAAATTCAGGCACCTTAATCAGAAATAAGCCCTGATTCAACACAGATGTACAAAAAAATGCTTTGAATTTTAGGTCTACACCCCAACCCCAGAGAGCTAAACGCTGAATAGTCACCGCTCTGCAATGCATGCTGTCTCTCGGAAAGTTCTCCAAAAGGTGAAATGTGCTGCGGTTTGTTTTGCTTCCAGACTGATCTAACTAACTGTTCGAACTTTCAAAGAAACTGTGTAGGAGCCTGACATTTAAAAGAGGGGAAAAAAAGAAGGTGGGGAAGTCGAATCTTCCCAGAGAATTTTTTTCTCCCCCCTCCACGGAGGGGAGCGGGCTTCGAGCACTGCTGGGCTGGTGTTTGCTCCCGGCGGGCAGAATGTTGCTCGGTGCATTTCCCACTGGTGCAAAGGAGAAGCGTGGGTAGGTGGGTGTGCTGATGTCAGGTTGGCTCCGCTGGGTAGTTCGGTGGGAGGAAATCACTGAAGAGATCAGCTCTACCTGCATCACGAGATACTGCAGCTAACAATAGGAAATACTTGCAAAGGTTTTTATGGGCCATGAGAGATTTAAAGCTGGAAAATATCGAGTGTGCTACAGACTGGTCATCTGCCCAGGAACCTGACAAATCTCTGCTCGCCTTAATCAATCTAACCAGGAATTTACCAGATTAAACTGGGATGCATTTTCAGTGTTTTGCTCCCCCTATGCAGCAGGCAGAATTTCTATGCATGCATACATATATAGATACATAATAGAACCACATCTAATATATGCTGCTCTGATATACTGTTGTTGTCCCTATGTGTTTATGTATTTGTTCTATATTTTGAGATACACTGTGGATGCAAATCAGCTGTTTGGAAGCACAAGAAAAAATTTTCCACGGCTTACACTGAAGCCACAGAGATGTGTCCCTGCTGCGTTTTCACCTTGGTATGAGCTTTCTGAAATACAGCACAAGCCAGGATAAAAACTATTTTCCCTTGGAAAACCATCACCAGGCAATACAGATTCTTAGAGAAGGGTTTTTTCCCCTACCATACGGACACACACACACTCACAAAAGTGATCTGGACTTAGGTGTGTAAAATCTCCCAAAGTCTAAGGGTTTGACAAGCATAAGGCAAAATTCCCTGTATTCCCGCTGAGCGGGTGTCTGTGGGTTATTCGGTACGGCTTCGTTCCCAGGGCCCTCGCAGACGCTAACGGAAGCTGCAGGTCCACAGAGTGCCAGAATGATGCAGTTACAATTGGGAAGAATGTAGCTCTCAGAAGTTGAAATAAATGCCTTGTTTAGCCTGAACGAACGTTATTTCAGCTCGTGGTAGTTAGATGTGGAAATAACCTATTAGGTGAAGTCCTCTCCTGTGCCAGTGTCGGATGTGGATGGTGGTCTTGTGATATCTTACTCACCCAAATTGTTCTTACTTCTGTGATGCTTCCCACTGAAGTGAAAACAAACTCCGTTGATTTTCCTTCGTCTGAGCTTCCCTCTACATCCTGCTGCTTTTGTTTCTGACAGCGGTTGGGAATGCAGGCTGTTCGGGATCGGGGCTTTCAGCAGTAAGGCTGTTAAACTGTAAACAGTGCCACATCGGTGAGATGGGAGACAATAAAATACATTTCCAGAGTTTCAGTAAAAAATGTACTGCTAGAGAGTATTAATTGATGTAACTAGCTGCAGAACTTATTTTTTAACTAAGTTCATATGTTGAAATTACTGGACAAAAGCGAATGAAAATCTCTCTTCTTCAGATAATTTTGATTTTATCCTTTTTCTTTCATACAAACATCTATGACTCTCCTGGTTTCTTTTTCCTTTTTTATAGTAAGATGAGCTAAGAATGCTTAACAAAAATTTTAGAAGACACTGGATTTACATGAAGTAAAAGAAAATATGTTGTGTAAAAAAGACAATAACAGGATCTCTTCATTCCTTTTTTGATGAGGTTTTCTCTTGGAAATTTTAAGGGTATATTTTATTAAAATTACTTCAGTACTTACATCTTACATATTCCACTTGCATTTTAAAATATTTCATGTTATCTTAGTGGCATATTTTCAGCTCTGAAGAATGACAGTCCTTCTGTGCTGCATGTGTTTAATGTTGGGGTTCCTTACATCTGGTTGATAGTGTAGAAAAAAATGTGTGAACTGATTTGCACCAAATTCCCTTATAACAGCAAGAGTTTATAGTAAAAAGGGATTGTGAAAGCGAGGGGGAAGTAGGGAAGAATTAAAAATAATGGCAGAATAATTCTTGTAATCACTCAGGATAGGATAAGCATGAAATGCAGCTGTAATATGAATGATAATCTGAAGGGGGAAGTAACAGCTGAAAGACTGAAAGAATTTCAATTAAAATATACTAAGCTTAACTGATTGTGCAGATAAAGCACACCGATACAGCGATGATGGACACTACACAAACGCCAATGCAGATTCCCAGAGCACAGCATACCATTTAATTAGAAATGAATTTCAATGCAATTATTGTTTTAGCCTGACAAACAACTACAGCAGAAAGTCGTATTTCGCCGTGCGAGCTCCCGGCGCACGAAGCATTTCGCCGTCGGGTATTTCTGAACCCCGGTTTTGTTTCGGACCTCGTAACGGAGGGTCGAAACACACGGCGACGACCGCATCCGTGTGTCGGTCCTTTGTTCTGGAATTTCATCTGACGATGTGATTACGGGGAAGGCAGCGGCGTCGGACGGGAGACCCCTCCTTGGGCGCAGAGCCCGAGCGCGCCTCGGCGCTTCGGTGAGGATTCAGTGCCCTCTCGTGGCTCGCACGCCGCGAGGACACGGGGGACACGCAGCCCCACACGAGGACATGGCCACCCAGGGGTGCCCCCACGCAGCACCTCTCCCACCCCACCAGTGCTTTTCGCCAGGTGGGTCATACCAGAACCCTACGGCAACCCGGCGCGGGCGTTGCCACCGTCCCCATGGGGACACCCAACGCTGCGGGGGACGAGCCTCGCCGTCACCTGCCCGGGAAGAAGGAAGGACCCTCATCGCGCTCTGTGGGGGATGCTTGCCGCTGACGCCGTCTCTGGACCGGGTCAGCTCTGTCCGGCCTCCCGCCGCACGGTGACTCACGCTGTCGCCGAGTCCCTGGACATCCAGGGATGCTGCACCCGAGTGGTACCCACCTGCGTGGGCGGTCGGTGACCGTCAGGGGTTATGGACCCTGTGATGGCCACTTCAATATTTAATGGCACATTTCGGAGTTCCCCTGTGATCTGTACGTCCGTGCCATTTAAAACACCTTCCCTGTCTGTTTTGTTCTTCTAATATTTTTTTTTTACTGGCTGCTTCTGTCTGCCCCTTCCTTTCCTCCCAAGCCAAGCAGCGCCTGTCACAAACCGCAGTGCTCGGAGCTGGGCTGAGGGACTGCAGGCTGGAGAACGAGCAGGGTACGGGCAGCTGCCGAGGGAGCATCCCACGCACATCACTGTCCACAACTTTCTTTCAGAAAGTAATTTTCTTGCTCCCTCCGAGTCCCAAAATCTGCTGCCAGTCGTGCTGATTTGTACCAAACCATGTGGTACACGTGCTCCGATACAGAATACCCCATCTAATTCTGAATCAAAGTCATTTATCTAAACCTGGTTAGGAGTCAAGCTGTGACCATTACATTCAGATCATTTATGACACAAACTAGATTTAAACACATATCTCAAAAAACGTAAACCTGTGTCTTCTGACTTTACTACAGTTTTAGATGATGGTAGAAGTCAAAACCACCGCCATAATTACCCATCTATTTCTCATTGTGTTTTCTGTAGTGCCCATCACCATACAACCTGGGATATCAAGTTTGAAAGTTAAATAAACGATGTGAAACTCAGATCTTTGTTTCAGCCAGGCATTTTTCACAGCATCAGAACTGAGTGCAAGCTGTAAGTCTTGTCTGTGCGCCGTGTCTTTTATTGCTTCCTTGCTTGTACCGTGCAGCTTGGGAATTTTAAGGCTGACGAGGGTGTATAAATTGCACAGCTCTGTACTGCAGGTGAAACCGATCCCTGCTGTAACACTGCTGAAGGTAGGAGAGCTGTAAATGAGAAGGACTGTTGCTCAGTGTTTGGTATAACCATTTCACCGAGCAGTTCATTGCACAGCCCCTGGAGCCTTGTGCCGAGAAAGAGACAGCAGGCAGAGAACGCTTGGTGGTGTTTAGAAAAATGTGACTGAGCGAGAGCCATCCTTCCTTCCTCTGTTTTTCAGGTCTCAGTGAGACTGCGTAGACATCCCTTTTCATTTTGAGGGACACAGCAAACCAAAGCCAGACCAGGTCTGGGTAGAGATTTTCCCCTGTTACTGGTATCCTCCAAAAGTGTGGGAATTTCACCAGTAACATGTTGTTGTACCACTGGTTTTATCTTCTGCTGGTACTGAACTGATGTTCCTGGTGTGGGGAGGTTCCTTATAAAGGTGTTCTTGGAAAGAGATATTATGCACTGGGATTCTGTTAAAAATTAATAAATTACAAAGATTATAAAGCATTGGTGGAACTGAGGCAGGGCTGGAGCCATCCTTAGGTAGCACCCTGATAGCAGCAGTGACCTGCAGATAGCTGCCACTTCTGCCTACTTCTCCAGGGGAAGAATCCCATTCCTCACTGGGTGACAGAGGGAGAGGTCCCCAGTTCTGCGCTTGTGACCTTCCCACGTCTGCTCTCCTGTGATGCTCAGTGAGAAGGTTCAGGTGACTCCATGCAAGCACATGCCAGGATCACTGCTTCCACTGCTAGTCATCACCTGTGGAGAGGAGAGATCTCCTTTCCTCCCTGTCCCTTGTGTTGGGATTATGCAGGGTCAGCATGGGCCAGGCTTTCACTCAGAGGGAGTCAGCAGAGTTTTCACCTCAGGACACAGGAACCAAGATTTTGGGTTAAGGTCAAGAGCAAAGCCCTGCCAGCACCTTCACCATATTCCCTTCTATCAGAAGCACAAAACTGCAGGACTGGTTTGCTCCTGGAGACAGACCCTCAAGGGAGCTGCTGGCGAGTTTGGGGGCCACAGCAGAGATGCAGACTAGGTTGGGAGTTAGGGCCTGGCAGCACCCATCTCTGGGTGACCAGACATGGTGCAGGGGTTGAACAACAGGCTTGTGGAACGTTGTCAGGGTCCTTATCTTAAAGATCTGGACTAGTGCAGGTCAGAAGAAAGGAATTAGCACTGTCAGCCCTTCCATCTGCACAAGCCCTGAGCTTTGGCAGCCAGGTTAAAAAGAAATGTATTTGGCATTTGAAGACAGTGGAGGGGAGCAGATGGGGCCATAAGAGCAAGCAAAACTTCTAATGGGACCATTGAACAAGCCTGGCCAGACAGCTCTGTTGCATCCGTTAACAATAATACTGTGTGCACATAGTTCTCAATCCTCTATTTTGTGAATCATGAAACAGGGGGAGATAACCTTTCATGTACGTACTATGATACCTTCTTTTCAGACCTCAGTATTCCAAATACCCGTAGTGTTGAGCCTGAAGGGGATGTGGCTGGAGAGAGGAGTGGCTCCTCTGCTTTTTGAATAAAATCCCAGAGGACCAAGGGCTAAGAGATGCTGAGTGTACATTTCAATAGGTCTCAAATGCCAAGTGTGTGCCCAGTGGTGGGAAGAGCGGAGGCACTTTGCAGCCGCAGCCCATTCCTGTGGCTGTAAGTTGAAGTGCAGATGCACCATCGCTCTGCCAGTCCCTGAGCAGCTCGCTTCGCACAGATCAAGATGGTGAGAGAGAATTTCTTTATTTGTCCGGATAGGAATGAAGTCTGTTGCCATGACCTTCCTTTTCTGTCACTTGTATTCTAGTGAGCCCTATCTTGTTGCTCCCTGACATTTCCTTGAATGTAACTGTTATTTACAAAACGAGAGGTGAATGCTCAGAAATGTTTTTGGAAGCCAGCGGCGAAGGCCAGGTTAATGGTTACTGGTGTGCTAACACAGACTCTGACCCACGCGCTGCAGCCAGCGCGGTGGCGAGCATTGCTATCATCTGCTCACACAGCGCAGGGTGGCACAACACAGAGACTACCTAGAGCAGTGCCGTCTCCTCGCTTTGCCTCATCTCTCATTAGCAGCAGCCTCTACAGCAAGAGACACTTCTTTTGAAACTTAAAAAGTGAGCGTGAATGCCGTTCAAAAGCCTGCTTGTTAGAAGACTAGAAACGAGTGGCAGCCTGAGCTGGAGAGATATAGAAGACTTAAAATACATATATATGAATCATATATGCCAGCCTATAAGCCAGGGTGTACAGAAACTGACCTTTCTGCTTCATCATCGCAGAGTAAATAAACTGCATCATTTGCTCCGTCCCATGAGTACTTGTCCCCTCTCTGCTGTCTGTCCCAATGTCATGTGCTGCAGCTGCGCTTGGCAGCTTCACTCCCTCCCTCTCCCCTCTATTCTTTCTCCTTCAGCAGCATAGTGCGACACCCACTCTTCTGTCTTCACAGTTTCTTCACCAAAAACATGGCTTGGCTCATCTGGGTTGCAGGGACGAGTCCCGTTCAGTTGGGCAGAGGCAGTGCAGATGGAAAACATAGGACAATCTTGTGAGAGGGCAGCCAGAACAATCCCAGTTTTCCTGTATGTCTGTCTTAGATACAGCAATATAGATGGCTGGGTGCTTATCTGGAAAGGAAGAGTTCCTGTTGTTAGTGGAGGAAACCGAAGCCATGTCTGAGGGGAGAGATGAATGTAAAGGTCTAGCTCTCAAAAAACGTATGAGAACAGAGCACTCAGACCTGAGCTACTACAAGTTCAAGTATTCAGCTTTGAGTTCAGACTCAATGTTATTGCATTTTCACAGTCTTGTCTGAGGATGTATCTGCTCTGGCTTGAAGAAAATCCTCAAGAGTAAACACGTTTTTACATTAGCTAGCTAAATTGCACAAAAGGTTAATGTTCTCCAAGCTGAGGATCTACATCTAGTTTGTCCTTGAGGTAGGCAACCTCCATCAGGTAATGTGTGTTCTTCACGTATAGCAGCAAACAATTATTCTACAAGAAGCTGATGCATGATATAAGCTAAGAAAGTCTCCTCCTGTGAGTACAGCAGCCTGTTAAGCAGCACTAGAGATCTATTAATTCATGGAGACTGGAAAGATTTCCTTAATTTTTTTAGCCCAGATGATAGTTTTGCTGACCTCTCTCCCTTTTGAACATTTTTCAAGTAAATATTATTCAAGAGTAAGTATATAGAAACAGTACGGTAAAGGAGCAGGGAAATTTAGAGGAGCATGTGAGACTGGTGATGCTGGAACCGAGACCTGCCATACCTGATATCCCTCTGCTCTCTAGTAGGTTTCTGCACTGAAAGACTTCAAAGTTCCCCTCTGTACAAGAGAATTTGATATCCACTGGGCTGCACACACATACTTCATACATAATAACAGCACACAATCCATCTCAATGCATTTATCTGGGAACCCTGTCCCCCTAAACGTGCCTACGAGTGGGTGCACATGCTGGAGACACGCACCTCGGTGATGCCTCTGAGCATCAGCCCCACGGTGCCTCTGTGGTCGAATTCTGAAGGGCTCAGGCACCACTCAGTATAGCTGACTTCACTTCAGTGGAACGCTGATATCTAGTCATAAGATAGGAGTACAAGCTCTTTATTTGTTCTTGACTGCTGATTTCAGACATTCACTGAGGGATAACCATCCTTCTTCTTCTCACACGTGCCAGAAGCTGATGGGCAGTTATTTTATCAGCCTTCTTCTCATTGTTTGAAAAGACAATAATTCCTAGAAGTTTCCAGATAGAGGTGAAACTGTGACCACCGAGAATTTAAGATTATAGAAAGGTCAGCCTGCAAGAACACTCTCACCTGCATGCCCTGAATCCTATGCAAAGTATTTCCTAAACCTAAAGATCAGGGAGAATGGTAAAGACTCACTCTAATGGAAATTTTGAATGTGTACTAAACCACCAGGTGTTAAGGGAGCTTTAAGTGATGGGACTGTGGAAAAGCATCACTTGTGGATAAATTATGTCGTAACTGGAAAAATCATCCCTGGCCCTTCCTTTGCCCTGAGATCCGGCGCTGAAGGGAGATCGGCGCTGGAAGGGTCTGTGCTGGGAGGCTGAGGCGTCTCCGCTGTGCAAGGTGTCCGAGAGCTGGCTGGAGGAGACTGGCAGGGCTAGAGCAGGGGACAGATTGACAAAAAACACCTGAATTTTTGTGATACTTTGCTGATTTCTGACAGGTTGGGTTGTTGGATGATTCAGCTGTGAGTAAAACTCTGTCTCCTCTCCACTGTAACTTCAGATTACCTTCACTTCTCCCCACTCCCTTCCTGCACTGCTCATTTGGATGGAGGTTAGGTGACCTGGCATCCTTTATTCATGAAAGAAGCTCCGTAATATATGTACGTTTGTCCTGTGTTCGTGGGGTTAATTTAGTTTTGGCAAAAAGTACAGAGAAGCAGCCCTGAAGACAGAAATCCTCCATTTTCCCTCCCAGAAACAGAGGGTGTTGTTCATGCTGCAGAGTCACTGTCCTGCAGGCTTGCGTCCTGCCTCCCCCCAAACAGCACGGGGTGTTTCAGCTGCTGGTACGGTCCTTGGCTTTCTACAGATCAGTGCAACGCTGCCAGCCCAGTGGTAGACTTTACAGCTTCCCTTACCTCCTCCCAGTTATAAATTTGGTTGGGAGAACCATATCTATCTCTGGGGAACCACAGTCACAAGTTGGTGGCTCATGTCCCCCCCTTCTCGCTGCCCAACTGCAAGTGATGGGCAGAGGATTTGCTGGCTTTGGTAGGAAATAAAAAGGTCATTAAAAAGCTGATTAGCTGTCCCCCTTACAGCAGGAACTGTCCCCTGTTTAATTGTGAAACTTAACACCATCAGAAAATTTCTGTTTATCCCACTTGAGCTATTATGCAACTTCTCAGAAAGAAACCACATTCGTCACTGGGGAACAATAAGTCTTAGTTATAGAGTAGCCCATGCATGAAATCCTCTGGGCATCTAACAAAATACAGTCTGGCTTTAAAAAAAAAAAAAAGAAAAATGTGAAAAAACATCTCCATGTAGTCCAATAAATGCCAAGAGGGGTGAAATAATTTCTTATTGTTTTTAGACCAAACGTGGTCAGCAGTAAATGGGCATCAAAGGGATTTTTAACAGCCATTTTCTGGAGTTGCACTGCTATCCTCTTCCAACCACAGTTAGTAGCTGTGTGGGATGATCAGAAAAAGAAGAGAGAATACAGTTGAAGAGGTGACTATGTCTTGACCTTCAGCTCACCAGAGCACCCCTTCTGTCTCTAAGCAGCTTTCATCTAAAACTACTGAAAAAAACTAATACAGAGGTGGATCGGCTGCTGAACACCAAGTGACATTAATTTTAACCTCAGATGTGGCAAATTAGGAGAAAAGGCCTTCTGTTTAAAATATTTCCTGGTGAAGCCTCAAGGTCACATGCCAAGGGAGGAAAATTTTGGTTTGTCTCTTCAACCTATGTGATCGGGGAAGCCACCTTCCTCCAGAGGGGCTGAAGTCACGAGGGGACCTGGAGGCTACCGTGCCACCCTTGAAGATCTGCTGGTCCCCTGCATCTAGGGTAGCTGTCACTGAGCGTTAACCAGACACAGCACTGGGGAAAAAGTGTGAAGAAGGACAATAGTATCTTCCACTTTTCCTGTATGAAATCCAGGGAGGAGACTGGGGACCAGAGCCAGGGTTGGTCTCCATGTTGAGGCTCTCACCCGTGCTTGCTTTTTAAGCAGAATAGGAGCAAATTCAGGATGCTATTGAAATCCAGATGATAATTTATGCAGGTACAATATATATCTTCATATCTTCCTTCCAACTACATTTCCTGTATGTTACAGCTTTTATTTTAATTATTGCATTCCAAATGACTTGTCTTTCAGTCAGCAAGACTGAAAGATCTTGAAAGACCCCAGAAGTAATTTATGAGCAATTATCTGATTTTCATTTTTAGCAGTCTGTACTGTTCCGATTTCTGTCACCTTGGAATATTCTTCGCCACAGTCTAGATAATTTAACTAATAGGAGGGACACCCATTTTAAAAGTGGGCTTTCTAATGACAGGCCCTGCTGAGCCTGCTGACACTGGTGCAGGTAGCTGGAATTATTACGGTGATTCTCAGCATTTTCATTAATCTCTTCTGCAGTCTCTGGGGCTTCTGAGATGAAACTTGCCAGGCAAGGTTTTAGCAAAGTAACAATTTTTATTCTCTTTCCTTAGGGTCTTTTTTCTTATTGTGAGACTCTGTTAAATAAGGTAAAAGTAGTTCACAAAACCACAGATGGAGATCGTGACAACAGGCTTAAGGCGTATGTAAGGAGTGCAATGAGCATCTGCTTGAGCGGTGAATTCCCTCTTTCCCACACCCTCCACCTGAAAATCCAGCAGGGAAAGACAGGGTCATCTTTGGATGCTGAGCCACTCCTCACTCAGGATTATGGGTTTGCTGCGGATTGTTCTGCTGGCTCTAGAGGGAGGCTCTAGATGGCCACAAGCAGGTCACTGCAAAGACGTCCCACGGCTGCGTCACTATGAGTGGCTTCTGACATGGTCTGACAACAACCATGCTTACCCCTGGGCTCCTCAGAGGCAGAGGAAAGCGATGGAGTGGCACTGCGTGAGAAGAGAGGAATGAAACACATGCAAAGCACCATGTGAAGGCCTATCAGCTCTGGTTCCTCCTCCTGGCAGGACATGATGCAGAGCACTTTCTTTCTCCCAGGCACGGCTGAAGTGTCCTCCAACATGTGTGGGTGAGCAGAGCGTGACAGAGAGTGCAGTGTGGGTATACAAAGCCTAGTGACCATCCATTTTCCTCTCTCTCTGTATCTCTGTCCACCAAGTGAAGGAAAATGTCAAGTTTTACTCCATTTGACCAGCTCTGAGAGGACAGGGGACTTGTGGAAGAGCTGGTGGAACCAAAGCTCTTGCATTCCTGAAGCACAAGATCTCCAAAGGGTTCCCTCATGGACACCCAGCCCTGCAGAGGCAGCAGAACCCAAATATCTCTTGTCACCACCTCACCAGGGGAGAGGCTGCCCTCAGCTCTTGCAAACCAAATTAGACCCAGGAGCAGAGACGCCCTGGCCAAATGAGCATTTCCTCATTCTGGTCTCTATCAGACATTGTCTGTTCTCATCCCCCTCAGGTCCAATTTGCCTGTTGAGACTGCTGGCACTTCAGAAGACAAGAAAATCCCACAATTTGCCTGTACAGCACCGACTGCAGGAGGGCTCCTGTTTGTGTGGAGCGTTTGGGCGCTACCACAATCCGAATCACGAATGTCATTTTTGTGTTTGTCTTCCCTTCTCTTTGATCTTTCTCACACTGATTGCTGATAGATTCAGCTAGCTTAGAAACAAATGTTTATTGCAGCTCTGCTCTTCCATAAATAGCAATTCTATAGTTTCAATCAGAACAACTTTTATTATTTTTTTGTTAAAGCACTTCTCTGGAAGCTAAAGGGAAGGAAAGCAAACCCATTTAGAAAGGCACAGGATGTGGGCATGTGCGTGTGTCCCAGTCCTCTGCACTACAGTGTGCAGAGCTGAGCACAAAACGACTGCTGTTCCCGGCAAACATCAGAGTCTTTACGCATTTAAACATTCAGCATGCAGAGGAAGAAAAGGCATGGCAGCTACCAGTTAGCTGGGAGATTTTGTTTTATTTCTCTCTGTTCCTCTTGAATGCACTTAGAGGGGATGGCTCAGAGGATTCAAACTTCCTTGCTTGCTTGTGGGGAAAAAAAATCATCCCTGCTTTGGGAACCCAACTTCTCTACCCAGGCGGGAAGTCACAAATATAGCACATCAGTGGGTAGGAGAAATGCTTGCCTTGCCCCCACCCCGACACATCAGAAGTGAAACCTGGGTCAAGTCTTTTCATGTGTTGCTTATAGCTTCTTTAAAATAGTGTTTCCACTGATGCACACCAACGTGATGAACATTTTTCATGTATTATTAATGCGCTTCTTTGTACCATGTTCCGAAAAAAAAAAAAGTTTTGATTTATTCCACACCTTAAACCCAATGTGACAAACTAGTGAGATGGCAGCGGGCTGTCTCTTTCTCCAAGATTTGAAAACTGAACTTAAAAGTCTGGAATTATACTCAGATGCATTCCACTCTTGTAATATTAACATTTTTTTTATTACCTGAACTATTTTCCCTGTCTCCCTTGACTCCCACAGCAGGGACTCTCATATTATTTCCTGCAGTGTTCCACCCCCACTTTCAGAGACCTGGATTTGAGGAGCTGCCCTACCGTTTATCAAAGCTTTTCCCTTGGTCATCAGAGAGAGTCTTGTCTGGTTTGGGTTCTATGAAATTGTCTGCTTCTACTTTTTTCCTTGCTTTTTCTTCCTCTTCTTTGTATCGAGTTATCTGTTCACAGCTGAGTAATCTCAGTAGAACTGCGGGGATGGAGATCTTCTTGCCTCGCGTCAAAGATACAGAACCTTTTTCAGCTGAGCCAGGGATTGGTGATACGGACAGGTATTTATAAGTGCACACACAAAGTAGGTACGAGGTGTCCGCTGTGGCAATTCCTGTGCAATATTGTATTGATCATATATACCTCTGACCTCTTTTTCTGCCCTCTAACCGTACAGTTCACTTCCAGCAAGACTAACTACTTCCAGCCTTCTTTACTGCTCAGTGCCTCTCTAGCAGCAACCACCTTTCTGGGAAAAAACAAAACAAAATAAAACAAAACCAAAACAGAAAGAAACCCCAGCGATCAGAAAAGGAAAGTCTTTGTTTCTTTTCTTCAAGATGTAGGATGTTCTCCCAAACCAGAGCTGTAAAATTTATATCTATTCTTAGACAAGCTGACATGTTTAAAGATCAATAGATTGTAAGACAGGTTAAATCATCACCATATTTGTCCCACAGAGATTTGGGGATCATTTGTTCGAACAGAGAGAAAGAACTCATAAGATCGAGGTAGGTTGTGAGACAATAGACTTTAAATTGAGAGCGTTGTGCAGAAAAAAACCACAGATCATTTGCCAGTGAAACCACTGATACCAAATTTGTAGACGGACTCTCTCATCAGCAGATATTTTAAGTATGCAGCATTAATATAGGTGATCCAACTGCAGAGTGGGGTGATACGACTCTAAGCAAATGTTTTCGCTGGACTTGCTTGAGGGTTAAACTCTCTGTGTGTTTTCAGCTGTCCTGTTTGTGCTTTTTTCCTTGCAGTGGAAAGCCTCTACCCTGCCTGCACTTTACTTCTTAAGCTCTTTGAAAACATTTTTCTCTGCAATCCCTTTTATAGGGCAGTGAGTTCACTTCTGTAGAAATTCTTAGTTGTTCCTAATCTCTGTCCGTTTGCGTGACAGTCCTCTGAGTAGGAGCCTCTCGGAATAGAAATGAGTTTCCCCTTCCTGAGAGTTTGGAAACCAGCTAGCCCAAATCAGCATCTATGATAAAGATGCTGACACCAGTGTTGCGGATGGCTATTATTTATTTATGTTCTCATGACTGGGTAATGGCGTTCTCTCACCTGATATTAATAGAAATATCTTTTTACAGCAACATTATATATATGAGTACAGATGATGGGGACATTTTAAACTTCACTAATTAGTTCCACGAATATTTGCTGGAACAGAAATCTAAATCTACTTTCTCTGTATCTGTTTTTCAGTTATTTGGGGAAAAAAATCTAATTTTTTTTCCAAATGTCATTGTCACATTTTTCTTAAAAAAAAAAAAAGAGAAAGAGAAGACCCTCTTCTGCTGTGTTTCTGTGGTGCCACCCTTTCTGAGTGTACACCATGGTGGGGGAGCTAATCATTTTCTATGGCTGCTCTAGCTGACAACTGTCATCACAACAACGTTGCTGCTTGCATGAGATCCTGAGCTACACACAGAAAGCAAATTTTGAACCCTAAAATGAATGTAAGGAAACAAAATCTCATTCTAAGAGTAACATTCGACAAGCTGCGAATCAGGCAGTGGAAAGGAAAGCCGTATGAGCTCTATACACCAAACCAAGATGTACCAGCCTGGTTTAATCCCCATCTTACCAAAGGGTTGTAGGAAACTGTTTTGCAAGTAGTTACAGAACACAAAAGCTGTAAGGTGTTAATGCACGTTTTGTAAACAGAAAGAGTGGGTAAATCTGTAGAATAAATTATACATAATTTTTCCGCACTCCTTTTGCCTGCCAGCATAACTATGCCCATACTGTGCTGAAAAAAGGGTTTTCACAGATTTGTGATGTTAACCGTTGAATCTATATTTATGAGTTTCCATGATGTTTCTGTAATAATAAGATTATTAACATCTCTTTTACTTAGTATGAGGCACTAAGGCAATCAATGAATGAAGCTCACCCGCCTGTAACAGTAGCTGGTTCATTAGCAGGGACTGCTGTAAAGACTGTGGTGAACATTAAGGAATATGCATTTCTTTTTAGCAGGCACTCAATATTCTTTGAAAATCCTGCATGGGAAAGGAGAAGGAATTTATAAACTTCTCATTGGCAAAGAATCCTTCCCAGAATGGCATCATTCAAACATTTTATAACTTTTCTTTCTAGTCCTGCACCCTGAGGTGACAGTGAAAAAACATGAATAGCACAAGTCTTAAGGCAGACCCAGAGAGGAGTTGTTGGTCAAACTGGTCGTCCATTTTGAGTGTGGTTCTACCAACAGCTGTGTCCATATAATATTTTCTCTAGTTCCCATTTTCACAATTAGCTCATGAGAATATCATGTCAGGCTCTTTCAAAAGCCTCATGCCATCTTCAGACACACCTTGCTCATGTTGAATTCTGCTCTGCCCTTCGTATTTTTTTTCTTTCAAGTGATACCAGGATAGATGGGGAGGCAGTCCTCGATATGACTGGCAGGACGTGCGTCATGCACCCCTTTAAGAATCCCCAAATTTGGTGTCACCATGATCCTCTGGTGGGAATTTTGGTGGCCTCCACACTGATGCACAATCTAAGAGCCCAACTTCGGGACTCATATCAAACCTCGTCACTGGGAGGAATGGTTGCACGCTGATGGCATGGTGCTGATTACGTCATTTTGGCTAGGACAGACTGTGAACATTTTCTGTTCTTAAACTTTATTTAATCGGATTGGAAGTCTCCTTCCTCAACTGAAGAGCTTGCAACAGCACGTGACAGTGACAGCTAGGGAAAATGCCATCATTAGGAACATGTCCATAGTGTCTAAGGCTCTCTGTCAGCAGGCAGACATGCTGTAGTGATGCACACAGTATTTTCAAATTAATATTAAGTGTAGATGAGTGGCCTTTGTAAGTTTGGTGTGTATTCAGCAAAAGCTCAAACTGAGGATCTGACCTGAATTTGGAATTGAGTGGTCCTTTCAGTTAAGTAAAACTCATTTTTCATCACAAGAATCCATTTATTAGATGAATCAAAAACCCCATAAAAAGACAGTTTTAGGATTTCAAAGTGCCTTCGTACAGGTTCTAGGAAACAACTTGCAAAACATGCAGGAATTTATACGGAGATGTTTAATAAATCAAAGAGACACTTACAACAATGAACATCACTCAGTTTAGGTGATTAGTTCTTTACAGTCATTAGGATTGGAGACCAGAGTGTGTGGACTAGTCTCTTTTTATAGATGATTGATGGGATGAGAGAGATCAGAAACAATATTGTAGACAACAGATGAACAGAGAATATTAAAAAAGCAGTAGGGGGAGGATTGAAGCCCTGCTGAAAGATTAAAGAATAGAAAGAAGTACAAATGAGCAAATCAATTATTGTGTGAAGATTTCTAGGATGTTGTTTAATTCATATTGGCCTGTTCTATATTTAGTTTCCTCACAGTTTCTTTTTTTATTGATGTTTCTTTTAGTTCCCTCTCTGGAATCTGATTCTAAGATGCATCATTGAATGATCCTTTGAGAGGAAATGTTACAAAATGAGACCCAATCTAGAAAACATTTTCTGACATGAGCCATCTTGCCTTAACTAAGCAAAATTCAATGACGCTGTTTCGGAGTACAAAAATCGCTCAAAGAAGCAAAAAGTTTGCAAATGTGGGCCATGGAGCGGGTATCTCTGCTTGGGGAGGGAAAGGCAGAGAAGGAAAGGGAAGGAGTAACTTCATACAAGCTTTTTCCTTCCCTACGAACTTATTTTAGCACCAAGCATATGGGGCAGGTTGCTGGAAGGATGGTCCCAAAGACATGCAGAGTGAAGGGGGTTTATGTGCAGTGCCTGTCTGTCAGACCCCTTGCTGGATGGGACACCAGGAGCTGGGCAGCTCTCCCATGGGAACCTCAGGGGCCAGCCAGGGCAGCTGGGTTTTCCAGCTTGTCCTCCTGCCTAGAGCCTCCTCTCACAAAGCATCCTGTACGTGGTGCGAAAGCTCTTTCCCTCCTGGGGGTCATTTGCTTTTTGGACCCCACTCAATTAGGTGCACAAGTGAGAGCACTAGCATGGGCAAGGACTGTGCAAGACAGGTTTCCCTAGGGAGCTGGAGAGGTGAACTGGAGCCGCTGCCTCCCCTCAGCCATTCCTCGAGACAGCCGAGCGAGGAGGGCAGCTTTGGAAGAGGAGCCCAGAGGAGAGGGATGGAGGTGCGGGTGTCGCAGCAGAGCTGTCTGCTGCATGGCGAGGGCTGCGTAAGGAGGGTGCTAGGGGAGAAGAGACATCTGGGAACGGGTGTCAGGGTGGAGAAACCTTTGTGCTTACAGGAGGCACCATGGGAAAGGGAAGAGGAAATAAACATACATTTAAAACAATGGTGTACTCTAAGCACAGACCACAAACTTTAGAATACCGTAACTTTATTGCTTTGCTGGCTGCGGGATGTCATTACAGAGCCGAGCTCAGGCTGTTCAGGAACCAGTTCCACCTTGGAGCATGTTTGAATTAAATTTAACAATAAATTATTCAGTTTTGCAATGCCTGGCCTAGGGTTGATTATAACATCACTGTAATGACTTTTAATGTAAACACTGATACATGCTGCCACCCATACCAGCACCTCAACACTCCAAATTTGCAGTGAAAAGTTAGGTGGCTGTCTAAACACGCTGTATGAAAAGTGCTGCTTTCCACACCAAATGTCAACTTCTTCCCAGAAAATTCTTTCTAATAACAGTCAAAAGGATTCACCAATATCCTTTTTGTGAAGCGTTTTATAGGAGCGTGGTGACTTTTACCTCCTCTCTGCTTTCTGGGAGACTGTGAGGCATCACAGGAAGATTGCCAGCCGGGAGGTCCATGTTACTACTGAGCGATAGGGGAGGAGGAACTTGACTACTACTGACTTGAGACATTGTGAAAGTAGGCTCATATCAAAGTTCCCCAAGCTTAAAAACATTCAGGTTTTGTTTTAGTACTCAGAAGCAGGAAAACCACGCTGACTTTGCAGTGAGCTGATACAGTTGTTGGCTGCTAATGAGGGAAGCCTCCCTGGACGGTATCTGCAATTCCCTTACTGAATCGCAGAGGCTGATTTTTCACGGTGCCAGGTCTGTCCATTCCCAGTCCAGCCCTTTGGAGGCTGTGCTGGTGGTGTGGGCGCAGGGACCCTCCGGGCTGCAAGCATCTTGCTGCCATCGTTTTCGCTGGGTCTGACTCCAGGTACCTGCCATCGGTGTAACTTTAAAGCCTGCAAGATGACTGGTTTGGCTGCAAGGAGAAGAATAGGAAGTGGAGTGGAAAAGGGAATGAAGAGATTTGGGAGCAGCTTAGTCAAAAAAGGGCAGGTTAAAGAGGACAGGAGATAAGCAGGCAAAAAATGGTGAATGCTGTGAACAAGGGGGAGGAGTGGAGGTTGGGGTTTTCAAAGGAAGGTAAGGGGGAATTCAGTGGCAGCAGAACACAAAGTCCCTTAGGATCTGCTCACAAATGCAGATACTAATCACAAATTTACAGGCTATTAGCACCTCAGTTATCGATCTAGAGCTCACGTTTAGCATTGCTGCTTAAGCGACAGCTTTCTTATCCCAGACAGTCTTATAAAACCCATAATCAATTTTACTTGTGGTTGCCACTGCTATGTGGAGAATAGCGCAAACAGTGCTGTGCTGCTTCTGTTATAAGTTTCAGACACTTAAATTTAAAAAGTACTTGTTCAACTATATAATACATGAGCTTGAATACTGGACCAGCATCCATAGAAAAATTTCTTTTCAGAAAGAAAATCCAGGGTCAAAGCACAGATCTGAGATGATGGATCAAATACAGGAATTGTAACCTGGGGAAGCAGGGTTCGAAATGAAATCAACATCTTCATGCTCAAACAAATTGTCCCTGCTCATAACACTAGGCCAGCCAAGTTAAACACGAAGCCAAGATCAACATGACATAAGCACTAGAACTGTTAGGCATTTCATCACCTCCACGTATGAGAACCAAGGAGGTAAGGCAGGGGCTACAATCGTGTGCTGCTTCAGTTGTGCATCCCATCAGCTGGCTGCTCAGATGGCTAACTCTGTCAACGTGTAGTAATGAACATGAGTAAATAAATGAAAATTGAAAATCTTTCATGTATTCTTATTCAGAGTGCTGCACAAGGAAAAGGAAACAGCTAAAGAGGGTGTAGTAGGCGTACAGTTCTTACTCAAGTAAGATTCGTTGGCTCTGTCGGAACAGCATAGCAGTACTCATAACACCTGTGCATCCTTGCACCTGAAATTATTTATCTCTGTTATTTTAGTCATAAATTATTCTGGCAAAGAACTCCCAGGTATTCAGTGTATGTATTACTGTAGGACCTCCTGTTGGATTCCCCTCCTGGAAACAGACAATATCACACTGAACAATGTGTGTCTTCTGTTTAAACGAGCAGCATGGCAGTGAATAAGGAAGAAAAAAAATTCATTAAAAAATTACAATAAGTTTTTTTAATTACATATTTTGGGGGCACTTTTTATTTTAAATCCAAGTCCTTCCTAGTTTTCCAAGTGTTTCCTACTTTGTTCTTGCCTCTAAATGCATGCAAAATAGCATGGGGGTCAGACTTCATTATAGTTCTTCAGCAGGAAAAAAGTAGTTGCCATGACGTTCGTTATATTCAACTAGTTTGGGGGTTGTAAAATGACATTAGTAATGAGAGTGGTGTCATCTATATTGCAGTGTGAGAGTAAAAAAGACACAGATGCTGGCTGAAGTGGCACCAAGAGTGTGACAAGTCCTGCGAGACTGCAGAAACTTTTCCTGGAGGAGCTCCAGAGCTGCAGCCGTTACAGCTTTGCAGCCCTGGGTACCCGCTGAGATCTGTGCCTTTCTCAGAGCACAGAAAGGAGATGGAGACTCCCTTGAAGTCCACGCACCTCTGTCTAACCCCATTTTGTCTCCTGTCCTTTCCATGCAGCTCATGAGTCTGTGGGCCAAGGACCACCTCAAGCTGGGCCATCAAATGCAGCCCACAGCAGCTGGTCTGTGCCACCATAGTACAAGGATCACCTTTCAGGAAGGTGGCAGAGGTTCCTACTTTCTGTTGACTTGCCTGCTGCTTTGATGCGTTTTGGAGATGCCTGGCTGTGACCAGCTAGGGTAGGTCCTTGCACCTCTGTGCAAGCTGCTGCCTGGTACCCCGCCAAGCCTGGCCACCCCTCTGTGCTGATGCTCCTCACACCTTGGGGAAGAAAATCCTCATGGGTGCGGTGCTGGGCCCTACTGTCAGGCTGTTTCAGGTCCAGCAGCATAACTTAGGCTTGGTGGCTAGAGCTTCTCCTTTCCTTCCTATGCTCTTATTGCTTCCATCAAGTTAAAAACCAAACGCTGCACCTTTCAGAAAACCCACTCTTTCCCCCAAAGCAGCAGGATGGCATTGTCAGCTCTTGCCAGCTCTCCTCTGACTCTGCTCCCACCTCTAACTGCCCCATCAGAGATTACCTTATGGGGGCACCACTTGTACACGTTCCCTCAGACTGACATTCCCTGCTCTCCTTGTCTGGAGAAGGACCAACGGAGCCTGTGGAACAGGCATTTGGTGACGGGAGCAGAGAGACTACATTAGCTCAGAGTATAAAAATATCTCTGTTTTAGGATGGTTGGACAGAATTTTGCCCTTGAGATTCATAGCCTAGGCAGGTTAAGTAAGAGCTGTGCACATTAAATGCAGACTTTGAGGTAGGCCATCATATCTTTCCTAGAACGATGTTACCCTACGGTCAGATTTTGTTTGTTTTTAATACTCTATACATTTACTACAGGGGCTTTGATGCATGCTTTTCAGCTTGAAAGCAAAACTGTTTTCCTTCATCCGCCACTTTACAATTTTAATGCTTTTAGCAGGCAGCTCCAAGACACAAAAATGGGCTCAGAGACCTGCACAGCTAACAAACATATCTGGAGCTGTTATAGGGAAGATTTGTAAGAACACCCAAGAGGCCAGAAGGGGACAGAAAACCTTTTGGCAGGACGTACACTGATCTCTGACTGGGGACGAGAACAAAGCTCCACCATGGCAGGTTATTCTTCAAGGGCTCAGTGTTGTTTATGCACCAAAGAATCTGGTAACAAATCCACATCGGAGAGAGACTGCTGCCCTGGTGTGTATTGCTGGAGTGGGACTGCCTCTCTCCCAAACTAGCTGAGCCTTTTCTTGCACTAGCTGTGAGTTTGCATAAAGCCTTTGAAGAGTTACTTATGGGTTATAGTAGCAGGGATGAGGGAAGAGTCCTCTTGCACGTCCAGCAGAACTTTCTGCTGCCTGTACTTATTCTAGTTTTTGTTTGTTTGCTTGTCTTTAAATTTTTACTGTGCTTTTGATCTGAGCCCGAGAATTGAAACCATCACTGGGAATGTGCTGCTAGAGAGAATTATGAAACAAAATGCAACCGCAACACTTTAAATGTTGATTTAAGTGGTGTCTAGACCTCATGCTGGCTTTCTGCACCAAGACGAATTTCACAAAGAGAATACCCCTCCTCCCCTTCCCAGATCTTATATAAAAGTCAATTCCCTATACTCTTACCCAACTCAGGTCCTTCTGTATAAAGAGGAATAATAGGGCTTCTGCTTTCTTATTTTTATTTGCCATTTGAAAAAGACTTGCATTTAATGGAAGTGGAGGGAACACTAAAGAAGAAGTATGAACATGTATACGGCTTTTGAGTTATTAGGTTAATTAAAGAAAGCCACAGAATAGTAGCAGTGGAAAAGGCCAAAGTCAAAGCATTGATCTTTGCGTATTCCATGGCATTGCTGTTGAGTGTGAAGAAAGATGTCCTGACCCTGAAAGAGACTGGCTTACGCTCTTGTGGGCATGGTGTTGATGCCTGATGCAGGCAAGTATTGCTAGACTCTGTTTTTATTAAAGTTGCATAGTAGATGTTTTTTATTTTTCTTTTACATTAGCAATTTTCTCTCTTCACTCACAGCTGTGGTGATTTGTTTCTTCTGGTGTTAATAACTAGATCTGCAGTTATCATATCTCACACCATAACAATCCACACACACCGGACACACGTAGGTAGTTCCAGCACAGAGTATTCTTCATCCATGTAGGAGAAGAGGTATCAGCCAAGAAGGGCTTGAAATGCTTTCCAGGATCAGAATTCAAATGTTGTGCACAGTGGCAGAAAAATGTCCAAGGGAAATATTTTTTCAGTGGAAATTACCATTTTAGGAAAAAAAAAAAAAAGAAAAAAAGGACAAAGTAATGTTTCTGCTGTTTATTTTGGCAACCAAAACTACTGCAGCATTATAGTTAACAATACTTGGTAGTAATTCCAAATAAATCACTGAGACTGTGGTATTTTAGGTTATTGTTTTCCTTGTTTTATACTAGAAATCACAGCCAAGATGGGGCACGTCTTGTGCCTGGAGCTGCTCATTAATATAGGGAAAAATACTGAGCTAGAAGAGTTTATTATCTAAACAGACAACACACAGTGAAAGAAGAGAAGTTACAACCCGGAGTCTTCAGGTGGGAAGCAGAGGAATTCTGAGAGTAAATGACTTGTTCAAGGCAGTATGGATGGCTGTGCAGAATCCCCCTCAGTCCATCACAGTTCTGATCCAGTACTTAAACCAGTTATGTTCATCTCAATCCAAAAGGATTTGATAGTTCTTCTCTAATTTTTTCTCCATATCTATTGTTTGGAAACACCAGGACTGTCACAGAGAAGTGCTTCATGTCTGATGAGCAAGCCATCATGACTAAGATGGGCTTGGAGATGTAGGGAACGGGTCCATTCCCAACAAAGAACATCTGCACCACCTTTGAAGCCTTTTGCTACACCCAGCAGCATACTTATGCACTCCCATGCCCTGGAAGGGTTGGCCATATCCTGATGGACAAGGATGGTATATGTGGCTCACAACTTTTAAGAATCAAAATGGCTTCTTTTCAGTTTCTTGAAGCTCCCTACTGACAAGACGTTTCCACATACAATGAAAAGGAAGAAGTTTCACTTGTTTAAACTTTAGTCCATCTTCTAAAAACAGCAGAAGTTGCAAGCAGGTTTGCCTTTCCATAGGGTCTGACATGAGGACTGCTTTGCCATGGACAGAGGGTCAGAATGAAACGGATCCACAGAACATTTTCACTGGTCAAAATTCTCTTGGGAACAAAGAGATTTCATCCACCTTGTCACTTGCATCTTATTCTGTAGATTTATGTGGCACAAAAAGATATGAGCGTTGTGTTAGCCCTCTGCACATGGCGAGATTTCTCTCAGCATCTTGAGTAGGTCAATTAAGTGTTAAACAGCACCCAAGATAACAGGGTAGGATGACTACATGCCATGTAATGTCTTTTACATATCACGAGCTGTGCACAAGGGCATATCTAAAAAAAATGCATAGGAAATAGCATCACGCAAATACGATCTACATTTTTGCTTGATCAAAGAGGCTGAGAGAAAAAAATAATTAAAAAGTAAAAGCCTTATGCAATGAGATTTAAAAGAAAACTTTGGAGGCTGACAAGACGCATCTGGCACAACTTCAAAGTCCATCAAAGTACATATAATCAATGTTTGTCAATAGCAGTTTTGCATCCTTTAATTTATCTTTCATGGGTATAAAGCATGATGTTATTAGGATCCAGTCCATACCTTAATTCTGTTTGAGATTTGATGAATCAGGGCTCTATTAAAATTCACTGCAAATCAGCTTACTCAAGGACACGTTACATAAAGTCGTGCGTTATCTAACTCCTTTTATCTTGCTGTCTTTCTAACTAGCTAAAGAATCTGGAGTCTCTTAAACTTGTACGTGTGGTCACCAACACACTACATCTCAAACACGTTTTGCTTGTAGGCACCTGCTTAAATTATGCGCTTGTGGTGTAATCAGCACACCTAAATTCTTTGTGTATTTTTTGATAGATGAAATCTACTTTAGGATGTTCAGGCTCCAAAGTGAAGAATTATCAGAAGTAAGGTTCCCTGACATCCAAATCTCAGCACTTCTCACAGAGCCTATAATCAAGTGCTCACATCTTATATTTTTCACCAGAAAATCCCATTCTGGATGGGAAATGATGAGACCCTTGTGATTTCACTGTATTCTTCCTCATATTTCAACATGTGAACACCCCACCCATGAACTTTATTTACTGTACACTATTCAGGTCCTCCTGAGCAGACAACCATATTCTTCTTCCTGCTGGTGTTGTGTGATGTGCTCTGCGCTATCCTATTTAACTGTTCTATAACCACAGCAAAAACCTATCGCCAGGGACTTCGTTATGAATTTGGGCTGTGGTCTGAAAACACTATGTTTCTATCACCCTCTTCCTTCTTCCTACTCAGGCTCTAAACTATCTGGGAGAAAGAATACGTCTTTTCACTTGTTTTCATAGCTTGTAGCACAAACAAGAACTGATCAGTAAAAGTTTGTCAGCATTTCCACAATAGAGAGTTGTTTATTCTTGCAATAATATTGTGATTTCCTCAGTTGCTACTGTTGTTACAAATGCTTCAGTTTCTGGAGACTGAAAGTTACTCTACAATTTTAATATTTATCAATAAAGGATTCTCACATTTGTGGACAAATGCTTGAGAACGTGAACTTTGATGTTTGAAAACTAGATGGTAATAAAAAACATGTTGTTTTTAAAAATCTTTCTTTTATAATAAGATCTCACTATTTTTTCAGGAGGAAGGGAGAGAAGTAAGTCTGATTCATACTTTTCTCAGTTGACAACATTAGTAAAAACATAATTCTAAATCGAGGAAAATACTTTGTTTCATTGTTAATTTATACTGTTCCCATCTTTGATACGTACTGATTTGAAACATTTGCCAGCAGTCAATGCAGTGATTCTCTGGACAGGATGCACTTATTTGATGAGTGCAATCTGTTGAACATTAAACAATATTTGAAGCACGGTTAATTATTTGCACCGAATTTGCTCACCCTCGAATGATTGTGGCTTGTTGAAAAAAAACGTAGGCAAGAAGAAAAAGCTAATTTCAAGAAAAAACTAGCGTAAGGATGGTTAACAGTGCTTTGACCCTTCAGGTTCTTCCGCTGGTCATTCTCCTAGGGAACACCCATTTGTGCGTAAGTATGTTTTTATATTACTTTTCTTGCCACGGGCCAGCTCTGCTCCTTGCTGAGCCCTTCCCGGGCAGCTGGAGCATTTAGCTGAGTATCCACATTTCAGGACAGTGAGGTGCCTGAGTAAACACTGCATAAGAGGGAAGCCCTATGGTTTTTTTGAGCAGATATGGATGCCCCCTCCATGGATGTGCTCAAGGCCAGGTTGGGTGGGGTTTTGAGCAACCTGGTCTAGTGGAAAGTGTCCCTGCCCATGGCAGGGGGGTTGGAACGAGATGACCTGTAAGGTCCCTTCTAACTCAAACCATCCTCTGATTCTGCGATACCTCCAATGGCAAGGAAAGGCCTGTGTGGGTGTGCTCCATGGCCACCCCGCTCCCAGGGGTGTGCGGTGGGGAGCGCGGTTGCTTCCCCAGCCCTGGGCACGGAGAGATGCTCTAAACCACTGGGCTGCGGCGTGGGCTGTGCGTCTTCATGCTCAAGAGACCGGACGTCAGATTGAACAGGTCAGGGGTATGCGCTGGCTTGGCAGTTTTTCAAGCTCTTTTGTCAAATGTAAAATTCACCCTGGCCGTATGTTTTGGATGGCTGAATTATCATTGCTGCTAACGTGGAAGGAAGGTTAATGGCAAGCTCTTCAATACAGCTAGAGATGGCCAGAGCCCTGCTCCGGCAGAGCTTGATATACTTTCCCAAATCTATTCATCTCCTCTTTTAAGAAGACTGAAAGACTGACTTGTAATCAAAGCAAAGTTAAGTCAATTTTAAAAACTTACTTAAAAAATTTCTTTTGTTCCTCCGAGCACTGTGATCAAGTAGATTTTCTTATGAAGGAATCTGAGGTTCTTTCAAACCTCTGCTTTCTTAATGACGATTCCTATGAGTGCAGGTTCATATTTATGGAAATGCATTGAAAAATATCAGATGTTGACATGTTTAGATTGAGTCCTTTGGGAAAAATATATAGTGAGGGATTTTAATGGGTTATGGGAACTTTTTGAAGAGCTTGGTGAATTTGTGATAGGTGACTTTTGCAACACAATAGTTTTTTTATTAATTAGTGTATCATCAGGACTGTCTATCCACTGACAGCAGTGGATAGGGCATACTTGATCCACGGTACATGTGGCAGCTTACTGGGGGGATCAGTTGTAGTAGTGGTTCAATGCCGGTTTTACAGACTTTGTGGGAACCGAGTCTAACGTAAATAAGCTCATAATGAATCAGTTGTGTTAATTTGCACTCAATGAGGAAGATGTTGATGCGGTCTTAGACAACATGAGGTATTGCACTGATTTTTCCTAACTAGTCCTAAGTGTTAGATTGATTCATTATCTTTGACAATCCTAATCTGACTTTGCTCTAAATATTGCTGGGGAAAATACAGTGTATATCTCCCCCCGCCCCTGAAAATTCATTAACATTGCTAAAATGCAAAAGCAATTCTGCTGTCACTGAAAAGCAGCATGACAGAATATTCAGCAGGCTAGTTTTTAATAAAACATGTTATTTCTTCATAATTAATATAACAAGGTTTTCTGGCTTAGCACTTGGCATGGATCCCAGAAAAAAAAGAGGGGAATGAGTTGCAGTGACGTGACCATTGCATTACAAACATGTTATGAGAGGACATTTTTGCCTTAATGATTTGTTCCAAAGGAAAAGTTGTTCTGAAATAGTTTGAATGAAAAAAGAATAGACTTTGCACTGTGCTGAAACCGTGGAAAACACCTTTAAATTCCTATTTTCATCCTTTCCCAGAACTATCTATCTCCATCATTCTCAGTTTTATTCAAATCTGATTTTAGGAGTTTTTATAAGTAAGACTCTGATTGATAAATGTTATTGGTGAAATAGAGCAGAAGTCAAAAGCAGATTTAGGCAGTAGCTCACATCGGGTCAGCCAAAATAGAACAGGAAAGCACTTGGACATTCATGGATCTGGCAGGTTTGGAGCAGGACCCAAAGACAAAAATATCCATTCAGTTCATTCACATTACCTGGAAAGAAACTGATTTCATCTGCATAAATCCAAACTATTTCCATAAAAGGCAGGAAGCTGCAGGATGGGTGCAAGTAAGATCAAGATTTGGTTCTTTGTTTTAACATATATCATGCAACTGCACCAAAGATTGTCTTCAGACATGACAGGTTTTCTCAGGTTTTTTTGCTTTCAATTACAGTAGATCCTCACTGATACACACATCAGCATTGTATGAACAGGAGCTTTTAGAGAAATCAATACACTTTTGCTCAGCAAGATACTGTAGCAGAAATGCGCCTGCCATAAGGTCTTGTATTGTTAAGTATTCCTTACTTCGCCAAAAAGAAATCGAAAGAGGTCTGCTGCAGCAGGTTGTATCGACACTCAGACACAGCCATTCAGCTGCCTATCCTCCCTGACCTGGGCTCGTATTGAAGCAACTTTTCTGAAATACACACACATTTTAAATGGTATCCTTAACCGATGGGCTGACTCGGGCTAAAGAAACCTGCAACAGGACTGCCTGGATCCCGCAACGCTCCGGTGGTGGAGCTGCTCGTACACCAGGCTGCAGCTCATGTCTAGCAATTCTCTAAAGTGCTGCAGCACATGATTGCAGGGAAAATAAAGGTGGTAATTTTTGTTTTTTTAAACCATCAGATGTTCAGATCAGGCTTTTTTGCTCATATCAGTGCTCCCTCCAGACTCAGCACCCCTGGCAGCAGAGAGGAAGACTTGCAGGAGTCAGAACAGCAGAGGTGGCTTTTCACTGAATGGTTTGGAACTCCAAAAAATTGATGCGTGCCTAGTTGTGAGGGAAAATGTTTTGAAGTCACTAGCCATGCCCAGTCCAATAACCAAGAGCACTTAGTAGTGGAAAGGGAAGGATTAAAGTATCACATTAAGATCAAACAATTGCAAAGAAAATTTATCATCGGTGCCTACCTCCTAGCTGGCCCACAGCAGATAGGAAGCTGTTACCAGCAATACAGGTCTTTCCTTGCCTCAGGTGCTTGGAGACCAACATTTTAGGGTCTCCTGAAGTGACCTCTGTCTGACATCTTTTTCTGCCCACCAACGGATCTATCCCTGTATCGAACTCCCACTTCTGCTCCCCTCACCTTCTCTCCGGTGCTGAACCACTCACGCAAGGGCTTTATGCTCCATCACGTCGTGCGCCATCACTGCAAAGAGAAGTGAATGCTGTCAAGCCCGTCTCGATTTGTGGCCCATCAGGTGTAATGCCCTTCTGCAGCGCTCGCCTAAATTTGCCTGATGCAGCAGGAAAGCAACAAAGCCTTGGGAGTGCCCCCAGCTAACTGTGCACCGCGCTCGCAGAGAGGGAAGCGTTCCTCGCTGACCCCCGAAGGCAATCAGCTTATGCCCTGAAGCGTGCAGGTTGATATCCCGTGTAACTAAAGGGACTTAATGACTTCGCATAAGCTTTAAGTCTACCGGCATAACCTGCATTCCCAGCACTGGCTGAAAAAGCGTTTGATAGCGCAGCGCACTTGCGTTAGTGTGACAAGGCCGGCTCCTGCAGCCCCCGTGAAACAGATTTTGCAGCTTCCCCTTGCTGTGGCATCCAAGGCTGACCCATTTTCCACCTCAAGCACACCTCATCCACCAGTGAGCAACTTTAAAAACAGCCGGCTGCTACCAGGTCATCTCTCACGGTGCAAAGATTAACTTGGAAACTTTGATCTCTTGGAAAACAGGAGCTGGTAACTCCTGTGCAAGAGAACCAAGCTGGGTTCAGCAGGACCTCCGAGGGCTGCTGCTTTTTTGCTGGATCCCTGTGGGTTTTGTATCAGGTGCTACCATGGGAAATGTTCACAACTGAATAATCAGCCAAATAAAGACTTTAAATGTAAAATTCTCTGGGTACCCAGGGACCAGTCGATAAGGAACGCGTCATTTACTCTGAGGCACACATTGCAGTTCAGTGTGGAGACAGGAGAAGTCTTGCTAGCAGAGAGGTGAAGAACTCGGAGGTTTTGGTGGAATCCTTTCAGAGAATGGTTTCCCAGGCTAAAAATACAACGTGTTGCATGTGTGCTCCAGATGATAATATGCCCTGCTTTCATTACACTGCAACCATCGCCTTGGCTGAGAAATACAATGTCATTGCTGGAAAAGCCACTTTCCCTTGAAGTTCAAAGACTGTCACTACCCAAGATGGTTGCAGGCAAAAATCTGGCCGATTGTAAGAGCATCAGAACTGTCGATTCCCTCCTCCTTTGGCGAGAAGCCCAGACAAAGGTTCCCACTGAGAGCTGTCAGCGGGATCAAGGGGTTCACTACGAAAAGGCAGTAGTTGTGTCTGCCCTCATGGCTCCTTCATGCCTTATGTCAGTCATGGATGGAAGTTGATCAAACATCCATCCTTGTTCTCCAGTTCATCCCCATCCCACCTCCTTCTCGGCTGCGAAGCTGTGACTGTAAAGAAGAACAAATGAAAGGGGTAATATTTGTTTTTCTGCCATGGAGGCCACTTTGAGGCAAGTTGCAGGAAAATTTGCACAACTCATTGCAATGAGTTGAACAGGCCAATTCCTACCAATGCAGTTTAATGTTTCAACTCCTGTAGTGCCTTGTTGCTGAGTGTGTGTATGTGTAGAGGTAGTTTTCACCCCTCTTGCTGGTCTGTCATGCCAGCTTGAATAGCTACACTATTTTCTGTGGAATTACTTCTGTTTTACACACATGTAAATTCACAGCCTAACGCTGGGTTGTCGCCTTTGTGCTGCCTGTTTCTACATGGCTATTGTGTTTTAATTATTAGTTTTGATTGTAATAAGTGGTAGCAAATGAACCCAAAACACAACAAACAGCTCAACTGCAGAATGCCATTGGCAGCTGTAAATAGTTTCCCTTGAATTTAGGGTCAAATCTTCTTAGCTTTATTCAGAAAGAATCACCAGAGATGAACTGAGAGGGATCCATAGGATTCTGTCCTGAGACCAACAAAGCTCATGGTTCTGGCATTACTGTTTGAAATCTATTACATTTCATTAGTCTCTCTTTCTTGAGGAGTTGAAATGGAAAAATGGAGAGTATCATGTATCTGCAGCGTTTAGCCTTGGTACAAAGCCTAATTAGCAAAGTTTTGATGGTTCTTTGGAGAAACGAAGCTTTAGTGAAGTGCTAATCACTACAATGATGACGACAGACAACAAAGGTCAGGGGAAATTAGGATATTTTGAGTTTCAGCCATTTTTCCACCATTTCTTCTAGGAGCCCTGTAAATGTAATCAGCTCCACACTCAGCAATGCACCGGTACCCATATAAAATATCTCTCTCAGATTTTTTTTTTTTTTTTGCAGGGTTTCTTTTTTATGAGCCTAAAGTAATAAAATTTAAAATTGCTCTCCGCAAATTCTTCCAGCTTGGTCCTCCGTCTCTGCGGGCCTGCTACGAACAGGATCCAGCGATTTTATTCCCTCTTGAGAGAGCACACAAAGTATCGGTGTCGAGCTGCAGCGAGGAGCCTGTTTGGTGAAACCAGCCCCACAGTCTAATTTCTTCTCTCTCCCCCACCTCCTTTTGTCTGAATCCTGCTGCCGGCTGGGCTCAGCGTTGCACCTCGTCGGAAGGACAAGATCCTCCTCTGCTGGCCATGAGCAATACGGCACGGCTGGCAGCAGGCCCTGCCTCCACTGCCCCTGCCTGCACCTCCTCCTGCAGCCCCCACCCTGCACCCCCTCG
>Ga0065711_1026973_pt1 | contig 56190 bp, 30 predicted proteins | sample Hoacrofraction12_FD_59098 | JGI IMG/M metagenome (GOLD analysis project Ga0065711, IMG submission 59098) | Hoatzin crop microbial communities from Cojedes, Venezuela - Epithelial fraction 12 v2 (version 2) | ecosystem: Host-associated > Birds > Digestive system > Esophagus > Crop | place... | reverse complement strand
CCCCATTCCCTACCTCTCCCCCCCACCCCGAAAACACAAATAAAACAGAGATTGAGAGAGTTCATCTAATGGTACCAGCTCTTTTTATCTGCTTTTTATTTCAGTCTGTAAAATAGTACTGCAGATGGAAAGAGATAACATAAATGACAGAGAGTTCCCGATATAAAGTTTTTTTCTTCCTTTTGTAGCAACCCCTCAGAGAAACAATAAGTGAAGCAAAAAGACAGAGATTCTCTTCCATAAAGTCTCTAAAGTTCAACTTACAAAAATTACGTGTTCAGTTCTGTAGTACAGCCTCCTTCAGAGAAAGCAGAAATAAGAGACATATCCTAGTTTACAGTATCACTGAAAATAAAATTTTTTTGTAACTTTTATTTTTCCTGTGCCTAATCCAAATGTCTCTGACTTCCATTTTCATTTTAAATGTTCACTGGATTAGTCCCCTTTCTCCTTTTCGCTCCCTTGACAAGCATTCATTATTTGTATGCCACATACTCTTGAAGGATACGCATTCTTTTAACAGATGGAGACAAACATTTCAAGCTGGAGTGAAAAGAGGAAAACATTTGTTATTAGCCCTAAAAGTCAACACTTTGCAGCCCCGAGTTAGTAATGCAGTCATGCCAATAATAAGCAGAGGTCATGGCAAAAAGGAGCAGAGGACGACAATCTTCCAACATCCCCAACTCCACCCACCCAGCAGCTGTTCTGGAAATATAATGATTTTGCAGCCATTCTCGCAGGTGCCAAATGCTACTTAATAAACATAAGTAAGTTTACTAAAGGAAAAGCTTTTCCATAAACTTTGGAAGATTTTCAGTCATATTTTCTGTCAGCTCAGTTTGATGTCATTTCAGAAAAATCACTATCCAATTCCATTGAATACTGAAGATGTCTCCATACCTTAAGCTGTATTTATCCTTTACAGAGCCATCTTGAGACAATAGAATTAACCAATACAAGGCAAGAATGAAACCATGAGAAAAAGAAAATAATATTAGAACCATACTCTTGAAACACAGATAACATAACTGAAATCACAGAATCACAGAATCACAGAATGGTAGGGGTTGGAAGGGACCTCTGTGGGTCATCTAGTCCAACCCTCCTGCCGAAGCAGGGTCACCTACAGTAGGCTGCAAATGGTTAATTGCACTTCAGGTTAAAATGAAATATGATTTTTCCTGTGTGGTTATGGTGTTGGCACCAAAGACATTGGTTTTAACAACAAAAGAAACGTAGGTGGTAAATTGTAACTGAATCATGAGAGACCTAGAACTTGTTTTATATTAGAGTCGTTGTGGATTAGTGGATTCAAGCAAATGATTAATCCTTCACATTAAACAGGTCAAATCCCAAAATTGTTGAGGACCCATAACTCTGGGAACTTCAGATGCTCAAACTGCTCCTGGTTCGGCTCGGTCTCCTGCTTTGGGTCCTACACAGTTTAGTACTGGGTGTTCCCAATTCCAGGTGAGGACACCAGCTGATGATGCTCAGGAGCGGTGCTCGGGTTCTCGATAGCTGACCTTATAGCAAAGATAACATTCACACAGAGCATATGTGTGACTACACAGCATTTAAAACGTTCCATGCAGTTTTATAGTCAGTTCTTCAGGTGTTATAGCAAAAGCCACGTTCACTAAATGAGTGCAGCCTGCACTGTAGTAACAACAAAGTATTTGCTATTTAGCTTAGGTCTAGGTTCAATCATTTTTTCAGCATCAACTCCCTAGAATAATACTTTATGGGCTATAATAAATAAGGTGGTAGATAGCTATGCAATTAGAAGAACCTATAGATTTGTATGTTGTTTGAACCACAGCAGCAACTTTTCATGTTCACTTCAGTAACATTCAATTAGCTCTAATAAGTGTAAGTTTTAATGCTTAACCCAATGCCTCTCTAAGGATATGCTTGCAAGGAGATGTAGCTACTAGCTGGTAAAATATAACACCATCTGATCAGGACAAATTATTTTCAAAACAGAACTGCCATAAAAAGCTAAAATGAAAGGTAAGTGACAGAACAACTGCTGTTAAATTCTATTTTCAGCATTGTAATTGGGATAATACACCATAATTTATTTTAATGAGTAACAATTAAGAAATCGTTTCTAGAGTTGCATGTAATTTCTTTCAATTATTAGTTATTAGTTGTTCATGCATAAATGTGTTTTAATATTGGCTTATCGGAGCTCTAGTAGGTGATTAAAGTCTTTCAGTATATTAATTTTTTGTTTGTAGAGTTGTACATCACAGGGACAATTCTAGCACAAAGCATTTACAAGACACAGATCAGTGACACTTGAGAGAAATATTTCTTAAGTGTTATGAAAAAATATGTAAAGCAATATGAGAAAAGGTGTCAGATAAAATCCTGATATGGTCAACACTGAATTTTGTTTTATCTAAATGCAGCTACAGTTTAATGGCCCCTGTCTTAATAAAATATTTAAGTTAACCTGGTTGCAGAGTGACTTATTGTAGTCCATATTCTTTTGCTTTATTAGGATAAAGAAATATTATCATGGGATGCTATGCAACAAGCCTAGACATTGCTTGTATTGTTAAAGAACAGGTTCACATCTCAGAAGAGTAAAGACCTAGAGAAACTGGCACCTCTTTAACTGAAAAGGCATTCTACTTATCTTATAGAAAGCAGTCTATTTTGTGCTAAGAAGAATGGCTTGTAACAACAAACAGCCTCTGTGCTATCAGTCATTCTCATATAACACAATATTTATCGTGCTTGCTCTTATCCGAGCAAGCGGGAGGCAAACTAAAAAAACAAATTCTGAACAATTCTCTTCAGAAGGCAAACATTAACCTGACCTAAGCATAGTGCATCTCAGCCTCATCAGTATGAATCTCATGGGAACCAATGCCTATTCTTACAAATTCATTCATGGAAAGATTCATAACCAGGAAATAATAAGAGATGTCGGTATAGAGAAAATTATTCTTCCCCCCCCCTTTTTTTTATTACATCTGTCAGATTATATTTATGTTCTTTAGGCCTCCACGCATCCAGAAACTTAAGAATAATGAATAAACCTTTGAAGATTTTTTTTCTACTTTCACTGTAGGTTATTAAAATTAGGTTAAACAGCTTCAAGAAATGTGGGTACTTCTTACCACTATGCTTATGTTGCTTTTGCTATGTTTTAAAAGATATTTCTTATTCCAGTTACATCTAGCCATCAAAACAATAAAATCTCACTATAATTAATAGTTATCTGCTGCAACCATCTTACAGGACATTAAATAATGCACCATGACTTACAAACCCCTCGTAATATCAAACAGCCTTTATGGCAGTTGGATAATAAATAAATATCAAATAATCTTAGATTTCAGTGTCCCATTACCCTGAATTTCAGCAGAAACTGGCAACTTTGCTCCTTTAAGCACCATAGAAAGGCTTGGTACTTGGATCTTTTTTAACTACCAGATGAACTGAACACAAAATAAGAAGCTAGCGCATACTGAATTTTACTGTTTCTAAGCAAAATAAGTTTTGTCTGGAAAAGACTGCTGTGATCAGCACGAAGATTTCATGCATGCTGTTTCTCAGAATGTCAAGGATGGATTTCTGTGAGTATTCCTTACTTGTTCTTCCCTTGCAGTGAAGAAAAGCCTTTTCTGTACAGATACAAGATTGACTAAATCCTTCTTAGACAGCAACACAGAGTACATGAGCAATGCAGCACAAGGAGTATTACAGTCTGCATAATAAATTTATCGAGGCCTTTATTTTCCTGTACATTTGAAATCTTTTCTTTTCCTGCTGAAGATTATATTCGTCTTGAAACATTACACTTCAAGTGTTAAAATGACAAGTGCTGATGAAGGTAAAGCTGATCATCTGCAAGACTCCCACTGCTGAACATTATAAAGTTTCTGTTGTTCAAACAGCTCAGTTAATTATCCAAATGTGAAGGATATCAGGAGGGGACCTGCTGAGCTTTACAGCTGCCTTCCAGGGAATTATCCATAATAAAGTTTTTATAAGAAAATTGTGACAGACCCAACGTACAGGGACCTCTGCTTACCTCTCTTGAGGATTTGTGCAGGACCTTATAATCAGAGTTAGGACTTTCCTCAGAATCAAAGGGAAGCTACATTTTGCAGGGGGAAAGCAGTCCAATCAACCTCATGGTGTTTTATCACATAAACCCAGAGAGGATTCCAAAGTCACTCATGTTAATTGCCTGCTGTAAAGACGACTGGCATTCCTCTGGTGCCAGGGACTACTTTCTCAAATTTAGGTTCCTAAAACAACAATCCTGCCTTGCCTGCAGTTCAAAAAGTAGTCTTTTCTGCCTCTGTGCACCTTTTTTGAAAAGCCAATATGACCTCTTTACCATAAGCACTCATAACGTGTATTTATGTGACAGTAATTTTGTTTTTTCAAGATGTTACAGTCAATATTTTGTGAAACCAGGACACACAATTTCACAGCAAAAAAACACAGGGTGAGGAAGCCTCAGTGACTACTAAAGAGTGTGAAAGAATGAGTAATATTGAGGTGAATCAGGTAAAACCTGGAATCTGCTAGAATCAGCTGTTAGAAAACTCAGAGCTTTGATCAATCTGCACAGCACTCACTGATAATGCAGCAGCTGAAGCTCTATGACTTTTCAGTTCATGATCATTGTCACTTGGTCTAAAACAAAAGGTATCAACTCCCACTCTTTTTTACCCTCCCAGAAACCATAATTTGTGTACATAGCACAGTGCTGTACTAGCGCAATGCTAGATAGCTAGCTCAGGGACTGGAAGAGCAATAGTTGTCTCATCTCACTTAGCAAGGCTAATATGCCTTGTTATTTATTAGTTTCCAGAAATCACGCTCCAGTATAGTTGCATAGTATTGCATTCACATGAGTGGGCATGCCCTGGCTGGAGAAAATAGCATGGACTTGTGCTTAAGCTGTGAAAGAGAAAACTGAAGACATTGAGGAAGCTCCTACTGAGGAACTGATACCTGAAAAAGAACAGAATCTGTTTATGCAAAGTAAATAGTTAATTTTCCATGACATACAGTGGGAAATAATAGTACTATAATATCTTACACCAAAGTTCATCATTATAATTATACAAGCATTTTTGAGAGGCATATCACTATAGCATCTAGATACCATAAATTAATAATTTCTAGACATTTATAATTTTTCCAGGCACTAAGTATCTCTTTCTTTGAAATATTATTAAAATTTGCAGTGTAACTTCTATGCAGGTGCACCTAACTGCTCCTGTAAAATAATGTGCAGCAGAATGAGCAGTTTGGGGTGTGATAATATCAGTGAAAGTTATGTCCTGCACTTATTACCATAAAGTCATAAGTAGGATGGTATAATAATGGAATAGTAATGGAAACCATGTTTCTGTAATTCGGATATTCTGTAGTACCACAGGTTAATTTGCAAAATTAATTTGATGTGAAAAATGGTTATAGAGTTATTATGTGACTAACCAAAGCCAAAATCATGGAAAATTTTTTTGTGATATAATAATTCAATTTACTGTTTTTCTTCCTTCTTTCTGTCCATCCTTTTTTGCAGGCTTGCAGACTGAAAACTATATACATTTTTCTACTAAATTCTTCAGCAGTAAGATTGGAAAAAAGACATCATTATCCTGGCTACAAAGCTCATGTGGCTATACTACTTCCAGCTCAGCCACTTGTATTGTTCAGGCACACTACTTTTACGAGAAACTCGACTCATGAACTCTGACTTCAGAATTGGTTCAAGGTTCTATAGCCTAAATGCTGATGGTATTGCCTGTGAAAGTCTTACACCAAACCTGAAACCTTAGTTTTTGTTAGCTTTTCCTTCTTCCATTCCTATTTCCATGTACTTCGGCTTGTCCTGGCAAAAAATTCATGCCTGGAAATGACCATATTCCCCACCAAAACAGAGTTCTCTCTAGACCACCTCTAGAAAAAACAGAATCTCAGAATCAAGCCAAACCCAAACAGCAGCAGCGAAATGCATCAGAAATTTGCAGTATTCAGCAAAACCTGCAACCCATAGTGGAAACAGTATCACAGTTCCCTAACAGTATTATATGAACGTATGCTCACATCTATTTTTTAATTTAATTTAGTAAAACAGTAGAACATGAATATGATAGTGACACATCAAAGCACATACACAGAACTTTTACTCTACTCATTCTGTTTCTGAGACAGTTTAATCTGACTCAGAACTGTGCCTGTAACTCCAAGCAATAGATTCACTAATCTAGTGGTGTGTCTACTCCTCCTATATCTGCAGTCTCACCACAGATCAATGAAGAGAAAGGCTGGAGATGTATGACTCTAGCCAAGACATCACAAACTGAGTGTACCTCTAGCTATTACCATGCATTGCTGCACCCAAACAAGAGGCCCAATGTATTTATCTTGTTTTCATAAATTAATTTGTAGAGAGCAAGTCTAGCTCGTTCAACCTAGAGGAACAATGTCAGCTTGACGACTGCAAATTCTTTATTAAGGAAAGTCCCTCAAGTGTAATTGCAACAGCATGGCAAGTGGTTTTAAAGCAGTGACTTTTCTAGGAATAACTCCCCTCATGCTCAAGTTTGTATTCTTACAGGAATCCTTTCCTTACTTTGCTTACAGCAGTCTCTTCAAAACTCCAGTTTGTGGTCTTACTTACACCTGAATACTTTCTAGCTGCTTGTCTTTTCTTGCTGTGACAATTCAACTCCTTTACTCATCTTTTGTTTATTACGCAGTATTTCTTATACAGTATTTGCATAGAACACCATTGAGGTATTATACACATTACTGCTGCTATAGCTGTTGATAAAAGTCAGTATTTGCTGGAAGGTACTGCCTGCTTCATGGATCATGCAGTATTTTGCAATTCAATTGAAACTTTACAATCACAATTTAAAGCAAAAGAAAGTCATCTTTCTGGAGGGAAAAAAACCCACCGTTGAGCTTTATAATAAATAATCCTGGGTGATTCATTACCCAAAACACTCTAGAAATGCAAGATGCTGTTGAGATTTTATGTTACAAGCTCCAGACAAAGATTTTAAGGGTATTGTTCACTAGATGTGAAACCTAAAACATTCCTAATGCTAATAAGAATATCTCAGCTGTTATGACAGTGTCTAATTTTAATTGATATATCTTTAAATTTCAGTCTATCATAAAGAAATATAATTGTCTGTTTGTTCCCTGAGCCCTATATCTTAACTGGTCTTCCTCAATAACATTTTATTTAGAACTGCTTTGTCAAGTTTCTGTAAAGTATGTTGCAAAAGAAAACTTCTTGAGATGTGTGCGTGAATGCCCTGTCAAATACAAGATCTGAAGTTGATGTAATTTGCAAAGAAACACCTGAGCTGTCACTGTAGATTAAGAGGTCAAAGTTCCAGGTTCAGCCACTATGAAATAAGAAAAAGAAGCTTTTGGTCTATGGAAGAAACAATCACATTCTACTGTTACCATCTTGAGCCTGGGAAAGCATTTAGCTAACTAAAACTTACAGTTGTCTTAAATGTAAAGAACATGCTCTAAATATTTGGAATATAAAGCCACAGCTAAACACAGCGGCATACTCTCACTCCATTCCATGTTGGGAGTCAGGAAAACCGATTTTAATAAAATGCTATGTATCTATTGTTTCCTAAACATACACCATAAACAGGAAAAGTGAGTGTTATATAAAATACTCATATTGCTTTAAAGTTAATTTTCACTTCAAACACTTTGTAAGAAAGATAAAGCTGCTTTCATAGAGTTTCTTGAATATCTGAAAATGAACCCTTGGTATTTCTATTCAATCACTCAGTGATCCAAGTATTCATTCACTCAGAACGTGAAGCCTTAGAGTTCAATTCCTTCATCCACATTAGTGAAACAGAGCCCAATTTTCAAATAGTTGATGAAAGTTCTTTAACTTACTATTTATTCTTCTCAACTTGTTTATTTCATGTAACTCAAGATGATTGCAATGTTGTTTCTGTGACCATAACATTAACCCAATTCTAACAGCAATGTCTGAAAAGTCATTAATGTTTTCAGTGAATGCATTTTTTGCTCCTTTTTCTACAAGTATAATTCTTTAATTCTTTATTGCAATCTGTCCCCTTTGCACTGAAACATCTCATTTTCAAGCATCAGTGTAAGTAAACAGGGTCTTCTGAAGCAACAGACAAGGTTTTCATGAGAAAGAATTTTATGGCTGGTATATTTCCCAAGAGACCAAACACATTATTTCTAAAATACTTCTGGTTTCCACCATCCAGGAGGATGAAAATCCAGCAGTTTCTCATGAAAGAAGGTCTCTCGAGGGTCAGCTCTCAAGGCTGCTTCTGTGCTGTCTAGCTAGTTTTTCATACTAAATTCCTGAAACTGAAATTGATTTTAATCAGCTTTTTTTCCCAACCCATTCCACATTCACTCACTCTCTATTTTTATTTATTTATATTTTAAAGTCCAGTGATTTTGAGATATTGCCTTTCACATTTATAACCTCAAGGGCGTTTGAAGTTCTGATGACATTGTGATCACTAGACTTTAGATGACTCTCAACTTTCATCTTATTTATCATCCTTGTCTCATTTCCCAGCAATATTTGAAGTACTATATAGCTTGTACTTTTACTGGATAGTACACAAAATGTATCAGAAAAGAGCCCTGTATTACCTCCAGGAAGAGGTACCCTTTCTTATCAATTCCATAATTGCCATCCCAGTCAATATTAACTAATGGGATTTCTAATGATTAATGATCTATCCTTTGTATAGGCTTTCCTTAGCTTCCTTTTCTTTCCAAATCTTGCTTAGAAGGTCTATACCAATTTTCTGTGATTTCTAGGTTTTAATTTGCCTATCTTTCATCTTTGTCTAAACTGTCCCTACTCAAGTGTCAAAACTACATATGCTATTTATTTCTTTCTTCAAGTAAGGTTCTTCATATATATTGCCATATGTCTTTCTGTTCTGCTATGTCTATGCCTTTTACTATATATATTTATCAAGGCACTTCAACTTTTATTCTGTTTCTTGGGACATATTTACAAAATGCATATTAGGAACAACACATATTTGTGTACCTAATTAACGCCTTTTTTATAGACATCAGCTTTTATAAGAATGCTGGCAGCTCTGCCTGCATGTCATAAAAAACACTCTGAAAAATATACATATTCTTGAAAAAATGAGGTATTTCAGTAAGTGAGGTTTCGCTGGATAGTTTCAGTCAAATGGAGACATTTTGTTATTCGGTAAAATCTGTAGATACCCAGCTCATCTGAAAAATCAGACCCCAAAATCGTTTAATATTAGGCAGTCATATCTGAAAATTGCTGTTTCAACAAGTCTGTGCTACAGTTTCTTTGTGTGCATGATAGGATTAAGAATGCCCTTCTACATCACCTGTAAAGTTACATTTATAATTGTTATAGAACACTGAAGATATTTTCTACATGATAGTAGTACTATTTATTGAGCAAATGATTAATGCAAATAAAGAAGTCGCTATTGTAACCAAGAATGATTAGACTATAATCACACTTGGATTAAGCTGGAAAGATCTGACCCCTCTGTGTGTTTACAGTATTTGGTGCTAATTTTACTCTAATGGCAGGAAGCAAGATGAAGTCAAAGGTAAATATTTTTCACTATAATAATTCCATTTCATCCACAAGGTCCAAAGGTAACGGAAAACAGAAATCAAGTCCATGCTGCCATACATGCAGCGGGTATACAGGGCAATCAGCATTGTTAGGCGTCGTAATGTCTGCTTCAGTGCAGCATCCAGGCTACTTTCACCAAGCCATTGAAACTTTTTAACCTGTAGAGCTCAAGCAACGCAGAAATCTGATGGCTGAGACTTCAAGCTTGCCTCTGATAGAAATCTTTTGAATGTCACTAAAAGATTTATTGTTATTTACCTGAGCCATTTGCATAGCATGGCCCAATGTTAACTTGATTCATTTAGTGGAAAGCTTTGGTACTTTGTGTATCGATCACCTTGGAAACAAAACGTGAATACGTGGTGGATCCCTCTGAAACATGAGAAGTGCTGGATTTATAGCCTTGGTGGCCGATGCATGGTTCATAGTCATTCACACATACAGTTCAGCAGTAAAATGTGGCACTTTCTTTTGCCGCCCTGCCACGATGTGTCCATCCTGAGCTGGAAAGAAATTGCAGACAAGGGCACACACTTCCACTCGCCCCTGCTGTTTCTTCCAAAGTTGAGTAGTACGACGTGTGATCTTGTAGTTTTGTGACGCAGGGGTGAGACCTCTAGTTCATACTTATAAAAGTAAGTGGTCAAAAGGCAAGAGTTCCAGTATAAAGACTTCTGTTGTGGTTTAACCAGGACAACTCTCTTTTTTATTTGCTGTGTATTAAATGAGCCAAAATAGATTGTGTAATGCTGGCATATCATAATGTCATATATGGCTCTGCTTTCATCATCAAATATGATGCTAATGGAAAAAACACCTGGGAATTTTGCACATCACCAAACTATATTACATTCAGACTGACAACTACAATTAAAGAAATATTTAGCCTATACTCAGTCCCCCCAAACTGAAACTCACTTTGTTTTGAAATCACTTTAATCGGAGATGTCTGCAAGGTTTGATGCTTTATATCTTGTACAATAGACAGCTGGAGAGATAAATACATGCATGGAGAAAGGGAAGTCATCCCACATGATTATTTTGTGCTGTGTGATCTCAATACTCTGAACCAAGCGCCTGCTAAATCACCTGGGAAGCCTCATCTCAGACAGTTTACTGGAGATTTTTCACTTCTTTTGGTTGATGTAGCACAGAAAACAAGGCACAACCAGATTCATCCTTTGCCAGTCGTGGATACATTTTCAGTCGCTTAGAGTGAATAGTGAGACTTAAAACAGCCTTAAGGTCTGAAATGGAGTGCTAGGTCAGCCTTCACAGAAATAGTAAGAGGACAAAAGAAGCACGAGGATCAGTCTTCTGCATATAGATCACTGAGTTTTCATTTAAGTAACAGATCGCACCAGAGTATATTACGATTATAAATGTTAAGCCAGCAGAAGCAAATGTAAAATATTCTGTGTTTAAATAGTTTCATCAGTACCATTTCTAGTTGTAAAAAAAACAGGAATATATATTGAACATCCTGTGAACTGCTAGTAGCCTTTGTGCAGGTACCTATCTCTTCTTTACTTGAAATTAGTGTGTAATAATAAGCAAGCTTCTTTTTGGCTAGAGTTTTTTATTGCTAAATAAAAACTTAACTCTCAGTTGACTTTTAGAAGCAATTGCAGAAGAGTAAAGAATGAGGATCCCCTTGAGCATAAACACAGACTGATTTGGGCACATGGTGCACTCGGGAATAAGGTGTAACTCCACTGCAGAACACTTGTTGTCAAATTTAGATCATTTTTATGGATAGATATGTGAGGTACTCTTCAGTAACAGAAGATGTGATTAGTGCTCTAATAATCAGCTGCCCTAAAGTAAAGCAACAAAAAAACTGACTAGACTAGATGTAGGCCAAAATTATGGAGGGGATTTGAAAATGTATTTAGTTCCTTTAGCACAACTGAAATCTGTGTTATATGTGAAAAAAAAAAAAACACAAATATTACACATATATTAAGTATGCACAGAAGTACCCAGACTAAAAGCCCCTTTTTCCCATGTCCAGTCACTTATTTTTTCCCCCTAAAAAGCATCAGAACGATAAAATTAATGCAAAACTAATTGTTACTAAATGCTTATATTTGCAGACAGAAATCCATGCAGTTCTGGAGGCCTGGCAGCAAGTTAATGAGGTTTGAGTATTCAATAACTGAGATAAAACTGACCTAGAGAAACAACAGAACTGTCAGGCTGTCATTTCTAACAGGCAGAGTAATGAAACCTATAGCAGAGGGCAGATAAGAATAAATGCACAATAATGATCTGGTTGGAAATAAAAATCTAACAATCATTTTCCTTATTTAAGGATAGCTCTTCTTACCTCAGTGAATTGCTTATATGTTTGTTTTTTTGACAGATATGCCGCAAAGGAAGTAACCACATGGAATAAATGTGTATCTATTTAGCACTTTTTTTGCAAGGAATGGCAATATTTAATTTTAAAGACAAATTCTCCAGGAGAATGATTAAATCCATGCAACTCGAGTATTACAGCAACAGTAGGTCTCACAGGATTGAACAGTAAGTATATGCTGTTTGAATTCTGACCTCAGTGCTCCCAGTAGGAAGATGACAAAAAATAAAAGTATATAATTGCTGAATATTATATCTGTTGTTTGGATATACTCTGGACACACAAAAAAAATATGGATGTTCATTATAGAGAGGATGTAGAAATTGTTGTCCACCAGAAACTAATTTATTTTCCAAAATCTGAGTCAAGGGGTAGAAATTAATGTAAAATCCTCCTCTTCCAAAAAGGAAACTTTGCATACATTTCCTCAGGTGTGCTTAGCATTCAGTAAATCTTCCAGTGGGTCCCGAGGCATCAGCTCCCCTAATATGCCTCTGTATGCTCTAGGATTTCTAATACACCCAGCATCCAGCCTGCAGCAGACAATGTGAAAGCCTGGATGTGGGTTTCAGAGGACCTGCGCACTCTAGAGGGAAGGCACTGGAGCCGGCCCCTGCGCAAAGCGAATTTGGGAGTGGTGACAGCAGATCTAATTGATTATTTCAGTGTAGCGGCAGTCATTTTGAATATCCAGCATTTAATATTCAAGGGGCTGTTATGTTCTCTTAGTCAGCATATATCTGAGACCAAGGAAAACAAATAGAAGCTGTTACAGCATTAATCTAATCGTTTCTTGCTGTAAACAGATATTACTGATTCCATTTTTTCACCACAGACCATGAGTAATTCACATCACTGACAATGGATAATAAAGCCCTTCATCTCTGCTACAAACTAAGAAACCATCTTTGTACAGCCCAATTCCTACAAAACAATTAAACCGTGGGAACACAATATTTAACGTAGCAGAGCTCCATATTTAGTTGCAAATGAATTCTGATAGTGCGTAACATGGGAAGTACATTCAAATATTTTCAAAGCAAGATGCAGTCTTCTAGTGCCACAGCTTTTACTGGAGTGAATGAAAGGCACACAGATGATCACTGAGCACCAGAACAGTGAGACTATATCAACACTCACAGGGCCCAGCATCCTCCCAGCACTGTCAACAGAAAGACCCTTGCTGATTATGCTGCTACTCTGGGCTCCCATCATGTACAGCCATGTTGAAAACAAGGATGAAAACCACTATCACTTACTGAAACTAGGGATTCCTGTAGACTCTGCTTTAAACAGGCAAGAACAGTAAAAAATTGTTTTAATTTAGATAAACTCTCTGAAAATTATCAGAGAACTATAATAAGACTGGTCAAAATTTGTCTTTTTTGATTTTTTTTTTTTTTTAATATATTATGGTGCTTTCTTCCTGGATACTATAAGAATGTCAGTTTTCTGTAAGCAGTTCCTTATGCCTGCAAATATCAGGGCTTAGAAAACAGATGTGTCCTATCTTTTTAAATCTAAGAAGGATGTTCTTGCAGTTCATACTTGGCTTAACGTCAGATACCATAAGCCAGTATGATCTTTACTTGTGCACAAAAGTACTCTTGAAATATGTGGTCTGTTTGGTTTCCATTGTTATTTCCATTATTGTTATGAAACACGTCTGTTATGCATAATGCTATGTTAAGTAGAAAAACAAAGTACAAGACATTTTCAAAGTTGTGGTTTCTGATGGTTTTTGGGCGGGGGAGTAGGGGTTGAATTATTAGTTCAGACTCTGCATAGAGTAAAATTTACAGCCAGGTAAACAGGGACCAGTGTCAGAAAACTCTTCCCACATCCCCGGAGCTGGAGAAGTCACAAAAGAGTATTTGCCATTGTTGCCAACTCTAGCCAGTTTGGTTTAGTTTAGCTGAATTTATTTTCTCTTTGAACAAAGTAACAGCTGCAACTGCACAGAAGTTTATTTTCACTTCCAGAACTTAAACAAGAGGAATTTTGAACTGTAATGTGCACTCAATACAGGACAGTAACATCTTCCTTAGCCACTGCTGATTGGAATCTATATCTTCCTTCAACACGTAAAGTAAAAATTTGCTGATATTTCCCTGTACCTGATATGGGAACATTTTTTGTGTAGCTTTGCTCATCACACTTTTACAGGTGGTGACACCTTTATGTCCTTTAAGAAGCAGTAAGCTTGGGTTTCAGGTCATTGTGAAATGCCAGAATAGCTATTGAGAGTACTGAAAGTCCTTCCCTCTACCAGTAGCTTATGCAATTTGTTAATTAAGGCTACCATGAATATTTGTGGGTGTAATTTCACATGGCTCAAAATGGAATACCTGATCTTTAAGCAAGTTAAACATGAAGAAGCATAGAAAAATAAGAAAAAAATCTCAGAAATGAAGCTTCTAGAAGGAAGAGAAATAAGGGCCTTTGTCTTCTCTCTCTCTTTTTAACACAAACTTTAAAAAATACTAAACACTTAGGTTCATATCCTTCCTCTGTGAGATGACCCACCATAGTGCTTTATGCTAGACCAAATAATTCACAAATGCACTGATAGATGGAACTTTGTATGAAGTACTTCAATAGTAATTGAATTGGATACCAAAAATAAAAATAACCATAATCTGGACCCTAGGATATTTGCCTTGTAGGTGGAATATGATGGGAAAAGCAACTGAAAAGACATCTGAAACACAGTCTTCTATTTCATAGCAGCATATCCTAACCTACGAGATGTTGAGGGAAATAAGGATAAATTACCATTTTCATTCTGTGGCGATTTTGTGAATGTAGTCCTTCATTTCCTTGGCTTTTAGTGCAACTGTTGAAATATTTCTCAGTATTTCAAAATACTGTTTCAGCATTGCATTCTCATTTCAGCTATTCTGAAAGTGCGTTTTTGAGGAACAAATAATGGAATAGAAAAATATCTTTCATCTTAACTTCTGAGTGATCTGATTGCCTTTGTGTGGTCAGCATCTAAAATAAGTTTCCAAAGTTATAGCATACACAGTTTGCGATGCATAGCAAAAAGTTAGTAAGTGTATTCCTTGCAGTTAACTTTAGAGCTGATCATAGAGTTTTCAGTATTTTTGGAAGACAGTATAACATGTTTTCAGTGAAAAAATTGCAACATATCACGCTGATCAAAGCATTCCATTTTCAAAATAATTGCAAAATAAATAATATGGAGACCTCCTAATTTATTTTAGCATTTAAAACAAAACTGAAACTGAAAAAATATCCTGAAATGGGAAAATGGCCTCCTGCTCTTAAGATTAGTAAAATCAACCAACCAACAAAACCGCCCCAACCAACTTGAAAAGTGTTTATGTAATAAAACTGCGCAACAAGAATATATGTTCACTTTTCTGTCACTCTTATAAGCCAATTGTTTATCATGGGAAATTTATTTGAATTTTAACCTAGCTGAAGCTAAAGCTATGCTATCAATATTCAGAATGATAGGGAAGTCTTTAATTCTAGGTCAGAATATGTGGATGATGTTCTTGCACAAATGTTAGGAGCATCAGAATTTTCATTAGGTTTTCCTTGTTATTTCCATTCCCTTTTCGTTATTTTTCCGTGTCCATGACCATTTTCCTCTGTGCTTTATTACCTTAATTTTCTCAGGTTTTCTTCCATCTTACCTCTGCTATATTTTGTGTTAAATTTTCCCTTAAATAAAAGAGAATTTAAGCTTTAGGCCCAGCTCAGGGAATCTTAAAATTTCATGTCTGGAACTAGGCAATACAAATCTGTTCATCTCTCTCATAAATACAGCATATCTAAGAGAACAGAAAATGTTTTAGCATTTTTTTTTCTTTCTGTTGAGAGTCTTGGCAATACAACATGAAAAATCATGCCATTTAAGATTTCCAAAGCAACAGATGAGACAATTTCGGGGAAGAATACAGATACTTTTAAGGTCTGTATCTATTTCCTCCGTACTTATTCACCTAACTAAAGTTCCACTTCTTACTCTGAGTCTGTGATCTTGAGGCGGCATCATGGAAGGAGTTAAAAAGAAGACCTCTTCTTCTACTATAATCATAATACAAAAAAGGAGCATTAACATTCCTTTAAAGGTTTTTTACCCTCTTTTGACACAATCATTCTTTGAGCACTATTATAATTTCTATATAAAAATATCGTATTGCTGGAAAAGTAAAGACAGAAAAGTAATTGCATTGAACTTGGTGCTGGAAATATGAGTGGGTTATGAATGACAGCCTGAGAAATCCTGATCAATATAAAAAGAGAGCTTTAAAGATCATTTTATTGAAGTAGAGTAAGTAGAATCTTACATGGTTTAAATAATGTCAACAGAAAAGTTACTGTTTTCAGCTCAGTACACATGATAAGACTTTGAGAGTCATAAGCACCTAATACCATCTCAGGAATTTAGTAGTGGGTAAAGATTAAAGCTTACTGTCTCCACAGGGTGCTGAGCTCTTGATTCATGTTTTTTATAACATCAAGTCTGGATTATTGTAATACCCTGTTTGTAGGCCTCTTTGATACAGTGGTTTTCCGTGCACAAGCTTCAACATGCACAGATTATAAAAACTTGAATTCTCAGTGGAAATGAACTGTATCAACATCCTATGAGACTAGACTGCCTTTTTGTCAGATTTAAAATGATGTTTAAAATGTGCATGTTACCTACTTTCTTCCTGGATCATTCAATGATCTCTTTTCAACATTTTTTTTTTATATTAACTAAATGATTACTTGTTTTCTCTACTTGCTGCATATTATGGTGACAACTGTACTATTGGCTACAGACTCTGAAAGCCGATGTGGCCTCAACATAACATGGAGTGTGGTGAGAGAAAGCACTCAGACTGGAATAAATATTATAAACTCTACAGAACAGATGTATTAATGCATGTTTTGCATGTTCTCTTGTTCCATCTTTCAGAGTATGTCTGGCTGTGGTGAAGTAACACTGAAAACTTGAAGAGTAGAAGATGATTCAGTCTTTTAAAATATGCTTTTAATATGTGAAAAGTACCATTAGAGAACAGTAGATCATACGTTATGAATCTATACAGAATAGCTATCCCAGCTATGTTTTCTAATGCAAGAAGGCAATAAGTTAATGAGCTTACTGGAAAGAGGTAATAGGTGACTGAAGAAAAATAATGTCAGTTAGTAACAGTGATACCTTTAAGAAAAAACAAGAGGGTGGTCTTTTCATTTGTCATTTACTGTATCTATTCCCATCCTGAAAGTAATATTTAAACTAGAAAACAAATCAAATCTTTAGGCTTGGTTTCTTTAGAATTCAGCACTCCAAAGATGACTGCAAATTTCATTACAAAGTCTTCTAGTTAAATAAGTAAAAGTTACTTGAATATGCAGATAATACCAAATAAACCATGTCTGTAGCTCCAGCTCTGAAAAGAAACAAACATAACAGGAATGTGAACAAGAACTGAGTGAAAAGTAAGGTGAAATATTTAGTATATTAAACAATTAATTACAGAATTTCAGTGGGTTGAAAGGTTTCAAAATGAAAACCTAGGCAACTACTGTGTGATTTTTTTTTCTCTACTAGAGAAGTAAAATAAGTATGTAGATAAGTAAGAAAACTGTAGTCTTGTAGGATGTAATGTCGATTGTCTATAGGTATCTGAAGGTATAAACAACAATAGTGCACATAAATTATTCAGTTTGGTCTATGCAAATGTAATTACATTTTTGCTAAAAATGGAGGGAAAGGAGTTATTTTAAGCATTGCAAATATCTCACAAAATAACAGCAGTCATGCCTATTGCAATAGGCAAAACACTAGAAGCTGCAATGTCTTGAATAATGTAGTATTAATGTAAGAATTGATTGGAAATTAATGTATAATCCCATCTCTAGCATTCAAGAATCTGTTACAGCTCTGAATTTTCCCATTCTTTAAAACAGGACTTCTCTCTCAAAAGCCATCTGAAGGAATATTCCTTCTAGTTGTACACAGTATTGCAAATAATACACATTATAATCTTCTGGATCAGAGATTTTTCTGATATATATAGTAAAACTGGACAATCATAAACAAATCCTGCAGAAGCACAAAACATTTAAATACCTACAGCTAACCAACAATATAATTTGTGGAGGCCTTTTGCCTAGAACAGCACTTCTTAAACTATGGTGCAGAAAATTACGTTGAGGCAAAGACATCTTAGACAAAGTTCTCATCAGACACTCTGCTTTTTCCCAATGAGAAATTTTTCGTAATGATACTTTATTATGTTCTTTTAGAAAGCATGATATTGGCTAAGGTGTGACTCTGCCTTTGTGGGGAAGATAAGGCATTGCACTTCTGATTTTTCCCTGCTCTTCAGTAAAATTAGGCATATTTCCAAGACTGCATGTACTATGAAGACCATGACATCTACAGTAAGTAGCATGCCCATTCACATTTGTGAAGCCCTAGTGTAATGAATGTGTATAACCTTGAAATTATTTAGTACTATTTATGGAATATGAATTAACTTGTTAATTTTATTGGAAATTTTTCAAAAAATTACCTACCTACAAAAAATATGTAAGAGAAGAATATAGGGGGTTTTGTTTTGTTTTTATCAGAAATTCTTCCTTCTCATAGTAATCAGCACAAAACCCCTTGAATCTTGAGCAAAGTTTTTCAGACATCTTGTCTAAGTTTCATTGTAAACCAAAAACAAACATATAAAATTGTGAAGATACAATTAAGACCCCCCCAGAAAAGAAAAACTCAAACTATTTAGTTTTGCATTGCAGTGAAAGTGTTGTGGGCCAGAAGTCGTCATCACATGCAAGACAGTTGATTTGATTCTAGATTTGTATATGGATTTACCTGATTGCCTCACAGCTTCAAGCTTTATTGGAGAAAGTTCACAATGCTGCTCTCAACAACAAATCCCTGACTGCAATTTATAAATAAACATACCCTCCTGAGGAAAAAAATAACCCAACCACAATGGCAGATTGTAAATACTTTCTGTTAGTTACTCAGTGTCAGTGTTCTTAGGGAATCTAACCAGTTTTCAGAAAATAGCAAAAATGTTAGAAAATGACTGCCAGAATCCAGTCATGATATATCTATGTAAGCTGATAATATACACATATCTGTAAATCTCTACTCTTTCACAAACCAAAAGATGAATCATAAAAAAATCTATCCAAAACCAAGATGATTTTACTGTCCTATATAGGTATCTGCAAACCAATGGTTGCCCAATGACAGCACCATTGGGTGAGTAGGAAAGTATCTACTCTACCTATAGCTGACATCTAAGGAAATGTCCCTAAATCATCTGCGCATACATTAATTGAGTAACATACAGGCACCATATTAACAACTTTCGATTTTGTTCAACTTTATCCAGTCAGTATTCTGTTTATCCACATTTAGAAAGATAAAGAGAAAAAGGAATGGGGAAAGAAACAACATATTAGCAAAAAAGAAAAAGGAGAATAGACTAGGGATTGTTATGGTTTGGCTGCAGCCGGCAACAAAAGTGCCACGCGGCCGCCCCTCCCCTTGACGGGGTGCGGAGGAGAATGCAAAGAAACAGGCAGAAACCGGTGGGTCGGGATAAGGGCAGTATAACAGAACAGCAAACAGAGGGAACAGGAACAACGATACAGATGAGGAGAAAACACAACACAAACCGCACAACCCAGAGAGCCGCTCTCCCGAACCACCGCCGCGGCCGCTGTGCACCGCTGCGAGAGAGTTTCTGCTGCCCCGCTCCGCCCCCCCCAACCGGAACCCAGCATGACGGCACATGGTATGGAATACCCGGCTCTGTTTGGCCAGGTGGGGTCAGCCCGCCCGGCTGTGTCCCTTCCTGGAGTCTGGTGAAAATTAACCCTGTCCTGGCCAAACCCAGGACAGGGATATAAAAAAAGATTGAGAAAGAAATTCTTATTGAACAATCCTACACTGGTATATTTCGAGTAATATTTACCATTACAGGCAATCACTGGAATTTACTATTCTGTTGTTTATCACTGAGTGCTGGCTAACTAGGCTGGCAGAAATCAACAGGGGCTTCAAGCATAATGCAGCAAGCCGCTGAAGTCAATGGCAATGGTGTCTTTGGGTTTAGCTGTAAGAATTTTACCCAATATATCAAGGATCTAAAAAGTCACTGAGGCGCTGATGCCACTGGAATAGAAATGTCTCTAAATAGGTAGGTAATGTTAAACAGAAACGGTATACTAAAATATGATTATTTTGCTGTTACCTCATTCTCATTGTCTGCTGATCTCCTTTCGCACTGTTCCTCCACCTACTCATGGTGCCATCATCAAATAAGACTGAGTTCTCCGGGACAGCCGCTTCTTTCTTATTATTTATTTGTAAAAGCCTTGATCGAGCAGGACACTTTTCTTTGATTTGAGCTCATGGCGAAAATACACATAAGATGACAGTAAGTACTAAATTACCATCAGCTTTACTGCTTCTCAAATTCTAATGAATGTTCTCTTTTATAGTAAGCTGTTATAAAAGCAAATCTGTTAAAGCTTTTACAAAACTATAAATAAACATAGAATTTTAATTAGATAGAGTTTGTCAAATACAGTCTTAAAATCTAATTTGCTGCTAACCAGTTACAATTTAGATTAACCATCAACAATTTAGATTCAGCTTCTTTTATTTTCTTCTCTTCCTCTGCTTGCAATGGCCTGAGAGGCCATTCTATCTCCTTTATGATCACACATATTTTTCTTTTCAGCAATTCCCATGCAGAAATAGCTTACTTCCTTATTTTTTTTAATAAGCGTTCTTTTTTTTTTTTCCAGAGCTGCTCATTTGTCTTTACCTGTTGTCTTTCTTTTCCCAAAACTATGGTGAATATTTTCCTAATCTAAATAAATGCTCTGGTTCAGACCTGTAATATATTTGTTAAATATTCAGATTCCAATTAGGCTTTGTATATGCATTGCCTTGTGTGTAAACTATGATCTTAATATTTTCATAGCCTTTTAACCCTTCCCACTACAGAGGCAAAATGTAAATATAGCACTGAAAAAGCTATGTTGATGGAAGACATGGAAGAGCACAGAAGCATAACAAGATAAATTCTTTGTTTCCTAAATTGCAGGCACACTATAATGGTATTTTTTTTACTCTGTACTAGGAAAGAGATTCTATCTTGGGATGATTAGCCTTTAGAGTAGCTGAAAAGGGGCTTTTCTACCCAAACAGCTGTGGATGGCACACCAAGATCATGGTAAACTAAATACTCTGGTGCCATCAGCCCAAAGCCACCAAAGGAATGGCCGAGCTTCAGCCCGCAGGTTCAGGCTGACATGACAGCAGTTGCATGCCAGACAGGGATTCCCCAGGAAGGACTATAAGTGTTGTTACCTATCTGCCCTGGCTATACAGAAATAAACATGAACCTTGCTTACCCCCATTCCCCACCACCATTTCAGTGAGGCCATTGTTTCAACCCAACTGATTAGAGGTGGAGGGATATGGCATAGTTTCAAACGTGCAGTCTTTTTCTGTATTGTTGCTTGGCGTCTTTTTTTGTCTTACCTAGTTCCACATTTTCTGCATTTTTACTCTGATTGCATCACTTCCTTATTATATGAATAAAGCACATCCACAAAAAAATCCTTGGTAGGAATGCCTTCATGGATGCTGCCTTTCCAGTGTAGTTTCTCCTTTAAAACACTAATTCAGTGTGATAACCTCAGATTTACATCAGGGTAACTGAATACAAAAATTTTTTTAGTCAGTACGTTTGGTGACTGTGTCCTGACTACAGACAAGCAGCTTCTCCATATTGATCTTCTTGGGCAATCCCTTTTCTCTACCTCTTATTCCTTTTTTTAATTAAAAAACCAGGTTTCCTCAGAAGTTTTTTCTTCTTTCTCCTTTTTACCAGCTCAGCTGTTTTTCTCTGCTGTAGGACTGAATATATTTCAAAATGGGTTTCATGCTGATTCTGTTGCTTACACAAACTCAGGTTATTTATTACCTTCCTTCACTGAACTGGACAAGACCCTGAGTTACAATACGCTGTTAAAAATGATGCATATGAAATCTCTTTCAACCAAAGATTTCATAGATCCATCTAAATGTTGATCAGCTGATACAGTAATGGACTTAAACAAAAAAAAAACATCACCGCCTGAAGAGTGATGAAATTCTATTAAAGTCATATAAACTAGGTATTTCACAGGATCATTCAGGATTTTTTTATGTTCACATAACATGATACCAAAACTTTTTAAAGTGAAAAGGAAAAGAGGGAGGGAGGAGAGAACTCTGCCTGCCTGCCTTCTTTTCTTGACAAACTTCAGAAGGTACATGATCACTTTTTAAAGAAAACACTAGGCTGTGTACTGAAAATCCCAATTAAAGGAAGGAATCTCCAGGAAACGTTGTATAAGATGCCTAAATCCCAGAGAGAGGCAGACACATCCCTCTCCTCACCATTTCTTACTAGCTTGCTACACTGCTTTTCAGCTGGTTTTGTGTCTTGCATGGATGTATTAAAGACTGATCTTTTTCACACTGCACAGAGAGTCAGCACAACAGAGTCAGCTTCAAAAGTAAATGCGTAAACAAGGGACGTGATGCCATTGCATTCTCTTGCACTAAAGACCCTTTTGGGGTTCCAGGTATTCAGTACTAATTCAGTATTATTTTATGCAACTAATTTCTGGATTTATTTTTTGACAGCATGATAATTTACTAAGTGTCTGCCTTTGAAGTCAGTGCTCTGGTTTTATATCGTTTTGTCTGCCAGCAGTTTAGGTGATGTAAACATTAGCATGCCACAGTAAAGAAAAGTCAGAAGGGCAACAGATTTGTCTGGCTTCTGGTATTCTTTTGCACTTATGACAGAGATAGAAATGTAAAGTCCTAGACGGGAGCTAACTCTGCCACTCACAATCCGTTGCTTACTCAGCCAGCAAATCCAGAGAGCTGAACAGTTACTTTATTGGGCAGAAGTAATGCTACCTAGCTCTTTATAGTAGATACTCAAGCATATTTTTTTAGAGCAAATATTTTTTTCTTTGTTCAGATAGTCACTCTTTTACATTAACAACAATATTCCATCTGAAAACCTGGAAATACACAGACATTTTCTCAAAAAAAATCACAACAGCTAACACCACAATATCTCTCCTAAAATCTCTGTGTTCATGAAATTGAAACCAGGTACAGGTTAAATGGGGCTTTGAGCAATCTGGTTTAGTGGAAGGTGTCCCTGCCCATGGCAGGGGGTTTGGAACTAGGTGATCTCTAATGTCCCTTCCAATCCAAACCATTCTATGATGCTATGAAAGTGAGCTTCTTAATTTTCCCCTTTTAAATTCCACCTGATAATTTCCCTTTGCAAGTAATAGGTGGAGATTTATCCCCGAGTATTTTATACTTTTGCAGAGCTCAAATTCTTTTTTCTTACTTAGTTCAAAAAGAATAGAAGCAGATGGAGTTCAAGGTAATTTTCCTTTTGGGCCTAAAATGCCAGGTCTGTAAAAGTGGACCAACAACTAATTTATTAGTATGATTATTTTATATTTTACAGTGAAAGCAGTTATATCCAGTATATGTATATTATGAACAGCAATAAAGCAATGAATAGTCTTGACAGCATATAAAATAAAGAAAAAACAGAAAACAAAAGCACTGTGAACAGTTCTGCAGTGTTGTATATGAGCACAGGACACATAAAGTATTCACTGACGTTAATCCTGTAATCAGTGAAATGCTCCCAGACTAAGAATGTCTTCTAAACATTTTTTCGATCTTAAATGTCATGATGAAAAAACAGGGAAAGCAAAGACTGTAATAATTACACTGAAAGTGATCAGACTGGTTAGCCCAGTGATAATGCTAAGAAAAAAAGAAGAAAAATTGCTGGAAAAAATGTTGTATTTATGTCTGTGGCTTAAATAAAGCACTAAATATTAAGCTGATTTACCGTAATTAAAATATTCAGCAAACTTACCAGCCACTTACATGGAACATAAATCAAACTATAAGTGATTTACCTTTAAAATGGGCAGAAACTCATTCCCATTCAGGAATTTCCCTCAGATACTATTATTGTCCAGTGGGGTGGGGCTTAGAAATCAAACGTATTGTTGTATGATAATGTACTAAACTTTTCAGTGCTAAAGAATAAATTAACATGCTGTTTTTAAAAGTATTCTCATATTGACCTTTGATTTAGTTTAGTATTTGCTTTATAGGAAACCCAAATGCTTTTCCTCTAACATACAATCACTATTTACAGAGTAGGACCCCAAAAGGGAATGCATTAAGGACATTTTTCCTCTTGCATTTTGTTTCCAGAAATCACACCTGAAGCACACCATCAAAATTATGTGATATTGATGCTACTCAAGGAACAGATAACAAAACACCCTAATGTCAAAAGTCATTTCATTTTTCCATCAAGAAGAATGAGGCCATCTCTAAACATATTAAAATATTATTCACTTTGACAATAAAACTAGTTTCAAGACATGAACTATTGCTATATTAGAGAAGAGAAGCAATCAGTGTTTTTCATCTTCTAAGAATCTCTATAATACAAAAAATCCATCATATGTAATGGAATCGGTAAGTACCTGGAAGGCAAATGTCTTTTCTTATTTCCAGTGTGAAATCTGGTTTGAAACAAGCACTTACAGTTAACCCACTTCTTTAATAACCAGAAAAGTTTGACAAATAATGAATGAATATTATCCATATCTTTTTTGAAATTACATAAATTTTTCATTACTATTCCATGGTGCATCGTTGTACTATTAGAGAGTCCTAAAGGGATGTATATGTGGCTGCACTTCATACTCAACCGTACTACAAATGGTAATATTTCCAAACATTTTAACCTAAAGCAGTTAGTTGTTCAAAGTTGTTGACTATTATTACCCATTTGCTATTATATTTTTTTCTGCTAATCTATTAGAGTTACTACAGTCTGTTACACTAATGGCAACATTTTGCTACATATACTAGCTGTATCCTATCTAATATTTTTCAGCCTGTGTCATGTCAGATATCAAATCAAGCAATATAGGTGCTAAGAATGCAATTTCATGCATTTCAGTATTAAAAGCTTTGTTTTGACCAAGTGATAATCATCCCTCATGGATTTAATGAAACCATATACTAAAAAAAAAAGAAAGGCACAGGGATGTTGAGTAAACTTTTAAAACTACTTTTGTATGTACAAATCAAGAACTTCAGTACTTCAGCTGTGACAGGATGACCCTTTCTCTGTCAGTATTTAAGCTGCTGCTGCTCTGTATCAGCTCCAGGAGTTAAGTGATTATCGCAGAGACCGTTACAGTCTTATGACTGGTATAGTGTTTCTAATCCCTCTACCTTTATGCATCAACAAACTGGATTATTGTGATGGAATTTCTCTTTGCTTGGGAAAGACAGAATTCTCTCTGAAGTAGGGACAGTTATTTACTTTTTTGTTGCTTAAGACTCAGTCAGAACAGCCATTCCATATTGTTCACTTTCTTCTCCACTGAGGAGCAACCTATGGATCCACTGAGTTCACCCTTTCTTTTTTTCTGAAGAAACACTGCTGTGCCACATATCCAGTGGCATTGAGTTCCATATCTAAGGCAGAAGCAAGTCTGTGGGAGCTTTTTATATAATATTGTTTTCACAATGAGTGAAACATGATCAAAGGCCTTAGTTCTCTCACAGTGTAGTTCTCTGGACCTGCACAGCATGGGCAAAAATACTATCCTAATTTAATTTACAGGAGTTGTTACCATTTAAGTTTATTGTCAGTTTTAGTGCCAAAATTAATTACTTAAAGCAGTGTGAATAGGTGAATTAAAATTGTAAGCAGGTTGTGTTTTACATGTTTAATGGGGTTTAGAACATGAAACATTATTGAGATTAGTTAACAGGAGGCTTTATTGTGAGGCCAGAGATGTAAAATAGAAACCATGGCACACACACGTGTTCAGATTGGCCCATCTGAGAAGACTTGTTCAAGGTCTCTTGGTTGCATAGTTTATTTCTACCACTACTGAAGCAGCCAATTCATTGCCATTAGAGATAAATGTCGTAGTACCTAAATATGTGCAGCTTCCTGAAGATCACAAGTACATGTTACCAGTGCAACTAGATCATGATCTTGAAACAACTTCCTTTCACCACCAACCTGAGCTGTACTTGAAAGCACATAAATAGACTTGTGCTTCAACATCCCAATCAAGGCCTCTGAGCTATCTAGCCAGTTTTTTTTTTTAGTTAGTCTTTTAAAGGCTGTGTGATATTATTATTTTTGAAAACATGGATTTGAATAAACCATTTTTATGTGCATTCAATCATGATTTTCTTTAATTTAAAATTGCTGCTTTCTTTGTTTGATGCATATAATTTTGCATATATGCTCTGGTTAATGGGACTTTACAAAGTGCAAAATTAATGATCAGTTTTCTTATTCGAAGACCACTAGCTAATGTCTCTTTTCTGTGTGAAAATACAAGCACAAAAGCACAGCATTCAGCCTGAACTCTTGGTTACTATGGTGATATCATGAAGCATGGCAGCAAATGTTATTTTAAAGCATCCTTCCATTTCCTATTCAAATGGTTAGTTCAAAGTATTCTCCAGTATATTTAGTTTATAGCAGATCAATGTCTTTGTTCCTCTCCTGCCAGGCAAACTATAGGCAAAGAGGAGTCATACTGCTTAACCATATTGCTGGGGGAGACTGGATTAAAATAATCAATGTGGCTTTTAACTCATGCTTTTTATTTTAAACAAAACTCTAAAATTCCAATTCTTGGATTGTCTCCTGCCAGTAATTGTATTGGATTACATTATAACTATTATTTCCCATAGCAACTAACTGTAGGAACATAGGAATTACTGCACTAAATCAGGTGTGTGGTCCATCTTGTCTGACATGCTGTTTTTTGGACTGCCAGATTATACATGTCCTACCAGAACGCGTAAGAAAACTCATATATCGGGAGAAAGAGGTCAGTGAGATAACCTCTACGTATTTTATGCTATATGGGGCTAGCAAAAACACTCAGTATGGTTCCAGTGCCAGCACTGTGTTGGGTAACCCACCATGGGGCTGTCAGATTAGCTGTGACTCGGAGTTACATTGACTTTAAAGATTTCAATTCCCAGGTGGAATCTAGTGTTTAAATCACATAAATTCTGTTGCAGCTGTAACTTAAACAGTAAATATTACAATGAAAGCCTTTCTTACTTTTAAAATCAATTTAGTTTCTATGAAATAGTACACCTCATATGTCCGGACAGGATTAGATCGTCCTTGTCCTCTCAAATTCGTCAAGCAAAGTAAAATTTTTGTTTTATTTGCACATATCATGAGAAATGTGGCACTGCAGCTTTTCACTAGTTTTTGTTAATGGAATGTGTTGGCCACACTCCCAGGTATGGTGAATGAGCATAGTCTCACATGTAAAAAAAAAAAAAAACCCAAATGCATTTTTCCTAAAGATCTATTCCTTTTAATTCTACCACTGTCTACAAAACCAGTATTTCATAGTTGCATTGTGATAGCATTGTCTAATCCTGCATTATCTGACTTCAGTGCCAGCACTGCTAAACAGTCCTGTGTCTAAGTAGCCATCTGCTGTTGACCCTTTCAAAGAAAGGGGCTCTCATTTATCAGGGCAAACTAGCCACCTAAATCCAACAGGCATTAATTTTCACTTTGCTAAAAACTATATGAGTCATAAATTCAGCTGTATATACAGGTAGAAATAGATTAAGAAATTAGCAAAGAGTGGTATTTAACATAATACATCATTATATAGTATCATTTTGATTACTAAATACAAAAATAAAATTTTAAAAGCAGTTTTCATAACTGCAGTGCATGTGCAACACCAGGAAACCTTGCTGTTTAGAAAACTAAAACAAATTATTCTTGTCCAAATAAGACAATAGAAAACAAAAATTTCAAAGAAGGTTAATTTTTCAATAACATTATGTTGTGCATGGCAGTTTTTTATGTTACCAATCCACTTTCCTCCTCTCTTCTAAGTTTTGAAGTACTACTTGATGCCTCTCTTACAAAAGACCTGAATAAAAACCTTGCTGTACAAAAAGCATGCTTATTCAGTTACATATCCTCTTGCTTTCTGTATATGCCTCTAAAGTTTAAATTTTTCATAAGTCACTGGTGATTTGGGAGTATCTGAAGCTGAAGTTCAAAAAGCTGCCATAAATTTAAAGTATTTTACATATAACCGCTCATGTTTACAGGCAAAGGAAACAGTCAAGGATGCTTCACTGAAAGTTATTGTTTTTAGGGGCAAAACTTCCTGCAAAATTACAATCAAATTACTTTTGCAAAGAAAAAAAAGTTGGGGAAAAAACTGAAAAATGCTTATTTTGGAATTTCTGAAACACTTCATGTTACAGGGGAATATATATTTCTATATATATATATTTTTACAGACACACAGACAACATTAGAAGTTGGGCATAGCCACTCTTGTGACTTGGGAGACCAAACTCACCTTTCTTGCTCTGAGGGAGGCCAGGAAGCACTAGGACTCAGTGTTCCACCCTGAGTAAGCAGCATGCCGCTGAACCACATGATGAGGAATAGCAGCACTTCTGCCTCCAGACATCCTTTAGGCAACCCCAAGACTTCCAAACTTCCTCGCTTAGCTAAAAATGGCTACCATAGAAATGTAATAGATCCTTCCAGGTTCTGTAAACTTTTTTCCCCTCCTTACTTTCTGTGGGGAAAATATTAAATGTATTCTGTATCGAAGTACAGCCTCCTCGAGCCAAACTTGGAGCATGCAGCATGTTTGGAAGCAAGTGATTGCTGTTTAATAATCCCACATGTGACCCTTGAATAATGTTGACCAGTTTAACATTTAAGGTCTATTAGACACAAAGGTGGGGTGTCTCTTGCTTTTAAGTTATTCCTTTATTATTTTGTAGTTATGTTGTCTAAAAATAATTAATTTTGTTTCAGAGGCTGGCCCTGTAACTTCTATTCACGTAAAGCTTGATTTTACAGATTACTAAGGCCTCAAGGCTAGACTTAAGTTAGGTGCTCAATTTTCAACATACAGCTAGCATTAGTGTTTTAAATTACATTACTGACAAATGCATATTTGTCTGTGCTTGTCTCAGGTCAAAGAAGATCCAGCAACCATCTGAGCCAGAAAACCCAACTAATCACACGGAATTAAAGCAAATGAACTGAATAAGTGTTGCTGGACTGAGACCTTTAATTTGCAAACAATATCAGAATTATTTTCCCTCAAGTATGTTACCAAATTATTTAATTTTTATTTTGTTGCAGAGAAACACCTGTAACCCAATTAAAAAAAAAAAAAAGAGAGAGAGACACCCAGCTGGACTTTACCAAAATTTCAGACTATGAATTTGTTAGATGAATAAGCAAACTCACTGAAATTATGAGACAAGCTGTTATTTCTGCAAGAATATTTGGAATGCTATGATGATTCATGTTAATATCTTCAGATGTCCTTAAAAAACTGGAGTCAACTATTCATCATAGTTTCATTCTCTAACTAATTAATCTTCGTAGGCTTCTTAGGAAAGGAGGTGATTCACGAGATTTCTCTATAGGCAAAAGATAAAAATTAAGGATGAAATTTGCCAATGCTTAATAATCTCTTGTTTTACTTGTGAAGAAGATCAGCCACAGGGAAAGGCAGATAGTCTGGAACAAACCCAATGCATTTAAGCGTTACATTCTGCAGGATTTTTTTCTTAGAATTCTACTTACATTTCCTTAACTGTTTCTGATTTAGTTGTAATATCTGGGGAAACCCCATGTCTGATTACTAAAGTGGCGCTGAATTCAGAAAATTTCAAAGATATTACTGGCAATGACTTCCCATTTACTTTCCAGGAGAGTTCCTTATACACAATCTTAAGCTATATTAACCTTATTTTAAAAAATTTTAATAATCTACACTGCATCACCTTCCTCAAACATTTCAGGATCCCATCAGAGGATTCCGAATCTGTATTTGAATATATGGTGTATATATTAAAGTAACTCCAGAAGTCAAGTTTCTTGATGATTAATGACAGGACAAATGACCAGCCTCAGACAAACAGCTAAAGCATATTTTTTTGGCAAATCATTTAACTGATTACAGGATATACCTGAGAAGAACTTTCTCACTAAGCTTTAGTCTGGAGGAGAGAAAGAACAGGCTTGGTCCTCTCTAGTGAGGACAAAATAATTTAAAATTTTCTTTTTAAATTAACATCATGGGTAGATCTAAGTGTTATGACAGTACTGGTTACAGTGATAGCTTGAACAAGTCCATAGCATCTAAACTTCCAGTTAAAAAAAAACAAAACCCAGAACACTATGATTTATACCTTTCTGTGGCCTACAAAGAAGGGTAATTATGCTATGGCATTTCACACATCACTAAAGAGATCATGGAAAAGGTGTCTTCCTTTGCTTGGATTTATACATGTATGGCCGTATGTATTCACATATTAGTACATGTTGCTAGGATTTTCACATCTTTTGAGTCATCAACTATTGGCTCTGTCAGAGAAAGCCACCAGACTTTAACAATGAATGATATGATCCAGTATAGCCAATTCCATTTTCTCATTCTTTTCAGAAAAATTATTACGCACACCTTTTTCTTCACTTGCATAGTTCTTTCTCTTACTGAAAGCTGATACTCTACTCAAACTGATACAATACATAAAAAGGGACATAATCCTCACCTGGAGAGTTTCTCAGTGTATTAACACAGAAAGCTATTAAAGCTTCAGAAAAATTTTGATTATTTTTTTTCCATTTATATGCACATAAATATATAAATACACGCTTCATACGCACACACACACACATAGAGACTATGAAGCCAATTTTATTTAAACATTTGCTGTATTCTGTGCCAGGAGGCATTATGGGAGAGATAGACATGAGGCTAAAAGTGTCACAAATGTCAAAAATATAAGAACATTCTTTTACTAGAGATTATGAACACCTTATTGTAAAGAAATTGAATTTGTGTTCTAAGTTCTATCTGATATATACTTAGCTCCTGTGGTTCTTCCATGAGCGTAGCCATAAAATTTGAATAAAAGAGGTTGATTTATCTGTTTCTAGAAAGCACACAAAAAAGAGTTCTATTTTGTTTTGATAGATTTACCTTATACATTATTGAGTAGGATGCTATTTATTACTGTTACATAATGAACAGAACTTTGGAAATTAGTTGGCACTGGGCCTGATGGTTTAAGTGATGGTTCATATAAAAACAATTAGCTCTTCTGCTAGGCTGTAACCATGTATTGCTTTGAATGGGCCTCACACAGATCAGCCCACATGAGGAAAGGTTGAAACATTCCACCAGCCAAGTAATTTAAATTCGAAACGTTTACCAGAAGACACAAAGGTCAGATATGTACTAGTATCGCTAGACAGATAGATATGTTATCTCCTTCTCTGAACGAAAAAAAATATTAGAGAGAGATGGTAGATGAGAATCAGAAATTAGATGCAGGTACTTCTGCTACAAACAGCATCGGCTGAAATCTCACCCATGGGATGATATGTCCTCCCAAACTCAAGTTCTAAAAGATCTGCTGATCAAAGGAGAATACTCAAAATAAGACCCAAAGCATGACTATTCTTGCTGAGCATCCTTTCATTCTTACGATACCAGTTATGTGAACTGTTAGGCTCACGTGAATATTTTGGCATAACAAATTATGAAAGCATGAGTAACAGTAAGTCAATAGTCAGGGAGTAAAGATGCTGAAAGTTCATCAGAGTGAGTCTGACTGTGGATGCATGGAGAATTGTGATTCCACTATCTTCTGCTTTTTAAAAATATCCAGAATGCTATCTTACTTTGGAATAATGAAAAACAAATGAAAGCTACACATTTAATTTGATTTATTTCAGCCTCCCTCCAAAGATTTGTTTCTCCAATCTGTTCAGTTCCTGCTATTGGTTAGAGCTGATCTCCCTCCTAAATGAATCTCTTTGCAGGGATAAATCTATTTATAAATAGAAAACAAATCAAGCAGGCAGGCAGAGCAGTGCCTCTGTGATTGCTGAGCTGTGACAAAGTTTTTTATCTAGGAAAGGGAAAAGAACTCTGACAAACACTTTCTTAAAATGCCTGGAATTCTTAATGCAATTGCTAAATTAGTAGATGTATGACCACTAACCCTGGCATAGATTTAGCTTGGCAATGACTGACAAATCCACAGGGGCAGAGCGCTAACTAGGGAGACTGATATAGTACATGAAAAGCTATGTTTAATAGCAAAAATATTTACATTAAAAAAAAAATCTGGACTTTGGTTGTCATTCGGGTCCTGCTAGATTCAACCATGTAGCTGGAAGGCAATAACCTCAAAAGTTGTTAGCAACAACATATACGGTTTTAGGGGAGAAGGACTGGCAATGTATAGAAAAGAAGGGACTTTAAATAGGAGATGAAACTATACCTTTTAGGTATCTCACGGCTCTAGAGCTTCAGGTCTTAAAATCAAAGCTTGGTCAAACTGGAAGACATGATAAATTTCAGATCCTCTAAATTTTAGCAATTGGCACAAACAAAGAAATGAAATTGACTCTTCTTTCCCAGCCACTTTATCAGAACTTCACAAGACATCCTGTTTAAGGTAATTTGAGCTAAGTTTGGCTTGCATTTGTTCAAAGTTTGAAAGTCCAAAAAACTAATCCTGTTATTGTATCTGACTTTACCACCACAACAACAAACAACTCAGTTATTTAGGGCACTCCTTAAAATCCTTAATGAAAATGGTATCTTTGGTTATATGCACAGCTCTTGTTCAGATGGGAAAAGGAAAAAAAAAAGCTGTGGCAAAATAGAAGAAACAAGAAAAAAAAGAGTGATTAAGACAATAGGGATACCTTCCTGAACACAGAAGCACAAGTGAACATAATAGATGTACTTCACATTAGCTTTCCTTAATGACTTTAAGGCATTGTTGCCTCTTTGCTCTGGACCCTTTTGCTAATTTTAGGCTCAGACAATAAAGACGTGTAACAGTACTAAGAATATGCAAGATGGGAGAAACATGTGGAGGAAAGAACTTAGTAAAGGGCCTCATGTGAGAGACCATTTTCAGGCTGAAAGCACAGTAATCTTCAAACACACTCATGAATACTATGGCTGATTTTTAAATATGCTGTCTTCTACATAAATGTTAACATCCTGTAATTGTTATATTACCGTTCCCATGAGAGATTCTTTCAGCCCAAAATTCTTCCCCACCAAAATAGTATTTGTAAAAAAAAGGTTGGCCTTTTTTTTTTCCTCTGTATCCTTCTTTTGTGGTTCCCTTTCTGTGTATGTTTTAGTAGCAACTGATTCATTGCCCAGTTAAGTCAACTGTAGGTACATAAGAACCTCTTCATGAATATTTACACAGCTCAACAGAAAAGTTGTCCAAAAATTAAATTTGAATGAAAAACTAGGACATCTATCACTACATTAGCTACTCTAAAGAGCTGGAAAAATTGGTCAAAATATCTCTCAAAAATTGATATATGTTGTTGAATTTTCTAAAGTCAATACTGTCATGCCTTCAGCAAAATATTCATGTTGTATGATGCTTATGCAAGAAACGAAGTATTCCTTGCAAAAAATGCAGGGCTTTCAAATGGTTTTAGAAGGTGTAAGGGATGTTTAATAAATTTTAGTAAGAACTCTTACCTATTTGAGGCCAGCTTTGCTGTTGACAAGGTTGCTTCTACATGAACAGTCCCTGGGAGAGGATTTCCGGACAACTAGGGCAGGCTGCACAGCATGCTGCCCTACTGTACCCATCGTGAAACCCCAGGCAGAGCTCCTACTGCAAAATATGTTCACTAATACTAGAATACAAGGAGCCTATTGTTCACTATATAACTCAAAGAATTCAGCCCCCACTTTTTCTTTTTATTTGCAGTCCATCACTATGCAGTAGCAGTGTGAAATTAAGAAATAAATTAACCTTTACAGAAACAGGAAAATACATCTTTTTCTGTAGTCATGGAAGTCTATGCACACTCAGGCACTGTCTAAACCAGTGGGACATCCACACCTTGCACATGCTCTGCAAGACTTCATAGTATTTCAAGATGATTTCCCACATGCTCATCAGGGCACTGCTGGACTTCTTCTGCATTACAAATTCTGTACTAGGGCCATAGCCCACCATTTTAACTTATGTGGACAATACCAGGAGTTACCAAACAGAAAGAATGCTTTCTGTTCCTTCTGCTGATGTGTCGGTAGTACTGAGCTCCTCAGTTCCCTCCTTCACACTGCACAACTGAGGGATGAGCATGCTTTGTAAAAACATGTGCATATTTCATAAGGCATATGAAAAAGCTAGAGTTGTACAGGTTACTTTAATTTTGGTTTTGCTTAATTTTAGAATGCTTGTGGGCATAATTACTAAGAACAGTAGATATGGCATATCAAAGTCAATATTGTGATTTTTAAATTGATGAAGACTGTTTAGTATTAGAGAAACTTTAATTTTCAGACAGATGACTTCTGAGCATTTGATCATACTTTGGACAGAAAATATTTTGTACTTTTAAATGCTCACTTTCCATTTCTCTTCTATAAAAAAAAGGTTCAAAGAAAATATTTGAGCTGTTTCCTTCCTAATCTCTAATAGTACATAAGTCACTTGAACCTGAGCTATCATGTCTGCGTCTTACCCAGTGGAGCTTATAACTTGTTTGATCTGGAGCTACTCAGTTTTGTGCCTCCTGGACCAAGTCACTCCGGACCCATCTGACCTTAAAAGAACTGCTGCTGAGTCAGACATCCTTAATTCAGCTGTCAACTTTAGCAGTAGTTAGACTGAAGTTAAAGTTAAATCACCCTTTACCTAAGCTAGTTTGCTGGAATCCACTCAGTCTAATTGAGGCATTCTTTTAATCAGAGACTTTTCACTAAGGTGTTCTTAATAAATACAAGAAAACATCAAACACATTAAAATCCTCGAGTGTTGTAAGACAAATCTATAAATGCATTTTAAAAACAATAAGGCTTTTTTTTCACACTAGACTTCATTGTTAAGACTCAATACAACTCAGATTTGACATTTGCAAGTAGTCGTTTCTGAGTTATTCCATGGTGTTCTGGTTTTGGCTGCAGCCAGCAACAAAAGCACCACGCGGCCGCCCCTCCCCCCACCAGGGTGCGGAGGAGAATGGAAAGAAACAGGCAGAAACTGGTGGGTCGGGATAAGGGTAGTTTAACAGGACAGCGAACAGAGGGAACAGGAACAACAACGATACAGATAAGGAGAAAACCCGACACAAACCGCACAACCCACAGAGCCGCCCTCCACGACCGCCACCACCAACTCCTGAACCACGAGAAAGTTGCCGCCGCGCTACCCCCCCGGAACCCAGTATGATGGCACATGGTATGGAATACCCGGCTCTGTTTGGACAGGTTGGGGTTGGGTCAGCCCAGCCGGCTGTGCCCCTTCCTGGATTCTGGTGAAAATTACCCCTGTCCTGGCCGAACCCAGGACACATGGCAAAACTGAACATAATGTATACGAGAAGACATACTCTGTCATGTTCATAGAACTCACAAATGTCTGCTTCAGTACCACTTAAGGAGAGACTGGGAGTGATTTGCTAGCGGATCAAGGACATTTTCTTCTCCACTCGTAGCAGAACTAGCTAGTATAAAGTAAACCACTAAGTCGTGTGGCACTACGATAGTTTGTGTAGGTTGAACTTGCAACTCTCCCAAATGAGCCTGAATATGCAAAATTTTATACCAAAAAGAAAACTGGGCTAAAAGGCTCATTTACAAATTCTGTAAAGGATAAATTCTGTAGAGATGAGTAGGATTTTCATTCTATGCATAAGATGTCCTGATTATGCTTGAAATAGGCTGTGCAGATTTATACAGCAAACAATAACCAGATACTACATAATGGTCCCATCCAAACAACAGCCTGAGCAACAACCTTTCTTCTGCCAGTCATATCTGTGCCACCCGTTTTTGGAAAGCATGAACTATTGCTAAGGTTTTCCAATTAAAGACACTATGGTAAATATCTTTTTAAAAAAAACAAAATGGTTTTAGAAGTAATTTATATTATAACTTCAGTAAGACAGTGAACTGCCATTGTATTGCAGAACTCATTAAGCACCATACATTTAAAATTTATCTGACCTTAATGTCATACTTCTGAAATGAATATTATAGGTCATGCTTATGCTTACAGTACTATTCTCTAGTACTTTTCTAGAAAAAAGAGTAGAAGTCTTTCTAAATATCCATTTCAGACTGACTTCTTAGAAGGTTGTCTAGCTGGAAAAGTTAATATGGTCTTTAGCAGTGTTTAACAGGTGGATATCTGGAAAAAAGCAATGGTATTATTTGAGATCTTTGCTGAAATAATATATCCAAATCTATTCTCCACACACTTAAGAGAATGTTACAAAATTTGAGAGAGTAACAAACTGCAAGAATGATATAAAGACTGGAAAATCTGCCTTACAGAAAGAGATTTAAGAGGTTCAATCTATTTAGCTCATCAAAGTCAACCTTAAGGAATCTATAAGTACAGACATGGAACGAGGATATCTTACACCAGAGGGCTTTTCCACATAGCAGGCTAAGATATAACTATATGCCTTGACTGAAAGTTAAAGCTCAAGAAATGCAAATTAGAAATAAGGTATATTTTAAACAGCAAGAATTATTAACCAGTGTGGAGGCTTAATAAGCCTCCTTTTCTGGTCAATAATAACAATTAAAAAGGCACTTTCATGGTGAATTTATCTGATCTGCTGGATGAGATCACTCTCCAGAATAAGCCTGCAGAAAGGACCTCTTTCTCACTGTAGATTATTGCTACACTCATAATCTTGTTATGAGAAAAAGGGAAAAGAGCGTGCATGTGGAGTGAAGAATTTATTATTTGCCCAGTTAATGCTTTAAATTTGATTTTAAAATCCAAAACTATCTAATTAATTTAAGAAAGCCTAACTGATAATACAGTTTATATTGTCATGCAAAACATTTCTAGTGTATCCCCTTCCCAGTACTCCTCTACATCCTAATGTTGATAGTTTCAGACTTCCTCGAGAAGAGTGAGGGAAGGTGACAAAGCATCCCGAGATCTTTGTTGGGAGGATTCTAATGTCCCTGGTAGGGGGTTCTTCCTTGTATGTGTTGGGGTCACTTAGGGTTATTTGTATGTGTTTTCCTTGTCACAGTTTGCTTCCTTCTTAGCAGTGCCCAGTTAAAGCCTGCAAGTTGCAAGAGAGTTTCCCCCAACCAGTGGACACAAAGGACTGTTGCTTCTTATGAAGGCACCACCAAGGGGTGCCAGGCCATCCCCAGAGCCAGTGATAGCAGGAGGGGCAATGAATGGTCACTTGCACCTTCAGCAACTGTTATCCCAGCTAATCCCAGATATGGCCATGGCAAGGCCAAACAGCCCTGGGAGCCAGTGCTGTTAGGTCAGTTCAAAGCCTCTGGCTACCTACTAGAAAGTGGGAAAAATTGCTTTTACTGGACTACATTTAAAGAGATGACAGAGTGGCTACTTTAACTGCAGATATCAACATTTCGTCAGACTGCATCACTGACTGAAATCACTTAACTTGTAACAACGTCAGGAGCAGAGGACATCAAGCCCTGTCCAGAAATTACTGAGATCTTAAAGAGTTAAACCTTTAGGTACTTTTAGGATTCATACCATTAGTTCTACTTTTTAATTATTTGATAAAGACACAAGAAAGATGTTAATTTCTCTTGTATAACCTTCTTAAAGGTCTTGGTTGTTTAGTTTAATACAGAAATATCTTCTCTCTGTGATTTTTTTTAAGGCAAACATACCATCTAAACAAGCAATCTCCATCTAATCTCCACTAACAGCTACTTTTGGTTTGGCTCCTAGAGCAAAAGGCGTAAATCCCTTATACAGAAAGTAGTTCAATTCTCAATGTTATAGCTTTTGGCAAAATTCATTATTGATCTCAATTAGTACTCAGTATGTGTCCTGAACCCCAAGGATTCATTAGCTTCATAATTTTCATCACAGTTGGTATAACTGTAAATGCTATTATTCATATAGAAAAATCAGCCTTTAAAGGATTGCAGCTATATTATTACATTTTGAAGCTTAATCAGCACTTCACTGTAAAGCTGGTGTTACTGCCCTGAATGCAGGGAACTTCCTATCTGTATGGGGAATCTGAACGGGAGGTAGCTGCATGGGACTTCTACCAAAAGCAAACCTTAATTTACATTTATGTCCAAATACTGATTACTTCAAATATTTCCTAGAGTAATTACTCACTTTTAGTATATCCCACATATGAATCAAGCAACTAAGAACGTTCTCTCCATCCTTTGGTTGCTTTTTAAGTTTTCTCTCTATGAACATAACTATCAGAATCCTTCAGTACTTGTTTTCACAGCCCACCTCCCTGTTCAAATGCTGCAGCTCTAATCTCTCTTATTAGCTGCTTCTTGTAAACTCTGCAGTTAGTTATACAGTTAATCTTATGTTTCTTTAAAGTACATTTACTAAAATATTGAAGTGTAGAAAAGAGTCTTCTTGACAATTATATTGAAAGAATTTGTGGAATAATTTTCAAATGTACCTTATAATCATTATGCAGTTCAGGCAATATTTAGATACTTAATTTGACCTGATGACAACTGAAGGCCTTCAGAAACTCTTTGAATTTGACCCTGTAAAAGAATCACTAAAAAAGAAGAAATATGAAATATTAAAATGAATACAACAAACATTGAAATAATTTCCATTGTTTTCATTTAGAGGCTTACATAGTTGAAGGCCGCCTGACACAAAAGTTGCAATTCACATTAGTGCATAAGACAAACAGGGGAAAGAAGTTAACATAGGCAGCAAATCAGAAGCACCAGGGGTAGGTAACCTCAGAGGAAAATCTTCCACAAGTGTAGTGTATGGGAAACAACTGTGGGGGAAGGGAAGAATGGGAGGACAGTCTGGAGAAAACATTGACAAATGCAGTATTTTCCAAATAAAGTAAGAACTGTGTATTGTAGCTGCCTTACTACCAATGACATTATTTACTTGCACAAAAAGCCCCACCATTCACAAACTTCACAAAGTTGGGTTGTCCTGTTATTTTCTTGGACATTTTACAGGTAAGATGTAGCTTTAACGTTTTACTTTCGGATAGGACATATGAGTAGTATGTTTCATATCCCTCAGCTGGTATCCCACTTGCATTTTTAAAATAGGGTTTCGAAGGTGGTGTCCTTTGAGGGTAGATTTTACTCTCAACAAGTACAGCAAATTTATGCATAACTTGTAGTAAAAGCACTGATTAAGATTGCTGACTGCTTTCAAAAGGCATACTAACACCCGGACACAAATACAATAGCAGTGGACTGGATGCAGAAAAACATGAAGAAATGTTTCACAACATTGAGTGCTGACAACCAGCAGAAAGCTGCAGTTCACCATAGATATCTCTACATGTGAAATTATCTTCAAGTTCAATTACAGAATTAATGGAGCAAAAGTTGGACACACGCACTGAGTCAGCTATTTCTTTGCTTTCCTTTAAATTGTTTTCTAGTATCAGATATCAGTCCTGAATGTGCAGAGCCTGGCAGTTTAATTTTTTTTAACTTTTTCTTAATCCTGACAGCAATGTATTTGTGCAATATTTAGAGTGCTCCTCAGGATAACTCAGTAGTCAGGCTTTTTTATGAATAGCATAGTTCAAAGAGTGAAAGAAACAGATGTGTGCAGACCATATGGCATTTCTTTATTTCTTTGTATCATATACTGAATTTTTCGACAGAGGTGGGAAAACACTCTTTTGTGAAATAAACTTACTGAAAATAAACCTCAGGTGAGGCTCTGGAGTTTCTCTGTCAAAAGAAAAAATCAGCAGTCCCACAAAGAAGATTTGTTACTTCAGAAGAATAAGCTTGTTCTGGTTAGGTCTTTTAAATCTGAAAGCAGGAAGCAGAGCAATCACATACTTAAAATTTCTGCAAAGAAATAGTAGACTTCTTCAGTTTTTCTGAGATTAATTTCCACCTGAATTAGAATAGATATAATTTTGTGTTGAATCAGCCACCAGTTAACAACTGGTGAGTGAAGGGCTGAAGTGCCTTTATTTTTAATCTCAAAGCGCAGTTGCTTGGTAAATGCCCTGCAAAGACCATTTGCTCTCAGAGAAACCACAGTAACAGCTTGAAGCACCAGTGTTGTTCTGGACCACTGAAATAGTGCAAGCAGGAACAACGACGTATATAATTATAGAGGAGAACACCTTAAATCTAATCCTGCCTCCCTAGAACCCAGAATAAAAACCTTGTTGATTCCAGAGGATTGATACAGTCTTTTTTAAAGGCAGTAGAATGGCAGGCACCTTGCAGAATTAAATACTCTCACATATAATACTTAATTACAAAAACTTCTACTCGATGTAAACGCACAATACATACCATAAGGAATGAGCTTTCAAAAATTATAACTGAACAGGATTAGTTTATTTCAATAGTTTTCATGGGGACTTTTTTCTTCTATGTTATTGCTAGTGCCAGAGCCCTTATTTAAGAATCGCTACATTGCAAGTACATAATTAAAACCTTTATTATGCACCAGAAATGGTTTGTGCTTCACTTCCAAGTTACAGGATTATTGCAATTTTTTTTCTCTTAATTAAGCATTATATGTTAATTCTGCTTTCTTCCCTTAGAGTCATTAGCATATAAATACAGGCACTGACTATTTGCAATTCTCTGTAAAAGATTAAGTTTTTAAATTCCAATGGACTAATGATTTATTAAAAAATAAATATGCTTAATGAAATTACTGTTGCCCTAACATTTCCATTAATAAATGCACATATAGAATGGAAATTATTCTAAAACTAATTTGGACAAGATGGACTAATGAAATTTTAAGTAATCAAATGGGTATTTGCTATTTTAAATGCAACTCTGTTTAAAATATATACCTTTTGTTTAAAGTCTATTTTCCATTTCAAATCATTCAAGAAAAATATGGTTAAGCATTTCTCAGTTGACATTTCTTACATTTTGTAACAAATCAAAATATTAGATGATATAGTCTCAATATCAATTATTGAAGATTACGCCAATATTCTGAAGAAAGTTGTTGAATTTGAATAAGACACAGAAATATGTTTTTCTACAAAACAGGTGAAATTAAATATTCAAATGCCAAAAAAAACAGGAATCTATGTTCTTCATATCCTGTCCATTTTTTGTACCATCATCAACTGAAATTATACATATACATATCCATTTTTCTTATCATAAAACAGGCAACAACCATGCATTCTACCCTGTGATATACAGGACACTCGCAACATCACCGGTGACAATGAAAGGCTGCTGTGTGAAAGATGCTATTTTTATTTTCAGTTTTATACAATATTCCTCTAAGAGGGGTGATGAAGAACACCGTGGCAGGAGGAGATGTTATTCCTACCACCTGAGCTCTCGCCCAGCTTGCAGATTGTGACAGAAAAGGTCGTGAAAGAGTCACAGCATTCAAATCTCAAGCAAGGAGCCTACAAAAAGATCAAAGGGCACAAGATCATGGGGTCCATGACTTGGGTATTTTTTGTTTCAGTTTACATTTTTGAAAAACAGGATGGATTTGAAAGAGAATTCAGAATGAACTAGCAAAATCTTCCTCCTAAAGGTTGCCAAATGTCAGGGTCTCTTCTGTTGACAGCCTCTTTTGTTGACAGCCTTTCTAAATTGGACTGGGTGATGTTTGTTAATGCATAGGGAATTTCTACATCATCCTCTGCTTATGGATCAGACGGTGAACTCTTGGCAGCTGGCCAGAAAGATAGTACCTTTTCTCTGTTGCATTATCAATTGGAGAAGTTTGTTACTGTTCTCTGCTGCAGACACATTCTTTCACATGCTAAATTGTCTCAGGTAGATCTATTGTAGTGAGGTTAATACACTAAACCCATTTGGCTAGATTGCATAAAACTCTTTACTACTACACAGACACAATTGCATCATCTATTCATATCTTTGAGGGGCTTAAAGGAGTTTTCTGTCTGGCCTTTTCAGTAGTTAATATACGTTCTGTACCAGTTCCTCTGACAAGTTTCTTACAGTGGTGTCCTATAGGCTATCTAGACCACTAAAACAACTAAATATCCCGATGACATAGAAAGGGGACTAAGAGAAGACACATGGAAAACAAGCAAGTCAGGTTCCACACAGCCTCAGTTCTGCTCTGCAAATTCTCCATCCAACTCAGTCAGAAAATATTGGCAAATCCCACTGAAATATCATAGCAGAGCAAGAAAACACTCATTGCCTTCCTACCTTGGGCAAGACACACATAAAAAACACCTAGTACATTCTCAGTGGTAGCGGTTATCAAATAATGTCTCCGCTGTCCCTGTATCCCTCTTTAGCCTCCGCTTCTTTCTACAGCATTTTTGTTTACTTAGCTGCAAATTTTTTTCCTAATCATACTGCTTTAAAATAGTAAATTATGTACTGTGTACAGTGAAGGTATTCCACCCATCTCCCACAGCACTCTCATTTGTAAAGCATGGATGTCTGGGCTGGCCAGGCAGACTGTTAGTGGAGTGTGAACTGGCTGGACAACTGGATAAATCGCTTAGCATGTGCTGGCAGCCGCTAATACACCAATGCTTAAACATGGGATCCGCATTTGTCAATACTTTCATCACCAAGCTCTATGACGGTACAGGCTGCATCTTCAGCTACTTTGAAGATGGCATTATACTGGGGAACTGGCTAACATGACAAGTGGTAGAGTCTTGATACAAAGACCTTGAAAAATTTGAGTGCTGGGCCAACAAAATTCTCCTGAGGTTCAGTAAGCAGCAGCAGAAAGTTCTGCAGATTCACCCAACACATTGGTACACGCTGGAAAAATGAATCCCGACCTTCCTGAAAAAGACCTGGCAGTTACAGTGGATGCAGGAATGGACACGAGCCAACTCTCATTGCAAGTAAGACAGACTGGGCTGCATTTGTAGGAGTGTGGAAAACAGATCAAGAAGAGCTGTTATCACCTCTGCTCAGTGGTGGTGGTGCCATGTCTGGAAGACAGCTCCCCTTTGAGTCCACCTTTCGGTATGTGGAGAAGCCTGACAGTGTCCAGTAGACGGCTACTGAAACAATTAAGGTTGAGGCAGATGGGCTTGTTTAGTCAGGTGAAGGGGCAGCTAAAGGACAATCTAATAGCAACCTACAATTACTGGAAGGGTAGTTACAAAGCTGAAGAGGCTAAACTCATGCAGCTGAATCCCTGTCATTCAGTATTTTCAAGAAAGCCAAAGAGTTTGGTCAGACACTGATATTTAAAGGGTATTGAAAAATGCCAAGGAGATACATATAGCATATCTTTCATTCTAACTGGCTGCTCTGAACAGCAGTATTTTATCTAAAATATGTAAAGCAAATATTCTCTTAATAAATATCTGATTATTTTCTATATTAAAACTAATTATTTTTTTCCTTTTCAAGGACAGATCTGTGTAGAATTTTATTTCTAAAAATCCAAGGGAATCAGTGCTGGAAAACAGATTCAAAATCAAATTCTTCTAAAGATCTGGCCTCTGAGAAGTAAGATTTAGACCATAGCAAGGGAAAGCCAAATTTCAGATCTAAACTCAAAATTTACCTGTGCTAGTGTTTCAGATCAAGCATTTAACTCCAGTAAAGTAGTATTGGTGGTTGTAAAGAAAATGATATTAAAGTGCTGTTTTAGCCTATTATATATTCTATTATTTTGCCATAAAATATATAGGCATGTTAAAAAAAATCTTTGATTAATTGTACCCTTAAAAGGAAATAGATTTCCCCTAACCCCCCAATATTCCATCAGCTCATGAAGGGATAGGCAGAAACTACTCTCAGGGAGAGGAGCATTGTATAGAGTAGGATATTACAAGCATATGCATTTTGCAGGTCAGAGATCTGTGTATATAATTCTTGTTCCAGGCAATACCTGCCACTTTCTGGCAGTGGTCTGGAGCAGAAAATATCTGGCTGTAGCTAATGAGCTATTTTGCAGCCTCCTTCAATGTTAATATCATTGAGCAAAGGCAATGGTGGAAGGCTATCTGCTTTACTCCATAAGGCGTTACAGGGAATTCTCTTTTATAGTGCAATGCCACTGATGTTCCAGCCTACACTGTATTTAATTATATTCTCATGTATGGTTTCTTGTGCATTTTTAGTTGCTTAATATTACTTTTAGTTGTTATTTTAAAATATACCACTGTTTTTCCAAACTTGCAGTTTCTCAGAAAGCACAACCAAATGCAACAATATGAAGATCTAGGAAATTCTCAATGATCAATAAACCTGAAGAGCCACAATGGCATTCATAAATATGACATTTTATATCATTATGACTTCTATCTATTATACACTTTCTTAGACTGCTAGCAACAATGAGGCTGGTGGTAAAATGACAAGGAAAATACCCTCTTTTTGTCCACCCATTTAAAATAAAATTTTACAGGATATATAAAATATTGCAGTGGTTTTTTTTTTTAATCAATGCACTATGAACTGTATACACTAAATGCTCAAGAAGGACCACAGAATGTATTCAAATAAGGAGACAATGTATAGAGTGAGATTTAGTGGCAAGGGATTTTGCTATCTGTGTAAAATCAGAAGGAATTTCACCTGGGGAATAGCAGGAGAAGCAACACGGTAGTGGCTAAGTCTCAAGTAAGAAAATGCAACGTTGTTTTCATGCTTTTATTTCACTCGTAAAAACATGAAAGATGGACTCAAAGAGATGTGATGCACTACAATAAATAGGATTGCCATTGGCAAAAAAATCCATATTCACCAAAGACCCTGTACAGATGTTGCTAAAAAATGTTTGCATTGAAAAAATAAAATAACTGTATCAGAAAAAAAAAGTCTTTAGGAGTTACTTTAAACAATAAGACATTTCCTGTTCATAGATGGTATAGTATGTAGTAAAGGACAGACAGACTCCTGTCCACAAAAGATAACTTCTTCTGACGAATCCCAAACTTCCCACTGTGCAAGTGGGAGATACTCATCTCAGGGCAAATACCTGTAGCTCTGTATAAAAGGCAGTTTTCAAAGATAACTACTGAAGGTAACAAATGAACTTGGGGCACTGTGTTCTAGAGGTAGGTGGATGCAGGGGCCTATTCTTCAAAGAAAATATTTGTTTTATTTTTTTTTCCCCTTCAGTTCAACTGAATCAGATCATCCAACTGAAATACAGCTTCTCAAATGAGAAACCAGCTTAAAATACCTTATGCCAACCTCAGCTGGCCCTAACAACTTATCTTTGTGTTTAGATGGATGCTCATCACCAGAGTATCTAACTGCCTTCTCCAAGGAATAATATAAGAAAGATATATCGTCTTCTTTGCTGTCTGGCAAGAAGGAGGTTTCATAGGTTGTATCATTTTATTTAAAAGTCTGGTGAAGTTACTGTCTAAAAGCATTTGTGGGAAAGCTTGGGCTCAAAGATGGATTTTGCATTTTCTTAGAAATGAGAAAACAAATCATCTCGTATTGACTTGCCTCGGTGAAAATTCTATGGACACAATAAAGTTTCTAGCCACTGGCCCTTAATTCAATTCACAGTAGTAAATAGCTATTGTGAAAATTTTATAGACGAAAATGAGATCCTTTTGAGGATTACTGTGTGATAGATTCTGCCAATTAGATCATCAAGAGAAAAAAACCCCACATGACCACATATACTGCCTGACCCCTCTTCGCAGGCCAGAACTCCAATTTGCCATGAAAATCAGCCTAATATTCTCTGTGGGAAAAAAGAAAAAGACAAACCAAGAGAAATTATCCCACCCAAATCCCTTCTTCCCAACCATTAACTGTAGCTTGCTAGCAAATTATTTTTTGAGAGAACCAAATCTCTGGTTTCTCAGGCAGATTCAGAATAGAGTTATACATCATTGCTCTCAATAGCTGGGTCAAGTAGCTCATACCTCTCCACTCCAGCGTCACTGAAAAACAGTAACTTTATTTAAAGTACTCAGAAGCAAAAATTAACCTATCCTTGTTCAAGCTACCACTTATAGGTAACATTGAGACTCTGTGTATACAGTTTTCAATGAATACATTAACAGAAAAGGTAATAATTTTATTAAAAAGAGCTGTTTTTATAGGCTATAGCAATGGCTGAAAGCTTAAAGGGTTTTCTGGTTTAAAGAATAATATTAGGGTTTTTTTCTGAAGATCAAAAGGAGATTGGAAAAATTATTTCTGTAAGAAGCAGTAGTCTTCTGAAGCAATGTCATTTACTTTTAGCCGTGATGTGATTTCCTTTGGATATAAATGTGCTGAACCTCAATCAGGATGCAAAGCAGTCAGTTAAAGGGGAACTTCAAAAAGCCCTGAAAAAGGGAAACCTATGTAAAATTTCACAGTAATTTCTGCATACAGTTCTGAAAACGAAAAGACTTTGTAACATGAGTTCTCAATTTGCAATTTAAGGTGCACTGTTCATCTAAGATGCTTTTCTTAAGGCTGCTTTTTGCTTTAAGATTCAGACAGACAAAAATTAGCCTTTAGATGTTTTCTCTTTTTAAAATTCTGTTTCTTCTTACATTTCAGAAGCCTGAAAGTCTTTAAAATGGGGCCCTCTTTACATAGACTTTTGGACAAAAAGAATAGCATCTAACAATATCATTTTCCACATTTTTATATGAAATATAAGAAAAGTAACTCACCTCAGTGGAGAAGAATAACTAATCCTTGAAAAATATGGATTAAGAAAATTGAGAATAGCTTGAATGAAGCTGTGAAAGAAAGCATATCCCATCTTAACACAATATTAATAATTTAATAAATTTGAAATATCTTTCCCATTATGAAAACATAAAGAGTATTATTTTGATAAAGTATTGGGAAAGCCTCCAGGAGGATAGGAAGCCTAATACAAACCTTAAGCAAATACAGCCCTGTGACTTTGTTGTAAGTATATGGGATACATAGAAAATAGAAACATCCTGGGTTTAAAATTCTTTTTTAAAAATGGCAATTTTCATCTCAGCTGTGTTTTAAAATAAATAGAACAACTTGCCCAACAGAACAAAATGTAAATAGGGAGTTTCCATAGCAATGACAAAGAAACATAGAGGAAAGAGCAGAAATGAAAAAAGTTAGGTGGAAAGGGGAAGTAGCTAAAAGCAAGTGACTCTGGCAAAATATTGACAGGTGTAGTGAAGAAGTATTAGTAGAGGATGTTAACACAGTAGTTCATACTCTTTCTGAACGCTGAAAGAGTGGGTCTTATAATTAATACAAGACAAGACAGTCACAAATTCCAGGAATGACAAGTTGTCAGAGTCTTCTCTCCGAGCCAGATCACATGCTTGTAAAAGCTATAACTCAATTCAGAGTGCAAAAAAAACATAAAGAATCAACAATGTAATTTATATGTTAGCAGCAAAGAAGACACCACATCAGATAATACTGATATAGAAAGGACGAGAAAGACTATGCTGATAGGAGCAGTAGCCCCGTACAGCTGTAACACAGGAGACCAAACTGGCTTTGTAACAGAGGAGAACAGACTGCGGAAAATGTAGCAAAGCATCAGGCCAAAAGAGGAACTAAATTTCCAACAGGAGACAGGGATGTAGCAGGTGTTACAAAAATAATGTTTTCCAACAGCACTCAGGTCACTGAAAACAATCCATGATGGGTTGCAATCTTGAGATAATGATCTCCTGGGAGCTAATGTCATTAGTACTGACCACAGGGATGACTCTAAATAGATGAAATATTACACATCAGGCTGCTTCAGTGCAGAAGGGGACTTCCTCTTTGGCAGTCTCTTTCTGTACCATTTCCCATCGCTATAACCAGAATTGTGATCCTGCTGTGCACTGTGCGTGAGGAAACAATCCTGTGCAGAATTGCAGTCTCTTACTGGGAAACTGTGGAAATTCTAGCAGCAGCAACGGTAAATGTCTGTTTTATCATTCCTACACTAATCTCTGCTCATACACATTCCCCCAAGCCTGACTCCAGCATGCAGAACACATCTAATAAAAAGATTGATCTAATACATACATAACCAACCTGTTGAAGACCAAGTATTTGAGGAACCATTTAAGCGCTGATTCAATGTTTTAAGAATGAGATAAAGCAGGATTGACACAATTCTGCTCTGAGGTGGGCACTATTTCTGCACTCTGTGGTTGTTGTTTAAGTCTGGGTTATTTTTCAGGCTTCTCATGTTTCGGGGGTATCTGTCAGATTCTGTTCCCCAAACACTTTATGGAATGAGAGTACTCCACAATGATGTGAAGGGACTCGCTAGCATTTATGCAAGTCATCTAACATCAGGGCTCTAATAGGAATAAAAGTATGGAAAATGACTCTCTCATAATCATCTAAAATGCTCATGCAAGCCTTTCTACTCTTCCCAGCACAGGATACCTAAATTCCAAACAGCACATTCTGAAACACCCCACTCCTCCTTGAACATACTAGCTCCTGAATTTCCTTCTCTGTATTTATACTATTTTATACTGAAAAAACACAATAACAGTAAATGAAGATATCACACACAACTCCTTGGTTGATTAATTACATAATGTTAAGCTGCTTCTTGTTTTGAGTAAAGAGGATACACCAAAGGCAATTACACAATTACGTTATATCTCTGTTTAAAGTACACAGTGCAATTCTAGCTCTACAGTTACTGAAATTCATTGCCAATGCTTTAACATATCCAGAATTTTGACTGTTGCTCCCTCCTGCCCCATTGTAGCATCTGAAATTTTGTTTTGACATTTCGACTTACACAAAAAGTTTTCTTCAATGCAGAGAGAAGCACGGAGACATTTGATCATTTTTCTTGGCTATTGAGCAACTATTTTAAATATATATTTTACAGAGCATTATGTAGATGATGAAGATGAATACCTTAGAAAATGTATGTGCTTATTCCACTAAAATTATGACTGCCCGTATTAAGAGAAAAAATGGATTTAAAATAAACTTGAGCTAAAATTCCAAATTAAGAAATGTTTTTATTTCAAGCTTCAACAACACATGAGAAAGGAATTCTATCTAACTGTCTAAATCTGCATTCCTTACATGTGAAGGAAGTAAAAAGGTAAGCTAGCACATCCATTGCGGAGGAAGACTAACATTTTCCTGTCCATGTGTTAGTTTCCATTTCCAACAATGACATTAAATGTACTAATGAGTTTTAATTATTAGTTTGCTCTATATTTTGGCATCAGGAAGAGAGAAAGCTGAATAGTCCTACCAGATAATGTTCATGGAGGTCAGGCTTGGAAGGAGATTGTGAAGTTTAATAACATTGCTTTGCATTTTAGGAAGCACATTTGTTGGAATGGAATGAATATGATTTTTTCGTGTTGTCTTATTTTTAGTGGGTTTGGGAAAGAAACATAGCACTATGATGCAGAAGATGTATATTACTACTGGCTTGTTAACAGGTGGCGTGCATTATATATTTAAAACGTGTACTAACACGCAGAATCCACTCTGGTATAAAACTTTGCTGTGTAAAATCAAGAAGAGATTTTCACAGGTTCTCCTGAATTTTGGAAGAATTTGGTCAGTTGAGCCTGATTACAAATGCAAATTTAGAAACAGTAAAAATAAAGCTCAATGATCTAAATACTCAAGAAATGAAAACAGAAGCATTGATATGAACATGAAAATGAATACAGAAAGAAAAGGAATAAATACAGCACCAGCCAGAAAATATGTTTAAAAAAAAAAAAAAGTTTGGTGAGGATTAGTTATGTGCATACATATCTTTTAGGAAAGGAGGGTTTATATTCATATCACAGGAACAAGTTCCAGCATAAATACACTGCTGCTGATGATATATTTGACAGTGGCAGTCCTAGACTATCATTGTTATCTGACCACTTAATAAGCCAAGGTACAATCAAACCAAGACTTGAAGTTTGAGTTCTAAATGTTGCCTGATTTTCTACCATTGTGGTTAAAAGCACCTTAAAAATCACATGTCAGTACTGAGTCCAATCAGCATTATATGTCTCAAGCCTTTGAATGAACTTCCTGCTTTAACAAGGACAGCCTCCAAGGAGTAGAATTTACAGTAACTAAGGTTAATGATGACAAGAATCATATTTCTGCTACTGTCTAACCAAAATGTAAATAAAAGCACAGCTTCAAAAAGCCCTTTTTTGTTTCTCCATTTTTTCTTTCCCTTCTATAGCAAGGGATGCCAGGGCTCCTATCGTTCCTTTATCTTTGACTTCTACTCTCCTGGTCTTCTACTTGTAAATTCCAAGCTTCTTTCCTACATAGTTTAGACACACCAGTAGTGGGGGAAAGACAAAGGGAAAAGAGATTAAGAAGAATTAAATAAATGAAATCTTGCAGGTAACACTTGAAATATGGTATTGTGCAAAAAATAGTACATTCTTAAAGTTCTGTACTGTGAGAGCCACCTGCGACCACTGGTAGGAAACAGACTAATCTGTGCCATATTAATTTGAGTAGAGATTAAATAGGATCTGCTTATACAGCTTGCACATAAACCTGGATAAATCATAGTAACTGAGTTGTTTATTTTCATGCATTATAAGCAAAGATTTCTATGCGCTTTTCCTTAACCTGGCCTTTTGTTAATGACCGTTTTATTTTGGCTAGCAAACATCAAAGCATACCAATGTCATGATCCTTAAAAATACAGTAATTAAATACTCTAGTGATGTCCAACAGAAATCAGTCTCAGTCTTATACCAAACAAAAGCTAAAGCAAACAGTTAGACTATGATTTAATATTATTTCCATATATCTGAAACACAGCTTTTTGGCATGAAAATTCATCTCTTTCTGATTTTGCTTATGAGCCTAAGAGAGGAAAGGTGAAAATTTCCCAGATTTTGTCAAAGCTCTCAGCTAAATTTTTTGAAACGTGAGGTTTCAACCACAGAAGGTTTTTAACCACACATGTAAACCTTAGAACATACCGGTGTCCACTGAGCCAGCCAAACTTAAATCTCCAAGCCTCCAAAGAATTTCTGCTAAAGATTATTGCTTTAAAAAGAGCTGAAACTGAGGAACTATTTTAATGCATGTTTTAATATCTCTAGTCTGAAAATGAAGAAAATCACATAACTATATTCCCATTTATAACATCCTTTTGCATATCAACCATGATTTGTAATGATTGTAGTCCTATGATAACAATTGCACTGACACCTAAATAGCTTAATAAGAAAAGGCAATTTTATATTGCCGTACTATACTGCGCTTTTTTTTATATATGAATTATAAATTTGGAATTACTATAATTTTTCTTAAAGGTGTAGACATTTCACGGAAATGTTAATAAAGAGTGTACTGTTGGGTTTTGGATCTGTAAAAAGAGAAATGAAAAAAGCGCACAAAATTGGACTAGCTCTACTGACAGAAAACATAGAGAAGCAGCTGCTACAAATTGGTAGTATGTAATGCTATCATCTGTATACAGTTTTCTGGGACACTGAGGCAGAGAAAGAGAGGAGTGCTAATTTATTCTTTTTCTTTATGTTCAACACATTCATTGCCATTTGTCAGTGTATAGCCTGCATTTTCTTCTGTTTTTTTGCACTTTGTTGCTAGATACAGTATTGATTCAGGGCTACAGTTTACAGCTATACAGCTTACTTTGCTACTGGGTGAAAAATACTTGGATATAAAATCCGTTCCAAACAACACTAAGGTAGCAATATGCATTACTGTAATAGTTACTCTGGTGGTTGGTAAGACAACATGTAGCAATCAACCATTTCTGCACTGATGGAGTGTTGTACAAAGCACTGGAGAGATCACTGTAATTTGGCACATGGAAGCATATTACCCAAAGCTGTGTTTCACATGTGCATCTGCTTCCATTGAAAATAAATAAATAGGGAATGGGAACAGAAAAGGAGTGTGCACTTGCCTTGTTAAAAAGTCTAAGGAAATAAGTGAGCATAAAAAAAACAGGTGAGGCTAAAGCAAAGGACAGTATCTGTTCCAGTTAATTGATGCATTCTTTCCTATTAGATCAAAAGCACAGCTGTTGAAGGGAGTAACTCTGAAAGTAAGAATAAAATTGCATTGGACTATACCAGATTTGAATTTGCTTTCTGCTGGTATTGAATATGCAGACGGCTGACAGCCTGGAATAGTGTTTATCAAAGTAAAGTTGTATTCCCCTCCCCGAATGTCAAGGAATAGTGACCCTGTACCTGTCCCTTAGCTTTTTCTGTTGCTTTTTTTAAAGATATCTTATAGCCCTTATGTTTTTCCACATTTGTACAGATGCATATCTGTAACTCCCACCCCCTCACAGAAAAATACTGATTTGAAAGAAAGTTGCATTCCATAATAATTTGAAATGTTGTCCCACCTTATGCATGCAATGATTTGTAGCTGGGAAGAATGACTTCAAATTGACAAGATAGTGGGCCTCCATGACTGGTTCAGAAGTGTTAAAACCTTATGACCCTTAAAGTTAGTTCTGTGTCTGCAAGGGTGTCCTTATCTTTATAATCTAAAGATGGAAAGCGGCCAGGACAGTCTTGGTGAAGAATAACAAATTATACCAGAAGCATTAAAAAAAAAAAAGAAATCATCTTTCTAGTCTGGCCTTCATCAGTCAGTCATAACCACTGCAGCTTCTCCCAGCTTTCTGCTTTACAATAACACATCCCAGAAAGGCATGTCTTGATATAACATGAGATCCCGCAGATGAAATCAAAGACCAGTGGTACCAAAGGTGTCTACTGATGTGCAATCTTCCAGCACAGAAAAAAATATTTCTTTCTATCATGACAATTGCATTCATTCACAATACAACAAAACATAGCCCTTCCTGAACACCAATTTCTGCTAAACTGTGTTCCTTCATAATTTAAATCTTGGGCTCTTTGCTGCCATAGGCAAGCTATGAAATGAAACTTCTTATCTCCGTCTAACTAATTTGTTACTGGTTAACATTTTAAAATAGAGAAAACATATTTGCCTCAAGCTTTCATCAAGCAGCCATTTTTTTAACTCTCAGGTCTCTGCATGTGTTGGGAATTTTTCCTCTTTTTCTTGAATTTTTGCTTTGTTACATTTTGTTTCACTGTATCTTTAAATCTTTCTGTTTCCTCCTCAAATTTATATTACTCTGGTATTGATCTTGCCACATTTTTCCATCTAATTCACTTCTCTCTTTTCCTGTACAGCTTTATTTCAGTCTCTTCTCTGCTCATGTTAGCTTTCCTCATCAATCACCTTCTCCCTTCTATACTTTTGTCAATTCCTGTCAGGACCCTGCAGACTTAAATACACAACCCCCAATGCATCCCCCACCTACCATTAACCTCTCCAGCTCATGTCTCTTCCCTACCCGTGCACGCCCATGTGCACATCCATACACACACAAACACACAAACACAGGAATTCCATGGAAGCAGAGACACAATCACTATTTATGTCTACAAAATTATTTACTTCCACCACACAGACTCTTCATCACATGTATCTTTCTTCCTCAAAAGTATAAAAAGGCCATGCTTAGAAGAAAATCAGATGTTCTTCATCCTCTTTCTGGAGAGGTGAAATCATTAACTCTGCTTTTCAGCTTCATTTTACTGATCGGTGTTGGACCAGGGGCATACATGTTCGTTACAATTAGATAATTAGGGACTAGTAGTATACTGTCAGACTACATGTAATTAACTGATTATGGAGAACAAGTAAAGTGAAGACATTTCAGAGAACACTAGGATAACATGAAGGAAATACAAGCAGCTGCTGCTGCAGGAGGTTTTACCTCTTACTTCCTGAGTTCACGTGTGTTTGCACACCACTATCCTACCATCGCATGCCCTATACATAATTAAGCTCAGCACTTTTCTATCCTGCATAGACAGACTGCCATCCAGTGATTTGAGACTGTTGCCTAGAAGACCAGTAACTGCAATGCTGGGGGTGACTGCCTGTTTTTTTTCTGGAATTACCAGTACTGCTACCATTTTTGAAAGATTTCCATGAAAATGCAATACTTGTTTGCCCACAGAAGAGTTCTCTATTTTTTCATATGATTAATTTGAGATAAATAAGTTACTTGGGTGTTTTTCTACATTCATTCTTCCAGGCCAGCAATAAGCTGAGATATGTGCCTTCAATCACCTTATCAGTGTCATTTGTTTTGACAAAATGTAATAGAAGTCATTTTGATGAAAGAGAGTGAACCATATTAAAACTGGACAATCTGGTCTTAGCTGTGAGAGGTTTCAGCATGCCATGCAGAATAAAAATAATTGGAAGTAGAAACAGATCTATTTTTTCCTTCCAAACTTTGGAGATGTCCGATTGATCTTCTAGCTTAAAAAAATACATAGAAGAAAAGTAAACTGTCAATTATAGTGTCATCTATCTCTGTCAATTGTAAACATATTTGTCATGCATTGCTACAAACAGCTGTGCAAGATGAATCACTTCATTCAGGACTCCTAAGCCAATTAAGGAATCTTGTGGATGGATGAAGGGTTTTTGTTTTTTTCTTATAGTAGAATGTAGTGCAATTATATCAGGTGTTCAAAAACTTGTCTGTATGTGTATGTTTTAGGAGACGGAAGAGAACTAGTATATTTCTACGACACTTCTTTAGCACAAAATACTTGTTTCTCTCCGTCTCTTTAGCTGTAATTTAATCTGTACTTGAGAATAAATTCTCAGCTAGTAGTTCCCTAACAGCAGGTCACTTACACTACAGAAAAATTTTGAAGAATATAGGAAAAAAAGAAGTTTCTGATTCTACATGAGAATAAAAGAACCAGACAATTTCTATTCTAATTAAAATCCTGTGCTTCCTGTTCCTGAGAAACAAAATTTTAGTCAGTCTATTTCCTAATCCACATTTGTAAAGGTGACTTGGGAATTCAGATGCCTGAACTGTAGATCTTTGTACTGAAAGCATCTGATTTTCATAAACTGCTCTGAATCTTTTCCCTGAAAAGCAGTTTTGTAGCAACAGAAATAGAAAAAGGCTTGTATAGATAAACTGTTTGATGCAGTTGGTAGAATTTCTGAAAGAGGAGTATGTCCAGCAGATACTTTTCTTTTACAGCTGGAATAGCAAAAAAGGAAATATCCATCATGGTGATACTGAAGAAAAGGAAAGGAGGATCTTGTTGCTGCTAAAAGAAAGTATTTTCAAACCAACAGCTCGAAAATCTTTAGCCAAGAGTCTTAAGTGAAGTAGCTTAGGAGACTGATAAACCACTAATGATACTTTTTAACAAATCCTGGAAAATTAAAAACATTCAGAAGACAGCCTTGGTCTGCCAACGCCATCCTAACATACCCAACTTACAAAAGAGATCACCCTAGAGAATTACAGACAGATCAGCCTGATGAATATCCTCTATAAATTAGTGGAACTACTAGTATATAATAAAATACTAGAAGATAAAGTTATAATGAGTTAACCAGATGACTCAAATGTAGCTGAGGTGTATAAAATAGAGAGGAAAAAGGAAGGTGAAGAGAGATCAACCACTGACTATGTCTTTCAGGTAAAGAATTAGAGGTATAAAATGAAACTAGCAAGCAGAAAATTCACAAAAAAAAATGAAGTGGTTCTTAACAAAACTTGTAGTTAAGTAAGACAAGTTCTTAACACAAGTTTTTTGTGGGTGGTGAATTTATATAGGTCAAAAAATTTTGCTAGGCAAATTCAGGGAAGAAAAAGCCAAGAAATGCAGATGTAGAAATGGTATCTTTAGCTCTCTAAGCTCCAAATTGCTGAAAATGTGCATATTATTCCAGAAAAATATTGCTATTGGCCTGTTTATACTCATTTCTTAGCATAAGGTATTGATTTTGGCCCAGACACAGGTTAAAGACCTAGAGAGACCTTTGATATGGTCTTTCTTGTCATTCTCTAGCAATCAGAATCACCTAGTGAAATGGCTGTAATCTAAGAAAATCCAGAAAAATGCAGATGACACCTAATACTTCAAAAACTGCAGAGTGAACAGAAGGCAGGGTATTCAGAAGTTTCCATAAATCGCTGTTCAGCACAGGTGAAAAAAGGAAAATGCCTCTGTTCCTGCTTATAAAGGCCAAAAAAAAAAAAAAAAAAAAA